>Ga0187893_10007654_pt1 | contig 17555 bp, 20 predicted proteins | sample MA1701074metaG_FD_139574 | JGI IMG/M metagenome (GOLD analysis project Ga0187893, IMG submission 139574) | White microbial mat communities from a basaltic lava cave in the Kipuka Kanohina Cave System on the Island of Hawaii, USA - MA170107-4 metaG ... | reverse complement strand
GCGATGCCGCGGAACCGCGCGGGCGGGATGTGCCAGCTCATGCAGTGGTAGGAGAAGTCGGCGAGCGGGTGGCCGAGCGTCGAGAGCTCCCAGTCGAGGATCGCGAGGATGCGCGGCTCGGTCGGGTGGAAGATCAGGTTGTCGAGCCGGTAGTCGCCGTGGACGATCGCGGTCTCCTCGCCCGGGGGGATCGCTCCCGGGAGCCACGCGATCAGCCGGTCCATCTCCGGCACGGGTTCCGTTTCCGAGGCGCGGTACTGCTTCGACCAGCGGTCGATCTGGCGCTGGAAGTAGTTGCCGGGCTTGCCGAAGCCCTCGAGCCCGAGCGCGCGGTAGTCGAGCGCGTGCAGCGCCGCCATCACCCGGTTCATCTCGTCGTAGATCCGCGCGCGCTCGGGCGGCGCCATGCCCGGCAGCGACTGCTCCCAGAGCACGCGCCCCTCGACGAACTCCATGACGTAGAACGCGCGGCCGATCACCGCCTCGTCCGCGCAGAGGACGTGGCTCCGCGGCACCGGCACGCCGGTGCCCGCGAGCGCGCTGATGACGCGGTACTCGCGGTCGACCGCGTGCGCGGACGGCAGGAGCTTCGCCGCCGGCGCGGGCTTCGAGCGCATCGCGTAGCACGCGTGCGGCGTATGCAGCAGGAAGGTGGGGTTCGACTGGCCGCCCTGGAACTGGGTGACCGTGAGCGGGCCGCGGAAGCCCGCGATACGCCCGGCGAGGAAGCCCTCCAGACGCGCTACGTCAAACCGGTGACGCTCCTGGACAGTGGTCGTGCCGGGAAATTGCGCGCTCATGGAGATCCCACCGGGCGGCGAATGCTAGCACGCACGGAAACGGCGCCCGCCGGTGTCGGGCACTCATCAAACGGGCGTCGAAGACCGGACGTCCGCGGCCCGATGCGGTACGAAGTCTCGCCGCGCGGCGAGGCGGCGCAGTCGGCCGGCCCGCCGGCGGCCGGTTGGCGCAGAGCCTGCTATCGGGTCCCCAAGTGGCTTACCTCCACACCGAACGATCCATGGAAATCGGGCACGTCGTCGGCGACACGGCGCGGCCGGCGCTCGAGATCCTGCAGCGGGTGCCGCTCGAGCGGCTCGACGAGGCGATCGGGTTCCTGCGCGCGCACAAGTCGGCGGCCGAGGTCTGCCGCGCGCTGACGACGTTCATCGCGACTGCGCCGCTCGCCGATTTCGAGCTGCTGCGCGCGGTCTACCGCAAGCACTGCGCCGGCCACGCGTAACCGCCACGCGTAACCGCCACACCCAACATCTGGCCTAGTCCATCGGGCGAGTTGCCGCAGGGCGGGCGCCCGGAACCGTTGACCCCACGCCGATGACCCGATCGAGCACGCGCAGACAGGAAGCCGAGAGAGAGCACCGGCCGGACGCCGAGCCGACGGGCCCCTCGCCGGCGGAGCAGTTCGTCCTCGAATCGTTCGCCGCCCAGGCGACGGTGCTCGGACGCCTACTCGCCGACCCGCGCGAGCTCCGGCTCGAGGGCTGCGCGCCGGTCGACGTCGCGAACGCGGCGACGCTCGAGTTCCTGCTGCTCGCGATGCGCATCGGCGCGAAGCAGCACCTCCAGCGCGGCGAGAGTCTCCTCGGCCTCGTCGAGCGGCTGGGCGAGATCGACGACGCCACCCGCGGCGCCCGGCCCCGCGGCGGCAAGACCGACGCGGGTCTGCGGCTGCTCCGCGGCGTCGCGATGGCCGAAGTGCTCCACGAAGAGTCGCGCGGCCGCTTCGCCGGGCAAGCGCCCCTGCGCGACCTCGCCGACGCGGCGATGACCGCGCTCGTGCCCGGCTTCCTCGCGCGCTTCGGCGGCGACCTGCCGGCGGAGCTGCGCCGCGCGTTCCCCGGCTTCGCCGCGGCGCTGCGCGACGCGTGGCGCCCCGTTCAGGAGCGGCGCGGGCTCGCCCTCTGGCTCACGGAGCGGAGCTAAGTCCGAAGGACGATGTCGAAGCGGCCGGCGAGCGCCCGGCCGTCCGGTGCCTGCTCCAGCCGCACCAGCACGGCGGCGCGATCGGCGAGACTGAGCGAGCCGAGCAGGCCGTCGCGCGCATTGCCCGGCTCGCCGTGGACGTACATCTGCGTCACCAGCCGCGGAATGCGCTCGCCCGTCACCTGGAAGTGGATGTGCGGCGTGCGGACGGGGTACGGCACCGGGCGGATCGTGCGGAACCGGTAGGCGCCGTCGGCGCCGGTGGTGAACTGGCCCCAGCCCTGGAAGTTCGGGTCGGGGGCGATGCTCGAGCTGTCGCGCGAGTGGTGGTAGCGGCCGCCGGCGTCGCACTGCCAGATCTCCACCCGCGCGCCGGGGAGCGGCTCGCCGTCGACGTTCATCACCGTGCCGGCGAGCAGCAGGATCTCGCCGCGCGCGATGCCGCTCTTACCCTTCACCTGCACGAGATCGCCGTCGCCGTCGGCGGGAAACTCGTCGGGATAGAACGGGCCGGCGGTCTGGCGCGGCGTGGGCGTGCGCGGGCGCGTCTGCGCGCTCGCGCGCCGCGGCACGCCGGCAATTGCAGCACCGGCGAGGACGGCGCCGGCGAGCGCGGCGGCGAGCATCCGCCGGCGCGCGCGGCGCGCCTCGCGCAGCCCGCCGACGCCGCCGAGCGCCGGCGTGGGAACGAAGCGGTCGCCCGTCCGGCTGCGCATCTCAGTACGCCTGCTTGCTCTTGAAATACTCGGACCGGTCGATCGACTTCACGCGCAGCTCGCGCACGTCGCCGTCCTGCAGCACCTTGAGCGGCACGTCGACCCCCGCTGCGCCGAGCGACCACAGCTTGCGATAGAGGTCGGCGTGCGTCTTCACCGCGACGTCGGCGACGCCGACGATCACGTCGCCGCGCCGCAGCCCGGCGCGCGCAGCCGGCCCTTCGGGCTGCACGCGGCTCACCAGCAGCCGGCCCTGCACCTCCTCGGTGTTGACCCCGAGCCACGGCCGCGGCGCGCCGGCCGCGCGGCCGTTCGCCTTGAGGTCGGCGAGGATCGGCCGGAGGAGATCGACCGGGACGAACATGTTGCCCGGCTGCGGCTCGCCCGGTGACTCGGCGTTGCCGACGAGCAGCGACCCGACGCCGACCAGGCGCAGCTCCCGGTTCACCAGCGCCGCACCGGCCCAGGTCATCGTCGGCGGCGCGGTGAAGATCGCGCTGTCGAGGAGGTACTCCCAGCTCCCGGCGAACTGCCGCCGCGACATCACGTGGGCGAGGCTCGCGGCCTCGCGGCCGCCGTACGGCACGACGATCAGCGGCTCGCGCACCTTCACCGCGGCCGCGTCGCCGAGCGCGAGCGGCTTCACCTGCAGGTCGCCCTGGACCTTGAGCAGCCCGAAGCCGCTGGCGTGGTCGAAGCCGGCGAGCGTCGCCGGCAGCGTGCGGCCGTTCACCGTCGTGACCTCGATCGCGTCCGGCTCGAGCACGAGGTAGCCGATCGTGAGGACGTAGCCGGGCTCGATCACGATGCCGCTGCCCTCGCGGGCCTGGCCGAGAGTGGCGTTCGAGCGCGCATCCGGCACCGCGCGCATCCGGATCCGCACGACCGCCGCGAGGGTTTCGGCGATCCGCTGCTCGAGCTCCCGGTCGGCGGCGGCCGGCTCCTTCGCGAGCGGCTTCTCGGCGGGCTGCTGGGCGGCGGCCGGCCAGACGCAGACCAGCACTATGGATACCGCCAGGGACGCCAGCGAGCGCAGGGACATCGACACACCTCCGTGCAGGGAAGACCGGTCGACCCGGGAATCGTTCCATTCTGTGCCGAAGGCGCCCGGAGCGCCAGCGGCGGTGCGGCACTGCTAAGCTCGCGCCATGCCGCGCCACGTCTCCGTGTTCTCGCCCGACGCCCTGGTGGAGGAGCGCATCCGGGAGGCGATCCGCCGCGGCGATTTCGACGATCTCCCCGGCGCCGGCCGGCCCCTGGCGCTCGACGACGACCTCCTGGTGCCGCCGGAAGCCAGGATCGCGAATCGCATCCTGAAAAACTCGGGCTTCGTCCCGCTCGAGGCGCTCGAGCGGCGGGAGATCGCCGCGCTCGAGGCATCGATCGCCCGGCTCGGGGACGCGGCCGCGCGGCAGCGGGCGCTCACCCGCCTCGCCCTGCTGCGCACCCGGCTCGGCGAGCGGCGCGCGCGAGCGCCCGGGCGCAACCCGTACGACGCGCGCCGGGTCGCGGCGCGGCTCGGCGAGCTTTGACCGGGCCTACCTTCCCGGACATCCTCGCGGCGCGCGAGCGGATCGCGCCGCACCTCGCGCGCACGCCGCTCCACCGCTATCCCGCCCTCGACGAGCTGCTCGGGTTCGCCGCGTACGTCAAGCACGAGAACCATCAGCCGGTCGGCGCGTTCAAGGTCCGCGGCGGCGTGAATCTGATCGCCGGCTTGACCGACGCCGAACGGCGGCGCGGCGTCGTCACGGCGAGCACCGGCAACCACGGCCAGTCGATCGCCTGGAGCGCGCGGGCGTTCGGCGTGCGCGCGGTGATCTGCGTCCCCGCCGGCGCGAATCCCGGCAAGGTCGCGGCGATCCGCGGCTTCGGCGCCGAGATCGTTGAAGGCGGCGCGAAGTTCGACGACGCGGCGGCGAACGCGGAAGCGCTCGCCGCGCGCGCAGGGCTGCGGTTCGTCCACTCGGCGAACGAGCCGGCGCTCATCGCCGGCGTCGGCACCTACGCGGTCGAGATGCTCGAGGACGAGCCGGCGCTCGACGCGATCGTGGTGCCGGTCGGCCTCGGCAGCGGGGCCGCGGGAACGTGCATCGCGGCGCGGCACCTGAGCCCGCGCCTGCGCGTCGTCGCGGTGCAGGCCGCGGCCTCGCGCGCGGTCCACGACTCGTGGCGGAGCGGCGCGATCGAGACCCGGCCGAACGAGACCTACGCCGAGGGTCTCGCCACCGGCCGGGCGGCCAGCCTGACGCTCGCCATCCTGCGCGAGCATCTCGCCGACTTCCGGGTCGTGGGCGAGGACGAGATCCGGCGCGCGACCGCGTGGTGGATCGAGCGCTGCCACACGCTCGCGGAGTCGGCCGCGGGCGCGGCGCTCGCGGGCGCGTTCGCCGCGCGACGCGAGCTCGCAGGCCTCAAGGTCGGCATCGTCCTCTCGGGCGGCAACACCTCGATCGCGCATCTCCGCCAGGCGCTCGACGCGCTCGCCTGAAGCGTCGTCCGGCGCCGACAGCGTACGCCGCTGATCCCGCGGCGCTTTCGCCGGGCGCACCGCAGCGGCGTCGCCGCACGGCGACGCCAGAAAATCTTCATCGCGCCTTCACGCCCGCGCAAACCGCCGCGGGCATGATCTCTGCAACGGTACTGCACGCCGGCGCACCGCCGGCGCCCTCCCCAGGTACCGCAACGAAAGGAGCGACTCATGCTGACGCCCAAATTCCTCGCCGCATCCGTGATCGCGCTCGGCATCACCGCCGGCCCCGCCGTCGGACAGGACGCGACGCGAATCGACGCCGACACGCAGTTCACGCAGCTCGACGGCGACCACGACGGCTACGTCACCCGCGCCGAGGTCGCGCAGCTGCCCGGCCTCGCCAAAGCGTTCGAGAAGTTCGACACGAACCGGGACGGCAAGCTCGACCGGGCGGAGTTCGCGGCGCTCGTCGCCGCGATGAAGTAGCGCTCCCGGGCTACGGCGCGAAGTACGCGCTCGGCGCCACGCCGAGCGCGCGCCGGAACATCGCCCCGAACGCGCTCGCGCTCGCGTAGCCGCAGTCGAGCGCGACCTCGGTCACCGACTCGCCGGCGGCGAGGCGCCGCAGGCTCTCGAGGAGCCGCGCCTGCTGGCGCCAGGCGGCGAAGCTCATTCCGGTCTCGAGGCGGAAGCGGCGCGCGAGCGTGCGCGTGCTCGCGCCGACCGCGACCGCCCAGGCCCCGAGCGGCCGCGCGTCCGCCGGCGAGTCGAGGATCGCATCGCAGATCCGCGCGAGGCGCCGGTCGGCCGGCCGCGGCAGGTGCAGCGGCAGGTCGCTCGCCGCCCGCAGCTCGTCGAGGATGAGCCGCATGACCCGGCCGTCGCGCCCGCGCTCGGCGTAGGCGACCGGCATCTCCGTCGCCGCGAGCACGAGCTCGCGCAGCAGCGGCGTCACGTTCATCACGCAGCAGCGGCGCGGCAGCCGGGCCGCGGCGTCGCGCCGCAGGTACAGCGTGCGCATCGCCACGCGTCCCGACATCCGGCTCTCGTGATCGGTGCGCGGCGGCACCCACACCGCGCGCTGCGGCGGCACCACCCAGGTACCGTGCGGCGTGGTGACGGTCATCACCCCCGAGACCGCGTAGACGAGCTGGCCCCGCTCGTGCCGGTCGACCGGGATGTGATGGCCGTGCGGGAAATCCTTCGCCATCGCCGCGACCGGGCGCGGCACGCGCATGTAGTCGGCGGGGTCCGTGCTGCGGCGGGCCATGGCAGCGCGCGAGGGTATCATTCGCCGCCCCGAAAGCTCCGGATGTCGCGGATCCCCGATGGCCGCCCTCCTCAAGCTCGCGCTCGTCCCGCTCGTCGTCTGGCTCGCGAGCATCGCCGGCCGCCGCTGGGGACACGCCGCGACCGGCTGGATCAGCGGCCTGCCGCTGATCGCCGGGCCGATCAGCGTGTTCCTCGCGCTCGACCAGGGCGTGCGCTTCGCCGCCGACACCGCGGCGACGACGCTCCAGGTGACCGCCGCCGCGGCGCTCCACTGCTTCGTGTTCGCGCACGCGTCGCGGCGGTTCGGGTGGCTCGCCTCGCTCCTCTGCGGCCTCGCCTCGTTCGCCGCCGCCGCAGGCGTGCTCGGTGCCGTGCGGATGCCGCCGCTCGTCGGCGCCGGCGTCACCGCGCTCGCGCTCGGGCTGATGCTCGCGAAGCTGCCGCGGGTCCCGGCGGCGAGCGACCCGGTGGCGATCCCCGACTCGGAGCTCGCGGTCCGGGTCGCCGCCGCGCTCGCGCTCGCCGCGGCGGTCACGCTCGGCGCGAACCACTTCGGCCCGCGCGTCTCCGGCATCCTGCTCGCGGTCCCGATCAGCGGCGCAGTGCTCCCGTCCTTCGCGCTCGCGCTCCACGGGAGCGACGCGACGGTGCGGCTCCTCGCCGGGTTCCTGTCCGGCCTGTTCGCGTTCGCCGCGTTCCAATTCGTCGTCGCGGCGGCGCTGCCCGCGCTCGGCGTGCTCGCCGGGTACCCCGTGGCGTTCGCGGCCGGGCTCGCCGCCGCCGGCGTGGTCATGCGGGTCCGCATCCTCGCCGCGCCCCGCTAGTGGCCGAACCACGATAGTTCTTGTCGGACTCTCGCGCGCCGGACCGGGTGCCCCGGGCTACCATCGAGGCATGCAGAATCCGCCCCGCCCGAATCCGCCCCGTCTGGATCTCTTCCTGAACGTCGGCCACTTCCTCGACCACCTCGCGATGCTGATCTTCCCGACCGCGGTGCTCGCGATCGGCGCGGCGTGGCAGCGGCCCTACTCCGAGCTCCTGCCGCTCGCGCTCGGCGGCTTCATCGCCTTCGGCGCGTTCTCGATCCCCGCCGGCTGGCTCGCCGACCGCTGGAGCCGCAGCGGGATGATGAAGCTCTTCTTCTTCGGGATCGGCGCCGCGACGATCGCCACCGGGTTCGCCCGCGGGCCCGCGGAGCTCGCCGTCGGGCTCGCCGCCATCGGCATGTTCGCGGCGATCTACCACCCGGTCGGAATCGCGATGCTGGTCGCGCACCAGCCGAAGCTCGGCCGGACCCTCGGCGTGAACGGCGTCTGGGGCAACGCCGGGCTCGCGTTCGCCGCGCTCCTGACGGGCGCACTCGCCGACCTCGCCGGCTGGCGCATGGCGTTCTTCGTGCCCGGGGTGCTGTGCATCGCCGCCGGGTTCGGCTTCGTCTGGGCGGCGCGCGGCGTCACGCTCGGCAAGGGCGCGGCGCGGAAGGGCGAGGCGCGCATCCCGCGCGCCCTGCTCGCGCGGGTGTTCCTCATCGTCGCGGTGGCGACCGCCTGCGGCGGCCTGATCTTCAACGCCACCACGGTGTCGATGCCCAAGGTGTTCGACGAGCGGCTGTCGGCGCTCGCCGGCACGAACTTCGGCATCGGGCTCCTCGTCTGCATCGTCTACCTGATCGCCGCGATGGCGCAGCTTCTCGTCGGCTGGTGGATGGACCGCAAACCGGTGAAGGGCGTGTTCGTCGTGGTGGCGCTGATGCAGGTGCCGCTCCTCCTTGCCGCCGGCTCGCTCTCGGGCTACGCAATGCTCGCGGTCGCGGTGGCGATGATGTTCTTCGTGTTCGGCCAGATCCCGATCAACGACGCGATGATCGCGCGCTACACCGCCGACGAGTGGCGGGCGCGGGCCTACTCGGTGCGCTACGTGGTGTCGTTCGGCGCGAGCGCGACCGCGGTGCCGCTCATCGCCTGGGTGCACCGCGAGTACGGCGACTTCCAGCCGCTCTTCGCGATCCTCTCGGCGGTCGCGGTGCTGACGCTCGTCGCGGCGCTCGCGTTCCCGGGGGAGCGGGCCGCCGCGCGGGTGGCGCCGACGAAGGCCGCCGCCGGCTGACGCGCCGCCATGACATGAGCATTTTGTCGCGCCCGCGACACGGATCGGACGGTCGGCGCTTGCGGCGGCGCGGGCGCGCGTCTAGTGTGGCGACATCGCTTCCGGGATGCTCGCCATGAACCGACTGCTCGCCGCCCTCCTCGCATCGCTCCTCGCCGTTGCCGCACCGCCTGCGGCAGCCAATCCCGACGGCGACGAGACGGTCGTCATCGGCACGCTCACCTACCGCGGCGCGACCGCGTTCCCGAAGAACGCGAGGGTCGTGCTCCAGCTCGTCGATCTTTCGCGGCCGATGACCTCCGCGAGCGTGATCGCCGAGCTGACCATCCTCGACCCGAAGCCCGTAGCCTGGCCCTATCAGCTCCAGTACCCGGCGCAGGCGATCGACAAGAAGGGGCAGTACGGGATCTACGCGAAAGTGGTGGCCGGCAAGGACGTGCTCTTCGCGACCCAGCAGGCCGCGCCGGTGATCACCCTCGGCAACCCGTCGAAGCGCGACCTGGTGCTCGAGCCGGTCGCTCGCCGCGCCGCGAACTGACTAGTAGAACGCCCCCCGCGCCGCGACCGGCCAGAGCGCCGCGACGCGCCCGCCGCGGCAGCCCACGAGCCAGTCGTAGAGGTTGACCGTCGGGTCGCAGTGACCCGGTACCAACCTCAGCTTCTCGCCGAGCGCGGGCGCACGCGCGGCCGACCCGACCTTGAGCACGCCGTGCTCGTCCGAGCCGCGGACGTACTCGACGCCCGGCCGGTCCGCGACGAGCGGGTTGCCCGAGTCGAAGCCGTGCGCCTTCAGTCCGGCGTCGACGATCGCGCGACCGGCCGCCGGCGTGCTCATCACCGTCGTCAGGATGTGCAGGCTCTGCTCGAAGCGCGGAAAAAGCGGCTCCTCCCACGAATTTCGCCCGTAGTCCGCGTCCATGAAGATGTACGAGCCCGGCTGCAGCTCGGTCCACACGCCGCTCGCGCGCTCGAACGGAAACGTGCCGGTGCCGGCGCCGGTGACGCTTTCGCACTCGAGCCCTTCGTCCTCGAGGAGGTCGCGCGTGCGGCGCGCTTTGTCGGCGGCGAGCGCGATCGCGGCGCCGCGCTCGGCGACCGTGCGCAGATGCTGCGCGCTGCCGTGGTAGGCGTGGATCCCGGCGAACCGGAGGTTGCGCGTTCCGGCCACCGCCCGCGCGAGGCGCAGCGCGGGCTCGCCCGGCTCGACCCCGCAGCGGTTCGCGCCCACGTTGACCTCGACCAGCACGTCGAGCCGGACGCCGGCGGCGCGTGCGGCGTCGTCGAGCTCGCCGGCGTTGCCCGCATCGTCGACGCAGACGCTCACGCGCGCGCGCTGCGCCAGCGCCGCGAGCCGCGCGAGCTTCGCCCGGCCGACGACCTCGTTCGACACGAGCACGTCGCCTACCCCGCCGTCGACCATCGCCGCCGCCTCGCTCACCTTCTGGCAGCAGACGCCGACCGCGCCCGCCGCGATCTGCGCGAGCGCGATCTCCGGGCACTTGTGCGCCTTCGCGTGCGGGCGCAGGCGGATGCCGCGCGCCGCTCCGGCCATCGCAGCGACGTTGCGCTCGAAGGCGTCGAGATCGAGGAGGAGCGCCGGGGTGTCGATCTCGGCGAGCGGCGTACCGGCTGCGGCGGGCGGCGGAAGGGGCATGCGGGTCCTCGTCGGTCGATCGGCAGGGGCTAGAATCGCGCCCTTCGAACCTCACGGCGCGAAGCGAGCTATGTTCCGGCCCGGACTCCTGAAAGGCAAGCGCATCCTCGTCACCGGCGGCGGCACCGGCCTCGGGCGCGAGATCGCCGACAAGTACCTCGAGCTCGGCGCCGATCTCTACCTGTGCGGCCGGCGAAAGCCCGTCCTCGACGAAGCCGCCGCCGCGCTCGTCGCGCGGCACGGCGGCTCGGTGCGGACCCGCGCGGTGGACATTCGCGACCCGGCCGCCGTCGACGCGATGATCCAGTCGATCTGGGACGACGGCGGCCCGCTTGCGGGCCTCGTCAACAACGCCGCCGGCAACTTCATCGCCCGGACCGAGGACCTCTCGCCGCGCGGCTTCGACGCGATCGCGAACATCGTCCTGCACGGCACCTTCTACGTCACCCAGGCGGTCGGCAAGCACTGGATCGCCGGCGGGCACAAGGGCAGCATCCTCTCGATCCTCGTCACCTGGATCTGGACCGGCTCGCCCTACGTCGTCCCCTCGGCGATGTCGAAGGCGGGGCTCGCCGTCATGACCGAGTCGCTCGCCGTCGAGTGGGGCCGCCACGGCATCCGGCTGAACGCGATCGCGCCGGGGCCATTCCCGGTCGCGAGCACCGCCGCGCGGCTCAACCCGGGCCGCACGATGGACGAGCGCGGCGCGGCGCAGAACCCGATGGGCCGCATCGGCGAGATGCACGAGCTGCAGCACCTCGCCGCGTTCCTGATGGCCGACGGCTGCGACTGGCTGACCGGCCAGACGATCGCGATCGACGGCGCCGGCCACCTCGCCGGCACCGGCACGTTCTACGACCTGCGCGCCTGGACCGACGAGGACTGGAAGCGCGCGCGCGAGCGGATCGACGCGCAGAACCGGAAGGACAAGGCGGAGCGGGCCTGACGCGGCGCGAGCGCGCCCGACGCCGCCGCCCCGAGCCCCCGCCGCCGGTGCTGAAGACCACGCCGTTCCACGCCCGCACGGCCGCGCTCTGCGCGAGCCGCGCCTGGCGGCGCTGGGCCGGGTACGTCGTCGCGAGCTCCTACGAGCTCTCGCACGAGCGCGAGTACCACTCGATCCGCAGCGCGGCCGCGCTCTTCGACATCTCGCCGCTCTACAAGTACCGCGTCGCGGGCCGGGACGCCGCGCGGCTCCTCGACCGCGTGATGACGCGCGACGTCGCGCGCTCGCAGCCCGGCCAGGTGCTCTACACGCCGTGGTGCGACGGCGCCGGCAAGGTGCTCGACGACGGCACCGTCACCCGCCTCGACGAGCACGCGTTCCGCGTCACCGCGGCCGAGCCGAACCTGCGCTGGTTCGGGGACAACGCGCTCGGGCTCGACGTCGCGATCGAGGACGTCTCGGACGCGACCGCCGCGCTCGCGCTGCAGGGGCCGGCCTCGCGCGCGATCCTCGCGCGGGTCTGCGACGCGGATCTCGCGCGCCTCAAGTACTTTCGCATGACCGCGGCGAAGCTCGCCGGCATCCCGGCCACGATCACGCGCACCGGCTACACCGGCGACCTCGGCTACGAGATCTGGACGGCCGCCGCCGATGCGCTGCCGGTCTGGGACGCGCTCGTCGCGGCCGGCCGCGACTACGGCATCGCGCCCGCGGGGATGCTCGCGCTCGACGTCGCGCGGATCGAGGCCGGGCTGATGCTCCTCGACGTCGACTACGTGCCCGCGAACAAGGCCCTGATCGAGAGCCAGCTCTCCTCGCCGTACGAGCTCGACCTCGGCTGGGCGGTGAACCTCGCGAAGGAACAGTTCAACGGCCGCCAGGCGCTCGCCGCGGAAGCCGCGCGCGGTCCGGCGTGGCAGTTCGCGGGGGTCCAGGTCGAGTGGGATTCGTTCGAGGCGCTCTTTCTCGCCGCCGGGATCGCGCCGCGGGTGCCGGCCGCCGCGTGGCGCACGAGCGTGCCGCTCTACGCCGGCGGCGCCCAGGCGGGCTACGCGACGAGCGGCGTGTGGTCGCCGCTCCTCAAGGCCTACATCGCGCTCGCGCACGTCGAGTCGCGCTGGGCGAGGCCGGGGACCGCGCTCGAGCTGGAAGTCACCGTCGAGCACCGGCGCCGGCGCGCGCAAGCGCGGGTGGTGAAGAAGCCGTTCTTCGACCCCGAGCGGAAACGGGCCTAGCGATGGGCGCGAAGTACGACGCGATCGTCATCGGCGGCGGCCACAACGGCCTCGTCGCGGCCGCCTACCTCGCCCGCGCCGGCAGGCGCGTCGTCGTCCTCGAGCGGCGCGAGCGGGTCGGCGGCGCGGCGGTGAGCGAAGAGATCTTCCCCGGCTTCACCTTCTCGGTGTACTCGTACGTGGTGAGCCTGCTGCGGCCGGAGATCATCCGCGACCTCGACCTTCCCCGCCACGGCCTCCACGTCCTGCCGCTCGAGAGCACGCTGACCCCGCTCCCGAACGGCGACTACCTCGCGCAGTGGAGCGACCACGACCAGAACCGGCGCGAGCTCGCGCGCCACAGCCTGCGCGACGCCGAGGCGTACGACGAGTTCGGCCGCCTGATGCACCAGATGTCGCGCGCGGTCAAGCCGATCCTCGGGATCCTGCCGCCCGACCCCGCGTCGCTGCGCCCGCGCGACCTGGCGGGGATGGTCGGGCTCGGCCGGTACTTCCGCGACCTCGGGCCCGAGCGCTTCCACACGCTGCATCGCCTGCTCACGATGAGCGCCGCCGACTACCTCGACGAGTGGTTCGAGACCCCGGCGCTCAAGGGCACGAAATCGGCGAGCGGCATCATCGGCACCCTGCTCGGGCCCCGCTCGCCCGGCACCGCCTACGTGCTGCTGCACCACTACATGGGCGAGCTCGACGGCGTGTTCCGCGCGTGGGGGTTCGCGCAGGGCGGCAACGGCTCGGTGAGCGCGGCGATCGCCTCCGCCGCGCGCGCCGCCGGCGCCGAGATCCGCACCGGGGCGCCGGTCGCGCAGGTGCTGGTGGCGAACGGCCGCGCGACCGGCGTCGCCCTTGCGGGAGGCGAGGAGATCCGCGCGGATCTCGTGCTCTCGAATGCGGACCCGCGCCGCACGTTCTTCGACCTCGTGGGCGAAAAGCACCTGCCCGGCGAGTTCGTCGAGGGCATCCGCCGCTTCCGCTTCCGCGGCGCCTCGGCGAAAGTGAACCTCGCGCTCGGCGAGCTGCCGGACTTCACCTGCCTGCCGGGGCGGGGGCCGCACCTGCGCGGCGCGATCTCGATCAGCCCGAGCGTCGATTACCTCGAGCGCGCCTACGACGAGGCGAAGTACGGCGAGTTCTCGCGCCGGCCGTACCTGGACATCGTGATTCCCTCGATGATCGACCCCGGCATGGCGCCGCCCGGCAAGCACGTCATGTCGATCTTCGCGCAGTACGCGCCGTACGATCTCCGGGGCGGCTGGACGGACGCGAGCCGCGAGGCGTTCGGCGACGCCGTGATCGACACGCTCGCCGAATACGCGCCGAACCTGAAGGGCGCGATCCTCCACCGCCAGGTCGTGACCCCGGCCGACATCGAGCGCGTCGTCGGCATCAGCGAGGGCAACATCTTCCACGGCGAGCTGAGCCTGCAGCAGATGTTCTTCCTGCGGCCGGTGCCGGAGTGGGCGAAGTACCGCACGCCGATCGCCGGGCTGTGGCAGTGCGGGTCGGGCACCCATCCCGGCGGCGGGGTGATGGGCGCGCCGGGCCGGCTCGCGGCGCGGGCGATCCTGACGGAGGGAGCGTGACGCCGGGCTACAATGGCCGTCGAGGTGAACGATGACGACAGCGGTCAAGGCAATCTACGAGGACGGGGTGTTCAAGCCCAAGGAGCCGGTGAAGCTCGACGAGCGCACCGAGGTGGAGGTGCTGATCCCCTCGCCGGCCCCGCCGGACGACGGCGATCCGACCGGCTGGAAGGCCGCCGACGAGCTGATCGGCTTCATCCGCGATGCGCCCTCCGACATGGCCGAGAATCACGACCGGTACCTGTACGACCGGTCGGGCAAGTGATCTTTCTCGACACCGGCTTCCTGTTCGCGCTCGTCTCGACGAGGGACGAGCATCACGAACGCGTCGTCGAGGTCTTCCGGACCTTCCGGGGCGAGCGCCTCGCCGCGGTCGATTCCGATTTCACCCACCGGTTCATCGCGCTGCCCGGCCCGAAACGGGGCTGATCCGTCCCGGTTTCCGGCCCGAGGCATGAGCGAAGTCGTCGTCCTCGGCACCGGCGCGAACGAGCTCGTCGCCGCGCACTACCTGGCGCGCGCCGGGCGCCGCGTGCTGCTGCTCACGCCGACCGCCGACGACGCCCCGGCCGGCACCGGCTGGGTCCCGGCGACGATCCTGCGCGAGCTCGGTCTCTCCGAGCGCGGCCTCGAGATCGCGCGCGCGGATCCATGGGTGAGCGCGCCGCTCGCCGGCGGCGGCCGTCTCGAGCTGTGGCAGGACGTGGCGCGCTCGGCCGGGTCGATCCGCGCTTCGAGCCCGCGCGACGCCGCGAAGTGGCCGGCGTTCTGCGAGCGGATGGCGCGCCTCGCGCGGCTGCTCGAGACCGTCTACCTCGCGCCGCCCCCCGATCCGCTGGCGCGCGGCGGCCGCGACCTCGCGCGGCTCGCCCGCCTCGCGCTCCGCGCGCGCGGTCTGGGGCGGGAGGGAATCGAGGACCTGCTCCGCATCCTGCCGATGCCGGTCGCGGACCTCCTCGACGACTGGTTCGAGTCGGACGCGCTGAAGGGCATCCTCGGCGCGGCGGGCGTGATGCATCTCGCGCAGGGGCCGCGCTCGGGCGGCACCGCGTTCGGCCTGCTCCATCGCCACGTCGGCAGCCCGCCCGGGGTCTTCCGCCCGCCCCGGTCGAACTTCCGCCGCGCGCTCGCCGGCCTCCCCGGCATCCAGATCCGCCCCGGCGCCGAGGTCGTCCGGATCGGTGTCCGCGACGGCCGCGCGACCGGCGTCGTGCTGGCGAGCGGCGAGGAGATCCCCGCGCCGGTCGTCGTCTCGGGCGCCGACCCGCGGCGCACGCTGCTCGAGCTCGTCGATCCCGGCTGGCTCGACCCCGCCCTCGTCCGCGCAGTGCGGGCGATCCGCTCGCGCGGCGTCGTCGCCCGGGTGACGCTCACGCTCGACCGCGCGCCCGGGTTCACGACGCTCGCGCTCGCGCCCTCGCTCGATCACCTCGAGCGCGCGTACGACGACGCGAAGCACGGCCGGGTCTCGCGCGCGCCCTGGCTCGAGGCGACGCTCGACGGGAAGCGCCTGGAGGTCCACGTCCAGTACGCGCCGTACGCGCTCGCCGACGGCGAATGGGACGAGGCGCGCCGCGCCGCGCTCGGCGACCTCGTCGAGCGCGAGCTCGCCCCGCACCTCGGCGCGGACGTGCTCGAGCGGCGGGTGAGATCGCCGGTCGACCTCGAGCGGGACTACGGCTGGCCCGGGGGCCAGACGCACCAGGCCGAGCTCGCGCTCGACCAGCTCCTGTGGATGCGGCCGGTACCCGCGCTCGCGCGCTACCGCACGCCGATCGCGGGGCTGTACCTCTGCGGCACCGGCATGCACCCGGGTGCGGGCGTCGCCGGCGCGTCGGGGGCGAACGCCGCGCGCGCCGTACTGCGCGCCGCAGGCGGAGCTGCCGGCGCGCCCTAGCGCGCCACGACGTTCGGTTCCGCGCAGAGGTTGTGGCGGCGCACCGCGCTCGTCCCGCTGCCGTAGACGAACTTGATGTCCCACGCGCAGGGGGTGTTGGGTGTCGGCGCGTCGACGCTGATCCGCGCGCGCTCGCCGTTCGGGAGCTGCGGGCGCCCGAGCACGTCGTCGCCCCAGCTGCGCACGGTGGCGGGCGAGAGGTAGACGAGCACGATCGGCCGCCCGCTCTGGTTCTCGAGCGTGAAGCCGATCTGGCTTGCCTGCGCCGCCGGGGTGCCCCAGGCGCCGAGCCAGATCGCGGCCGCGGCGGCGAGGGTTGCGATGCTGCGGCAGGTGCTCATGTCGATTCGTCCTCGGGTCGATTCGTCGTCGGGTTCTCGGGACCGCGGGCGGGGTGGATCGCCCGCGGGCTCGATGAGGGAACGCTACGCCGTCTTCTTACGCGCGGCCTCCATCCGTCGGATTAGGCCGGGGCGGGATTACAGCGCGGGATGTGGACTAGTGCCGCCCGATCCAGCGTGCGAGGGTGGGGCGAGTTCCCGCTGGAGCAACGGGAAGGATGGAGTGCAGGAAGAACGAGGACCGCAGGGCGCAGGGATCGCGCTCAGCGGGAACGGCAGCCCAAAAAATTTCGGCCCGGGGTGTTTGCCCCGGGCCGCCGCGTGTTATGCGGGTGCAGGTCTTTAGACCTTCTTCTTAGCCTTCTTCTTTGCGGCTTTCTTCTTCGCAGCCATCAGATGACTCCTTCTAGTAACGCGCCAAGACAGCGCGCACACGGTCTATACCATCATTGGCGCTGAATTGGAACGGTTTTTTGCGGGAAATTGCGCGTCGCGGCAATTTTCGCGGCGTTTGCGCATCGGATTCGCGTCGATCGGCGGCGCGCGAGCGCGCGCATCGGCGCGCTCCAGCGGACTCGCGCGCCGCCGCTGATCGCGCGCCGTCGAGCGCGCGCCGATGAGATGGCGCGCCGTCGATCGCTACTTCGGCGGCGCCGGGAACTGCACGAAGGGCGGCTTCGGTTCCCGGTCGGGCGGCACGAAGGCCGGCGCCTCGGCGCCGGCCGGGCCGACGTGACGCAGGTAGCGATAGATCGCCCGCACGTCCGCGTCGCTCATGTCGCGCAGGTTGAACCACGGCATCGGCGGACGCAGCTCGCTCCGCGCGCGCGCCATCCACTGCGCTTCGGTCATCGTCTGCGCGACGAGCCGCAGGTTGGTGGCGTAGGTGGTGCCCCAGGGTCCGCGGAAGCCGAGCGGGCTGCCGGTGAGCCAGAGCTTCTCGTCGACCCTGCCGTTCGACTCCGGGTAGCCAGGCGTGTGGCAGTCGTTGCACCCGCCGACCTGCACGAGGTAGCGGCCGCGCTTTGCTTCCGCCGAGGCCGACTTGCCGCCCTTGTCCTGCGCGTGGACCGCGCCCGCGCACGCGAACGCCGCCACGATCAATCCTGCCCAGAAGCGCTTCATGCCGACCTCCTCTCAGTCCGACCCTTCCCGTGAACGAGCTTCATTCGATCCCCCTTTCCCTGTCAGTACACCGCGCGCTGTTGCACGACACCCTTGGCCGCGAGCGCGAACCGCGGCTCGGGCGCCCCCCCGCCCGCCAAGAGCGCCGCGACGTACTCGCCCACGGCGGGCCCGTGCTTGAAGCCGTGCCCCGAGCCGCCGCCGGCGATCCAGACGTTCTCGCGGTCGGGATGGCGGTCGATCAGGAAGTCGCCGTTCGACGT
>Ga0187893_10007652_pt1 | contig 17560 bp, 19 predicted proteins | sample MA1701074metaG_FD_139574 | JGI IMG/M metagenome (GOLD analysis project Ga0187893, IMG submission 139574) | White microbial mat communities from a basaltic lava cave in the Kipuka Kanohina Cave System on the Island of Hawaii, USA - MA170107-4 metaG ... | reverse complement strand
CCACGCCCCCGGCGGCGACGGCGCGCCGCCCTCCAAAGTACGCGGCGACGGCGCGCCGCCCTTCAGGGACGCCGTTCGGCCCTACCGCTGAGCGGCATGGTGTGGTAGCAGCCTGGGCACGCGCAGCGGCGACGGGGCGGGAAGCATGGCGAACGAGGGCAAGAGCCAGGTGCGGCTCATCAAGCGCTATGGCAACCGCAAGCTCTACGACGTCGAGGCCAGCCGCTACGTGACGCTCGAGGGCATCCGCGCCCTCGTGCAAGGCGGCAACGACGTACGCGTGGTCGACAACGACAGCGGCGAGGACCTCACCCGCGTTACCCTCGCGCAGATCATCTACGAGGCCGAGCGCAAGCCGAATGGCGGCACCAGCGGGTTGTCGCTGCCGCTGCTGCGCCGCCTGGTCCAATTCGGCGACGAGGCGGTGCGCGACCTGCGCCGCGGCGTCGAACGCGGCCGCGAGGCGCTCGAGAGCGTGCGCGAAGCCGCCGAGCAACGCGTCCAGCGCCTGGTCGGCGGCGGCCGCCGCGGCGGCCGCGCCCGGCCGTCGCTGCTCGAAGAGCTCCTCGAAGCGCCGCAGCGCACGCTCGACGACCTGCAGCACCGCATCGACGCCCAGGTCCGCCAGTCGGTCGAGCGCGTCACCAGCCACCCCGCGCTGCGCCGCGAGATCGCCCGCATCGAGCAGAGCCTGCGCCAGATCGAAGCCCGCATCGGCCGGATCGCCAAAGGCGGGCAAGAAAAGCCGGCGGCGAAGCCCAAGCGCAAACGATAGGCGTAGGGGCGACGCATGCGTCGCCCGCACGAGGATGACTTCGCCGCGGGCGAGGGCGACGCATGCGTCGCCCCTACATGCCTCGACAGGGCTGCGACCGGATGCGAAGATCCGGTCAGTGATGAAGGCCGTGCCTCTCACCGTCACCGCGCTCGATCACTTCGTGCTGCGCGTGCGCGACCTCGACCGATCGGTCGCGTTCTACCGCGACGTGCTCGGGCTGCCGATCGAATGCCTCGACGAGTATCGCGCCGGGACGCGGCCGTTTGTCTCGGCCCGCGTCGGCGGCCAGCTCATCGACCTGGTGCCCGATTCCACCTACGACCCCGACGCCGGCCTGCGCAGCGGCGGCTTCATGCACCTGTGCGTCCGCGTCGGCGGCTCGCTCGAGCGCGACGTGCTGCCGCGCGTGCGCGCCCGCTCGGTCGAGGTCGTCGAGGACGCGCCCATGATCCGCCTCGGCGCCACCGGCTACGGAATGTCCATCTACGTCCGCGACCCCGACGGCTACATCGTCGAGCTCAAAGAGGAGACGCCGGCATGACCCAGCCCCGCCTGCGCGTCCACATCGACCGCGGCCCCGTGCCGCTCTGGTTGGTTCTCGTCGTCCTGGCACCGCTCGGCCTGGTGTTTCTCACCTCGCTGCTGTTGGCGTTCGCGATCATCGCCGCCGGCGCAACGCTGGCGGCGCTTCTCCTGCCGCGTTTCTGGAAACGCCCGGCCGCCGACCGCCTGCGCGGCGACAGCTCGACCATCGAGCTCGACTCGACCCAGTACCGCCGCCTTCCCCCCAAAGAGTAGGGGCGACGCATGCGTCGCCCTCGAGCGTTAGCGACTCGGAGGACCCGATGAGTGTGAAGCCGACCGACGAGTACATGCATCCCAACACCGGCGAGGGGAACTTCAACGAGAGCATGTACTTCAACTTCTACGACCGCACGGCGCGCTGCGGCGGCTTCGCCCGCATCGGCAATCGCCCCAACGAGCGCTATGCGGAGATGACGGTGGCGCTCTATCAGCCGGACGGCACCGCGCTGTTCAACTTCAAGCGCCCCGAGATCGCCGACAACAGCGCCTTCGCCGCCGGCGGCATGCGCTTCAGCGTGGTGGAGCCGTTCAAGCATCTGAAGGTGTCGTACGACGGGCACGCGGTCTACCTGGCGCAGCCGCTCGATCTCGAAGACCCGCGCCGCGCCTTCACCAGCAACCCGCACGTGCCGGTCGCGCTCGACCTCGATTGGTACGGTCTCAGCCCGATGTACGGCGGCGAAGGCCCGGAGAGCAGCGAGATGGTCTTCGCCCGCGGCCACTACGAGCAGCACGGCCGTGCCGCCGGCACACTCACGGTCGACGGCGCAACCCGCTCGGTCGAAGGCTTCGGCCTGCGCGACCACTCCTGGGGTCCGCGCTCCTGGCAGTCGCCGGCCTACTATCGGTGGCTGATCGGACAGTTCGATGCGGGATTCGGCTTCATGGGCTCGCAGATCGTCACCCAGGGCGGCTCGGAGTTGCTGAGCGGGTTCGTGTTCAAGGACGGCGAGAACCACTTCGTGCACAACCTCGAGCTGAACACCGAGTGGACGGATCCCGGCCACTACCATGATCAACTCAACCTGACGCTGCGCAGCCGCGCCGGCGACCTGGCGATCACCGGCAAGGTCCTCACCATGCTGCCGCTGCGCAACCGCCGCGAGGGCAAGGTCACCCGCATCAGCGAAGGCCTCACCGAGTGGCGCTGCGGCGAACACGTCGGGTACGGGTGGTCGGAGTACCTCGATCAGCTTGCGTGAGTCCTTTTTTCACCACAAAGACACAAAGGCACAAAGAGAGTTCGACTCGAGCACATCGCCTTTGTGTCTTTGTGGTGATTTCCTCCTGGAGTAGCGCATGAAAGTCATTCCCGTTCCGCAGTTGATGGACAACTACGCGTACCTCGTCATCGACGAGGGCACCGGAAAGGCAGGCGTCGTCGACTGCGCCGAGTCGGAGCCTGTGCTGGCGGCGGTCGCGCGCGAGCAGGTGCAGCTCACCGCGGTGCTGCCCACCCACCATCACTACGACCACGTCGGCGGCAACCAGGATCTGCTCGCCGCGCATCCCAAGCTGACGGTGTACGGCGTCGACGAGCGCATTCCCGGCCTGACCGTGCGCGTGCGCGACGGCGACCGCCTCGAGCTCGGCGGGCTCAGCGCCCAGGTGATCTTCATTCCCGCCCACACCACCGGCCACATCGCCTATTACTTCGCCCGCGACCGGGCGGTGTTCACCGGCGACACGCTCTTCGCCGGCGGCTGCGGCCGATTGTTCGAAGGCGACGCGGCGATGATGATCAAGTCGCTGTCGAAGCTGAGCGTGCTGCCCGACGATACGCGGGTCTTCTTCGGCCACGAGTACACCGAGAAGAACCTGCGCTTCGCCCTGACCCTCGAACCCAACAACGCCCCGCTGCGCGAGAAGCACGCCTGGGCGGAAGCCCAGCAGCGCCAGCACGGCACCACCACGCCGACCACCATCGGATCGGAGAAGACGACCAACCCCTTCCTGCGCTGGGACAGCACCGAGCTGCGCCAGACCCTGAAGCAGCGCTTCCCGAACCTGCCGATGGACGACGTCTCGGTGTTCGCCATGACGCGCGCATTGAAGGACGAGTTCTAAGGAGGAAATTCACCACAAAGACACAGAGAGGGATGACATCAGGAAGCACCCGAGACCCCTTTGTGTCTTTGTGTCTTTGTGGTGAATAAGCCCGATGAAGGTCATCGTCACCGGCGGCGCCGGCTACATCGGCGCGCATGTCGTCCGCGCCCTGGCGGCGGCCGGGCATGCGCCGATCATCGTCGACGACCTGCGCTGCGCGACGCCCGATCGCATCGGCGACTTCCCGCATGAGGCGATCGCGCTCGAGGACACCGGCGCGCTGACCGACTGCTTTCGCCGCCATCGCCCCGACGGCGTCATCCATCTGGCCGGCTACATCAGCGTCGGCGAATCGGTGCGCCTGCCGGAGAAGTACTGGGGCAACAACCTCGGCGCCGCGGCGAGCGTGCTGCTCGCCTGCGCGCGCCATCCGGTGCAGGCCTTCCTCTTCTCCTCCACCGCGGCGGTGTACGGCAATGCCGAGGTCTCGCCGATCCCCGAGCACGTCGCGCTGGCGCCTACGTCGCCGTATGGCGCCGCCAAGCTCGCCTTCGAGCGTCTCTTGCACGCCGGCGCGCCGGCGCTCGGCCTGCGCTCCGCTGCCCTGCGCTACTTCAACGCCGCCGGCGCGACGGTCGGCTGGCACGTCGGCGAAGCCCACGAGCCCGAAGAGCACCTCATTCCGCGGGTGATCGCCGCGCTGCGCGCCGGCGCGCCGGTGCAGGTGTACGGCGACGACTACCCGACCCCGGACGGCACCTGCGTGCGCGACTACATCCACGTCGCCGACCTCGCCAGCGCCCACGTGCAGGTGCTCGCCGCCGGCACGCTGCCGAGCGGCGCCAGCTTCAACGTCGGCACCGGCCGCGGCCGCTCGGTGCGCGAGGTGGTGCACGCCGTCGCCGCGCGCCTCGGCGTCGAGCCGCGGATCACCGTCGTCCCGCGCCGGCCCGGCGATCCCGCCAGCCTGGTCGCCGATCCCACCGCGCTCCGCACCGCGCTCGGCTGGACGCCCGAGCATTCGAGCCTCGAGGAGATCGTCGACTCCGCCGTGCGGTGGGATGAGTGGCGCCGGGGACAGGGCTAGGAAGAAAACCATCACCGCAGAGGCACAGAGACGCGGAGGGGTGGTTCACTGGTATGAAACCTCAGCGCCTCCGCGTCTCTGCGGTGAAAAACTCTACGAAGGAGTGCGAGCGATGAGCGACATCCCGTACGTCGTGCAGAAGGTCGAATGGTTCCAGTTCCGCGATCCGGACGGTCACGCCTTCTTCGTGATGGTGTCGAGCCTGCCGAACGGCTTCTACACCGCGGTACCGTGCGACCTGCAGATGGCCCGCCTCGATCACTCCAAGATGGGCCTCGCCGCGTCCGCCGACGACGCCCTCGCGCAGCTGCAGAAGGCGCTGGAGGGGAAGAGGCGCGACGAGCTGTTCCCGCCGGAATGAGCGTGTGGAGGTGCGGAGGTGTGGAGGTGCGGAGGTGTGGAGGTGCGGAGGTGCGGAGGTGTGGAGGTGCGGAGGTGTGGAGGTGCGGAGGTATGTGATCCTCGACCGCGTCGCCGATACCTCCACACCTCCGCACCTCCGAACCTCCGCACGTAGTTCTCCGCCATGCCCTTCGACCTCGCCGCCGCGGTGCTGCTCTCGGCGGTGCTGCACGCGCTCTGGAACTCGTTCGTCAAAGTCGGACGCGATCGGCTGGCGAGCATCGCGGTGATCTCGGTCACCGGCGGCGTGCTGTCGGTGCCGGTGGCCGCGGCGGCGGCGTGGCCGTCGGCGGCGAGCCTGCCGTTTCTGATCGGCTCGGTGCTCAGCCACCTCGTGTACTACTACTGCCTGGTCAACGCTTACCGCTTCGGCGATCTCAGCCGCGTCTACCCGCTGGCGCGCGGGCTCGCCCCGCCGGTGGTGGCGGTCGGCGCGGCCGTGGTGGCGGGCGAGTGGCTCGAGCTGCGCGAAATCGCCGGAATCGCGCTGGTCTCGTGCGGCATCGCCAGCCTGGTCGCCGGCGCCGGCGAGGCGAGCGACCGGCGTGCGCTCTGGTTTGCCGCGGCGACCGGCCTGATGATCGCGACCTACACCATCATCGACGGCCTGGGCGCGCGCTATGCCGGCCAGGCGCTCAGCTACATCGCCTGGATGAACATCGGGGAGAGCGCCACGCTGCTGGCGGCGGCGCGCCTGCGCCGCGGCGCGCGCATCTGGCCGCTCCTGCGCGCCGACCTGCGGCGCACCGTGCTGGCCGGGGTGATGGCGACGATCGGCTACGGCATCGTCATCTACGCCATGAGCCGCGGCGCCATGGCGCACGTCTCGGCGCTGCGCGAGACCAGCGTGGTCATCGCCGCGCTGATCGGCACCGTCGTGCTCGGCGAGCCCGGCGCGCTCGCCCGCATCGGCGCGGCCGTGGTCGTCGCCGCCGGCGTCATCGTCATGAACTGGCGCGGCTGAGTTACGGGCCACGAGATTTCACCGCAGAGGCACAGAGACGCGGAGGCGTTCGCCTGAGTACGAGCCGGCGGATTCTTTCAACTCGAACCGCCTCCGTGACTCTGCGCCTCTGCGGTGAAAAATCCTTTGTTTCCCCGCCGCTAGTCAGTCGACTGCGGGCGCACCCGGAATTTCCCCGATCGACCGATAGACACTTCCACCGCGGGCCTGCACGCGCGCGACTTCCTCGTCGGCTCCCGGCGATCTGCCGTCGAGGCGCAGCACCGCGTCGCAGCGTTCGGCCACGGCGAGGGAGAGCGGCATCATGATGGCGTCATACATCTCGTCGCCGGCCGCCTCGATCACCGGCAGCGCCAGGTTGACGCCGATGATCGGGATGTGGCCCTTGCGAAAGACCTCGACCGCGGCCCGGTTGAGCGTGCGGAGGTTGTGCTCTCGCTCCGCCTCCGACCGAGCCCCCGTCCGGTACGGCCCCGCGATCATGATCCACATCGAATCCCCTCGTTCCGCGACGGCCGCCTCAGGCCGCGTAGCGACCGCCGACGAGGTGACCGCTGAACCCGGCGATCGGCATGAGCGGCTGCAGATAGGCGAAGTGGTACCAGGGTGGATAGTCCGCCCAGACGAGGAGTACTCTGCGACCACTCACAGGTTCGTCCGGTAGTCCTCGTCGATCATCTGGTCGATCGTGTCCGCCAGCTGCGCGTCGCCGCCGAACTTCGGCGCCAGCATCTTGCCGAAGGAAATGCGCAGGTTCTCAGGCCAGGACTCCGGCTTCCACAGCTGCGCGCGCAGGAAGGCCTTGGCGCAGTGAAAGAAGCACTCCGCGACCGTCACGCGGATGGCGAGCTGTGCCGGCTGGCCGCGCGCAGCCAGACGATGGCACACGGCGGGATCGGCGGTGAGCGTTGCGGTGCCGTTGACGCGCAGCGTCTCGCCGGTGCCGGGCACCAGGAACAGCACGCCGACGTGCGGGTTGTCGATGATGTTCTGCAGGCCGTAGACCAGCCGGTTGCCCTTGCGGTCGGGGATCAGCAGGGTCGTGTCGCTCTCGACCGCGACGAAGCCCGGGCCGTCGCCCTTCGGCGACACGTCCTGCCGCCCGTTGCGGTCGGAGGTCGACAGCACCACGAACGGCGAGCGCGCGATGAAGGCCCGCGCGAACTCGTCGATGGCGGTGTTGATCTTCACCTGCACCGCCGGATTGATTTCACCGATGATCGCCCGCAGCGCCTCGGCGCTTTCGATGCCGTGTGGGTCGGCCATGCGACGTCCTCCTTGTCTGCGACAGCGGCGCCGACGTCACGGCGCCTTCCAGATGGCCGAGTATGCGCGCGCTCACCCGGCCATCGTCAACCCGCCGCACGAGCACGCTCAATTCGGCGGGTCCTAGGCGAGTTGCTGCACCGCGCCTCACTCCGATGAGCTTGTACGAAATCTCATTGACTGGGCGCGGGTGCCTCCGGTAGCCATCAAGCGGCTCGCACGTCACACATTCTGGGGGAGACCATGACCGTATCGATGCGCGGTCAATGGGCCGGAAGCGCACTGACCCCTTCGATCGCACGGAGGGTCGTTCGCGCTGGACGAATGCGCGAACCCGCCCGAGGTGTTGGAGCGCACGCTGCGCACGGAGTCCGCGTATGAGCTCGCGTCGCAGGCCGAAACCAGCGCGCGCGGCGGGCCGCTCCGAGCGTCGCCGGCCGCCGCGCCGCCCACGATGGAGACGACGGGCGATCATCTTGGCTGTCGCCGTGGCCACGAGCGTCTTTCTAGAAGTCGCAACGCGCTCGTCCAGGTCCAGTGACGGTGGCGCAGAAGCGCTCTTCGATACCTCCGGCGCCGCCGGACTGCTGGCGGGAACAACCAGCCCTACGATCCCCGGACCCCCTGGAGGTCCAACCGTCGAGCCTCCGCAGGTCGTCAACGTCGAAGCCGCAATCGAAGCACTCCCCGCGCGCATCCAGCAGCTCGAGGCGCGCTACGAAGCCTGGTTGGCTACCCGGCCGCCGCCGGTTTACAGGTACGAGCTTCCCGAATTGCCGCCGGGTGCTCCCCCCTCGCCGGATGAGCCGGACGGTGAGCTGACGCTCGAGCAAGAGGCGGGGGCGTGGCCATGATCCCTCCGGCTGCGTTCGCGGCGGTGTTGATCGCGATGCTGGCTGCGGCCGCGGGCGCGCAGAGCCGCGGCGACGGATCGCAGACGGGTGACGGATCGACGCCGTATACGGGTCTCGCGCACGCGCCGGAAGCGAACATGTTTCTCGGCGCGGCGACGACCTCGATTCCGTTCCTCGTGCCGCCCGGCCGCAAGAACATCACCCCGAAGCTGGAGTTGACCTATAACAGCAACGGCGGGCCGAGCCCGTACGGATACGGTTGGGACCTCTCGCTCCCGCGCATACAACGGGCGACCAAACAGGGGGCACGGACCTGCGGGGCGCTGCGCGACGAGTACGTGCTCACGCTGCCCAGCGGGACCATCGAATGCACCATGGTCGCCGGCGGGCGCTGTAAGCCGCACGCCGAAGAGGCGTTCGTCAAGATCGTCGCCGTCGTGGTGTGGGACGGCTCGAAGAACCGCATCACGTGGGACGTCTGGGACAAGAGCGGCACGCACTACAAGTTCGGCGGAAACAGCGCTTCGATCAACGGCGACGGGAGCTTCACCGCGCCGGCGCGGACTGGGGACGACCCGTACGAGGGAACAAGCGGGTGCGGCTTCGGCGCCAGCTGGGGATTGACCTCGATCGACGATCCCAACGGAAACCGCCTCGATGTCCAGTACCTTCTCGAAGACGACACGCTCTACCCAGATACCATTCGGTACGGCGGCAACGGCGGACTCGCGCACATGTTCGAGGTCGGGTTCGAGTGGGAAGCGCGCGACGATGACCTGGTGAGCGGCATGGGGGGCATTCCCGCCGTGCTCAGCAAACGTCTGTTTCGAGTCGAAGTGCGCCATACCGGTCAGCAGGTCCGGGCGTACCGACTGACCTACGTCCCTGGCCGCGTCGGCCGTCAGACGTTTCTCCAATCGGTCACCCTGGCGGATGCGTACGACAACACACTCCTGCGTGCCGATGGACAGGCCGCGGCCTCGACGTTCACGTATCACGCCAAAACGGCGGGTTTCGCCGACACCGCGCAGGTCCCGCCGCGCCCCGCATTGGGGACCAACCCGAGCTACTTTCGCTGGATTGAAACGGAGGAGACCGTCCACACCACCTACCGGGATGTGCTCGATGTCGACGGCGACGGCTACCCCGATCTGGTGGCGGCCAACCAATGTCCCGCCGGCAACGGCTGGCACGTCTACCTAGGCTGCAAACGTGACGCTGGCGGCAGCTGCATGCCGAACCAGGGAAGCTTCGCCACCGCTCCGATCTCCTGGTACGTGCCGGACACGGGCCCCATGACCATCATGTGCTCACTGAGCCAGAGCGTCGACGGCTCGCCGACGCATACCTCGTGGGCGACGGTGGACCTCACTGGCGACGGGATACCCGACTTCGTCGATGCGCGCTCAGCGCAGTGGAAGGTCTATCCGGGTACCCCGCAATCCGCTTCGGGCGGGTGGGGTTTCGGCACTGAACAGTCCTGGCCGGCTCCGGCCGCGTATACGCAGGTCAGCGGCCAGCGGACGATCTTCAACAGCGGGTCGGACAACAACTGGGAGGGAAAAGCCGTCCGCCAGGACCTGATCGACATGACCGGCGACGGCCGCCTCGATCTGGTGCAGAGCCCAGGCAACGACGACAGCGGCGGCAGCACGATCTACGATCCGCTCAACACCGCCGTCTGGACGATCTACCCGAACACCCAAGGCCTTCGGTACGACGCTGGTAACCAGCACGGTGCTGCCGGGCTCCAGCTACGGCCTGCAAATCCTCGCACCCGATGTCTTCGGCAAGCCCGACGCGGGCGCGTACGCCATCTCGCTCATTCCCATCGGCGGCACCGCCTATGGCGCGGCGCAGAGCTTCAAGAATGTCGACTACGCCAGCGGCACCCTCAACGCGCTCCTCGTCGTCTATCAACTTTACGGGCTATACCAAACTTATCAAGACTCATTCGCCCAAGGCGGCGGCCTCTCGCAACAAGAGCAACTCGACCTCAGCAGCAGCCGGTTCGACCAACGCTTCCAGACGCCCTTCCAGCGAGGTGTCTGGAGCAGTGTCAGCTACGTAGCAAGAATCCTCGCACACGATGTGGCGGCCGCGGCGGTGGGCGTCGTTGGCAAGCCGATCGTATTGACCCAGGATCTTTGGGCGCTCGGGCAGAGCATTGTTGCTCTCGACCCTACGTCGGTTGCAACCAACGCCCTAATCACCGTTTTCGATGTCGTCGTACCAACATATGGCTTCTACGGAGGGGCGGGATGGAGCAACCGGGGATATCGGATGCGGTCGCAACGCGCCTGATCGAACCACGTTCGAGAAGGCGTGGCGTGGCAGCAGTATAACGCCAACGCACAGCTGGGTCTGGGTGCATGAGTTTTCGTGCGAAGGGGCGTGGCGCGTGGTGATCGTATCGAGCAGAAACGCCGACCGAGAGGCTGCTGAATTGCGAGATGCGTTATCGGCAGAATTCGAGCCTGAAATCGCAGCGGGCGGGCTGCATGTCGAGACGGGCTGTAGACTTGCTTTGGAATGACGTTCTCCGTTGTCCCTCGTTCAAAGTGCTGCGCTCGATTGTTTCGCCCAAGGCGCCCACGGCAGTGAAGGCGCGGGGATGATTTACTGTCGTTCCCTGAACCGGTCATCCATATTTCGGTCGAGGTCATGCTCCGATGCGGCTTCGGTGCTGCAGCTTGCGTTCCTCCTCGGGGCGATCGGGTTCGCGGATCTCGATCCGGTACTGGCCGGGGGCGCGCCGCCGACTCGGACGCCGAGGTCGCCGCGGACGCTGTTTACATACGAGGGCGCGCCGAATGATTCGCTTGGGAAGGGGGAATCGAGGACGCTGACGGCTGAGAACGGGGATTTCATTGCCCGCTCCGCCGACGAGAGTAGGGTCGAGGTCGAGATTCGGGGCAAGGCTCGAGAAGATTCCTGGTACTTTCGCTTCCGTGCGTCGGGAGAGAGATTCGTGCCTGGTGTGGTGTATGAGTTCACCGATCGCGGCGGCGGGGAGGCGCCAGCGATGGAGCTGGGACGTCATCGTGCCAGTTGCCGCCGCGTGGAAGGACGGTTCGTGGTGTCGGAGATTTACGTTTCGTCCGGCATCGTTTACCAGCTCGCCGTGGACTTCGAGGTCCGTTGCGACTATCGGCCCGCTCTCTTCTACGGATATATCCGCATCGACAACCGTCTTCCGCCTCTGCCCCGCAGCCCGACGCCGGTTCCGCCCACCCCGCGGCGACCGAACGCGCTCTTCGCATTCGAAAGCGATGACTACGATTACCTGGGCGAGGGTCAGACGTTGGTCCAAACCGACACGGACGGGACCTTCACGGTGACGCACGATTCGGGGGTCGTGCTCATTGACTTCCAGAATGCGGCGATCCGAGAGATCTACTGGTTGCTCGTCTTCAATGCACCGCGTGGGAGCGAGCTGCTGCCGGGCTTCTATGAGGTCGGAGGAGGCTCGCGCAAGCCATGGCTCGGCGTCGTGTTCGAGGGGCGCATATGCCGGTTCATGACGGGGCAATTCGTCGTGCTGGAAGCGGTCTATGGTGCCGGCAGCGAGGTCGAGCGCTTCGCGGCGGATTTCGAGGTGCGCTGCGAGGCCAAGGATCCGCTCTTCCACGGCTATGTACGCATCAATTCGGATTTCGTCCCGCCAGCCCCGCGTACGCCGACGCCGACGCCACCGGCGGACCGGTTCGTGTTGCGCATCGCCAGCCCGCACCGGGATCCGATCGGCCTCGGGCGCCACTTTTCGCTCACCGAAGCGACGGCCGACGCGGCCGCTGCAATGTATTTCGTTGGGCCGCAGCGCCACCCCCACATCGATTTTCAGATTTTCAACGAGCGCGAGTACTGGCAGCTGAACTTCGGCGTGCCGGTCTGTACCGAGTTCGCTCCCGGCGTGTACGAGAATGCTATTGGTAGCCGCCCCAGCAGCGGCGTGCGGTTCGGTGGAAATGTAGGCGGGCAGTGGCGCGGCTGTGAGTCCGACGGGCGCTTCGTGATTCGCGAGGTTCATATCGGCGATGCCCTCGAGGTCTATCGGTTCGTTGCCGACTTCGAGCAGCACTGCAAGCCGGTGCTCGGTCCCACCGATCCTCTGCAGGGGTCGATCGTCTACACATCCGTGCGTCCCACGCCGACGCGAGCGCCGCCGACGCCGACTCCCTCCGATTACTCGAGCATGGCCGCGGTCTACATCGACGTCGACGGCTTCGACGGACAGTGCCGGCCCTACTATCTGACCCTCGCCGAAGGCGATTTCATCGCCCACTACGAGGCCGGCCACCTCACCATCGTGTTCGACGGCAACAGCTTCTGGACGTTCGACTTTGCCGCAGCTGCAGGAGAGGATCTGGCACCGGGCACCTACACGCAGGCGTCGAGGAGTACCGCCAGACGAGCCAAGCAGGCGTGGTTTGACGTCAATGGGTCCGTCGTCAACTGCGACGCGACCCTCGGGCAGTTTACGGTGCTCGAAGCCGAGTTCGGCGAGGACGGCGAGGTGCGGCGGTTCGCGGCGGAGTTCCAACGGCATGGCTCCTGTCTCGCCGGGACGGTGTACGGCACCATCCACTACCGCTCAACCCTGGCGGCCCCGACGGCCGCCGCCGTGAACCCGCCGACGCCGACGCTGGCGCCGATCTGCTGGGGGGACTGCGACGACGACGGCCAGGTCACCGTGGAGGAGCTGATCCAAGCAGTAGGCCTCGCGCTCGGTCTCTATCCGCGCCCGCTCTGTCCGAAGCTGGATGCGAATGACGATGAGATAGTGAGCGTGGGCGAGATCATCCAAGCGGTGAGCTCCTCCCTCCAGGGATGCAACTGAGTCGGGGCCGGTTGCGATGGACAACGCCTACATCGGCTTCATCCTCGCGGGAGGAATCGTCGCGGCGCTCAACTTCCTGCTCGCCTGGCGCCAGGCCGGGATGCCAATCGATCGCTGGGTGCTGGCCTTCGCGATCGCGACGCTGGCCTCGGGTCTGGCCGGCGCGCGCGTCTATGCGCTGATCGAGCAAGGCTGGCGCTGGGATCTTGCCGGCACGCTCGCCGGCGGCTTTCGCCTGCCCGGCGGCGTGATCGGCGCGTTAGTCGGCTTGGTGGTCGGGCACACTGTCTTTCTGCCGCGCGTCTCGCTCGGCTTGATCGGCGATCTCGGCGCGATCGCGCTGCAGTTCGGCTTGGTGGTCGTGCGCTTCGGCTGCTTGGCCGCGGGATGCTGCTTCGGCACGGTCCGCGACTTGCCCTGGGCGCTCAGTTTTCCGCTCGGCAGCGAGGCCGCGGACGCGCACCTCTCGTTGGGGCTGATCGTGCCCGGCGACACCGCCAGCCTGCCGGTCCATCCGTTGCAGATCTACTTCATGCTGCTCCACCTCGCCGCCGGACTGTTTCTGCTGTGGCTCAACCGTCGCAAGGCGTACGACGGGCAGGTCCTCCTGGTCAGTCTCCTGTTGGTCCAAGGGGGCAAGGCGCTGCTCGAGGGATTCCGCCAGCCGATTCCCGGCGCACCCACGTTGCACTTGCAGGTGACCTCCGGCGTGCTGGCCGCGACGGCCGCGATGACGCTGATCGCTGTCTCGCTGCGCCGGCGAATGATCGCCGGTCAGCGGTCGTTCGTCCTCACCGATACACCTCGCGGCGGTGGCGGCAGCGCATGATGCGGACGACATGCGTTTTGTCGTCGACCTCGTACAGGACTCGATAGTCGCCGACGCGAATGCGGTAGTCGTCGCGGCCGCCGCCGTGGAGCCTACGGGTGCCGGGCGGGCGCGGCAGCGAGCGCCGGCACGGCGGTGATCAAGCGGCGGAAGAGGGCGGCGCGGGCAGCCGTTTGAGATCGCGCTCGGCTTGGGCCGCGAGGACGACGTCATGCATCCTTGGCGTAGGACTTCAGGAAGTCGTCGAGCCGCCGGAACTTGAGCGGCCGCCGCCGCATGGCTTTGAGGGTGCGGAGGTCCTCGGCGTCCTCGACGCGCTCGAGCAGCTCGCGGTAGTGCTCGATGTCGAGGATGACGGCGGCGGGCTTGCCGTTGCGCAACACAATTTCGGGCGCCTTGCGCTTCGTCTTCATTCCGTCCTCCGCTCGGCGGCGAGCTCAGCGGCTGGCCTGGAGAGCGCCGTGTCGCAGCATCTCCATCACGACTAGCGGGCGGCGGCACGGCGAGTTTTCGGGTAGGCAGGCGAGTGCGCCTCGATCTGGCGCATTGCCGCTCGGTCATAAACGCGTTCGCCGCAAGCAGGGCACTCCCAAAAGGCGAGATTGGGAACCATGTAGGTCCGGCCCGCGTGTGTGCGCTTGACGGTTTTCCGGACGCGGTGAATCGCCCTGCTCCCGCAGGTTGGGCAGCGCGCGATCTTTGCGGACGATGTGATGGGCTTCACCATGGCTCGGCTCGTTTTGAGGAGATCAGAAAATAGTAGGTCTCGCGTTCGCCGTCGACCAGAAACTTTCCCTTCGTGTAGAGCGCGAGCCCGCTGAGGGTGGTGCCGACGATGACGTAGAGCTTTTCCCCTCGGAGGCCGCGCCGCGGGCTGCGCGAGCGGATCGTCTTGAAAATGGCCACGGCGTTGAGGATTGCCTCGGCGACATCGAGCTCGGTAAGGCCGTCAGCTTCGAGCTCACCGGTGGCCTTCTCGCTGAACAGATAGCGGCCGGCCAGGACTGCACGCTTGATGCGAATGAGGACGTCGTCCATCGGAGTGATCGACTGACGCTGCCCGACTCTCGGCGATTGCGCGCCCGCTCACCCGGCCATCGTCAACCCGCCGCTGACGCTGAGGACCTGGCCGGTGATGAAGTCGGCGTCGGGGGAGGCGAAGAAGGCGACGGCGGCGGCGATCTCGTGGGGGGCGGCGAGGCGGCCGAAGGGGATGGCGCGGCTGAGGGCGCCGACGAGCTTCTCGTTGCCGGCGTCGACCATGCCGCGCAGCAGCGGCGTGTCGGTCGGGCCGGGACAGATGACGTTGACGTTGATGTGATGGCGCGCGAGCTCGCGGGCCAGGGTCTTGGAGAACGAGATGATCCCGCCCTTGCAGGCGGAGTAGACCGCTTCGCCGGTGCTGCCCACCCGCGCCGCGTCGGAGCTGATCGAGACGATCTTGCCGGCGTTGCGCGCGATCATGTCGTCGAGCACGGCGCGGCAGCAGTGGATCGGCCCGCGCAGGTTGATGTCGACGAGCGTGCTCCACAGCTCCGGCGTGTTGTCGCGAAACGGCTGCATGCGGTCCCAGCCGGCGCAGTTGACGAGGATGTCGACCGGGCCCCAGGCGTCGCGCAGCGCGGCGACCGCCGCGCAGACGCGCTCGAAGTCGCGGACGTCCATCGGCACGGCGCGCGCGTCGTGCCCGACTGCAGTCAGCGCCGCAGTCGCGTCGGTTGCGGCGGCGGCGTCGACGTCGGCCACGGCGACCCGGGCGCCCTCTGCCGCCAGGCGCTCGCAGGTCGCCCGCCCGATGCCGCTGCCGCCGCCGGTGACCAGCGCGATGCGCCCTGCGAGTCTGATCGCGGTGCCCATGTCGCTCGCTCCTCTTCGCGTCGAGTTCCGACTATACCTGGCCGCCGTGATCGACAACGGGGCATCATCACAAGGTTCCTCCCCGTGAGCATCTGCGCGGACGGGGGAGGTCAGGAGGGGGCCGCGGCGGCGGAGCCGACGGTTGTCTCACCCAACCCCACCCCCCGCGGCGCCGACGGCGCGGCGCCCTCCAGATTGGATGCCGGCGCCGATGGTGCGGCGTCGTCCAGATTCAACCGCGGCGACGCCGGTGCCGCATCGTCCAGCCTGAACCGCAGCGTGGACGGCACGGCGCCGTTCCGATGGAATCAACGCGCCCACGGCGCGACGCCGTCGCAATGGAGCCGCGATGTCGAGGGCGCGGTGCCGTCGATTCGGATTCGAACGCTGTTGATTGCGCTGATCGCGCTGCCGCGGGCGCTGAGCGCGCAACCGGTCGCGGCGCCGCTGGCGGCGTGGGTCGAGTTGACGCCGACCGGTCCGGTCGTGCGCGCGATCGCCGGTGACGCCGGCTGTCCGCGCGCGGCGGCGGTGGCGGGTCCGGGGGCCGTCCCCGCGGCCTGGGAGACGCCGATGACGGTGCGCTCCGAGCCCGATCCGCCCGACTTTCCCCACCGCGTCTGTGAGTGGCAGCCGCTGCCGAGCGTCCGCTACGTGGCGATCGAAGGGCATTCCGCCGTGCTGAGGATGCTCGCCGCCGACCCGCGCCGCATCGTGGTCATCGGCGATACGGGGTGCTGGGGCGCCGACGACCAGAGCTGCGAGCGGGAGTGGCCCTTTGCCGACCTCAGCCGCATGGCGGCGGCGCGCCAGCCCGATCTGGTCATCCACCTCGGCGACTACAACTACCGCGGCACGAACTGCGTCGCGTTCGACGGCTGCTGCGGCTACAACCCGGTCAACTGCGCCTTTCCCAATTGCGGCGATACGTGGCCGGTCTGGCAGGCCGACTTCTTCACGCCCGCCGCGCCGCTGCTCGCCGCCGCGCCGTGGGTGATGGTGCGCGGCAACCACGAGCTCTGCGCGCGCGCCGGCCGCGGCTGGTTTCACTACCTCGATCCGCACACGCCGCCGCCGGTGTGCGCGCCGAATCCGGTGCTCGAGCCGACCTATACGGAACCGTTCCCGCTCTATCTCGGCAACAGCCTGCGCCTGCTGGTCGTCGATTCCGCCAGCGCCTGCGGCCAGCCCGGGTTTCGCGACGAGGTGCCGCTCTACCGCGCGCAGTTCGAGCGCCTCGCCACGCACGTCGCCGGCGGGACGGCCGAGCAGACCTGGCTGCTCACTCATCGGCCGCTGTGGGGCATCGTCGAATACACCGCCGCCCGCCAGCTGCTGGTGAGCTACACGCTGCAGCGGGCCTCGGCGAACCGGCTGCCGGAGCCGATCGATCTGGTGCTCGCCGGCCACGAACATCTCTTTCAGGCGCTGACGATGGCGGGCGACCTGCCCCCGGCGCTGCTCGTCGGCACCGGCGGCGCCGAGCTCGACGATCCGCAGCGCGTGCCGGAGCGCCTCGCCGACATCCCGCTCGCCGATGGCGGGCCGACCATCGCCGCCAGCGTCACCGTTCACGACCACGGCTATCTGCTGATGGAGCGTGCCGGGAGTAGGTGGACCGCGACGTTCTACGATCGCTTCGATCAGCCGCGCGCCACCTGCGCGTCGGACGCCCGGCCGTCGGTGTGCACGGCGCGCGGGCCGTAGGGCCGGCCGCGTTCAGCGTTGAGCGTTGAGCGTTCAGCGTTTGCAGGCGCGGAGGTACGGTTGGCCCGCTCGTTGTGCGAGTGGTTCGGCTCGTACAGCCGGCCATGCGGCAAGCACTGGAGACCGCGAGCCTTTGACGCCGGGGCATGGTGCCTGGCAGTAGTGCGGCGTGGCAACCAAGAAACCGAGCAAACCTCGTAGGAAGCCGACGAAGAAGACGGCGAAACCAGCCGGGGCGGTACGGAAGGCGGGCGCCGGAGCGGTCAGCGCGCCAACCGGAGCGAGCCGTCTCGGCGCATCCGATGCCGGGCGCGCGCCGCGCCGCGCGGTCTTCATCGACGT
>Ga0187893_10007651_pt1 | contig 17561 bp, 16 predicted proteins | sample MA1701074metaG_FD_139574 | JGI IMG/M metagenome (GOLD analysis project Ga0187893, IMG submission 139574) | White microbial mat communities from a basaltic lava cave in the Kipuka Kanohina Cave System on the Island of Hawaii, USA - MA170107-4 metaG ... | reverse complement strand
GGGTCAGGGACCGGGTCAGGGACCGGGGTCAGGAGGGCTCGGATCGGGCGCCGGCATGCGGGCGAGGACCCGGGCCAGGGCGGTGTCCACGGCGGCGTTGAACTCCGGGCTGCGGGCCAGCCAGGCGCTGTGGGCCCCGTCCACGTGCACGGGGGTGGCCCCGGGGACCGCCGCCGCCAGCTCGAGCTGGCGGCTCCGGCGCACGAGGCGGTCCCGGCCGGTGACGACCACGGCGGTGGGCACGTCGATCTCGGGGGCGAGCCGGCGGCCGTCGAAGGAGCTGAGGTCGTGGGCCGCGGCCCCGATGTCGATGGGGTCCCCCCGGCGCATCTCGGCCCGGATCCAGGCCGTGTAGGGCGCCAGCTCGGGGGAGCGCTCCACGGCCAGGCGCAGGTAGCGGGGCACGATGCCCTCGGGGAACCCGAGGCGGAAGCCCCAGTCGGCGAGGCCGAGGGCCCCCCACACCACCCGCTCCCACGGGCTGCGGCGGTACTGGAGCGGGGTGGAGGCGAGCACGAGGCCGGCCACCGCCTCGGGGTGGCGCTCGGCGCAGAGGAGGGCCACCGAGCCGCCCATGGAGTAGCCCACGAGCACGGCGGGGCCGACGCCGAGATGCTCGAGCAGGGCGGCCACGTCGTCGGCCGCCTCGGCCAGCTCGAACACCTCCACCGACCGCAGCCCCCGGCCGTGGCCGCGGAGGTCGGGGGCCAGGACCCGGCCGTGGGCGGCGGCCACCTCGTAGAGGCCGGCGAAGAAGTTGAGGTCGGCGCTGAGGGCCCAGCCGTGGAGCAGGACGATGGTGGGCGGGCCGGGCGGCGGGGCGCCGTCGGGACGGGCGGCGATCCGCACGAACATCTCCCCCCGGCCCTCCACGTGCACCACCCGGGCCTGGGGCAGGGGGGGCGCGGTGGGCGAGCGGTCGGCGGGCGGCCCGGGCCGCAGCACGGTGAGGGCGGCGGCGAGGTTCGAGCGCCAGCCGCTCGCGCCGTGGGCGGGATCCTCGCCCGGGTTGCGGGGCTCGGCGGGGCGACCCTCCCGGGGGGGGCGGAGTGCCCCGGCCCGGCCCAGGGCCCCGTTCACCCGGGCCAGGGCGGCGAGGAAGAGGTCGGCGAGGTGGGAGGCGGCCCGGGGGCCGATCACCGGGGGCCGGGACCGGAAGGCGAGGTGGAGCCGCCCGCCCACCGTGGCCGCCCCCACCGAGAGGGCGCAGGGCAGGCGGGAGGGGGCCGAGAACCACACCTCGGTGGCCTCGCCGGCCCCGGGACCGAAGTCCGGCGGGTCCTCGACCACCCCGAGGTTGGAGAGCATGGCGGTGTCGACGAGGCGGTTCCCCGTGGCCCACAGCAGGGGGGAGAGGGGCTGCTTGGTCCACAGGGGCATGGCCGGCCAGGCCCCGATGACCTCCATGAGGGCACCGCCCGCCCCCCCCTTGATGGACCGGGTCTGGCGGGTGACCTCGGCGAGGACCTCCTCGGGCGAGCGGCGGTGCCGGCGGCTGGTCACCACCCGGGTCTGGAGCACGACGTTGGTCACCACGTCCCGCCGCCACCGCTCGGGCCGCAGGTTCACCGGCATGAGCACCCCGACCCGGCCGGTGGGGCGGTCGTGGGCGGCGTTCCAGTCCTCGACGGCCAGGTGGAGAGCGGCCATGAGCTGGTCGTTCACCGTGGCCTCGCCGTCGTGGTCGCCGAGGCGGGCCGTCTCGGCCACGGACAGGCGCCGGTGGTGCAGGCCGTAGCCGGGCCGGTCCTCGCCGCCGTCGGGGGCGAGCCGGGCCGGGGCCCGGGCCAGGTCGGAGACCTTGCCGGCGAGCATCCGGAAGCGCCGGGCCCGGGCCGCGCCGTGCGGGCTGGCCAGCACCGCCTTCACGTCCCGGGCCACCCCCAGGCTCACCGCCGGCTCCGGGTCGGGAGCGTCCCGGTAGGCCCGGGCGATGGACCGGCAGAGCCGCAGGGCCCCCAGCCCGTCGAAGGCGGCGTGGTTCACGTTGAGCATGACGATGTCGCCATGGGGGTTGCGAGCGAGCCACAGGCGCAGGGGGGGCGACTCCTCGAGGGGGACGGCCCGGCTCTGGAGCTCGGCCCGGGCGGCGTCGAGGGCGTCGTCGTCGAGGCAGTCGACGACTCGCACGGGGTCGAGGTCGGGGGTGGGCGCCACCTCCCATTGCCAGGTCCGGTCGGTGCGCCGGGCAGGGATCTTGCGGGCCCGGGTCATGGGGTGGCGGGCGAGGGCCTCCTGCACCGCCCGGCGCAGGCGACCTTCGTCGAGCGCCCCCTTCACCCGTACCTCGAGCTGGATGCTCCAGGGCTCCGAGGCGGTGTCGAGGAGGTGGATGGCCTCGTCGATGGGGGTGAAGGGCAGGACGGTGGTGGGCGCGGCACCGCCGCCGCCTGTGGTGGTCGTGGTGGTGGTGGCGGCGGCGGTGGGCGCGGTCATCGCCCTTCGGCCCTACCCCGCCCTCGGCGGCGGCTACCGCCGCCGCCGAGGGGGACCGGCGCGCCGTGGGCCGGCTGGGTGCCGCCGGAGGGGGGGACCGGCGGCACCCAGGGCCTGGCGACCGGGCGGCGAGGCCCGGTCGGGATCGGGCTCAGGCGATCATCGGTGCCTGGGCGTGCTTGGGGGGGCGACCCCGGGGGCGCTTGAAGGCCAGCACCTTGCCCCGCACGAAGAGCTGGCCGCCCCACACCCCGTAGGGCTCGCGGCGGCGGTGGGCGCCCTCGAGGCAGGGCTGGCGCACGGGGCACTCGGCGCAGATGGCCTTGGCCCGGGTGATGTCGGGGATGTCCTCGGAGAAGAAGAGCGAGACCAGCCCGCCGGTGCCGTCGGCACAGGCCGGGGCGCCGGCGGGGCCGGCCTCGCCGGGATCTCGCTGGGGCTCGGTGGCGGCCATGGGGGTCCTTTCGCTGCTGGGCCGGGGTCGGGGTCGGTAGAGGGGCCGGGTTCGGGGAGGGGCGGAGAACGAGAGAGGCCGCCGGGGTGTCCCGGCGGCCTCTGGGCCCTTCCTGCGGAGGAGGATTGGAGCTAGCTGGGGGGCATCGCTCCGGGGAACAGAGGCCGGGGGATTCGACCGTCCTTCCAGGACGACCCGGCGGCGGAGGTGGCGAGGAAGCCGGGGTGGTTGGCCGACGGCGCGGGCGCGGCGAGGCGGCCGCAGGGCCCCGTGCCTCGCATCGCTACCGACATCGTGCTCATCGAGCCTCGCTCCTCGTCATGAAGCCTCTCTTCATGCCGCTGCTCTTCACGCCGCTGCTCTTCACGCCGCTGCTCTTCACGCCGCTGCGCTTCATGCCGCTGCGCCGGCGGGATGGCCGCGGTGGGATCGTCACCCGGGAGCATCCTCGCCCGGTCCGGGTGCTCCCGTCAATCGAGTTTCCGGTCCTCGGCGCCAGGCGGGGCGGTCCCGCGCCGCCGAGCGGGCATGCGACAATGCGAGCGATGCCCATGCGTGCCGACTGCAAGCACTACGAGAGCCGCACCTACCCCACGGGCGATGCCGTGAGGAAGTGCAACCTCGACCTCGCCCCCGAGGCGCCGTGGCGCTGCCCGGAGGACTGCCCGTCCTTTGCCCCCCGCCTCGTGGACGTGAACTGGAGCCACGGGAACCTCACCGCCCCCGGCACCTCGCCCGAGCCCCCGGGCCTCGACCAGGGGGCCGCCGAGCTGCTCGACGCCGCCGAGGACATCGTGAACGCCGCCGGGGCCGAGATCGTGGCCGAGATGGAGGAGCGCAAGGCGCGCCAGGCCCGCAAGGGTCGCAAGCGCTGGAAGAAGCGCCGCTGAGGCCCAGCGCCGGCCCTCCCTAGTCGGGCACGGCGAGGCGGATGAGGGCGCACACCGCCCCCTGAGGGTCGCGCACCACCGAGAAGCGCCCGGGGGGGATGTCCGTGCAGGGTACGGCCACCTCGCCTCCCAGGGCGACGACCCGCTCCCCGGCCTCCTCGCAGTCGCCCACCGCGAAGTAGACGAGCCAATGGGCGGGGACCTCCGGGGGCCACTTTGGGCCCATGGCCACCATGCCGGCCACCGAGCGGGAGCCGAGCCGCCACTCGGTGTAGGTGCCGGCCCCGAAGTCGAGCTCGTTGGCCTCCCACCCGAAGAGCCGCTCGTAGAAGGTCCGGGAGGCGGCCACCTCCCGGGTGGCGAGCTCGGTCCAGCAGAACGAGCCGGGCCGCCCCTTGAGGCCGGCGCCGGGTCGTGCCCGCCCCTCCCAGGTGGCCACCGTCGCCCCCCCGGGGTCGGCGAGCACGGCGAGGCGGCCGGCGTCACCCACGTCGGCGGGGGCCACGAGCACGGTCCCCCCCTCGCCCACCGCCCGCTCGGCCACCGCGTCGCAGCTGTCCACGGCCAGGTGGGCGAGCCAGGCCCCGGGACGGCCCTCGGCGAGCGGGGGCCCCACGCCGGCCACGGCCGCCCCGTCGAGGTGGAAGGTGGCGGACTCGGCCGGGCCGGGCTGGGGCACGGGCTGGGCCAGCCACCCGAAGAGGCCCTCGTAGAAGCGCTGGGCGGCGGTGGCGTCGGAGGCGGACAGCGCCACCCAGGCAGGCTCGCCGTGCTCGTAGCCGGGCCGGCCGGCCCGGCCTCGGCCCTTTTTCCTCCCGATCACCCTGGCTTCCTCCCGATCACCCTGGCTTCCTCCCGATCACCCTGGCTTCCTCCCGATCACCCTGGGCTCCCCGGTCGAGCGCGGAGCCGGCGCCCCCAGCGGCCCCCGCCGACGTCGGCCAGGAGGGCCCGGGCCGCCTGGCGACCCGGCGTGCCGGCGATGCCCCCGGCCGGGTTCGTACCCGCCCCCGAGACGTAGAGCCCCTCCACCGGGGTGCGCCAGCCTCCCAGGCCGGGCGTGGGCCGGAAGGGACCGAGCTGGTCGAGGGCGAGGTCGAGGTGCATGGGGTGGGCCCCGGGCCAGGCCTCCTCGGCCACCATCCGGTCCGGCGTCCAGGCCACGACGGCTCCCACCGAGGCGCGGAACCCGGGGGCCCGGCGCTCCACCGTGGCGAGGGCCCGATCGACGAAGGGGTCGGTGGCCGCCGGCCAGCCCCCCTCTACCACGGCCGGGGCCGCCGGGCAGGCCAGGTAGACGGTGTGACGCCCGGCCGGGGCCAGGGTGGGGTCGATGGCCGAGGGGGTGAAGGCGTAGAGGGGCAGGGGGTCGGTGAGCAGGCCGGCCTCGGCCCGCACCCAGGCCCGGCTCAGGTCCTCCAGGCGGTCGACGTAGCTCTGGAGCCCGTGGGCATCGCCGGGCCGGCCTCCCTCGTAGGGGGGCAGCCGATCGGTGGCCACGTGGAGGACGGCCTGGACGACGTTGGAGCGGCGGGCCGCCCGCAGGTCCGAGCCCTCGGGGTCGCCCAGGGGCGGGTCGAGGAGCTCGAGGAGGGCACGCCGGACGTCGCAGGCGGTGATGACCCGGGCCGCAGCCAGGCGCTCGCCGCCGTCGAGGACCACGGCCTCGACCCGGCCGTGGGGCGCCTCGATGCGGGCCACGGGCGCCGAGCACCGCAACTCCCCCCCCAGGGCCCGGAGCCGAGCGGTGAGGGCGTCGATCAGGTTGGCGGCCCCGCCCCGCCCGTGCCACTGCCCATAGCGATGGTAGGCAGCCTGCCAGAAGGCGTAGAGGGCGCCGCCAGGGCTGGTGGGGCCTACCCCCCCGTGGGCGGCGAAGGCGGCCACGGGCCCCCGGGTGAGGTCGCTGGCCAGGTGGCGGCGCAGGAGGGCGTCGTAGGGTCCGAGCACGTCCCGCACGAGGGCACCCACGCCCCGGCGCCGCGCCGCCACGACCACGTCCCGCACCTGGCCGGGGGCGCCCCGCAGCGATCGCTGGCCCCGGATGGTGGGCATGACCGCCGACACCAGCGGGCGAGCGAGGTCGAGGAAGCGCCGGTAGGCGTCGGCGTCCTCCCCCGACACCTCGGCCACCGACTCGAGGGTGGCCTCCTCGGAGCGGTGGAACCGGACCCGGCGGCCGTCGGCGTGGACGGCCACGGAGAAGGGGTCCATCTCCAGGTAGTCGAGGCCGGCGTCGGCGAGGCCGAGCTCCTCGGGGATGTCGGTCATGTTGATGATGTTGTGGGCCGCCGAGTGGAGGTCGAAGCGGTGCCCGGGGACCGTCTCGGCCGTCCGGGAGCCACCCCCGGGCTCGGCCTGGGCCTCGAGCACGAGCACCTCCCGCCCGGCCAGGGCCAGGTAGCAGGCGGCCACGAGGCCGTTGTGGCCCCCGCCCACGACGATGTCAGCGGGGCCCGGGGCCGGGAGCACCCGCCGCTCGCTACCCGGTGAGGGCAGCGACGTCGAGGACCATGAGCACGACGAGGGAGGCGATGATCGACCCCGACACCCCGGTGATGGCCCATCGCCAGCGGTGGGAGGCGGCCCAGAACCGGCGGATGGTGAGGACGTTGAAGACGATGGCCACGGCGCCGATGGCGATCCCGAGGGCCGGGCCCACGCCGGTGGCGAGGCCCAGGGCCGGCGCCACTACGGGCAGCACGACGTAGGTGAGCAGGCACCGCAGCCCGGAGATGGCCACCGACCGGCTGAAGAGCCGCTGGGCGGCGTCCTCCGAGCGCCGCCCGGGGCGGGGCTCCACCCGCAGGAGCCGGCACATGAAGGCATCGGCCCCGCCGGCCGGGGCAGGGGCGGGGGCGGAGGGTGGCGAGGTCGGGACCGAGGTGGTCATGGTCGCCCCACCGTACCGAGCCCCGGGACGCCAGGCCACGTCGGCCCCGGCCCCCGCTCAGGCGGGAGCGGTCGGGGCACCCACCGAGCGCCCGCCCCGGCCCCGGCCCGAGCTCCGGCCCCGCACGGTGGAGCCGGCCACGACCACGAGCTCGGCGGCGATGACGACGAGCCGGTGCCACACGGCGGCGGTGACGACCACGGCCCCGGGGGCGAACGGGGCGAGGGCCACGACGAGCACCGCCTCCCGCACCGCCACCCCCGAGGGGACGACGACCACCGCCAGCCCCAGGGCGAAGGCCAGGGCGAAGGCGGTGACGGCGGTGACGAGGGGCACGGGGGCCAGCGAGCGCAGGATGGAGGCGAAGGCCCCGCCCTGGGCCAGGATCCACGCCAGGCGGGTGACGAAGCAGCGCCAGAGGCCCTCCTGGGGAGGTACGGCCACCCGCTCGCCCAGCGTGCGCCAGCGCCGGGCCAGCCACCCGTGGACTCGGGCCAGCACCGGCCGGCTCACGGCCACGGCGGCCAGGGGCCCCAGGGCGAGGGCCAGGCGCTGGGTGCCGTCGAGGCCGTTGTCGACGAGGGCCGCCCCCACCCCGACCACGAGCCCCGCCGCCCCGGTGAGCAGGCCGAGGACGATCCAGGAGAAGGTGGCGTCGGCGGCGGCCATGCCCGCCCGGCGGGCCAGGGCGATCTGGCCGGCGGCCTGGGCCAGGCCCACGGGCACGTACTTCGCCAGCTGGCTGGCGTGGAAGCTCGACCGCAGGAGGCCCTCGTCGCCCCGGCCGCCCACGAGCCCCAGCCATCCCCAGGCCCCGAGCACCTGGCTGGCCACGGCCACGGCCAGGACCCCGGCGAGCACGGCCCCGGGGGGCACGGCACCCGCCCCGGCGGCGTCGAGGGTGCGCAGGAAGGCCAGGGCGGCGAACCCCACGACCACGGCCCCGAGGGCGGTGAGCACGATCCGGCGCACGGGCCGACTCAGCCCGGGGCCGGCACCCTGGCCCCCAGGAGGGTCCAGGGCAGGGGCCGGCGGACGGCGTCCACGGTGAGGTGGCGGGCGACGAGGCGGCGGAAGGCGCCGGCGCTCCAGTGCTGCACGTGCCCCGGGGTGTTGCCCGCGTGCGACCGGTAGCGGCCCATGACGAGGTTGCCCAGGCGCCACAGCGGCTCGCAGGGCACCGAGAGGATCACGGCGTGGCGTCCGACCCGGGCCACCTCGCCCAGGGCTGCCTCGGGCCCCCGGAGGTGCTCGAGCACCTCGATGGCGAGGACGAGGTCGAAGGTGTCGGGCGGAAAGGGCAGCCGCCCGGCGTCGGCCGCCACCCCGGCCAAGCCCCGGGCCCGCCAGGGGGCCCCCAGGCGCTCGCCGGCGAGGTCGATCCCGGCCACCGCCGCCCCCGGGTACCGGGCCCGCACCCGCTCGGCCACCACGCCCTCCCCCATGCCCACCTCGAGCACCCGGCGGGGGGGCCGGGCCGGGAGGGCAGCGTCGAGCGTGGCCAGGAACCGCCGGAGCAGGAGCTGATCGAGGCGGCGGGGGCTGGCGTACTTGTCGTAGGCGTTGCCCGCCGGACCTGGGATGGGGTCGGGGGGCGGGCTCACCACCGGGCCGGCTCCTCGCCGTTGGCGCGGCTCGTGGTGACGAAGAGGTCGGCGAGCAGGCCCACGGCGAGGAGCTGGAGCCCGGCGAAGAGGATGAGCAGCGTGTTCGCCGAGAGCCGCACCGGGTCGGTGACCACGTCGTAGGTGAGCTTGGCCGCCCCCAGCCCGAGCAGGGCCACAGCCAAGGGCATGAACACCCGCAGGGGGTTGTAGGTCATGACCATGCGGACGATCTGGGTGAGGTAGCGGAGGGTGTCGCGCCGCCAGTGGAACTTCGAGCGCCCGGCCCGGGGGGCGTAGTCGATGGGCACGTGGCGCACCGAGTAGCCGTCGGCCAGGAACGACAGGGTCATGGTCGTGACGCAGGAGAACCCGGCCGGGAGGCGGTGGAGGAACCGGGCCCCGACGTCGCGCCGGAAGGCCCGGAACCCGGAGTTGAGGTCGGGGATGCGCTGCTCGACGAGGTAGCCGGCCAGGCGGGCCATGACCCACTTCGCCGGGGCCCGGAGGGCCCGGAGGGTCCCGGCCTCGTGGGTGCGGGCCCCCACCACCTGGTCGTAGCCCTCGAGGGCGTCGACGAGGGCCGCCACCTGGTCGTTGGGGTAGGTCATGTCCACGTCGGTCCACACCACCACCCGGCCCCGGGCCGCCTTCGTGCCCACCCGCCGGGCCGCCCCCACCCCCCGGTTCACCCCCAGCTCGATGAGCCGGACGTCGAGGTCGGCGGCCACGGTGGCCGAGCCGTCCGTCGAGCCGTCGTCGACGACGATGACCTCGTAGGAGTACCCCGAGGGCCCCAGCGACGACCGGACCCGCTCGACCTCGGCGGCCAGGTGGCCCGACTCGTTGTACACGGGGAGCACGACGGAGACGTCGACGTCGGCCGGCACCGCGGCGATGGTAGGCCACCGGTCCCCGGCACCGACGGGGCGGGCCGGGCGGGCGGGCGTTGCGGTCCGGTACCGGCGGTGACTTGAATCGGGGCCCATGGTCGATGGCTCCCCCGCCCCGCTCGCTCCCGGCCCCCGGGCCCGGCCCCGCGACGACGGTGACCTCGGCTTCACCCGGCGGCCCATGGTGCGGTGGCTCGACCCCCACCAGCTCCTCGACACCGCCGCCCGGGTGCTGGCCTCGGGCCTGCTCACCGCCTACCACGACAGCCGCGAGACCCAGGCCCTGGTGGACGCCGACGTCATCGACCGATCCGAGCCCGAGGAGCTGTGGATCGACTACGTGGCCGACCTCGGCGACGGTTGGAGCTCCACCTACACCGTGGCCCGCACCCTGGCCCAGGAGCGCCTCGAGCTCGACGACGGCGGCACGGCCGTCGCCACCCGGCGGGGCGCCATCCTCGTGATGGGCGGGGACCAGGTCTACCCCGTCCCCACCCGCTCCCACTACGAGAACCGCCTCCTCGGGCCCTACCGGGCGGCGCGCCCCGACGAGGCCGGGCCCGACGAGGCCGGGCCCCGGGACGAGCTGCTCGCCATCCCCGGCAGCCACGACTGGTACGACGGGCTCGTCAACTTCACGAACATCTTCTGCCGGCGCCGGCGGCTCGGGGCCTGGCAGACGGTCCAGTCGCGGAGCTACTTCGCCCTCCGCCTCCCCCACCGCTGGTGGTTGTGGGGCCTGGACCTCCAGTTCGGCAACTACCTCGACGAGGCTCAGCTCGCCTACTTCGCCGGGGCCGCCGCCCACATGGGCCCCGGCCACCGCATCGTCGTGGCCATGGCCAAGGAGGTGGACAGCGGGCGCAAGAGCGCCGAGGTCTGCTCCGACCGCAGCGTCGCCTACCTCGAGCGCGAGGTGGTGGCGCCGTCCGGGGCCGAGGTCGCCCTCTACCTCAAGAGCGGCCGCCACCACTACTCCCGCTACCGGGACCGGACCGGCGGACGCCAGCTCGTCACCGCCGGCGGCGGTGGGGCCTTCCTCCACCCCACCCACACCCTGCTGCACCGCATCGACGCCCCCGGCGACGGCGAGCCCGGGTCCTTCGAGCTCGCCGCCGTCTACCCCTCGCCCGACTTCTCCCGGCAGCTGCGCAAGCGGGTGTGGCTCCTGCCCGCCTACAACCTGCCCCTGGCCGGTGCCCTGGGGGTGATCCAGGTGCTGCTCGTCATGATGCTCAACCTCCACCGTGACGACGCCCACGTGGCCGTGGGCTTCGGGGACGTGGCCGAGGCGCTGTGGGAGAGCCCCACCGCCTTCCTGCTCATCGCCTTCATCGTCCTGTCCTTCGGGGCCATGATCCGCCTGGCCCACGACGCCGACGGGGTCGCCCGGCTGCTCATCGGGACCGGCCACTCCCTGCTCCAGTTCGTGGGCCTGGCCGCCGTGATCGTGCTGGCCTCGGCGCTGGCCGGCACCCTGGGCACGGGGTTGGCCTCCCTCGCCGCCTTCCTCCTCCTCGTCTTCGTGCTCGGCGGGGTGGGCGGGGTGCTGGGGGTGTCGGGGTACCTCTTCCTCACCAACCTCGCCGGGTTCCACGCCAACGAGGCCTTCGCCCCCCTCCACCACGCCGACCAGAAGAACTTCCTCCGCCTCCACATCGACACCGAGGGCGTCCTCGCCCTCTACCCGGTGGGCATCGAGCGGGTGGCCCGGCGCTGGTGCTTCCGCCCCGACGGCGAGCCGGGATCGCCCTGGCTCGACCCCGACGGCGAGGTTCCGGTGGCCCACCTCGTCGAGGCCCCGGTGCGCTTCGAGCCCGGGCCCGAGGGCGCCGGCTGAGCCGGCCTTGGACCGCCCGGCGGGCACCGGCCACCCCGGCCGGCGGGACGGTAGCTGTCGATCGCACCCATTGACGGCCCCCCGCCCGGGCGCCAGCCTGGGTGGGAGGCCATGGTCGACGAACCGACGCTCGAGCGCATCGTGGACTTCCACGGGCACCTGTGCCCGGGGCTCGCCATGGGCATCCGGGCCGCCGAGGCCGCCCTGGTCGAGGTAGGGCCCCACGCCGCCGACGAGGAGGTGGTGGCCATCGTCGAGACCGACATGTGCGCGGTGGACGCCATCCAGGTGCTCACCGGGTGCACCTTCGGCAAGGGCAACCTCGTCCACCGCGACCACGGGAAGAACGCCTTCACATTCGTCCGGCGCTCGGACGGCCACGCCGTGAGGGTGCGCGCCACCGGCGCCATGGCGGGCCGGGACCCGGCCTTCGACGAGCTCTTCGCCAAGGTCCGGGCCCGGGCGGCCACCTCCGAGGAGCGCCAGCGGTTCTGGCAGCTCCAGGAGGAGCGCTCCCGGCGCGTGCTCGCCGCCCCCCTCGAGGAGCTCTACGCCGTCGACCGGGTGGCCACCCCCGCCCCCGCCCCGGCCCGGATCCACCGGTCGGTGGACTGCGCCGCCTGCGGCGAGGCGACGATGGAGACCCGCATCCGCCGCCTCGACGGCCGGGACCTCTGCGGGCCCTGCTTCGAGGAGGCCCTGGCCGGCACCACCCCCATCGCCGGCCCCACCCGCTGAGCGCCGACCCACCCGAGCCCGACCACCCGAGCACCGCCCAACCGACACCCGAGCACCGCCGCCCGACAGGAGCACCGCCCGACCGAGAGGAGCAACCCGTGCCCGACGCCGGAGGTCCCACCACGACGCTCGTGCGCCCGCCCGAGCTGCGCTTCGTGCCCATCCCCGAGGCCCTGCCCGACTGGCTGGCCCCGATGGACCGCCGCTCCTTCCTCCTGCGCTCGGCCGGCGTGGCCGGCGCCCTCGTGCTCGCCGGCTGCACCGACGACGACACGGCCGAGGGGGGGTCGGGACAGGGCGGGGCGGCCGTGCCCCGGCCCACGCTGCGGCTCCCCGGCGGCGACGTGGGCTTCCCGTCCCCGTTCGCCTACCGCCGGGGCCCGGGCTACGTGAAGTGCTCGCTCGTCTACGACACGCTCGTGTGGAAGGACGCCTCGGGCCAGCTGCTCCCGTGGCTGGCCGAGCGCTGGGAGGCCAGCGACGACGGCCTCGCCTACACCTTCACCCTCCGGCCGCGCATCACCTGGCACGACGGTCGGCCCCTCACGGCCGACGACGTCGCCTTCACCTTCGCCTACTTCCGGGCCCAGACCCTCTCGCCCCAGGTCATCACCCAGCCCCTCCCGGAGATCGCCGAGGTGGTGGCCGTCGACGAGCGCACCGCCGAGTTCCGCCTCTCCACCCCCCTGGCCCCCTTCTTCGGCTTCGGCGGGGTGGGGTCGGTACCCATCGTCCCCCGCCACGTGTGGTCCTCGGTCGACCGGGCGGCCATGGCGTCGGACCCCGCCCTGCTCGTGGGCTCGGGGCCCTACCGGCTCGAGGAGTACTCGCCCGGGGAGGGCACCTACCTCTTCACCGCCTACGACGAGCACTACCTGGGCCGGCCCTTCGTGGCCCGCCTCGAGTACCGCAGCGTGGGCGACGAGCTCAACGGCATCACCACGGGCGACCTCGACGTGGCCAGCGCCCAGGGCGTGGTGCCGGCCGTGCTCGACAGCTTCCGGGCCAACCCCGACCTCGAGGTCCTCGACGCCCCGCCCGGCAACTTCGGCACCGGCCTGTTCTGGAACCTCCGACAGGGTGGGGCGCTGGCCGACGTCGCCTTCCGCCGGGCCTGCGCCCTGGCCATCGACCGCGCCGACCTCGTGGCCCGGCTCCACGGGGGCAACGCCGAGACGGGGAACCCGGGCTGGATCCCCGCCCCCAACCCCTTCCACGTCGACGTGGAGCAGTACCCCTTCGACCGGGCCGGGGCCGAGGCCCTGCTCGACGAGGCCGGCTACCGCCGACCCGGCCCCGGCGCCACCCGCCAGGACGCCCAGGGCCGGCCCCTGCGCTTCACCCTCCTCGTCGCCAACCCCGTCCCGCCCCTCACCGACCTCGTCGTGGCCGCCCTCGGCGAGGTCGGCATCGAGCTCGCCCCCCAGGGCCTCGACACGCCCACCTTCAACGAGCGGGTCATCGCCGGGGAGGTGGAGATGTCGCTCATCAGCTTCGGGGGCATGAACACCGACCACGCTCCCGGCTACCTGCTCCAGGTCTACTCGTCGAGGACCCGCACCACCCAGCACGCCCAGGGCTACCTGAACGACGAGGTCGACCGGCTCTGCGATCTCCAGCAGCGGACGCTCGATCCCGGCGAGCGCATGGCCCAGGTGGCCGAGATCCAGCGCCTCGTCGCCGCCGACCTCCCGCTCCTGCCCCTCGTCTACCCCGACAGCTTCACCATCTTCCGGCCGGCCACCTTCGACGCCTGGTACTACACCGAGGGGGGCGTGGGCTCCACCGTGCCCCTCATCGAGAACAAGCACGTCTTCCTCACGGGGCGCCAGACGGGCCTGGAGATCCGGCCCACCCTGTAGCGGGCGGGCCGGCGGTGGTCGGACCGGTCCCCGCCTCGAGATCCTCCAGGTCCTCGAGGCCCTCGAGGGTGGCGGCGGCGGCCACGAGCCGGCGGGCGGCGGGGCTGCGAGGAGCGGTGGCCACCCGCCGGGACGGCCCGTCCTCCACCACCCGCCCGCCCTCGAGCACGACGATGCGGTCGACGACCTTGCGCACGGCGGCGAGGTCGTGGCTCACGTAGACGAGGCCCAGGCCCCGCCCTACCTGCTCGTCGCGCAGCACGACGAGCAGGCGGGCCTGCTCGGAGGCGTCGAGCATGCTCGTGGGCTCGTCGGCCACGAGGAGGCGGGGGCGGGCCAGCAGGGCCCGGGCGAGCACGATGCGCTGGAGCTGGCCGCCCGAGAGCTCGTGGACCCGGGCGCCGAGGAAGGGGCCCGTGGCCGGCAGGCCCACGGCATCGAGGGCGTCGGCCACGGCCCGGTGGCGGTCCTCGGCCGAGCCCTCCCCCAGGAGGTCGACGGGCTCGGCGAGGAGGGCCTCGACCCGCAGGCGGGGCGAGAGGGCGTCCCAGGGGTCCTGCATGACGAGCTGGGCTTGGCGCCGCACCCGCCCGGCGGCCGCCCGCCACGACGGCCCCAGGGGCTGGCCGGCCACCTCCACCGAACCGGCGTCGGGAGCCAGGTGGCCGCTGATGATGCGGGCCAGGGTGGACTTGCCGCTCCCCGAGCGCCCCACCACCCCCACCGCCTCGCCGTGGCGCACGGTGAGCGACACCCCGGCCAGGGCCCGCACGGCGGCGCCGCCCCGGGTGAAGGACCGCTCGAGGTCCCGGGCCACGAGGAGGTCCCGGAGCCCGCCGAAGTGGCAGGCCACGAGGCGGGCGCCCACCGGGCGCAGGTCGGCGTGCTCGTCCCGGCACACCTCCTCGGCCTGGGTGCAGCGAGGGGTGAAGGGGCACCCGCCGGGCACGCTCCGGGGGTCGGGGGGTCGGCCCCGGATGGGCCGCAGGTCCTTCGTCGTGCTCATCACCGGGAAGGCGTTCACCAGGCCCCAGGTGTAGGGGTGGGCGGGGTGGCCCAGCACGGCGGCGGTGGGTCCCGCCTCCATGGCCTCCCCGGCGTAGAGCACGAGGGTGCGGGGGGCCAGGGCGGCCACGTCGGGGAGGTCGTGGGAGATGGCGACGAGGGCGAAGCCCCGCTGGCGGGCCAGCGCGGCGATGCGGGCCACGAGCTCGCCCCGGGTCTCGGGGTCGAGCCCGGCCGTGGGCTCGTCGAGGACCACGAGCAGGGGGTCGAGGGCCAGGGCCATGGCCAGCGAGGCCCGCCGGCGCTCCCCGCCGGAGAGCTCGTGGGGGTAGCGGTCGAGGAGGTCGGGGTCGAGCAGGACCGCGCCGGCCAGCTCCCGGCTGCGGGCCGCGGCCTCGGCCCGGCCGGCCCCGGCCCTCACCCGCAGGGGCTCGGCGATCTGGGCCCCGACGGTGGTCACCGGGTTGAACGGCGCCCCCTGGAGGGCCAGGGCCACGGTGGACCAGCGGAGGCGGCGGAGCCGCTCGGGCGGGGCCCCCAGGAGCTCCTCGCTGGCGAGGCGGACGCTCCCGCTGGCCTCGGGGGGCTGGACGAGGCCGGCGAGGCCGAGGGCGAGGGTGGACTTGCCCGAGCCGCTCTCGCCCACCACGGCCAGGGCCTCGCCCCGCTCGAGGGTGAAGCTCAGCCCCCGCAGGGCGGCCACCTCCCCGCCGTAGCGCACGGCCAGGTCCCGGACCTCGAGCAGCGCCGTCATGGCGACCGCCGGCGCCACCGGGGGTTGGCGTAGGGCTCGAGGCCCACCCCGAGGAGCATGAACCCCAGCACCCCGAGGCTGATGGCCAGCCCCGGGGGCAGGAGCCACCACCGCCAGGCGTCGATGAAGAAGATGCCGGGGAAGCGCAGGGCCCGGTTCACCATGAGCCCCCAGCTCACCGCCGTGGGGTCGGCGAGGCCGAGGAAGGCCAGCCCGGCCTCGACGAGCAGCGTCTGGGCCACCGTGGTGACAGCCAGGGTGACGACGACGGGACCGAGGGCGGGGAGGAGGTGGTGGCGGGCCACGTGGCCCAGGCCGCCCCCGAAGCCCCGGGCGGCCGATACCCAGCCCCGCTGGCGCAGGCTCCGGGCCTGGCTGCGGACCTGGCGGGCGATGTCGGGCCAGCGCAGGAGGCCGATGACGACGACGAGGTTGGCCTGGCGGGGTCCGGCCAGGGCGGCCACGAGCACGAGCAGGGGGAGCTGGGGCACGGCGAGGAACACGTCGAGCACCCGCATGGCCACGGTGTCGGCCGCCCCGCCCACGAGGGCCGAGCCCAGCCCCACCGCCACCCCGAGGACGACGGCGACGAGAGCGGCCCCCAGCGACACGGTGACCGCCGAGCGCGCTCCCCACACCACCTGGGAGGCGATGTCCTGGCCGATGTCGTTCGTCCCCAGGAGGTGGGCACCCGAGGGCGGTGCCAGGGGTGGGCCCAGGGCTCGGGGGTCGTAGGGGGCGATCGCCGGGGCCAGGGCGGCGGTGGCGACGAGGGCCAGGGTGAGCACGGCGCCGGCCACCACCACGGGGTCGGCCCGCACCCTCACGCCCGCGTCCGGGGGTCGAGGCGGCCGCAGGCCAGGTCGGCGAGGAGGTTGGCGGTGAGGACGAGGACGGTGAGCACGAGGAAGCAGGCCTGCATGACCGGGTAGTCGCGGAAGGACACGGCGTCGAAGATGAGCCCCCCCAGGCCCTGGTAGGCGAAGACCACCTCCACGAGCACGCTCGCCGTCACCAGGCCCTCGAGCCGCAGCGCCGACCAGGTGACGACGACGAGCAGGGAGTTGCGACCGGCGTAGCGGTACTTCAGGCGCCGCTCGGAGAGGCCCTTGGCCCGGCCGAGCACGAGGTAGTCGGCACCCAGCTCGCCCACCATGGTGGCCCGCATGGTGAGGTAGTAGGAGGCGGCGAGGCCGCTGGCCAGCACGGCAGCGGGGAGGGCGAGGTGGGCCCCGACGTCGGCGGCGGCGGCCAGGAGGTTGGCCGGGTCGTCGAAGGGGGTGCGGGTGCCCCCCAGCGGCGTCCAGCCCAGCTCCACCGAGAACACGAGCACGGCCAGGGCGCCCACGAAGAACACCGGCAGGTTGTGCACGGTGAGGAAGAGGGTGAGCAGGCCCCGGTCGGCGGCGCTGCCCCGGCGCCAGGCGGAGTGGACCCCGAGGGCGAGGCCGACGGCCGCCGCCAGCAGCATCGACGACCCCAGGAGCAGGACCGTCCAGGGGAGCCGCTCGGCCACGAGGTCGGCCACCGGCCGCCCGTAGCGGATGGAGGAGCCCAGGTCACCCCGGGCCAGGCCGGCGAGGTAGCGGCCGTACTGGGTGGTGAGGGGCTCGTCGAGGCCGTAGTAGCGCTCGAGCTCGGCCCGGGCCGCGCCGTCCTGGACGTAGGACGGGGACTGGGCGTCGAGCAGGGCGTCCACCGGGTCACCGGGCATGAGCCGGGGCAGGAGGAAGTTGAGGTGGACGAGCACGGCCAGGGTGAGGAGGTAGCCGCCGGCCAGGCGCCAGCCCCGGTGGCCCCGTCGCCGGGGCGGCACGGCCCCGGGTGGCGCGGCGGGGGCACCGAACGCTTCCTGCCCGACCTCGATCGTGCCCGTCCCTCCCGCTCGTCGGCCCCTCGGGGCCCGAACTGCCCCTTGTCGGCCCCTCGGGGCCCGACCTGCCCCTTGTCGGCCCCTCGGGGCCCGACCCTCCCGCTCGTCGGCCCCTCGGGGCCCGACCTGCCCCTTGTCGGCCCCTCGGGGCCCGACCTGCCCCTTGTCGGCCCCTCGGGGCCCGACCGTGCCCCTTGTCGGCCCCTCGGGGCCCGACCGTGCCCCTTGTCGGCCCCTCGGGGCCCGACCCTACCGAGGGGCGGCCAGCCCGGTCTCGTAGGCGAAGATCACGACCTGGATGCGGTCCCGCAGCCCCAGC
>Ga0187893_10007650_pt1 | contig 17562 bp, 13 predicted proteins | sample MA1701074metaG_FD_139574 | JGI IMG/M metagenome (GOLD analysis project Ga0187893, IMG submission 139574) | White microbial mat communities from a basaltic lava cave in the Kipuka Kanohina Cave System on the Island of Hawaii, USA - MA170107-4 metaG ... | reverse complement strand
TCAGCAGCTTGACCAGATCTGCCATCTCGTCGATTTGTGCGTCTCGAGCCCGGCTCTTGCGCATCAATTCTTCCAACATCAACTCGCTTTTCAGATTGACCTTAAAATCCTGCTCGGCCGCCAGGCGATCTTTTTCGGCGGACCGATTCTGCGACATCATGATGATGGGGGCCTGCAGGGCCGCAGTCATCGAAAGCATCAGGTTCAATAGAATGTAGGGGTAGGGATCAAACTGGGAGCCCTCTTCACGAGTACCGTAATAAAAGAGCACAAAGGAATTCAGTCCCATCCAGGCCAGCAGAAAGCCAATATAGATGAAGATAAAGGTCCATGAACCGCCAAAGGTTGCGACCTTATCGGCCACGCGCTGGCCGAGGGTTGCCTTCTCTTCCATCTCCTGGTTGATGTTGCGCGTCACGCGTTGAGATACGAGCAGGTTTGTTTGTCGCATTCGGGTGCCAATCTCACAAATTACATCGATGGCGCAGTCGGGGTGGAGCATCAGAAATTTCTGAAAATCGTCGCTGCTAAGCCGGTGCAATTCGGTTTCGCCGATCGCGGTGGCATTGGTGGAACGCTCACCACGGTCGAGCACTGCCAACTCTCCGAAGAATTCCCCGTCTCGCAACTCAGCCAGCGTTACCGGTTTCACATCTTCATCCATTACCCAGATACGTACTGAACCCGATTCAACTACGTATAGCCCGTCGCCTTTATCACGTTCTCGAAAGATCGACTCTTCCGGGCCATAACGCACTTGATCCACTTCCGAGGCCAGCTGTTCCAGCTCCTCAGGCGTAAGCCGGCGGAACAGTGGCACTCGGGAAAGACTCTCGGCTTTCGGACTTAGTGGGACTTCTGATTCCATTGTTTCGGATCCTCTTCGATAACTTTAATCCCTAGGCCGCACTGAACCGCTAATCTTTTTGCGAGTCGTCTCGCCTGTACGCAGCACCGGCACGCCGCGATCGACATCGGCATGAGGACGGGGAATGACGTGTGTGGCAACGACTTCGCCAACGCGCCGGGCGGCTGCGGCCCCGGCATCAACCGCGCTTTTGACAGCTGCAACGTCCCCCCGAACGATCGCCGTTACCAGCCCGGCATCAATCTTTTCCCAACCCACGAGCCGAACGTTTGCGGCTTTGACCATGGCATCGGCGGCCTCGATCATGGCAACCAACCCTTTGCACTCAACCATGCCCAATGCTTCCTGTTCCATATCCACTCCTTTGGAGTGCGGCGCCTAGTCGCCGCTTCAGTATTCTTTCGCCACAAAGAACCCCCGGTTTATCATGAGAAGTGCCTCGAATGAAACAGTAGAAAAGCGGCGACTAGGCGCCGCACTCCAAATCAATTGCGCAAAGAGTGTATGGGAGCGGGAATGCGGCCCCCACGCTGGATAAAGCCGGTCGAGGAAAAGGAGTTTACAGCCATGATCGGTGCGCTTCCGAGCAGGCCGCCAAACTCCACCGTTTCACCGACCTCACGTCCTGGCACCGGAATAATCCTGACCGCGGTGGTCTTGTTGTTCATTACTCCGATGGCCATTTCATCCGCAATGATCGCCGCGATCGTCTCCGCCGTTGTTGAACCCGGCACCGCCACCATGTCAATTCCAACAGAACAGACGCTGGTCCAGGCCTCAAGTTTGTCCAGACTCAGCGCTCCCATTTGCGCAGCCTGGATCATCCCAGCGTCCTCAGAAACGGGGATAAAAGCACCACTCATGCCGCCGACAGCACCGCTCGCCATAGCCCCGCCCTTTTTGACAGCGTCGGTCAGCAAGGCCAGAGCCGCCGTGGTGCCATGGGTCCCAGCTCTTTCGAACCCCATGGCTTCAATGATGTTGGCCACCGAGTCTCCAGGAACAGGAGTGGGAGCGAGCGAAAGATCAATTATGCCGAAAGGAACTCCCAGTCGACGTGCGGCTTCTCGACCGACAAGTTCGCCCGCGCGGGAAAGCTTGAATGAAAGCTTTTTGATCGTCTCAGCCAGATCCTGCAACGGCAAATCGGGCCTGGCATTTCTAACCGCATGGTGCACCACTCCGGGCCCCGAAACCCCAACATTAATCACTGCCTCAGATTCGCCAACGCCGTGATAGGCGCCCGCCATGAAAGGATTGTCCTCCACAGCGTTGGCAAAACAAACAAACTTCGCGCAGGCGATGCCGCCCTGTGCCCTGGTCCGTTCAGCAGCGTCCTTAATAATAAGGCCAACCTGGCGTACCGCATCCATATTGATACCGGCTCGGGTGGTAGCAACATTGACTGAAGAACAAAGACGCTGCGTGTTTGCCAGGGCTTCAGGGATGGAGTCGAGGAATTCACGCTCGCGCGGAGTGGCGCCCTTGTGCACAAGGGCCGAGTAGCCGCCGATGAAATCGACACCGACGTCCCGCGCTGCTTCGTCCAGGGCACGAGCCAGAGTCAGGCAGTCTCCGCCGGCTTCAAACAAAAAGGAAACCGGGCTGACTGCAATTCGTTTGTTGGCAATCCGGATTCCGATCTCGTCACCAATCTCATCGACAGTCGTCACCAGTCGTCCGGCAAAATCGTGAATTTTTTTAACCACTTGCTCAGCAACAGTCGGCATTTTGTTGCCGCCACAGTCGCGCAGGCTTAATCCCAGAGTCACGGTGCGGATGTCGAGATGTTCCATCTCGGTCATCGCCACAGTTTGAAGAATCTCAGCCTGGGAGTATTCCATGGAAGCAGATTGCGAATTGCGGTTGGCGCTGAACGGGCTCCGGGAGTTTGTAAATTTAGAATCAGTAACTCTTTGCTTCTAAGCCAGCGAAGCAGGCTGAGGCAGCGTTTCTGCATCACTAGCCAATGAGTTCATTCAACAGTAGCAACAACAGAAACATGCCGAATAGCAAAGCGGCAACCAGGACAAAACGAAGGCTGGGATCATAAGCAGCCTCATCGATAACCACACTCGAAACTTTCCGCAAGCGCTCAACCCTGGGTCGCAGGTTGTCTTCAATCACCCCACGCGCAGCCGCTGCGGCACTCGCGCCTCGCTCGGCCGGTAAGTGTCCGTTCCGAGTCTCGCGGGGCACCAGGACCCGGGGTTCTTTGGGTTGCCTGATGCCTGTTTTGGTGGCCTCAACCAGACGCGGTGGTGGTTCGACTTTTGGAGATTCAGCCTTCTCAATTAGAGTGCTATTGCCATCCTCCGCCGTAGCCGGGTCTGGTTCAGAAACCTTTGACAGCGCGGGATTAGATTGTTCCAGGCTTAAAGGACCGAGCTTTCGTCCACACTGAGGGCAAAAGAAGGCTCGGTCCCGAACAGCCACCCCACAAGTGAGACAACGGCGAGATATTTCCGGATTGATCATTACGGGAAGTTCACAATTAAGTTCAAGATTTCACTAGACTTGATTCTACAACTGTGGGCGAGCTTTTCAAGTCGAGATCTCAAATTCTATGCATGGCGTTAAACAGATCTTCGCGCTGTGCATAGATTCTCACGCCCAGTTGCTCACCTTCGCGACGCAGGCGCTCTTTCAGATCTGCAGCACTTTCCCGAGCGCGGGTGGTATCGGCGATGATCACCATGGCAAACTTCCCCTGGACCACAGTTTGATTAATATCGACAATACTGCAGTCTGCGGCCGCCAGAATCTGCGACACACCGGCAACAATACCCGGGTGATCCAACCCAAAGACCGAAATGATCATGCGGTCGGAGGAGCCCTCCTGAACAGCCTGGGAGGAAGGACTCGGATACTGGCCAGCGGTTTGATTCACGGATTGTACCGACGCGATCTCCCGGTAAATATCCGTGACCAACTGTTCGATAGTCTTCTCGTCAGTGGCCGCACCCAGTCGAGCATACACGGCACGCGTGATTCTATAGATTAGATCTTCGTTGGACACGGAGGGATTTTGGATTTTAGATTTCTGATTTTAGATTTCTGATTTATTGGTTTTAGATCAAAAATCTAAAATCTAAAATTCCTGCGTAGTCTCCGTGATATCCACGCGGTCGACAATGCCGACGACGGCTGCCTCAATGGCCATGTCCTGATTGCCAATTGCAGATCTGGCTGCCTTTCCAAAGGCGCACATAACCATCTCGCCAGTACCGGCGCCCAACCTGTCAGCGACAATCACGATATTGCGGGTGGGTTCTTTATCGAGATCGAAAGGATGGACAACGAGAAAACGGACCCCCTCGAGATCGGGACTCTTCTTGGTAGACCAGACGGTACCGACGACTTTGCCCAGAAACATAGATTTTGGATTCAGACTTTAGCAAAAACTTCCGCTGGCTCCCCTATGTCTCGAGCCGCCGGCGTGATAATTGTGCGCCCATTAATGTAGATCTTTTCGCCCTTCTGGATGGCTCTGCGAACGTCTTCCTCGCTCACAAAATCCACTGGGCTCTTACCGTTTGCAGCCGGAACCAGCGGTGCCTCTGGTCTCGACCGCGCCCGACCATTGGCCTGCTGGTCCGAAGTCTGACTTTGCTTGCGATCTTCAAACATACTCCCAGCTTCGGGCTCTGGCATTGGCGCCGGCAATGGCGAGGGTCTTTCTTCAGTACGGCGACCGGCCAGAAATCGATCGACGATGGCTGCAATCTCCTCACGATTGATCTGGCCCCCAGGGGCCACAACTGGCGGGCGCGCCGGTGCAGTGGTCGGGGCGGGCAGCGACGGCGCAACAGCTTGGGCAGTCACAGCCGGGCGGGCGCTCTTTACTGGCCGGGTTTCAAAGGCCACCCGCTTGATATCCATCAGATGTAAGGGCGAAACGTTGTCCGAGGTGACGTTCCCTCCCCACGAACCGCATCCGAGAGTCATCGAGGGCGGTAAAGCCGTCGAGAACCCGATCGCTCCGTGTGTTGTGGGCGTATTGACTGTGATCCGTGATGCAGGCATCTCTCGTCCGAAATTCACCGCCGCTTCACGCGACCGGGTGTGGACACCGGCAGTATGACCCATTCCTCCGTAACCCAGAATCTCCTGGCAGCGTTGTGCGCCACGTGAAAGACCATCCTCAACATAGAAAGCCAAAATGGGAGAAAGCTTTTCCATCGAGAGCGGAAAATCCCGGCCCACTCCACCAACGTCTGCAAGCAGGCAGCGAGTACCGGCAGGAACGTTCAAGCCAGCCATCTTCGCGATCACTTCGACTGATTTGCCAACGATGGCCGGATTCAAAGAGCGCTGCGGGGTGGCTACAACCTTGGCCAATTGGTCTGCTTCGGAAGGCGCCAGAAAATGGGCACCCTGCGCCTTAAACTGTTCGCGCACTGCCACCTCGATAGGTGCGTCGCAAACCACGGCTTGTTCAGAGGCGCAGATGGTTCCGTTATCAAAGCATTTACCTGTCAGCACGTCCTGGACAGCTTTAGCCACATCTGCGGTGCGCTCGATAAATACCGGTACGTTGCCTGGCCCCACGCCAAAAGCCGGTTTGCCCGAAGAATAAGCAGCCCGGACCAGACCAATACCGCCGGTAGCCAGGATCACTGCGGTCTGCTTGTGCTTCATCAGCGCCTCTGTGCCTTCAATGGTTGCAGTGGTCATACAGGCCACGGCCTCTGCCGGAAGACCTTCTTTCACACCTGCTTCCCGCATGACCTTGACAGTCTCATTGATGCAGCGGGCCGCCGAAGGATGAGGTGAGAGCACGATGGAGTTTCTCGACTTGATGGCAATCAGCACTTTGAAAATTGCTGTTGAGGTGGGATTAGTAGAAGGAATTATGCCGGCCACCACGCCCCTTGGGCTGGCAATCTCGACGACGTCTTTCGACTCTGAGACGACACCTACCGTCCGCAAGCCACGAAAGTAGTTCCAGACATCTTCGGCAGCGAACCGGTTCTTTTCTCGCTTATCAGCTGGAATTCCGTATCCCGTTTCCTCCACGGCTAAAGCGCCCAGGCGGGCCGACTCGGTCAGAGCTGCCCGGGCCATCGCCTCACAGATCCGATCTATTTTCGCCTGATCAAATTGAGCCAGAGTGGCCTGTGCCCGGTGGGCCGCTTCTACGAAATCTCTTGCCTGTTGTACTGAAACCAGGTCTTTATCTGCAGACATCACAACCCCCAAAGACATTGCCGATTTTTGATTGAAGATTTTTGATTAATCAAAAATCTAAAATCCAAAATCTTAAATCACTTCGCTCGGTCCTTACTCGCTTCGCGTGTCGAAGACTGTAAGGAGCGGCCTTGCTCACCCTCGCCCAGCTGGCCTCGGGCGCCGCCCTGTAGTGATCGTTCGTCCGGACTATAACCGGTTCGTCCATCTACCGGGAGCACCCGTTCAACCTCCGCATGAGGGCGTGGAATCACATGCACACTTACTAATTCACCAACGCGCCGGGCCGCAGCTGCCCCAGCGTCGGTCGCCGCCTTGACAGCGCCCACATCCCCGCGCACAAAAATAGTTACGTAGCCTGCGCCAATGTACTCCTTACCCAGCAATTGAACATTTGCGGCCTTGACCATTGCGTCTGCTGCTTCCACAGCGCCAACGAACCCTTTGGTCTCGACCATTCCGAGGGCTTCTAGAGGCATCTCTTTGTCCTCACTTTTCTCTATTGTAGAAATTAAAGCGATTAACCGAGCAACTTTGTCGCCAACGTATCACCACGAGGGCGAAGAATCAAGAGACGCCTATCTTCTGAAACATAAAAGTTTGACACCGTTTAGCAGCGCGGGCTATATTGCGGCAAATGCGCGACTTGTGCATCTGCGAATGCGGAAACAAGGTGACGGCTTACTCCCCTTAACCGGCCCCGCGCCAAGTAAGACCGACCGGTATCAGGCGCTAGGGCCGAAGCGTCAGAGATGGCAGCAACCATAGGCGAACAGTTGCGACTAGCGCGCCAGGAGCGTGGTATCCCTCTCCGCGAAGTTTCCGATCAGACTCGCATTTCGATGCGTTACCTGGAAGCCATCGAAGCCAACGACTACAAACGATTGCCCGGAGGTATTTACACTCGAGGTTTCGTCAGAGCCTATGCTCGCTGCATCGGTTACGACGAGAAAGAGGCCATGGAGGGTTATGTACGCTACCTCCGTGAGCACGGCGAGTCAGCCGATGAAGTGATTACCACGCCTCATCACTCGAAGGTTTATACAGATATACCCGCCACTCGCTCACCGGTCCTCACAGTAGTGATGGCGATAGTCATACTGGCGATCTTGACCTTGCTTGCCCTGGCGGCGCTTCACTGGTATCAGCGGCGGTCCGCAGCTACAGAAAACCTACCAGGGACGGATCAGAACAGCCTATTTCTGACCAAAAACGCAACGAACGTGGATTCCGGTTCGTATTTTTCCGAAAGAGGATGTTAACCTTGAAATAATTATGATTGCTGCAAGTATTCCCGAAGGTTTAACCTTCGATGACGTCCTGCTGGTTCCAGCCCGCTCAGACGTGCTGCCTTCCGAAACAGACACCTCCACTCAATTTACCCGAAACATCCGTTTGCAGATCCCTTTGTGCTCTGCCGCGATGGACACAGTCACCGAGGCCGCGCTCGCAATTGCACTGGCGCAGCAAGGAGGGATTGGGGTAATCCACAAGAATTTGAGTCTCGAGCGGCAGGCGGAAGAAGTTGATAAGGTAAAACGCTCTGAGTCGGGCATGATTGTTGATCCGGTTACCATCAGGCCAGATCGACCGGTGCGCGAAGCCTTAAACGTGATGGAGCGTTACCACATCAGTGGCGTTCCCGTGGTCGATGAGGATGGACATCTGGTGGGCATCATCACAAATCGTGACCTGCGCTTTGAAACCAGATTTGAAATTCCCGTCTCTGAGGTCATGACCAAACAACCTCTGGTTACAGTGCCCGTAGGTACAACTTTGGAACAGGCCAAGAGTGTGCTGCAAAAGCATCGCATCGAGAAACTGCTGGTGGTGGACGAAGATAAGCGCATTAAAGGGCTGATCACGGTTAAAGACATCCAGAAAGCGATTAAATATCCCACTGCCGCGAAGGACAATCTTGGCAGGCTGCGCGTGGCAGCAGCGATCGGGGCTACGGGAGACTTTCGCGAGCGCTCGGATGAACTGGTCAAAGCCCGGGTTGATTGCCTGGTGATAGATACAGCGCACGGTCACTCGTCCCGGGTGCTCGAGGCCATTGGAGAAATCAAACAGCGGCACCCGGATACAGAACTGATCGCCGGGAACGTTGGTACCACTGAGGGCGCCCAGGAATTGATCAGCGCCGGGGTCGATGCCATCAAGGTTGGTATCGGTCCGGGCTCGATCTGCACGACTCGAGTCGTCACCGGTGCGGGCATTCCGCAGATAACCGCGATCGAGTCCTGTGTCAAAGCAGCCCGGCCCAGTGGAGTGCCGGTGATTTCTGATGGCGGAGTAAAGTTCTCGGGTGATGTTGCTAAAGCAATTGCAGCGGGCGCGGACGTGGTAATGATTGGTTCGCTGTTTGCCGGAACCGAGGAAGCTCCAGGAGAGATGATCCTCTTTCAAGGGCGATCGTTTAAGACTTATCGCGGCATGGGATCCATCGGCGCAATGCGTGAGGGTTCACGTGATCGCTACGCCCAGGACACGGCTGACTCCGACTCGAAACTCGTCCCAGAGGGGATTGAGGGCCGGGTTCCCTATAAGGGTACCCTGGCGGAGATGTGCACACAGTTGGTGGGGGGACTGCGCTCTGGCATGGGCTATACGGGCTGTCGAACCATCCAACAGTTTCAGGAGCAGACAAAGTTCATTCGCATCACGTCCGCTGGTTTGCGGGAGTCACACGTGCACGACGTGATAATTACTAAGGAAGCGCCTAATTACAGATTGGAATAGGTGGGCGATTCTCAGCTGCCGGGGGCAGGCAGCTTTGAATCCGTATCGCCGCTTCAGGCGATGCTCTTCACCAGTTTCGGTCGCTGGTGGATTCGCTTGTCCGGACTCGCCGTCGGCTTCACTTCTTCGGTTTGCACCGCGCCATAATAGAACGGTCCAGTGCTCTCCCAGGTACTTTCGACAAACTGGCGGCGGGCTCCACAAGCTAGACAAACGCGATAGGTTTCACCGTCCCTTGAAAATGGGCGACTCATGTCTTTATGCGAGCACCCAAAGATTCCATCAAGCCAGCCTCTGGGTCCTGACTTAATCCGCCCAGTTTCCCGGGGCGATAAGAACTGCCCTATGGTCACAGGTTGCCTGTGCATCATAATTTAGCCTCCCGTCACGAGGTTTATGTGTTGTTTATACAACGACAACACTATTAATCACAAGTCGATTCCAGAAATAAATAGAACCGAAACCGGTTTCATTAGCTGCAAATAGGATGCCCGCACCAAAAGCCCCGGTTTTCTGCGCTTTTTGATTAATAGTGAGACAGACTGTCACAAGCCTGTTCGTCATCAATCAGGCACTTCGGATAAGATCGCATCAACTCTGAGGCAATTTGACCGTTCGTATTTCGGTCTATCGTACCTCTCGAAATCTTCAAGAGGTGTTGGTCGAGGCTTAAGGCTCAGGGCAAGAAACCAAGTATTCAGTTGCTGGGTTTAGCCTTCCGGTCTATAAAACTGACTTACTCCTGCGGGCAAAAAAGCTGGTCAAAGAGGTTTGGTTGAACGACATGACAAATCCTCGAGTCGTTCTCATCGCTAACTTAAGCTCGGGCCGGCAAAGAGCCCGGCGATCCTCTACGCTTGAGAAAGTTTGCAAACTCCTGGACTCCCTGGGGGTCGGCGTTGATCCTGTCCTCACCTCGGGTCCGGGCGACGCTACGCGCATAGCCGCTGCGGCGGCTAAAGCCGGCGCTGGGGAAGTCATAGTTTTTGGTGGCGATGGAACCATAAACGAGGCCCTGCAGGCTTTGGTTGGCACTAACACCAAACTTGCAATACTGCCGGGGGGAACGGCAAATGTTCTGGCTCGCGAACTTAAGCTGCCCTTAAATCCACAGCGAGCGGCGCCGGTGATCGCCAAAGGAAAATCGCGAAGGATACATGTGGGGCTGGCCATTGATGAGACGCGGAATTCCAGCAGGTACTTCCTCTTGATGGCCGGAATCGGCCTCGATGCCGAAGTCGTGCGACGAGTCAGACCTAAACTAAAAAAACACCTCGGGAAAGTGGCGTTCTGGTTAACTGGTTTGAGTCAGTTAGCAAACTGGCGCCCCATCCCCTTCAATGTCGAGGTTAATCAGCAGATCTACCAGGCTACTTTTGTGAGTGTGGGCAACGCTCCAACTTACGGAGGGGATCTGGCCATCACGCCGGGTGCGAGTCTCGATCACCCGGAGTTTGAAATCTGTATTGTGCAAACCACGAGTCGGATTCGCTACCTGCGGCTGTTGTCGCATGCCATGCGCAGTAGTGGCATAAAACCAGATCAAAGTGGAGTTTCCTTTGTGCGCTCGACGCAGGCACGTGCGGTTGGCAGCGTTTCGGTCCAGGTAGACGGTGAGGTTATCGGTGTGCTCCCAATGAGGTTTGAGATTGCCCCGGCCACAGTTGAGGTGGTTGTGCCTTAACTTAGGAATTTAGGAATTAGGAATGAGGATTTAGGATTGGTGTGGTTCGTGTTGGTTCGTGGGTAGTCCCCGTATGCTACCAAAACTTGATCCACGAAGTTACACGAAAACGCACCTAAATCCTGATCCTAATCCCTAAATCCTAACTCCTAATTCCTAATTCCTAATTGGCCTTTCGTAGCCATGCTGCCCGCAAGGTTTTCTGCTCCGCCGTAGCTCCCGGGTCCTCTTCGATTAGGTATTCGAACCTTTCAGCCTCACCCAGCACCAGCGTCGACTTGATGGTACGGCGATCGCGCCTCACTACGATGGGAACGCTGTCCTTTGGCTTAAAGCCGGCCAGCGTTAACAGCCAGGTCTCTCGCCTCGCAGGCTTCCCTGCCAAACTAACTATCTGATCGCCTGCCTGCAAGCCAGCCCGTTCTGCCACTGAGTCACTACGCACGTTCTCGATGGTCAAGCCCTGCGGGTCTTCCCACTCCAAAGAGATTCCCGCGTTGTAAGGTTCGCGAGCCTGGCGCCGCACCAACTTGAGCCCGACAAAGCCGAAAGCTTCCGTATACGGAGGTGAAGTGACATCTCGGACATAACGCTGGAAAAAGTCGCCTAGCTCAGCACCGGCAACTGCGGTGACAGCATTCTCAAAGTCTTCAACGGTGTACCCGCGTCCGCGCAGGTAATAACTGGAATTCGCGCTCTTAACATAAAAATCCTCATACAGGCGTTTGAACACATCGTCCAGAGAGGCTCTTCCTTTGGTGCGGCCGCGAATAATCAGATCCAGAACCAGGCCCAAAAGCTCACCCTTCGGGTAATAGCTGATGGAAGTATTCTCGAGGTTTGTGCGCTGGGCGTGGGGCGCATCGTCAAGAAACGAGGCCAGGAGCGACGATTCCTCTGCACTCATCAGGCGTGCGCCTGCTGAGTTCTCGATCAGGTTAATAGTCAGGGCTTCGCGCTTGAGGAACTTCGTTTCGTCCCAAAGACCTGCACGCCTCATCATTAAGTGCCCATAGTAGTTCGTAAACCCTTCCGCGATCCAAAGCGCTCGGGTATTCACCGGTCGAGTGAAATCCCAGGGTCCCAGTTCGACTGGACGCAGGCGTTTCACGTTCCAAACGTGAAAGAACTCATGCGCTACTGTGACCAGCGTGTCTTCGTAAGTGTCTGCATCCGCGAGTGTGCCGGGTTCGATTATCTGCGTCGAATTGAGATGTTCCATGCCGTCGCCGGAATGATCATCGCCGGCAAAATGGATGAGAAAGGTGTAGGAGTCGAAGTCCGGCTGTCCCCACATTTCGATCTGGGCACGCACAATCCTTTCAATGTCCCGGACCAGGGCAGGCCGCTTACCGCCTTCAGCCCCGAACGAGTGGACCACAACCTTGTAGGGCTTTCCGGCAACCTGAAATTGATCGAGCGACCAATCGGGGGCAATTTCCGTGGGTGTGTCGACCATCTCGTCCCAGTTGGGAAAGAGCCATTCTCGTTGGTCCGCGCGCTCCATGCGTCCATTTATGATCCGCCAGCCGGCAGGGGGTTCTATTACCAGCTTGACTGGATGAGCCTTGTGCTCCGCCAGATACATAAAGATGGAAGCGCCATTAAAGTTTGCGTGTCGGGTATCGAGTTGCGAAAACGTTCCTGACAGATCGTTACCAAAGACTTTGTAGTGCGCGGTCACTCTTTGTTTTTCAACCCGCTCAATTTGCCAGGTCTGATTATCCAGGCGACGCACCGGCAGGAGGTTGACCCGGCAATTCACGGATGAAGGAGCTTCCGGCCGGTGACGGCAATCGCTGGTGTAGGCCTGAAACTGCTGAACGTTCTTGGCAAAGTCAAAAATGGCATAGCGTCCCGGCGACCAACGGGGCATCTGCAAGGTTAGGCTTTTCGTCGTAGGACTGGCTGCCAGGTCCACTTCAATAGTGACTTCGAAAAGATGTGAGGCTGGCCGGGGCATCGACAGGTGATAGGTGATGGCCTGCAGTGGTTGAAATTCCTGTGCGAGGGCATTCTCAAAACAGAGGAATGCCAGCAGCAGGACTGGCACCTGCCGGATTGCGAGTTTTCGAAGGGCTTGATTCATTGATTGGAGACTCCGTCTGATTGAGGAGAAATGGCAAGCAAACAAAACAGTCGCGGATTATGTGCGTTTTCCGCAAGGTGTGTCAAAGCATTCCGCCTCCAGCGCTCCGACGCTGAGTCACAATCTGTTTGTTATCAACACATCCTTTACACTTTCCCAAAAAATGAGTGAATCGTGACGAGGGGCGGCCACCGAGGGCCGCCCCTACAGATTTTTTTACCGAGCCTTAATATCCCCAATCCTCCTTCACTTGCCTGGGCAAGTGAGCTTGGTTTATTAATCATTTCTAATGCCAACTGAACGTCTTTATTACAAGGATTCCCATCTGATTGAGTTTGAAGCTCGCGTCATCGATCACTCTGAACGGGTGAGCGGCTGGACCGCCGTTACCCTGAACCGGACAGCCTTCTATCCAACCGGCGGCGGTCAGCCTAGCGATACCGGCACCCTCAACAATATTCGAGTGCTCGAGTGTATTGATCACGATGAGCATGAGGTTTTGCATGTCATCCATGGCCGTGCTCCGGAAATTGGCACCACAGTTAAAGGTCGAGTTGATTGGGCGCGCCGGCTAGACCACATCCAACAACATACGGGCCAGCATATTCTTTCCCAGGCCTTCATGGCGCTCTTTAAAGCTCCCACCAGAAGCTTCCGCGTGCTCGAGCAGTCCTGCGAAATCGACCTGGAACTGCTTAATCCCAACGACGCAACAGTCGAACGTGCAGTTGAGCTGGCCAATAATGTTGTCTGGGAAGATCGTGAAATTATTGTGCGCGAGGTGACGGCTGAAGAAGCTGCTGCTTTACCGCTGCGCAAGGAGCCCGTACGCGAAGGTGAGCTGCGCCTGATTGAAATTGCCGGATTCGATCTGACTCCCTGCGGGGGAACCCATGCTTATCGGACCGGCGAGGTGGGAATGATTGCAGTGCGTTCCTGGGAACGCGCCAAAGGCCTGACGCGAATCGAGTTTGTTGCCGGCACGCGCGCGCTGGCAGATTACCGGCGCGCCAACAAGAGTGGGCGGGAAGTTGCCGCGTTATTCAGCGCCGGACGTGACGACACTCCTGAGTTGGCCCACCGACTAATCGAGGAGAACAAAGCCCTTCACCGGCAAATCCGGGGGCTCGACGAAAAAGTCGCTCACGTAGAAGCGAACGAATTGATAGCTCAGGCGGAGGTCGTGAGTAGCGATCTCCGCCTGGTCACAAAGGTCTTCGTTGACCGTGATGCTGAATCATTAAAACACCTCGCGCAAGCACTAATAACGCACCCACGGGTCGTAGCACTATTTGCTTCGACGGACAAAACTTTCGCCCGCCTGGTGTTTGCTCGTTCACCAGATTGTTCCGGCAACATGGACCAGTTAATGCGTGATGCCTGCCTGGTTATTGAAGGTCGTGGTGGTGGTAAGCCAGACCTGGCCCAGGGAGGAGGCAAGAACACTAGCCAGCTGGACCAGGCACTTAATCAGGCCAAAGCTCAATTGCTCAAATCATAATCGTTGCCTGGTCGTAGAGCCTGTCATTGGTCCATCCAAAAAATCGTAATCCACTTGTGATCTCCGCAAACGTTAGACTCTCATTATCCAAATCTATGAAGATCGAGTCCCGACAATCTCCAAATTAATCAAGAGTTACGAACGGGTCTGGCCTCATCCTGAAGCTGTTCGAGTGAAAGAATAACAAGTCGGGTTTCCACCTCGCACTCGGAACAATCCTTGCGCTTACAACCCTAAAGGAAGCGATCCCCACTTCCGAATCTTTCCGAATATTCGGAAATCACTCGACATCGAACAGCAAATCTCTGGAGGTAATCGAAGATGAAACCATTCGCATTAGCTGTTGCGATCGTGTTTCTCACGATGAGCGCGCTGCCCGCCTACGGGCAGAGCGGGTTTACGGGTGCCATAGCCGGCACCGTCAGTGACCCACAAGGCGCCGTCGTGCGGGGCGCGAGCGTGACAGTCAAGAACAACGCAACGGCCCAGGAGTTTACGGCCACCACCGCCGACAACGGGACCTTCAATGTGCCTGCTCTGCAATCCGGTAGTTATGCAGTTTCAATTAGTGCTCCCGGATTTAAGAAACTCGTTGTTCCGGAAGTAAAAGTTGATGTAGGTACTCCTTCCAGTATCAACGTCGCCCTGCAGATTGGTGCCCCGGAGGAAACAGTCCAGGTAATCGATGTGGCAGGAGAATTAATCCAGACTCAGAATGCCACCGTAGGCACCACCATCACCGGCAGGCAAATCGTCGAGCAGCCACAGGCTTCCCGTGATGCGCTAGACCTGGTGACGCTCCTCCCAGGTGTGCAGACCACGGGTCGTCCCCGTACTTCCACGGTTAACGGATTGCCCAAAGGTGCCCTGAACATCACGCTTGACGGTGTCGACGTTCAGGACAATTTGATCAGCTCAAACGATGGGTTCTTCACCTTCGTGCGACCAAGGATTGATGCAGTCGGAGAGGTCACGGTTTCCACCGCCGCGCCCGGGGCGGAAAGCTCAGGTGACGGTGCCGTGCAGATCAAGTTCATCACTCGCGGCGGCACCAACGACTTGCGGGGCAGTTTGTACTGGTACCACCGTGAACCGTATCTCACGGCAAACTACTTCTTCAACAATCAGACATTGGCGCCAACCTATTTTGGTAAGGCTCCAAAGAATCGGATTTTGCTTAATCAATATGGGGGGCGCGTCGGCGGGCCAATCATCATTCCCAAGATCTTTAACGGCAAGGACAAAGCCTTCTTCTTCGTTAACTACGAAGAGTTCAGGCTGCCCGAGCAGCAGTTGCGGCAGCGCACCATTCTCAGTCCTTCAGCTCAGCAGGGCATCTTCACGACCAGCAATGGTACACAAGTGAACATGCTGGCCCTCGCAGCTGCCAACGGCTTTCCCTCGACGGTTGATCCGACCATCGGCGCTCTGCTCGCGGACATTCGCTCGACTACCAGTCAGGGCGGTGTGCTACCGATAACGGGTGACCCAAATCGGCAACGGTTTAGCTTCGTTGGGCAGGGCGGTCAGGATCGCTATTTCACAACTGTGCGGTTGGACTACAACATTAATACCAACCACGCGCTGTCCAATGTTTGGAACTATCAGGAGTTTGGAGGTAAGCCGGTCGACTTTTTGAATCAGAGTGACCCCGCTTTTCCTGGTTTTCCGAATTCCGCGGGTCAGAACTCGCAACGTTGGACCAACTCGACGGCGCTACGTTCGACATTGTCACCGACACTGGTTAACGAAGCGCGTTTTGGCATGCTCGGCGGCCAGTCCAATTTCGGGCCCATCGGTCCCGATCAGTTTGGAAATCAGGGAGGCTTTGACCTGAATTTCTTTGCTCTCGGTATTACTGATGCGTCAGCCGTGCAGGCGTTTCCACAGAGATTCCTACGGGCGTTTGGGGTTAACTTTGGTTCCAGTAAACGAAATACTCCAAGCTTCGACTTTTCGGACACCTTGACCTGGGTGAAAGGCGAACACACCTTCAACTTTGGTGGCAGCTATAACCTGATCAAGACATTTTCTGATTCGTCACAGAATGTCGTCCCCAATGTGAATTTCGGCATTGCTGAAGGTGATCCAGCAGACAGCCTGTTTACAGTGGCAAACTTTCCCGGTGCCTCCGCGGCGGATTTAGCCACGGCAGCACAACTCTATGCAACTTTGACAGGACGGGTGACAGCCGTCGACCGAACGGCGTTTTTGAACGACGGCACCTACACTTTACACGGGTCGCAGATCCTTAAGTTCAGGCAGAAACAGTATGCCCTGTTTGCCCAGGACTCCTGGCGCGTTCGTCCTAATGTGACTGTCAACCTGGGCTTTCGTTGGGAGCCGCAGTTTCCAATCGTTTCCCAAAACGAGAATTTTGCCAAGGTCACCTTTGCCGATCTGTTCGGTGAATCCGGTGCGGGTAATCTTTTCAGACCGGGAACCTTGACGGGCCGCACCTCGCAGCTGGTACCACTGGGCATTGGCGAGGAACTTTACAGTACCGACTGGAAGAACTTCGCGCCATCGGCGAGCATGGCCTGGAGTCCGGATTTCCGAAACGGCTTCTGGCACCGCATTTTCGGTGACAATGGACAGAGTGTTATTCGCGGAGGCTATTCAGTCGCTTTTGTTCGTGAAGGGCTGGGCAACATCACCCAAGTACTTTCTGCCAACCCTGGTGGGACACTTACGCTAAACAGCGATGTTGACGCCGGCACGTTACCCATTGGCACCTTGTTCCGCAACCGGGCGGCTTTGGTACCGCCATCGTTCCCAAACACTCCGACTTATCCAATCGAGGTACAGCCTGGTGATGGGATTGGCGGTTTTGATCCGGATCTAAAGACCGGTTTGGTCCACTCTTGGAATGTGGGCTTTCAGCGGGAGATCTTTAGGGACACAGTGTTTGAAGCCCGCTACGTTGGCACTCGGGCCCGTGACCTCTGGCGTCGCTTTGGTCTTAACGAAGTCAACGTCGTCGAAAACGGTTTCCTGAATGAGTTTCGTCTGGCTCAAACCAACCTTGCGGTTAACCAGTCTGCCGGCCGAGGTAACACCTATGCCTATTTCGGTCCAACCTCAGGAACGCAGCCACTGCCAATCATGCTGGGCTTTTTTACCGGTTCAAACGCCGGGGCTAATGATCCCGCAGCTTACGCCGGCGTCGCCCAGTTCACTAACACTACCCGGCTGACGCAGCTAAACCCCAACTTTGCTAATCCCGTCGGCTTTGCCACGACCTTGCAAAACTCGTTCTTGGCAAATGGCATGGCTGCAGGATTCCCGGTGAACTTCTTCGTGGTAAACCCGGGCGTCGGCTTGCTGGCCGGTATTCAATCGGTCACGCTTACAGCTAACGACACAAATACCTGGTACGACGCCATGCAATTGGAGTTGCGGCGCCGCTTCTCAGCGGGGCTTCTACTGCAGATGAGCTACACCTGGTCCAAGTCGCTTACAAACTTCTTCGCGTCGAGTCAGAGCTC
>Ga0187893_10007648_pt1 | contig 17566 bp, 16 predicted proteins | sample MA1701074metaG_FD_139574 | JGI IMG/M metagenome (GOLD analysis project Ga0187893, IMG submission 139574) | White microbial mat communities from a basaltic lava cave in the Kipuka Kanohina Cave System on the Island of Hawaii, USA - MA170107-4 metaG ... | reverse complement strand
TCACTTACTTCAGGCATTCCCTCCAGGTCATCATCGCGCCGCAGCGTCGCTGGAATCAGATCGTCCAAGGGGGTCACTTCCACGTCGATTGGGGGCAGGCGGTAGCCCAGCCGCCCAGTTTGCGATCGCTCAAAGATCAGCTGCTCGTTCTGGCTGGGATGTGCAGTTACCTTTGTAATACTGGTCGAATCCATTGGAAGTTTTGTTTTCAATAGTTGCTTAGACCATCCACCAGCGCATCGATCTGCTCGCGAGTATTGGTCTCTGTTACACAAACGAGGAAGTCTTTTGGACTATCCGGATAGAATCGTGACAAGGGGATTCCACCATCGATCCCCCGTTCAAGAGCGAGTTTCCGCAGGAGCTCGGCCGCGGGTTTTGAACCGCGGACGACGAACTCGTTGAATCTGGGTCCACTGAACCGCAGCGAGTAACCATCCACTTGGGAGATCCGCCGCGCGGTGTACGCTGCTTTCTGGGCGCAGTGTTGGGCCACCTCTTGAATACCTCGTCTGCCCAATGTATCCAAATAAACCGTCGCCGCCAGGGCTATCAGACCTTCATTTGTGCAAATGTTCGAGGTGGCTTTTTCGCGTCTGATATGTTGTTCCCGGGTAGCTAAAGTGAGAACGAAGCCCCGCCGTCCCTGCTTGTCGAATGCCTCTCCCACCAACCGGCCGGGAATCTGCCGCGCATATTTTTCACGCACGGCAAAGAGGCCTACGTATGGCCCGCCAAACGAAAGCGGCACCCCGAACGATTGACCCTCAGCGACCACTATGTCAGCACCGCAGGTCCCAGGTGATTTGAGCAAGCCCAGGGAGATAGCCTCTGTGACCACAACAATCAGCAAAGCACCGCGAGCATGTGCCGCTTCGGCCACAGCGGTAAGCTCCTCAATGCAGCCAAAGAAGTTCGGCGACTGGACGACGATGGCCGCAGTTTGATCATCGAGCTTACTGAAAATAGTTTTCCCTACCTGACCACTCTGCTCGTCAAAGTCGACCAGCTCAAGTTCGATCCCGGCGTGCTGTACGTAGGTCTTAACTACCTCCAGGTACTGCGGGTGAACAGACAGCGGAGCAATTACTTTGGATCGTTTAGTAACCCTTTCAGCCATCAAGACAGCTTCTGCCAGCGCGGTCGAACCGTCATACATCGAGGCATTAGCTACCTCCATACCTGTCAGCTGGCACACCAGTGTCTGGAACTCAAAGATCGCTTGCAGGGTACCCTGCGAGATCTCAGGCTGATATGGTGTGTAGGCCGTAAAAAATTCTGACCTCGAGATCACGTGGTCAACGATCGTGGGGATGTAATGTGAATAGGCCCCACCGCCAAGAAAACTGCTTCTGTCTGGTCCGGCATTTCGCCGGCTCAACTGTTCGAAGCGAAACAGCAGTTCGATCTCCGAAAGTGCTGGCGGCGTCTTTAAAGGCCTATTAAGAAGTAGATCAGTAGGGATAGAGGAGAAAAGGTCTTCGGAAGTGTTAAGGCCGATTGAGCTGAGCATCTCAGCCCGTTCTTCGGGCGAGTTGGGAATATAGCGCAAGTTTACTCGGTCTCAGCTTTCGTAAAGTCTTCGTATTCGGCTGCTGTCAGCAGGCTGTCGACTTCTCCGGGATTCTTCATCCGCAGACGGATCATCCAACCCTCGCCGTAAGGATCGGAATTGACATTCTCGGGGGAATCGTTGAGTTGTTCATTAATCGACTCGACCTTGCCTGCGACAGGGGTGAATACTTCAGACACGGCTTTCACCGACTCGACAGAGCCAAACGACTCGTTGTTAGCAAACTCATCCCCCGGTTTGGGTAACTCTACATAAACCACATCGCCGAGGGAGTTTTGGGCGTAGTCGGTGATCCCAATCGTGGCTATATTTCCGTTAACTCTAACCCATTCGTGGTCTTTGCTGTAATGCAAATCCTCTGGGACGTTCGCCATAGTGCCTCCGAAAAGTTTCAAGTCGCTGGTTGTTTCTCATTAGCAGCACGAGACCGCAAGGATTTCACAACCAGAATCTAGAATTCAAATAAGCCCAACCAATAGGCCTTCAGGAGCGCTTATAAAACGGAGTCTTTACAACCTGAGCTCCAAGTAAACGACCACGTACATCGATTTGCAGGCTTTGCCCTGGTTCGGCAAACTCGGCTGGTACGTAAGCAAAGCCAATGTTTTTCTTCAAGAAGGGTGCTGGACTTCCGGAAGTTACGCGGCCTGCGCGATTGCCATTGATCAGAACCTCCTGGTCGTCGCGCGCTATTCCCCGCTCGGTCATTTCGAACCCCACTAATCGACGCCGAACACCCTCTTCCTTTTGCCGGGCCAGCGCTTCCCGGCCGATAAAACTGGGCTTGCTGAACTTGCAAATCCAACCCAGGTTGGCTTCGAGCAGTGTGGTTGTTTCATCAATTTCGTGGCCGTAGAGCGCCAGTCCCGCCTCGAGGCGCAGGGTGTTCCGGGCTGCCAGCCCGCAGGGAAGCACCCCTTCCGGCGAACCAAAATTCCCAGCATCCAGCAGTTTTTGCCAAAGTTGCTCCGCGCGATCTGCAGGCGCGTATATTTCAAACCCGTCTTCACCCGTGTAACCAGTACGGGAGATAATCGCCGGAATATTTTCGACGGTGCCTCTGGTGAAATGATAGTACTTAATGGTTTCCAGCGGAGTAGTGGTCAACGGTTGCAGGATCGACTGGGCCCTGGGTCCCTGCAGTGCTAACTGGCAGTAATCGCTACTCGCGTTCAGAAGTTCTACCGGCTGTCCAATGTGATGGGAGTTAATCCAGTTCCAATCTTTTTCTGTGGTGCCCGCATTAACCACGAGCATTAAATGGTCTCCTGCAAAACGGTAAACCAGGAGATCGTCAATCACTGTGCCCTGAGGGGTAGTCAAAGTTGAATACTGGGCCTGGCCGTCGGTCAACTTACTCGCATCGTTAGAAGTCAATTCATTGACAAAGCTGATTGAGCCGGCCCCTTTGATTTCAACTTCACCCATGTGAGAGACGTCGAAGAGGCCGGCACGCGTCCGGGTGCGCATGTGTTCTTCGACCGTGCCCGCTGCGTATTGGACGGGCATGTCCCAGCCGAGGAAATCGACCATGCGGCCACTGAGATTGCGGTGAGCAGCATTCAGTGGGGTTTGTTTGAGTTGTGGTGCGGGTGCAGTCAAGCGTTTCCGGGACTATTGGCAGAACCAAACAGTAAAAATTGCTCAGAAATTAGGTGAAAAGGCAAACTAACACGCACGGCGCGGGCCGTCAAGCGAGACCCGAGCGACCGGTCGCATCAAAAAATTCCATCCATACTTTTGCGTAAGAAGCTAAGGTAGGACGAAGCCCACCTTCCCAACCTGTCAATTAACTAGAGTTGAATGGTTTCTTTAAAGTTTTGTGGTGGTGAAAGTCGAGCGGGGGCAAGCCCATCTTCCCAACTTGCACAGGAAAAGTTTTGCGGGTTACCAGACCTTTAGAAATTACGATCTGTGACGTCGACTTTTTGCACCGCGAAAACCACGCGCATGGTCTCGGGACGTCGGTCCATCGAGGCGGGAACAAAGGCAGCATCCTGCCGGAGGGCGATCTCGAACTCGTCAAGCATTCGCCGGTCACGGGGCGGCTGTACCACGTCGGACAATGAGGCAGCGCCATTGCTGAAAACAGTGGTCACAACCACCATGTCATCGGCCTCCTCCGCGTGCGGATGGGAATACGAGCGTGTTAAAGCAGCCAGGGCGCCGGAGGGGTTAAGACTCGGAGACTGTTCGGCAAAAGGGGCTCGGCTGGCGGCATAGTCGGCCTGATTTACTGGTTCATAGATGCTTGGTCGGGCGAAGGAGGCACTCATGTTCGCTGCTTCACGCAGAGCGATGAAGTGCGGACGCAATCCGACCAGCATCATCGCGAAAAGTATCACCGAAGCAAATGAGCCTACCGCGTACGGCATTAAGTGAGGTTCGAGCCACCGCGCAAACCGAACGAAGGTCGATTCGGGGGTTTGGCGCACGGCAGCGGCTTCGATCATCAAGGCATCACTTATGGCCTCGCTAAGATCCGCGGGAGGAACAATCCGTGGGAACCGGTTAAGTCCGCGCACAACTGTGCGCAGCTCGATCATGTGTGTGCGGCAGACGGGGCACTTATTCAGATGCTCATCAATCGCGACGCGTGCTGGTAGAGTTAAAACGTCATCGATGTAGAGCGATAAGGACTGGCTTGTATCTTCACAGGTCATGGTATGTTCGACTTCGCCCACCCAATTTCAGTGTTTCGTTTCGCTAATCCGAAGTTACGGCAATCAGTTCAACGAAACGATGGCTAACCGACCCCGGCTGCTCCCTTTTGCAAGGAAGCAACGCCGACAAGGTTCGAGGCAACACGCCTGGAAATAACTGGTACGATCAATAACGGGTGTTGCTGGCCACGTTTTCAATCCTCTTAAAGTTATTTCTCGGACGCGACCCTGTACCCCGCTTCGTCACTTCGACCCATTTGGCACCGAGTTGTTGTGAGCCGGGGTGGGTCAGCCATCGCTTCGAAATTCGGAGGCAGCTCCAGGTTTTCACCGGATAACCATATTCCGAAAATTCAAAACACTTACAAAGATCCCTCTAGCTTCCGTCGTAATTCCTGTCGACCGCGCGCCAGCCGGGACTTGACTGTGCCCAGGCTAATATCCAGGGTGGCCGCGATCTCTTCATAGCTGAACCCTTCAATATCCCGAAGGATAACCGTTTCGCGGTAGGCGCGACCGAGACTGCGCAGCGCCGCCCTCAAAGCTGTCTCGCGTTCACGAGCCAGGGTGGCTTGCTCGGGGTTGCTGGAGACATCTGCTCGCAGGTTCGCAATCAAGGGATGGCCAAAACTGTCCGTTGATTCGAGCGAAACAGTGCGATCCTGCCGGCGCCTGCGCCACCAGCGCCACCGGTTGCGAGCCTGATTAATGGCGATGCGGTAAATCCAGGTTCTTAAATCTGCCTCACCTCGGAAACTCTTAATATTCTGAAAGGCTCGAAGGAAAGTTTCCTGGGTCAGGTCTCGAGCCTCTTCAGCATTTTCAGTTAACCGGTAAAGGAGACCAAATATTTCCCCTGAACGCTCACGTACCAGGAGATTAAATGCAGCAGTCTCGCCGTTTTTCAGCCTTTCAATGAACTGGGGGTCGGGAGAGGCGCACTCGTCAGCTGTGGTTGCCGCAGCAACTCGCTCCAAATCCATTTGCCCGCGGAGGGCTATCGGCTCTCCGTAGCTCACTGATCACCCCCTGGGGCGGGAATCGGAGGAGCGCAAGTTCTCTGCCCATTCCCGGACAGGCAACCCTTTAGACACCGCACCGGTTGGATATGTTCCCTGAGATTTACCATTGCCTTGTTTTGATGCATCTAACAGTGCTAATGGGTCAGAATTCACAAACTTTCTAGAACTAAACCATGCTTGACAAGCTTTATTGACGGCCATTAGAGTGACTTTTTTGGTCATGATACACCCAAAAAGAACGCAGTTCACCATCTGACCTTGCAGGAAGGAATAAAGTGGCCAAGTACAAAAAGAAGCGGGTAAGGGAATTGCAGCAAGACCGGTTCCGCGATACTGCGATGACCCTATTTGAACGCCTGGGAGATCGTTTAGAGGGTAAGGGCCAAACGATTCTCTATGCCCTCGCCGGCATAGCAGTCTTGACCTTGATAACCCTGCTATTTCTCAGATGGAATCACCGTAAGACCGAGGAAGCTCAACGTGCTTTTGGCCGGGCAATTTCGATTTCCACTGCACCCCTGGCTTCAGCTTCTGCGGAATCGCTTGACGACGTTCAAACCCCGGGCCCGAAGTTTTCCAGTGAAGCTGAGCGGGCTCAGAAGGCGATTGAAGAGTTCCAAAAGGTCGCAGCTAAGTACGGTGAACCCTACCACAGCAAGGCCCGTTACCTGGCTGCCACGCACTTACTAACCGTCGATCGCAGTAAGGGGATTTCAGAGCTAACCGAACTCAGCAAGAGCAATCAAGAAGTCGGGGTGCTTTCGAAATTTGCACTGGCACAAGCTCATGAGGCCGATGGCAAATACGAAGAAGCGGCGACTTTGTATCGAGAGCTGGCTGCCGCTGAGCGACAGATTGTTACCCCGGAAACAGCGAACCTTCGACTGGCCATGGTGTACATCAAACAGGGTAAAAACAAAGAGGCCTCAGACCTTCTGTTTACAATCGTCGAGGCTTCCCGAAAAGCTAAGGGCGATGATCAGGAACCCATACCCCCATCCGGAGCTGCCAGTGAAGCTTCCCGAGAGCTTCAAAAGCTCGATCCCGATCGGTTTGCGCAGCTGCCTGCTGCCACTCCCTCGTTGGGCTAGGTCTTCGAAGTGCACCACGGAGTTCGACCAGCAGGCTGTGGCCAGCAGATCTAAAGTTTGAGGCTCCCATCCGACGCGGACTTTAATTGGAACACAAGCGGAAATCCGGCAAGCTCTTTGATTATGGATAACCTGACACACTCGCTGGTAGGACTCGCGTCAGCCAAAGCAGGACTCGAAAGGTTATCCCCCTCGGCCACCGCTGTTTGTCTTATCGCCGCCAATATCCCTGATTCCGACATCGTGGTGCTCCTTTTCGGTGACCGGTGGACATTTCTGCATCACCATCGGGGAATTACCCATTCAATCATTGGTACCCTCGCTCTCGCCCTGCTTCTCCCAATTGTCTTTTATTTTGTCGAGCTGATCGTAGCCAGGTTTCGAGCCAGGCCCCCCGCCATCAAATTAAAGGGACTATTGCTGGCCTCCGTGATTGTGAGCGCGACCCACCCGCTGCTTGACTGGATGAACAACTATGGAATCAGACTGTTATTGCCCTGGAGTTCGCAATGGATTTACGGAGATTTCGTGTTCATCGTGGATCCCTATCTCTGGATGGCATTTGGCGGGGCTGCTTTTCTGTTGACTTCCAAAAGCTGGATCCAGCTTTCTGTCTGGTCGATTCTGGTGGCTGTCTTAAGTTACCTGGTGCTTTTCGGTCCGGCCGAACGTGGCGGACTTTCGGATCCGACCTTTGTCCGTGGCTTTTGGATCGGAGGGATGATTCTCCTTTTCTCTCTATATAGACTCCGTGTGCGTCAGCGCTGGGGCTCGAAGATTGCGCTTGCTGCCATCTTCGTAGCGATATTCTATTTAGGGGGACTGGCTTACGCGCATCGGGTCGCCCTCGATGAATCTCGAGGCTTGGCGATTTTAGTGGCGAATCAAAACGGTGAGGCTATAACGGATATCGCAGCAATGCCCACACTTGCCAGCCCGTTTAACTGGCAAACGGTTTTTGAAACCGACCAGGCAGTTTACCGTTTCAGTCTCCGACTTCGTTCTCAACCCGACTTGTCGAACCTGGTGCGGTTTGACAGGCCGCAACCCGAGGTTCAGCCATTGTTAGCGGAATCCCTAAATACGCGGCCGGCCCAAATTTTTATGAACTTTGCAAGGTTTCCCGTCGCTCGTATTGGTTCCAACTGCATAGTTCAGCTGGCTGATCTAAGATACACTGAGCCTGGGTTGGCAAGAGGGTCATTCGGACTGGAAGTGCCAGTGGATTGTTCAAGAGTGAGCAGATGAACGACAGCAAGCAACTGGAAGCTCTAAAGTCGCTGGTTGAGGCAAGGAACCGGGAGGGCGTACAGAGCTCCAAGCCGTCGGCCAGCGTTCGGGTTTCGCCGGGCACGTATCTGGCGGCTTCGAGCCTACTGACTTTCTCTTCGGCTTTGTTGTTGCGCTCAAGTAATGATTTTGCGGCTCTGGTCTTCCTGGCGCTGGCCTGGCTGCTGGTTCCGATACTGGCAGCAACCGACCGAATAGTTTTCGACGGGCAGCGGCTAACCCGGCGGGGCGTTGCCCCGTTTTTCTCGCGACTGTTCTTTGGAGGTGGCTGGCAACTGAGCGTTCTCGATTTCGAAACGGTGGAAACCAGCGCATTGCGGACTTTGCGAAGAGGAGGCTCGGTCAAATACCGCTACCGCAGTCAAATCGAGGGTAAAGGCATTAGCTTTGCCTTTGCTTCTGGCGGTCGCAGATATCGACAGATGGTTCGCGCCCTTTTCCCTCTGGTTCATGAAGAGAAGTTGGATGGCCGCAGCCGTGATTTACGTGATTATCTGGTAGAACCGAGTTCGCTCGACGGCAAAGCCAAATTGTCCCAGCTGGCTTCAGAAAATGTCCTGGCCAACACAGCCACAGATTTTAAACTCGGTGGTAAACGAAACGGCGACAAGAAGCAATCGTCTGCGCCATCGGCTTCCAGCATTGAACGCGCAAATCTGCTTAGAAGGCTGGCGAACGAATTGAGGGTAGCTGGACGCCTCGCTGAAGCCGCCGAGGCCTTTCGCCGGGCTCTCAATGTAATTCCCCGCGAAGCATGGTTGATCTATGACTTTGCTCGTCTACTGCGGTCACAGGCCAGCGCCAAATCGGATGCCCGCTTACTCTCCAGAGCCCGAGCGGCACTTCACCTGGCAAGCCTTCGTGCGGGCAACGATTCGAAGCTTTTGGCCTTGATCGGTGAGAGTACGCTTGAATTCGGAGACCTCAAACGAGCCCAACGTCTGTTCCAGAAGGCTATTGAGGCTGACGCTCGAAACATGAAAGCTCGTTTTGGACTAGCAGATGTGGCGCTGCGGGAAGGCAAACTTGCCCACGTCATCCATCATCACCGGGACGCAGCTTTGACCGCATCTGAAAAGGCTCTCGCCCTCTACGCTCGTCGTGAGGCAGACTATTATTCCCGGCTTAATGAGGACGACGAATATTTGGCGGCAGAGCTGCGTCGCATCAATTATCTACAACATGCGACCCGTGTAAGAAGGTTGGCAGCGGCTGTAACAAACGCCAGTATTTTGTTTGCACTCGTCGCTGCCTACTTCGATAGCACCCTGGCCGGTATTGGTTGGTCACTGGCCACCTCAGCTATCCTCGCCTGGCTCACCGGTTTAATTGCCACAAGGTTTCTTTCACCCAGACGCCAGCCAAGGCTCGAATAACCCTACAACGGATTTTTTGATCGCGTCGAAGAGGTCTTCCCGTTCTCGCCTCTGCGGGTGGTTGCTTTTCTTGTTTGGCGTGCGGGTTTTGGGGCTGGAGCACTCGCTCCCAGCGAAGCTTCCGAACCCTTGTCACCTGCACTTGTAACCGGCTGGGACGTTACCGGGCGGCGTTGCTGTTCCGCGGCTGCTGAGGCGACGGCCATAGTAAGTTCCGGAACGGGATTTAGCAGGGCGTCCCAGCGATACCTGGTAGCGGCAGGTTTCTCCGCCAACCTGCGAAAGACCAAGTCGGTAACCGCATCGGTAATCCAGTTGTGATAAAACTCGCCTACCGAAGCCAATTCAGCATCTGGCGCCGGATTCATAAAATCAATCGCATAAGGAATCCCGCCCTTGATGGCGAATTCTACTGTGTTGATGTCGTAGCCGAGCGCACTACAGAGCAAGCGAACGTTTTCAGTAACCTGCGCCGCCAGCTTCGGATTCAAGTAATCGGGTTGATGACGATATTGCTCGCCTGACAGGTAGGGTTTACGGGGATCGTAGGCCATGATCATCACTTCTTCCTGGCCAACGCAGTAACAGCGAACAAACTGATCGAACTCGATAAATTCCTGCAGGGTCATACAAAGAGTTCCCGTTTTATCGTATTCGGCCCACAGCTCCTCAAGGGAGTTTATTTTCGAGACGTTCTTCCAGCCTCCACCATCGAACGGCTTAAGAATGGCGGGCAGTCCGACGTAATTAATGATTCCTTCCCAGTCAAGCGGGAATTCGAGATTGCGCAAGCTCTCAGTAACAATACCTGAAATATATTCCTTCTGAGGTAAAAGCACCGTTCGGGGAACCGCCACGCCCAATTTTGCAGCCAGGGAGTAATTAAAAAACTTGTCGTCGGCGGACCACCAGAAGGGGTTGTTAATGATGATGCTTCCTTCCAGAGCCAGGCGCTTCAAGGTCCCCCGGTAAAACGGAACCTCGTGCGAAATACGGTCAATAACCAGGTCATACCGCGGCGGGTCGTCATGACGGACTCCGCCCAAACGGACAAATTCGGCCACCACTTTACCTTTGCCACGGCCGTTAATTCTTTCAATGAGTGCATCTGGGAACGTCTTTTCGCGTCCCACTAAAATGCCGACTCTTTTCATAAACAGAATTTCCTTTCTGATTACTGAATTGCGGTTTTTGCGCGCTAAGAAAACGTAAGCTCAACTACGAGACCCGGCACTGTTTCCTACTTCAAATTGCGTGTTCACGGGTAAGTTGGCTATTTTGAAAGCCAAGCAACATACTTGGCGTCGGCAAACTTGTCAAACAATGTTGCAGTGGTCAGGCATCCGAAAACTGCCCACCAGGCATCAATAAAACTGCCAAATGCCGCTGCATAAAAGGGTTTTGGCCACGCGTGTGATAGAATCGCGGCCCAGTGGTTGTCTTTCCCCCAGTTAACTTTAGCAGTAAATTAAACCCGGCAAAGGAGAATTAGTTTTTGCTTCGCTTACTATCGCTTTCAGTGCTGCTTTCTGCGGGTGCCTTTGAATATAGTGTTACCAGTGTCCAGGCATTTCCGCTTAGCATTCAGAAAGATACAAAGAACCCAACCGCGGAACAGATAGCTGAGTCGGCGATTTTCATCTATGGTTCGCGACCGGTGCTCGAACAGATCCGGCGAAATGGAGTGGAGCGAGGGCGCATAACTCGAATTTCAGCTGACGGAAAAACGGAAGAGTCCAGTTATGAAAGACGGTTTGTACGAGGTGAGAATTTTGAGAAGGATAAGATCCGTCTCGATCAAAAGTTGCCAACCGTCGAATACTCCCTGATCTATGGTGCAGGGAAGCTCTGGGGGCTGATAAACGGCGCGACGTTTACACCAAGGCAGGATGCCGTCACAAACTTTCTCTCACAACACCAACATAGTGTTGAATCTCTTTTGCGTTATAAGGAAAACGGCTCGACGCTGACGCTCGTGGGCAGAGACAAGCAGAAGGGTCTGGACCTCTATGTCGTGGACTTGGAGGACAAAGAAAAGCGTAAGACTCGTTATTACATAAGCTCCAAAAGTTTGCATGTGCTTTGGTTGGAATACGAACAGACCCCTAGCCCGGGAGCTACACCAGTTAAATATATTAGAAAATACTCTGACTATCGTTACGCGCAGCAGACGCTAGTGCCTTACCGAAGCCTGCTTTTCGAAGATGGGAGACAGACGCAGGAAACCCGTATCCTCACCGTTACCTTCGGAGTGAAGGTCGACGAATCGTTGTTTAAGAATCCCGACGCCTGAGCTCATTCTTCAGCCAAAGTTAAAGCATCCCCAGGGGTCGCACGGTTTCGGAACTCTGACCGAGTGAAGGCGTGTATACCTCCGGATGGTTGTAGCGTCGGGTTATAATGCGGTGCCGATGTAGGGTTTTGCCCGACCGCAAACCCCCGATATCCGCAAGAAAAACAGTCAAATTGACACCCGGAAGAGCCCACCTGCCCTGATGGACACGCTTACCTCCATTGATCAGCTGCCTTTCTCCAGCCCCCTGGGCGGGGAGCTTGTCGATGGCTCGGCATCGGATCACGCGCTTTTGGAGGCCACGCGCACTGGCGACGAGGATGCGTTTGCCGAGTTGGTAAGCCGCTACCGGAATCAGCTGGTTAGCTACATCTACCGGATGATTAGCGATTACGACGGCGCTGTGGATTTAACTCAGGAGACTTTTGTCAGGGTTTATCGGGCGGCTGATCGGTACCAGCAAAGTCATGCGTTTTCGACCTACATCTATCGCATCGCCACTAATCTGGCCATCAGCGAGCTGAGAAAAAGGAAGCGAAGACGCTTGGTTTCACTGACCGGGTTCTTTCAAAGCAATGATGGCTCAGAACCGCTCGAATTCAATCCACCCGATGAAAGACCCTTGCAAGATACCGAACTGGTGGAGTTCGAGCGACGGGCTGCGGTACAGCGAGCCATTGGCACGCTGCCGGAGAAGTATCGGGCCCCACTAATCTTGCGAGACGTTGAAGGGCGCAGCTATGAAGAGATCTCTCAGATTCTGGGAACCAGCGAGGGCACTGTAAAGTCCAGAATTAGCCGCGCGCGAGGTTTCCTTCGTGAAAAGGTGAAAGCTTACTTGTAGTTGTGGATGGGAAATGTCATGAAAGCCAATGATTGTAAAGCGATTCGTCAGCGGATTGACGAGTTGGAACATGAGATTGAAACGAATACAACAATTCAGGGCCATGTCCAATCGTGCTCGATGTGTCGGCGGTTTCTCGAGGACGAAAAAAGTCTACGACGATTAGTGGCCAGTTTGGTCCCAGTTGAGGCGCCTCCGGATTTTGATTTTCGCTTGCGCGCTCGGCTGGCGAACGAACGAGTCAGTAAGCCTGGACGGCAGAGGATTGGAAAACTATCTTTTGCGGGCGCGGCAATCACTGTGGCGGCCGTCGCTGTCCTGGGCGTTGGAATTGCCTTATTTCAGCAGTTGAAACCGGTTTCTGCGCCGCCGGCTGTTGCCCTTAAAGATCAGGTTAAACCTGCTGAGCCAGCTTCCACTGGAGCTCCGCGGGAAAGTCAGTCGCAAGAGACACAGGTAAAGGCCGCAGCTCCCGTAGTGCAGCCAGCCCCCAAGCATAGCGGTCCGAACAGTGTAAAAAGGCCAGATATTTTGGCTTCCGAGCGGCCGCGGCGACTGGTTGCTATCGATTCAGCTGTCACCACGCCATCGGTAGTCAGGCAGGATGACTTGTTAATTGAACCGGAGTCTCAACTGACCCTTCCGGTTCAGACACTAAAGGTATCCGTTGATGATGGCAGCGGCGTCTCACGTACGATCAGCTTACCGACAGTAAGTTTTGGCGCTGAACGTGTTTTGACCAACGCCAGATCGGGTTTTGCGCAACCGACAAAAGTTAGCTGGTAGATTTGGTTCTCAGGAAATATGCAGGGAAATTTTAGATCACTTGCGCTTGTGCCGTTGCTACTGGCTGGCTGGGCCTTTTCGCTTCCCGTGCGGGGCCAGGATCCGCCGCGGCCGATCGCCCCAGGCAAAAAGGGCATTTCCCAACCTCGGCTTCCCGCAGCACCGGCGGCGGCGCCTGCCGACAAGAGTGCACCTCAGGTGGTAATCATTTTGCACCGGTTGAACGGACTGAAGTTGCTTAAGCTTTTGGTGCGCTCAGACGACAGGCTTCGGGCTATCAGTGAGCTAGACGATCACTTTAAGCTGATGGGGGATGTCCACACTAATGTTGTAGCCGGCCTGGCTATCGAAGACGGTCGCACGATTGTCGTCAGGTTACCTGAACTGGAAGCAGAGTTGGGATCGCCATTGCTGCCCTTTGCACCTAAGATCCCGCTGCCGCCTGATTGGCCGCTACCTCCACCTCAACCGCCTGAGCCCGAACAGACGGCGGCCGGGGCAGTCGCTGGTTTTTTCGACGCTCCGGATGTCACTGTCATTGGCCGCGGCGGTGAGAAATTGTCTGCCCGGTACATCGGACTTGACGGCGTCACAGGCCTTTCGGTCCTGCGGATTGAAGATGACATTACCTTCCCAACCGTCAAAGCGCAGGCGGAAGCAATCAGAGTAGGTCAACGGATGCGATTGTTTACGCCGGAGGCCGCAGCCGCTCCTGGCCGGGCGCGCAGCGTAAAAGTTAAAGTTGGCGAATTGGCCGGCACTGTGACCACCGTGACTCGAGCGCCGGGTGGGGGGCCCTTCCGACTGAAGATCAACGCGGATGGTTTGTCGCCCGCAAACATCGGAGGTGTAGCGATAAGTCAGGCTGGCGAAACCGTAGGTATCATCGACGATGTCGAGCAGGGCCAGGCTGTCGTTCTGTCCTCAGCGCAAATTCGTGACGCCGCCAGGCGTGTTCTGAAGAAGCAATCAAGCGTGCCGAAACCCTGGCTGGGAGTAAGCGGAGAGCCGATCGCTGCTCTGGCCCCGGATAACCTTGTGAGCCGGGGTTGGCGAGAACTGGAGGCTGTAACCTTGACTCGCGAGAGAATGGGAATCCTGGTCAACTCGGTTACTCCTGACAGTCCAGCTTCAAATGCTGCGCTCCGCCCAGGGGATGTGATCCTGCAAATGAACGGAGAGTCAATTCACAGTGCGGAGCATTTCACGTGGTTCCTGGAACAGGCTGGTCCCGGAGCGTCCGTTAGCCTAACGGTAAAACACCCTGGCAAAAGTATTGCTGAGACGGTAAACCTGACCTTAAGCGGGACCTTCTCAACCGGAATGTTTTCCAGGCTGTGGGCTCGAAGCTCTTCGCTGTTTAAGCAAAGATTGTTTCACACTCACGGAATCGAGGCTGTTGGCGTAATGCCAGCTGCCGTTGAGAGAATGGGTGCCAGCGGCGGCTTGCTTGTTTTCTCGGTCCAACCTGATAGTCCGGCGTTCAAAGCCGGTATCCTCCCCGGCGATGTTATTGAAGCCATAGATGGTCAGAAGATCTCCGTAGAAACCCCGAAAGTTAGTTCATGGGGCAAGACGGTGACCTTCTCAATAGTCCGCCGTAAACAGCGATTAAATTTTGTTCTGGTCAATGAATAGGCCTATGGGTCCTGTAAGTCCTATTCTTTTATAGGACCTATAGGACCTATGATAATCTAAACGCTGCCAAAATCCTTCGGTCGCGAAAATCTGCTCAATGACTATCGCTTCGCAGGCAGCTGCCCATTACCACGAATTGCTGGCCGACAAGAAACTTGCCTCAGCTTCTCGAGAGATGCTCGATGAAGGGCTGGAACGGGCCCGTCTTATATTTGGCGGCCGGAGGCTGTCGTCCTACCTGCGACCACATTTCGTTTCAGAAGAGGATTTCAGCCGCGTTCGCGGCGTTTGTGAGACAGTCTGGGCCGCGATCCAGAAGGTTAAGGACGCGGCCATGGAGGATCCCTCGTTAATCGATGATCTTGGATTGACCGAAATCGAGCGCGCATTAATCAACATCGATCCAGGATACCAGGCGGTATCACCAACGGCCCGGCTGGATTCTTTCCTCACTGATTCTGCCTATAGCTTCGTCGAACTTAACGGAGAGAGCCCGGCCGGTATTGCCTACGCAGATGCTGCCTACGACATCTTTTCTGCACTGCCGGTAATGAAACAGTTTGCCGAAACCTTCCAACTCCGGCCTCTATACGGTCGGAAGTTCATGCTCGAAGTGCTGCTGGATTCGTATCAGGAGTTTCTTGGTCACAAGCCCGACCGGCCGGCTCAAATCGCCATTGTCGATCTAAAAGGAGTGCCAACTCAAAAAGAGTTCGAGCTGTTTCAAGAATATTTTGAACGTCAGGGCCATCCGGCAGTAATTTGTTCGCCTGAAGAGCTCGAGTTTTCAGGAGGGCGGCTGCGCTTTGGAAGTTTCGAAATCGATATCGTGTACAAACGCTTGTTGGTTAATGAGTATCTACCAATCAAAGATCAATATCCCGCATTATTAAACGCATATCGTGACCGAGCCATCTGTATGGTCAACAGCTTTCGCTCGAAATTGATCCACAAGAAGGCTTTGTTTGCGGTACTCACAGACGAACGTCGCGCGGGATTGTTTACCCCGGCAGAGTGCTCGGCAATCCAGGCACACGTTCCCTGGACTCGAATAGTTCGGGACGAATCGACAACTTATAGTGGACAGAAAATCGAGCTGTTGCCCTTCATCAGATCTAATAAGGAAAAACTGGTTCTGAAGCCAAACGACGATTATGGTGGGCATGGGATCACCATTGGCTGGAACAGTGACCAGGAAGGCTGGAACGATGCTCTGCAGGAAGCACTGCTGAATGGAGACTATCTGGTTCAGGAACGCGTTCCCACCTCAAGAGAATCGTTTCCGGCTCTCCTGGAGGATGGCTCGATCGAGTTTGCCGAGCAGCTGGTTGATCTTGATCCACTGCTATTTAATGGCAAGGTCGGTTCAGCCTTCACACGACTTTCGTCAACCGAGCTGGCAAATGTGACCTCAGGCGGGGGAATGGTCCCTACATACATCGTCAGTCGAAAAGCCTGAAAGGCTTTGGCCCCTATCGACTTAGTTCTCAGTCTGAGAACCCCCTACACTTCATGGGTGTAACTGCCGAAGCCGCGCAAAAACTCCTTTGGCCGGATCTGCCTTTCGATACTCGCGACCTCCTCTCAGGTAAGCTAAACCGGCTCTATGGCGCGACCACGGACCCGACCGCTTTTAACTCGTTGGACGTAGATAAACAACAAGCCCTGCTTTTAATTTCCACTCGAATGGAGGCCAAAGGGCTTTGGAAAGCCGTGCGCTCAGTTGACAACGTTTACGGTCTGGGCGGCGTGGGGATGGGATTTACAGCCTGGCCAATGATCGAATCCGAACTGCGAAGGCGGCGGGACTTCACCCGGAGATTCGCACGGCACCGGAATACCAAAGGGGGGTTTTATGAGAAAGGAAGGGCTCGGGCAGTGCTACATTTCATCTTTCAGGAAGGAAATCCGCGCCCCTGGTACGTTCATTTCGATCTCTACAGCCCCGTCTTTTCTTTCACCAGCCTGATGGAGCATCTCCGTTTTGAGGTGTTAGGAAATTTACGTCCCGATTGGCAGATGATCCGTAAATGCTTGAAACCATGAGCCCGACAGGGCAATATAGCGGCATCCTACGTTTCCAGACGGGCTTTATCTCAGAGTAAAGGCGAGTGTGAGACTCCCGGGGACCCGCCCCTGGCATCTCGCGATCTTTCAGCACAATCAGGCACTAAGGAGTGACACCCCATGTTTGATCAGTTCACGCTGGGTATTGAGGAGGAATTTCAAATCGTCGATCCTCGCACGCGCGAGCTGCGCTCGCATGTGGTTGAGATCCTTGAGGAAGGCAAGATGCTTCTGGGTGAACAGATCAAGCCTGAGATGATTCAGTCAATGGTCGAGGTGGGCACCGGGGTTTGCGCCAACATTCAGGAAGCTCGGGCCGATATCACTCGTCTGCGTAGCGTCATTTCCTCGCTGGCTCACAAGAATGGTTTGGTTATCATCGCTGCTTCCACTCACCCAATTTCTCGCTGGCAGGACCAGAAGATTTTTGACGACGAACGTTATGAACTTCTGGTGCAGGAGTTGCAGACGGTCGCTCGATCGCTGTTGATTTTCGGTCTACATGTTCACGTCGGGATGGCGGATCGCGAACGCGCCATCCATATCATGAACGCAGCCCGTTATTTTCTTCCGCACGTGCTGGCGTTGACGACCTCCTCGCCGTTTTGGATGGGACACAACACCGGCCTCAAGTCTTATCGGACGGAAATTTTTAAGCAGTTTCCGCGCACCGATATCCCTGATCATTTTGACTCGTACAGTGGTTTTCAGCGATATGTAGAGCTTTTGATCAAGACCGGCTGCATCGACAATGGCAAAAAGATCTGGTGGGACATTCGGCCACACCCGTTCTTTCCGACGCTCGAATTTCGCATCTGCGACATACCTACGCGAGTGGACGATACCATTGCCATTGCGGCACTGTTCCAGGCGATTGTTGCCAAACTCAACAAACTGATCGAGAAGAACCTGGGCTTCAGACT
>Ga0187893_10007645_pt1 | contig 17569 bp, 19 predicted proteins | sample MA1701074metaG_FD_139574 | JGI IMG/M metagenome (GOLD analysis project Ga0187893, IMG submission 139574) | White microbial mat communities from a basaltic lava cave in the Kipuka Kanohina Cave System on the Island of Hawaii, USA - MA170107-4 metaG ... | reverse complement strand
TTGCGATGTCAACGCCAATGCGCGTATCGTTCTGCACGATGGGCTCCTCCTTAATGCTTACCTGCAGCGACTCTGGCACATCGATGCCGACCAAGTCGCAGGAGGAGTCCATCTCATCATTGCAGCGGACGAGCGCGCGTCGTTCAGGACGGTCGCGCGCTCGCCGCTGATCTCAGTGTTGTGCGGACCCGATGCGGCCAGCGTGCAGCGTAGAATCACCGCGCGATGGACTTCGTGGTCCTCGGTGGCCTGTCGGAAATTGAGACCTATCGCCTCAGACGGCGCTCTTTTCTTCGTCCTGAGTTTCTTCAGCCTCGACGAGGCCGCCTTCGAAGCTCACGTGAACTACCCAGCCTGGCTCCACATCAGCGACGCGAGCTTCGGCCCGTATCACCGGGCAGTCACGGCGCGAATCGGATTTCTCTCATCATACCGCTGGCGCTGACGATTCTCCTGAACGTGGTTCTGCTCTGGTGGCGGCCGGCCTCGATCCCTCGCTGGTCCGTGTGGACAACGGCTTCGGCGATCCTGGTCCAGATCCCAATCCAGATACAGCTCAGCGCGGCTGGCTATTCACGCGAGCTGCTCGAGCGGCTCATCGGGACGGACCTCCTGTAACGCAGCTTCCGGACTACATCCGGCTGGCGATCACGGGCTGGATGCTCTCCGGTGTCGTGAGGGCCGGGCGCGTGGGGTTGAGAGCTACACTCTAAGCCTCCCGGGCAGCGTCGCCCGCGAGAGCCTGGAGGAGAGGTCATGTCCACACTTCGCGCGATCTTCGTTGGAGCCTCGCTCTGTGTCGGTGTCGCCGCAGGTGCTCAGACCGTACAGGACGCAACGGTGGTCGATCCCGATGCCCACCAGGTCGTTCTCGAGAATCAGCACGTGAGGGTGATTCAGGCCCTGGCGCCCACGGGCTACAAGAGCCCGATGCACTCCCACCCGCCGTTGCTCGTCGTCAGCCTGGGCACCGGCCGTGTCCGGTTCACCGCGCCGGACGGCAAGAAGCAGATCCTGGACGTGCGGCCGGGGACAGTCTTCTGGGTCGATGGCGTCGAACACGCCTGGGAGGTTCTGGCCGGCGAGGTCAACGTCGTCGCGGTGGAGGTGAAGGCGGCGAGAGCGGCGAAGGCCAAGTAGCGCTTTCTCGGTGATGGAACGCCTGTTCGCCGCCCTGCGGTCGCGAGGGCCGGGGTGGGATCACTCCAAGCCCCTGGAGGGCCAGGCGGACTGGTCTGCCCATGCGGCGTTCATGGACGCCTTGTTCGCGCAGCGAGTCGTCGCTCTCGCGGGTCCGTTGGAGGATACGCGCGAAGCGCTCATCATCCTTCGCGCAGCGAGCGTCTCGGAGGTGGTCGAGCGGCTCGCCCCGGATCCGTGGACGACCAGCGGCCTGCTGACAACCCGGCAGATCAGCGTCTGGCAGCTACGTCTCGGCTCGTTGGACTAGCTACGAGGAGGCGCGCAAGCCGCCGGCCATGACATCGGCGAGCGTGGCAACTGGCGCGATCGTTCTGGCGTCGATCCTTGGTGGACCGCGATTCGTCAGGCGAGACGGGTAGAGAAGGTGGAGGTGCAAGCCATGGATTCCTCGATCACGCCGGCACGCCAGGGGCAGCGTCTTCTTCAAGTCGGCATGTTCCTGTTCCTAGGCGCGCTCCTGGTGGGCCTCGCGATCCCCAGCTTCGCCGTGCCGCGCCTCGGCTTGTCGGCCCACCTGGTCGCATTGATGCAGGCGCTGTTCGTGATGGTCCTTGGGCTGTTCTGGCATCGGCTCGCCCTCCCACTCGCGATGCTGCGGGCGGCCTTCTGGCTGGCCCTTTACGGTTGCTTCGCGCCGGTGACGGCCACTTTGCTTGCGGCCACCTGGGCCGCGGGCAGCACCCTGCTGCCGCAGGCTGCCGGCAGCGCACATGGAAGTGCGCTCCAGGAGGGCATCATCGCCGGCCTCCTGAGGACCGGCGGAGCCTCGCTGATCGTGATGTCCATCCTGGTCCTGTGGGGCCTTCGCATGAAGGCGTCGAGGGCCGACATCGGTGCGGAATGATCTCCCGAGGCGTACCTCCAGCATCTGAGGGAGCGGCCGTGAAGGGGAATGGATGGCGCCGCGCTTGAACGGACCGAAGCCCGATGGAGCCCTGAAATGCCGGTGAAGTCGATCTGCGGCACGATTCTCATGAGCGGCGACCCGCAGGCCCTGGCGCGCTTCTATGCAGAAGCGCTGGGCCTCGCCTTCGAGCGCGAGGAGCATGCGGGCCTGGCTCCGCACTGGGGTGTCGACATCGGCCACGTCCACTTCGGGATCCATCCTCGCGAGAACTTCAAACGGAGCGCGGCGGGCCAGTCCAGCGTCGTCCTGGCCTTCGACGTGACCTCGCTGGCGGAGTGCCAGGCCCGGCTTGCTAGGCTCGGCGCGCCCTGCATCCAGCCGCCCCACGACGAGGGGTTCGGCATGGTGGCGTCGTTCGGCGATCCCGAGGGGAACCTGTTCGAGATCGTCGAGCTGACGTACCAGTTCGAGGGCGGCGGTGCCTAGGCGACCTGGTTCCGAACCGCGGGACGCGGCCAGCTCGTGATCCGGTCGGTCTCGGCGAAACAGCGCCCGCGCCGGAGGGCCCATGGAGGACGCCGTGCTTGAACGCATCGTCGATGGCCGCACCGATCTCGTCTTCGAGTACCTGGCGCAGGGCCAGCCCGCGAACTCCGCGGATGCCGACGGCGTGTCGCTGATCCAGTGGTGTTCGTACTACGGGGACGTGAGCGCCATCCGCTTCCTGCTCGCCCACGGCGAGTCCTTGAAGTCCCTCGGAGGCGACCTGGGCCTGAACGCGGCCGCGTTCCACGGCCATTGGCGCCTGTGCCAGTTCCTGGTCGAGAGCGGCGCCGACGTGAACGCCGCCCTGCCCGACACGGGCGAGACCCCGCTCCACGCGGCCGCCTGCAAGGCCAACCGGCCCGCCTACAACCTGGTCCTGAAGGTCCTGCTGGCAAGCGGCGCCAGCCCCAACAGCGTCACCAAGCCCGGGGCTCCCACCGCGGCCTTCATGCGCGACGTCCGCACCAGGGCCGAGACGCCCCTGCACCGCGCCGCCGCCTTCGGGACCGAGGATGCGATCCAGATGCTGCTCGACGCGGGCGCCCGGCGCGACGCGAAGGACATGAGCGGGGACTCGCCGCTCAGCTGGGCGAGCTGGCACCTGCGCCCCGATTCGGTGCTGCGCCGGCTCTGCTACGACGGCCACACGATCCACCCGGACCGGCACTCGCGCTTCGACCACGGCCTGGGCTGGGGCGTGCTCGACGCCTCGCTGCTGGGCACGCCGCACGTGTAGATCGGAAGAGCCATGGGACCCTCGCCCGACCTGATCTTCGACCTCGACGACATGCCGCGCCAGCTCCGAGGTGCGCCCGCCTAGGCTCACGGCCGACGCGGTAGACTGAGGCCCGCATGGCATGGCGCCGGGGCCTCGGCCTCGCTTTCCTCTTCGCGCTCCTGGCGTCGCCCGCGTGGGCGGTCAAGGAGTGGTACGACCACTACCAGGACGCCGTGCAGCGCCTGATCCCCGCCGCGCGCTACCCGGAGGCCATCCTCAGCCTGCAGGAGGCCATCCGCCTCAAGCCCAACCCGGCCGCCAACGAGCGCACCTACGGGATGGAGTTCATCGACTATCTCCCCTACTACCACCTCGGCGTCTGCTACCTGCGCACGGGAGACCTGAACAGCGCTACGCGCTACTTCAACATCGAGGAGTCGCGCGGCGCGATCAAGCGCACCGCGACCTACCGCGAGATGCTGAAGCTGCAGTCGGAGCTCGAAGCCCAGAGCCGGCAGCGCGTCGCCGAGCGGGCGCGGGCCGAGGTGGAAAAGGCCCTGAAGGACGCCCTGGAGCTGGAGCGGGCGCGCAAATTCGACGAGGCGCTGGCACGCATCGCCAACGCCCAGGCCGCCGCGGCCAACCTGGACCCGGCGACTCAGCAGCGCGTGCTCGACGCCAAGGAGCGCGTGCGCTCCGCGCAGCAGGCGAGCGCCGAGTCCACGCAGCGCAGCCAGCGTATCGAGCAGGCCCTCGCCGACGCCCATCGCCTCGCCGGCGAGGGGCGCGAGGCCGAGGCTATCGTGCGCTTCGACGAGGTCCTGGGCCTCGAGCCGCGCAACGCCAAGGCCCTCGAAGGCAAGCGCGAGGCCCAGGAGCGCATCCTGGCCTCGCAGTCGCGGCAGCGGCTGGCCGAGCGCTTCGCTCAGGGCAGGACGCTGTTCGACGCCGGCCAGTTCGAGGCCTCACTCGAGCCGCTGAGCGAGGCCGCCGCCGACCCGGGCAACGCGCCCGCCCGAGCGCTCTTGGCACAGGCGCGCGGGCTGGTCGAGGGCACGCGCCGGCAGAGGGACCTGTCGGCCCGGATCGACGTGCTGCTGGCCGAGGCCGAGACGCTGCTGGGCGCGCGCAAGTTCCCGGAGGCCTGGGTCAAGCTCGAAAACGTGCTGACCCTGGACGCCGGCAACGTGAAGGCCCGCGACAAGCTGGCACTGGCCCAGCGCATGACCGGCGAGGACATCCTCGGCCGCATCTTCCCCAACCAGGCCCCGCTCCTCATCTTCTACGAGCCGCAGGGCAACGAGATCGAAGCCAAGAGCGTCGCCGTCGTGGGCTTCGCCACCGACGACCGCGGGCTTGTGCGAGTGGAGTTCCGCCTGGGCGGCAAGCAGGTCGGCGAGCAGGTCCCCCAGCCCCGCCCGGGCTCCATCGAGTCCTTCCGCAGCCTGCGCTTCCAGCGCGAGTTCCCCTTGGAGGAAGGGCGGAACCAGATCGAGGTCACCGCCATCGACACCTCGGGCGAGGCGCGCACCGAGAGGCTCGAGATCACGCGGCATCTCCGGTTCTACGAGACCGTAGCGTTCTTCCCGTCGGCCCTGGCAGCCTCGGTGGGCCTGGCCGGCGCGGGCTGGGCCGTGCAGCGCGCGCGGCGGCGGCGCGCGGTGAAGCGGCGATTCAACCCGTACATCGCCGGGGCCCCGGTCCTGGACGACGACATGTTCTTCGGCCGCGAGAAGATGATGGCCCGCATCATGAACGTGCTGCACCACAACAGCCTGATGATCACCGGCGAGCGGCGCATCGGAAAGACCACGTTCATGTACCACCTCAAGAAGATGCTCGAGACGGACGAGCAGACCGACTACAAGTTCTTCCCGGTCTTCACCGACCTGCAGGGCGTGCCCGAGGACGGCTTCTTCCACGCCGTGATGGCCGACGTGGTGGAGGCCCTGGCGCTCTCCCCGGAGACGCTCGCGGCCATGCGCTGGCGCGAGGAGGGCGTCTACGACGGGCGCGATTTCTCCCACGACCTGCAGCGCGCCATCGAGGAGCTGAAGACGCGCACGCCGAAGCGCGTGAAGCTGGCGCTCTTGATCGACGAGGTGGACGTGCTCAACGAGTACTCGGAGCGCATCAACCAGCGCCTGCGCAGCATCTTCATGAAGACCTTCTCCGAGCACCTGGTGGCGATCATGAGCGGCGTCGGCATCCGCCGCGCCTGGAAGAGCGAGGGCAGCCCCTGGTACAACTTCTTCGACGAGATCCTGGTCGAGCCGCTGTCGCGGGAAGCCGCCGAGGCCCTGGTGCGCACGCCGGTGGAGGGTGTTTTCCGCTGGGAGCCCGAGGCCGTGGAGCGCATACTCGAGGCCAGCCAGCGCAAGCCCTACGTGATCCAGAAGTTCTGCATCCACGCCGTGAACCGCATGCTCGAAGAGGGCCGCGAGGTCGTGAAGACCGAGGACGTCGAGGCGGTGCGCGATGTGGTGCGCCTGGACCCCGAGGATCTGCTGCCGGCCTCCGCGCGCGCCGCTGCCCCGGAGCTTGTGAGAGACTGGGACGGCCACGATGCGTAACCCCTTCATCGCCGGGAGCTGGGTGCGGGGCGACAACTTCTTCGGCCGCACGGCCATCCTGCGCGAGATCCTGGAGGGCGAGCGCGACGCGCTGTGGGTGGCCGGCGCGCGGCGCCTGGGCAAGACCAGCTTGCTGAAGGAGCTGGAGCAGCGCGTGCTGCAGAACGCCCAGACGCCCTTCGTGGCCCTGTACTGGGACCTGCAAGGCAGCGCCGACGCGAGGGGCCTGGCCGACGGCCTGCTCGGCAGCGTCGAGGACAGCGAGGCGTTCCGGCGCGCGACCGACATCTCGGGCGAGGACCTCGAGGGCCATTCGGTCGCCGACATGCTGACCACACTGTTGCGGCGCACCGTGCGCAGCGGTTGGCGCCTGCTGCTGCTGGTGGACGAGGCCGAGGAGTTCCTGACGGTGGCCCGCACCGACCCCCAGGCGCTGCCGAAGCTGCGCAAGATCTTCCAGAAGGGGTCCGAGGTGCGCACGGTCATCACCGCCACGCGGCGCCTGGCCCAGCTCGACGAGCGCACCGACTTCGCGACCTCGCCGTTCCTGCAGGGCTTCATCCCGCCCTCGTACCTGACGCCGCTCGAGACCGAGGAGGCGCGGGCGCTCTTGGCGCGGGGCAAGTTCGCGGCCGACGAGGTGGAGACCGTGATGCAGCGCACGGCCAACCACCCGTTCCTGCTGCAGCTCATCGCCAGCCGGCTGTTCGAGAGCCGCGACCTGGTGCTGACCCTGGACCAGCTCGCCGCCGACGAAATGGTCGCGAACTTCTTCTCCGTGGACTTCCAGACCCTCGACGTTCGCGAGCGCGCGCTCCTGGAGCCGCTGGCGCGCGACGGCGCCCAGAGCCTGGACGACCTGACCCAGACGAGCGAGCTGCCCCGCGAGACGGCAGAGACCCTGCTGTTCGGCCTGCGCATGATGGGCTACCTGGCCCTCGAGTCGGGGCGCTATCGGCTCGGCAACTGGTTCTTTGACCGCTGGCTGCGCCGCGTGGTCAGCGAGCGCGCCGAAGCCAAGGCATGAGGGCCCGCGTCCGACGCCTTGGAGCGGACTCGGCAGAGTGAATCAATGATCATGGGCGTGAATCGTGTGTACGAGCACAAGGGGCGCGAGTACCACGTCCAGTGCGAGGACCTGGGCGGCGCCGAGAAGTGCTTCGAGGTGCGCGTCTACGACAAGGGCGCGGTGCTCTGGCGCAAGCGCGTGTCCTACGCCGAGGTGGAGGAGAAGCGCCTGCCCAAGGCCGAGCACGACGAGGCGCTGAACGGCCTGATGGAGAAGACCATCTTCACGGTCCAGGCCGCGATCGCCAAGGGGAAGATCGCCTAGTCGGCGGCGGCGTAGCCGAAGATCAGGGCCTGGATGCGCCAGGCGCCCTTCTCTTCGATCAGCAGCAGGCACAGCTTGCCGCGGCTGGTCTCCCCTTCTTCCGTGAGCACGAAGTCGGCCCACACGCTGGCCAGGCGGCCTCGCCGCTCGACCACCACGTTCTCCAGGACCTCGCGGATCGCCTTGCCCGAGGCGAGGTACTTCTCCTGGGCGGTGTAGAACTCGTCGAGGTTGCGCAGCCGGACGGAGCCGTCGGGGTTCGTCGAGGCGACCGAGAACGACGCGAGGAACAGCTTCCGCCACTCGGGCAGGGTCTCGTGGCGGTACAGGCCGACGTAGTCGGCCACGACCTTGCGCAGCGCGACGTCAGCCGGCGCGTCGGCGGGCGCCGGAGCCGCCGCCAGCAGGGCGAACGCCAAGGCGCTCCACATGCTAGCGCCGGCCGTGGAAGCGGCGGCCGCCCCCCCGGTACGACCCGCCGCCCTCACGACGGCGCGGCGGCGGCTCGGACGCGGGCGCGTCGGTCTCGTCCGGCTCCTCGGCGGGTGGCTGCAGGTAGCGGCGCAGCAAGAGCGCGACGATGCGGTCCCGATGCTCGTGCTCGGCGATCCGGCGCGCCACCGGCCCGTGCTCCAGGAACTCCTCCAGCGGCAGCGCCTGGCCCTCGGCCGCCAGGCGCGACACGATGCGCTCGACCTTGCGCGCCTGCACTTCCTGGTCGGAGGGCACCTCGAGCTCGCGCACCTCGATGTGGTAGCGCTTCACCAGGCGGTTGAAGTTCATCAGGTCGTGGGCCGACACCAGGCTGATGGCGCGCCCGCTCTTCCCCACGCGACCGGTGCGGCCGGCGCGGTGGATGTACTGCTCGGGCGAGTCGGGGCTCGAGAAGATGAAGACGTGGGACAGGTCCTCGATGTCGATGCCGCGCGAGGCCACGTCGGTGGTCACCAGGTGCCGGATCTCGCCGTTCCTGAACTTCTGCAGCACCTTCTCGCGCTTCTTCTGCGGCAGGTCCGAGGACAGCATGGAGCTGGGCAGGCCCTTGCCGGCGAGGAACGTGTAGACCTGGCGCGTTTCCTCCCGCGTGTTGCAGAAGATCATCGACGAGGCCGGGTTCTCGTACTCCAGGAGCTTGTAGAGCGTCGCTTCCTTGTGCAGGCGCGAGGTCAGGCAGTAGACGTGCTCGACCTCGGTCACGTAGACCTGGTCCTCGGACAAGAGCACCCATTCGGGCTCGGCCATGTAGTGGTAGATCAGGCCGCGGATGCCCAGCGGGATGGTGGCGGAGAACAGCAGGGTCTGCCGCTCGGCCGGCACATACTCCATGATCTGGCCCATCTCCACCGCAAAGCCCATATCGAGCATGCGGTCGGCCTCGTCGAGCACCAGGATCTTCGCCGCGTCGAGCTTCAGGGTCCGGCGACGCAGGTGGTCGAGCACGCGGCCGGGGGTGCCGGCGATCACGTGGGCGCCGGCCTTGATGCCGTCCACCTGGCGATCCATGGAATCGCCGCCGTAGATCGACTCGACCCGCACTCCGCGGTTGCGGCCCAGGGACGTCAACTCCTCGGCGACCTGGATCGCCAGCTCGCGGGTGGGCGCCAGAACCACGGCCTGGACCTCGGGCCGCTCGGTGTCCACCTTTTCCATGATCGGGATGCCGAAGGCGGCCGTCTTTCCCGTACCGGTGCGGGACTGGACCACCAGGTCCTTGCCCTCCAGGGCGCGGGGAATCGCCTCGAGCTGCACGGGGGTCGGGGCCCGGTAGCCCTTGGCGTCGAGGCTGGCGAGCGTCTCGGCCTTCAGGTTGAGGGCTGCGAAAGTAGACGGGTCGGTCGCGATGTCCATAACCTGCCGATTATAATGGCTGGTTTGGAAAGGAGCGCATGAGCGTCCACTGCGAGCGTTGCGGGAAGGACGGGGAGCCGCCCCGGGCCTCGAAAGTCGCCTTCATGGGCCAGTACAAGGAACGCCTGCTTTCCGGCTTCTGCTCCGACTGCTGGAAAGAGTGGGAGGCCATGGAGGTGAAGGTGATCAACGAGTACCGCCTCAACTTCATGGACCCCGAGCACCGCGAGGCGCTCAAGAAAGCCTGCGCGGACTTTCTCGGGCTGAACGGATAGCCATCAGCATTCAGCACTCAGCCGTCAGTGCTGAGAGCTGAGAGCTGATAGCTGACAGCTACTTATGATTCACGTCGAGGGGCTGACGAAGACGTACGGCGAACGCGTCCTGCTCGAGGACGTGTCGTGGCACGTCAAGAAGCGCGACCGCATCGGCCTGAGCGGACCGAACGGCGCCGGCAAGACGACGCTCTTGCGCATGCTGGCGGGCTTCGAGGAGCCCGACACGGGCTCTATCCGCATGGCGTCCGACACCACCATCGGCTACCTGCCCCAGGAAGGCATCGTCCATGCCGGCACGACCGTGCACGAGGAGGTCGCGACCGCCTTCGACGAGCTGCTGCGGCTGAAGGCCGAGCAGCACGCCATCGAGGACGAGCTCGAGACGGCGAGCCACGACGACGACGGCGGCCACGAGACGCTGCTCGAACGCTATGCCCACGTGCAGGAGCGCTTCAAGCACCTCGGCGGCTGGGAAATGGACGCGCGGATCGCGGACGTGCTGAAGGGCCTGGGCTTCACGCTCGCCGACCAGGCGCGCAAGTGCGAGGAGTTCTCGGGCGGCTGGCAGATGCGCATCGCGCTGGCCAAGCTGCTGCTGGCGCGTCCCAACCTGCTGTTGATGGACGAGCCCACCAACCACCTGGACCTGCCGGCCCGCAACTGGCTCGAGGAGTACCTGGCCGAGTACCCGGGCTCCGTGGTGCTCGTCTCCCACGACCGCTATTTCCTCGACGCGACCGTGAAGCGCATCACCGAGGTCGGGCTACGTACCCTCACCGACTACCACGGCAACTACACGCACTACGTGACCGAGCACGCCGCGCGCATGGACGCCCTGCGCGAAGCGCACCGGCGCCAGTCCGAGGAGATCGAGAAGACCGAGGCCTTCATCAACCGCTTCCGCTACCAGGCCACCAAGGCCAAGCAGGTGCAGAGCCGGATCAAGCTGCTCGACAAAGTCGAGCGCATCGAGATCCCGCCCGCGCGCAAGAAGATCCGCTTCCACTTCCCCGAGGCGCCCAAAGCGGGGCGCGTGGTGATGGAGCTCAGCGGGGTGCGGCGCGTCTACGGCCAGAACGTCGTGCTGCGCGGTGTCGACCTGATGGTCGAGCGGGGCGACCGCATTGCCCTGGTCGGCCCCAACGGCGCAGGCAAGTCCACGCTCATGCGGCTCTTCGCCGGCACCGACAGGCCCGACGCGGGCACCCGCACCCTGGGCCACCAGGTGGTGCCCGACTACTTCGCCCAGGACCAGGCCTCGGTGCTGAACCCGACGCGCACGGTCTACGAGGAGATGACGTCGGCCAGCTCGACCACCATGGTGCCCATGATCCGCACCATCCTGGGCGGCTTCCTGTTCTCGGGCGACGACGTCTACAAGAAGTGCGCGGTGCTGTCGGGGGGCGAGCGCAACCGTTTGGCCCTGGCGAAGATGCTGCTGAACGCCAGCAACCTGCTGCTGCTCGACGAGCCCACCAACCACCTCGACCTCGACTCCAAGGAGGTCCTGCTCGATGCCCTCGCCGACTACGGGGGCACGCTGATCTTCGTGTCCCACGACCGCTACTTCATCGACAAGCTGGCGACCAAGGTGATCGAGATCGGCGGCGGCGAGGCCACCTCGTACCCGGGCGGCTACGAGGACTTCGTGGACTGGAAGAAGCGCCGCGAGGCGGGACTCGATGCGCCCCTGCCCGCGGCGCCGAAGGCGATCGTGCCACCGAAGCCGGCCGCGGCACCGAAACCCCATGCGGCGCGGCCCGCGCCCAAGGCGGCGCCCTTGGCGCAAGCGAAGCCCGAGTCGCCGGCGCCCCGCGACCCCCTGGCGCCGCGGTTGCGCCCGCGGGACGCCAAGCCCGAGCGCTCGGCCGTGCTGCGCGAGGCGAAGAAACTGAGGGCGCGCCTCCAGGAGCTGGAGAAGCGCGTGGCCGAGAAGGAAGCGGCCGTCAAGGCGGTCGAAGCCGAGATGGCCGCGCCGGGCTTCTACGACGACCGCACCGCCGCCGACAAGAGGGTCGCCCAGCACCAGGCCCTGATGTGGGAGGTCGGCGACCTCATGGCCCAGTGGGAGATGCTCGCGGCCGAGGTCGAAGCCGCGGGCTAGATGCGCCCGGCCTTCTTCGCCGCGCGCGCCCAGACCCGGTCCATCAGGCCCGGGAACAGCGCGTTGCTCCAGGTGATGAGGCGCGAGAGCGCGTAGGGATACACCTCCGCCCGCGGCCGGCGGGCGGCGGACACGATGGCGCGGGCGACCTGGGCGGCCGTCTGCTGCGGTCCGACCGCGCGACCGCTGCGCCCCGGCGACAACCGGTCCGCGACCTCTCCGAACTCCGTCTCGGTCCCGATCGGGTGGACCGAGCAGGCCGCGATACCCGACCCGCGCAGCTCCGCACGCAGGGACTCGGTGAGGCTGATCTGCGCCGCCTTGGTCGCCGCGTAGGCCGCGCCGCCGGGCAGCGAGCGGTGGCCGACGATCGAGGAGACGTTGACGATCACGCCGCGGCCCTGGCGGCGCAGGATGGGCACCGCCGCTCGGCAGCCGTAGACCGTCCCGAGGTAGTTCACGCGCATCAGGCGCTCGTAGTCCTCGGAGGGCGTGTCCTCGACGCGGCCGCGCACGCCGTAGCCCGCGTTGTTCACCAGCACGTCCAGCCGGCCGAAGCGCTCCACGGTCGCCTCGACGAAGCGGCGCACCTGGGCCTCGTCGGCCACGTCGGCCTCCATCACCAGGCACTCGGCGCCCGTGACGCGGATCGCCTCGGCCAGCGACTCGAGGCGGTCGAGGCGGCGCGCGCAGACCGAGACCCGGGCGCCCTCGCGGGCGAAGAGCAGGGCCGCCTCGCGCCCGATGCCGGCCGAGGCGCCGGTGATCGCGACCACCGATCCGCGCAGCTCCACCTACATCCCCCGGGCGGCCAGGAAGCCCACGGTTTCGGCCACCAGCCGGGCCTCCACGTCGGCGGCCGACAGGCCCGTCCGCTTCGGCACCGCGAAGGAGTGGTCCGCGTCGTCGAAGCGCACCAGGCTCATGCGCCCGGGCAGCCGCAACGCGAGCGCCTCGACCAGGTCCCAGCGCGCGAACGCGTCGCGGGTTCCCTGCAGGAAGAGCATGGGCGCCGTGATCTTCGGCAGATGCGCGTCGCGCAGCGTGTCGGTGCGACCCGGCGGGTGCAGCGGGTATCCGAGGAAGACCAGGGCGTCGCAAGGGACTCCTTGGGCGACGGCCTGGGAGGCGATGCGGCCGCCCATGGACTTGCCGCCTAGCGTGACGCGCTGCGCCCCGCGCCGGCGCGCCTCCGCGGCCACGGCCGCCACGGTCGCCTCGAGCACCGCGGGCTTGTCGGGCAGCTTGCGACGCTTCTCGGTGTAAGGGAAGTTGAACAGCACGGCGCAGCGGCCGCTCGCCGCGAGCGCCTCCGCGTAACGCATGAGGAACGGCGTCTTGCGGCTGCCGCCGGCCCCGTGCCCGAGGAGGAGCCACGACCGACCCGCACCGTGGACCGAGGCCGAGACCGGCCCCGACTCGGTAGCGATCTCCACCGCCTGCATGCAGCGAAGCATAACCGACGCCGGGTGTTACACTTTCCACCCGGATGAGCTTCCCCCGCATCCTGATCGTCGCGGCGCGCGACTTGACGCCGCAGCTCGGCGACACCGTCCTGTGGCGGGCCGGGATCGAGCGCGTGTTCTCGCCCTCCGTCGAGTCCGCCCTTGAGACGCTGCCGCTGCTGGGCGCGCGGCTCGTCATCCTCGAGAGCGACGACGCCTCGAGTGCCTTGCGCTTCATCGAGGAGGTGCGCCGCGATCCGCTCACGCGCAGCCTCTCGGTGACGATCCTGGGCAGCACCCTCAGCTTGAAGGACGAGGATGCGCTGCGCGTGGCGGGGGCAAACCTGGTGTTGTCCGGCAAAGTGGACCCGGAGCTGTGGGACACACGGCTCGAGGAGCTGCTCCACGTGCCCAAGCGGCGCGAGGTGCGCGTGCCGGTGCTGTGCGAGGCCTGGTCCCAGATCGCCGACGAACCGGCGATCGAGGGCTGGGCGCTCAACATCAGCATGCGGGGCGCCCTGATCGAGACCGACACGCCCCTCGACGTCGGCACCTCCATCGATCTCACGCTCCAGATCCCCGGCGCGGGCGACGACATCAAGGCCGTGGCCCGGGTGGTGCGCGAGGCGGGCAGCACCGAGGGCCGCTCGTGGAGCGGTGTCGAGTTCCTGATCGTGCGCGGCGACGGCCGCGATCGGCTGCTCGACTTCATCGGAGAGCCGCCCCGGGCCTGACCCATGTACGAGAGCTTCTACGGCTTCGTCGAGAAGCCGTTCAACCTGACTCCGGACCCGAAGTACCTCTACCTCTCCACGCGCCACACCGAGGCCTTCGCGCACCTGGAGTTCGGCCGGCGCGAGCGCGGCGGCTTCGTGTTGATCACGGGCGAGGTGGGCACCGGCAAGACCACCCTGGCCCGCTGCTTCCTGAGCGGGCTCAAGGACGCCGCCACGGCGGTGGTGCTGTACCCGGCCCTGACCGCCGCCGAGCTGCTGCGCTCGATCCTCGAAGACCTGCACGTGAAGCCGCAGGGCGAATCGCTGAAGGACCTGGTGGACGCGCTGCACCGCTTCCTGCTCGACAGCCGCAAGCAGGACCGCAACGTGGTGCTGATCATCGACGAGGCCCAGGACCTGTCGGCCGAGGTGCTGGAGCAGATCCGGCTGATCTCGAACCTCGAGACCGACACCGAGAAGCTGATCCAGATCATCCTGATGGGCCAATCGGAGCTGCAGGAGCTCCTGGGCCGGCGCGAGCTGCGGCAGCTCGCCCAGCGCGTGACCGCGCGCTACCACCTGGCGCCGCTGGGCCGCGCGGAGACCGACGCCTACGTCCGGCACCGCCTGCGCGTGGCGGGCGGCGAAGGCAAGGTCGTCTTCGGCGAGGCGGCCCTGGGCGCCGTGCACCGCGAGTCGGGCGGCGTCCCGCGCCTCGTGAACCTGATCTGCGACCGCGCGCTCTTGGCCGGCTACGTGCAGGGCACGCGCGCGATCGAGGCGCCGATGGTGCGGCGCGCGGCTCTGGAGGTGCGCGGCGACGCCCCGAAGTCGCGGCTGCGCCTGCCCGTGGCGGCGGCCGCGGCCGTGCTGCTCGCGGCGGCCGTGCTGCTCTGGCGCTTCGACAGCTCCGCGCGCTCGACGCCACTGCCCGCTCCGGCGATCGCGACGCCGGCTCCGACACCGGCGACGACGCCGGCTCCTCCGAGCGCCGACCCCCTCGATCCCCTGCTGCTCTCCGTGCCTCGGGCCGCGTCGCTCGTACAGTCCCTGGCCGAGGTGCAGGCGCTTTGGGGCGACGGCCCGCTCGTTCAGACCGGACTGCGCACCCATCTCGACCAGATCCGGCGCCTCGACCTGCCCGCCGCCCTCGAGATGTTCCACCCGTCGCGCCGCGACACGTGCTACGTGTCGCTCTTGCGCCTCGACGGCGAGGCGGCGATCGTGGGAGACGGCCGAGGCGGAACGCGGCGTGTGGCTCTGCGCGACCTCGATCGCCTGTGGACGCGCCAGGCGATCTTCCTGTGGCGCGATGCCGCCGCCGCCGGCGCGCCCGACTCGCAGCAGGCCGGCGCCTTCTTGCGCGACTCGCTAGTCCGGCTGGGCTACTGGAGCGGCGCCGAGGCCGATCTCGCCTCTGCGGTCTCGCGCTTCCAGCGCGACGCGGAGCTGACGCCCGACGGGGTCGTCGGCCAGCGCACGCTGATGGCGCTCAGCAGCCGCGGCGCGTCGCCGCGGCCGAGACTGACGGGAAGCGCTTTGTGAGCCTGATCCTCGAGGCGCTGCGCAAGCTGGAGCGCGAGAAGCCGGCCACCGAGCGCGGTGTCGTGGTGATGACCGCGGCGGGCCTCGCCGGCGAGCGGCCGCGGGTGTCGCCGTGGGCGTGGCTCGCGGGGGGGCTGGTCGCGGGTGTCGCAGCGGCGTTCGCCGTGATCGAGCTGCGCACACCGACGCCGACGGTCGGTTCCTCGAAGGCGCCCGTCGCCGTCCCCGCGACGACCATGCCGGCAACCGTTCTCGCACTCCCAGCGCCGACCGCGCCCGCAAAGGCGATCCTGGCCGCACCCGTGGTACCCACAGCCATTCCCCGTGCGGCGCCGGCCTCGACGCTCGCGGCCCTCGTGCTCCAGGCGATCACGACGCAGGACGGACGGCCCGTGGCGCTGATCAACGACCGCGTGCTGCGCGAGGGCGACGAGTGGGACGGCCTCCGCATCCTGCGCATCGGCGAGGCCGAGGTCGAGGTCGAGCGGAACGGCGTGCGCAGCGTGCTGCGTTTCTGATGGCCGCCCTGCACCTGCGGGGCGAGACCCCCGAGAGCCTGGCCGCGGCCTTCGGCCTGCACCCACCGGTGGCCAGGCGCGTCGTCCATCGCGTCGTGGGCCAGGACCGCGACGACCTCGCCGGCGTGCCCGGCCTCTCGAAAGCGGCGCGACTCTCGCTCCTCGCGAGTGGCCATCTCACACGCCTGCGCGTGCTGGACCGGCGCCTCAGCGCCGTGGACCCGTTCGCGAAGTACCTGTTCCAGGCCGAGGACGGCCGGCGCTTCGAGACGGTGCGCATACCCCTCGACAAGCCGCGCTTCAGCGTCTGCGTCTCGTCCCAGGCCGGCTGCGCCCTGGCCTGCGCGTTCTGCGAGACCGGCCGGCAGGGCGGAGGGCGCAACCTCGAAGCCTGGGAGATCGTCGAGCAGGTCCTGACCATCCGCCGCGAGTCGCCCGAGAGGCCCGTCACCGGCGTCGTCTTCCAGGGCCAGGGCGAGCCGTTCCAGAACTACGACAACGTGATCCGCGCCGCGAGCATCCTGCGCGACCCCAGCGGCGGCCGCATCCGCGGCGACCGCATCACGATCTCGACGGTGGGCCTGCTCCCGATGATCGAGCGCTACACCGACGAGGAGCATCCCTACCGCATGATCCTCTCGCTGACGTCGGCCTTCGGCGAGAAGCGCGCGCGCCTCGTGCCCATCGGCCGCAGCTACGACGTTCCTGAGCTGGTTGCCGCCATGAGGCGCCACGCGGCGCGGCGCGGCGGTCCGGTGAACCTGGCCTGGGTGCTGATGTCGGGCGTCAACACCGGCCCCGACGAGGCCCTTGAGCTGGGCCGACTCTTCCGCGGCGTGGGGGTGCGGCTGTCCGTCATCGACGTGAACGACCCGACCGGGGAGTTCCAGCGCGCCGGCGACTCCGAGCGGAGCCGCTTCTTCTCGGCGCTGGCCGACGAGGGCATCGGCTTCGTGCGCCGCTACTCGGGCGGCCCCGACATCCACGCCGCCTGCGGCATGCTCGCCTCGCAGACGCGCGGGGGTGTGACCATGGCGTCGCCGCAGCCCCGCTAGAGTCCAACTCCTCTCGACACCGACACTTCGGAGCCGTCGGCGAGGAACGCGGAAGCCGGCGGAACGCGGAGCGCCTCGGCGAGGCGCTCGCCGTATAGACGCGCCACGTCGCAGTCGAGCCGCGACTGCGCGGCTGCCACGACCCGCCAGGGCGGATGCCGGACCTCGTACGCGCTGGTCCCACCGTCGCGGCGCGCGGTGTAGCCCCAATAGTGCTCCGCGATGAACTGCTCCTGGCTTCCCTCGGCGGGAGCGAGGAACTCGCCGGTCGTGCGTAACGACAGCGAATGGCGGCGTCCTCCGAGACGCCAGCCATACTCCACGGACTCGACTTGCCCGCCGGGCCCGTGTTCGACGCGGTGGTCCATCGGCAGGGCGACGTACTTCTCGTCGTAGAGGGTGCGGGCCACGAACGCGATGGCCGCGCGCGGAACGATCTCCTTGACGAACGCGACGCCGCGGCGCCAGCCCTCGGCGCTCTTCTGCCGCACGTAGAAGCGCAGGTTCACTTCCTCGAAGTTCCTGTGGAACGGAACCGGCACTCCCAACACCCTCGTGTCCAGGAACCGGAAGCCGACCACGCTGGCGAAGCAGCGTCCCTGCCAGAGGTCGAGCTCGGTGCCGCGAGGCACCAGGGCGTCGAGCGCCGACGCGTCCAGCTCGTAGTTCAGCATCGCGAGCTGGCGCCACTCGGCTGTCAGGAAGACGGACACGCCCCTAGCAGGCTGCTGAAGAACGGCTCATGACGGGCACTTCTCCTCTGCCGGAAGGCGCGCGGTGCGGAAATGGGTGGGCAATCGGTCCCCCGCATGCCTTGCATTTCGCCCGCTTGGGGCGGAA
>Ga0187893_10007644_pt1 | contig 17569 bp, 11 predicted proteins | sample MA1701074metaG_FD_139574 | JGI IMG/M metagenome (GOLD analysis project Ga0187893, IMG submission 139574) | White microbial mat communities from a basaltic lava cave in the Kipuka Kanohina Cave System on the Island of Hawaii, USA - MA170107-4 metaG ... | reverse complement strand
TCTAGGAATTTCGTGCGGGGCCAATCGGCCGGCGTCGCCCTGTTTCCTCCCTTATGCCCGTCGCAGTCGCTAACACCCGGCTACAGGCCCACGCTGTCGGCATCCATCAATCTTCACACACAGCGACATCCAGCCGATTGGCTCTCGGCGAGCCTTGAAGTTGAGCCCTTCGAGTTGGCCAGGTCTCACAGATTGGACGGGAGTATCCAGCATGGGTCCCCCTTCAATCTTGTTTGCTGATGGGAGCTTCTTGTGCGGGCGCTAAGGAAAGCTACTGAGGAGTTTTCCGCCGGAGTCAAACCGGACGGACTTCCGAATGAGTCAGGCGGCGCATTATCAGCGGCCGTAACGTCCTGGACTTCTACCTGGGGTGAGCACCCGCGCATTTGAACTCGTTCCCGCAGGTTAGCCTACCGTGGCCGAGCGCTGCGGTGGAGCTCAAGATCGTCATTCTTCCAGGATGAACTGTACGTCAAACATTCTGGTGACGAAGAGCCGGTAGAGTATCACAGTTCGCCAATGTGGCCAAAGGTCTCACGGTTTTCGACCCCCGGGCATTTCGATGGCACCTTCGTAGGTTGGCTGAAATGCCTTGCTAGACGGGCATTGGGACATTGAGCCGTGACGCGGGAACCCAGACTGCTTATAATAAAGGTCCCTTGTGAGAATTCAGTCCTGTGAAGGCTCGCTTCGTGACGGGCCGTGCAAGCAGGTCTTGAGGCAATCTTTTGAGACGGAGGGACGATGGAAAGACTGACGGAAATATTAGGGTTTGAGGCCCGATATGCACTTTATCCTTTACTGGCAGTGCTCCTCGCCGGAGTGGCCAGATTCATCCTGCGCGGTTTTCTTCAGAAATGGGCTGCAAAAACCCAGAACAAAGCGGATGACCAAATTGTTGCAGTTCTCGACAGCGCGGTTTTCCCGCTCCTACTGATGGCGGTGCTGTACTCGGTGACTCACTGGATACCGCTTCCGGAAAGGGCGCTTTTCTGGATTCAAAAAGGTGTGCTGGTGGCTGCTGTCGGCTTGCTCTTTCTGTTTGGAGCCAAGGCGGTTTCGGTGACTCTGACTGCGTTGGCGGATCGGAGGGAGTCGCTGCGGCGATTTCTGAATCCGCTGCAGACGTTTTCACGAATGTTGTTTGTGCTCATTTGGGCTGCTGTCACCTTGAAGGTGCTCAACATCAATCTGACCGACGAAGGTGTGCGTCTGGTGCGTATTGTCGGGGTTGGCATTGGAGCCTATGTGTTGTTGAGGATCATCAGCCTAGCCGTGGCCCAAATGCAACGAATGGTGGAAGACGAAGACGGGTCTCATGTCTCTGAAGTAGAGAAAAGAGCGAAGACTTTGGGCGACATCATTAACAGCGCGGGTTTCGTGCTGGTGATCGGCGTTGCGGTGATGATGGTTCTCAGTGAACTTGGGATGAACATCATGCCCATTATCACGGGAGCTGGGATCGCTGGATTGGCCTTTGGCTTTGGAGCCCAGAACCTTGTTCGCGATATCATTAGCGGTTTTTTTCTGATTCTCGAAGACCAGATACGCGTGGGTGATGTCGCGATGATCAATGGCACCGGCGGTTTTGTCGAAGCCATAAAATTGCGAACGACGATGCTCCGGGACTTGGAAGGTGTCGTTCATATTTTTCCGAATGGCGAGATTAAGCAGGTGTCGAACCGGACGAAAGAGTGGTCTCGCTACGTGATCGACGTCGGCATTGCGTATAAAGAAGATGTCGATCATGTCATGCAAGTTCTGAAGGAGGTTGGCGAGGAACTCTCTACCGATCCCAGCTTTGAGCCTCTGATCCTGGCTCCTCTGGAAATTCTTGGGGTCGATGATTTCGGCGATTCACAAGTGACAATCAAGATCATGATCAAGACGCTGCCCTTGAAGCAATGGGTTGTTGGACGTGAACTGCGCCGTCGCATTAAGAACACGTTTGACCGCAAAGGCATTGAGATTCCGTTCCCCCATCTCAGCGTCTACTTCGGTGAAGCCAGCAAGCCTTTTAGCTTAGGGGTCCAGCCTCTATCCCAGGAGACAAAGGCCGAACTTATAGGAAATGATCGAAGATAATCAGGGGAGAGGACGCCTCAGAATCTTCGGCAGATCGGAATCCTTGGTAGCCTTTTGAAAGCTTTGTCAGCCGGCGCGCAGGAGGAAATCGACGAGGGCTGAGGCTGTGCAAGCAGTGACGGCTATCTTCTCGGGGCAAGGTATCATCAGATGCCTTGCGTCGCCTGGCAGGGCCTCGCAAGCCAGAGTTCAGCTTAGATAGTCGCCGGGTTGTGTCTAGGAGTTTGGGGGCGTGTGATTCACTTGAAGCGCCGCGCACCCCAGCTACCTGGACAAATTCTTACGGTATGCTTCACAGCGAACCGTCGCGCGCAGTGTGACCTCAAGACAGAACGGGAACCAGCCGTTTGCATGAATTAACGATGTCCTTCCACTGGGTCCCTTAAGATGAGCCAATCGCCCTATCTGTGACGCTTCCTGGAACTTCACGCCCCACCAGTAAAAGACTTGCATAAAGAGAGGAAAAGAGATTGCCGAACGACTCGATCCAAATCCTCGCAACCGTTCTTTTTGCGCTTGCGGTGCTCCACACTTTTTCGATCAAGTGGTTTCAACACCAGGCCCTGAAATTTCCAGACGGCTCAGTGCAGGAAAACCTGTTTCACCTCCTGGGCGAAGTGGAGATTGTGTTCGGCTTGTGGGCCGGGTTTCTGGTGGCCGGCATTGCTTTGCTGGCTAGCGGTCAGGAGGCCATTCAGTATGTCGAGAATGCCAACTTTACGGAGCCCATCTTCGTGTTTGCCATCATGTCGGTGGCGGCAACCAAGCCGGTTCTAGCCTTTGCCAACTCATTGATCAGCGGAGGGGCCCGTTTGCTGCCGTTAGCAGGCCAGTCCGCTTTCTATTTCTCAGCGCTCGTGCTGGGGCCCCTGCTGGGTAGTTTCATTACGGAACCGGCTGCGATGACCGTGACGGCGCTGATCCTCAGGGATCGCTTCTTCAGCCGTCCTTTGTCACCACGGCTCCGGTACGCCATACTGGGGACTCTCTTCGTTAATGTGTCGATCGGCGGTGTTCTGACTCCATTCGCCGCTCCACCGGTTCTCATGGTGGCAGCCACGTGGAACTGGGACTTTGGCTTTATGATGAAGCATTTTGCGGTAAAGGCCATTGTGGCGGTTATCTTGAACGCAGGCTTGGGAACGGCTGTGTTCTACCGTGAGCTCAAGGCACTGCAAGCGCCTGAGCGGACTCCTAATGAGCTGGTTTCCCCTGTCTGGCTGCGGCTCCTGCACTTGGTTTTCCTGGGGCTGATTGTCCTGATGGCACACCACCCGACCATGTTTCTCGGCATTTTCCTATTCTTCCTTGGACTCACGGCCATCACTCAGGAGTTTCAGGAAAGAGTCAAATTGCGCGAAAGTCTTCTGGTGGGGTTTTTCCTGGCGGGTCTGGTCGTGCTTGGAGGCTTGCAGCGCTGGTGGCTGGAACCGCTCATTCGATATCTTGACGCGCTGCCCCTGTTTTTAGGCACGACGGCGTTGACGGCATTCACTGACAACGCTGCCTTGACCTATCTGGGCTCACAGATTCCCAACGTTTCGGAAGCCTTCAAGTACTCTCTGGTGGCCGGAGCGGTGGCTGGAGGGGGGTTGACGGTGATCGCCAATGCCCCAAATCCTGCTGGATTCTCCATTCTGCGCGAAAGCTTTGGACGCGAAGGAATCAGTCCTGCAGGACTGTTAGCCGGCGCCGCGATCCCGACGCTGGTCGCCATGATGTGTTTGTGGTGGCTTCCGTCGATGTGAGCAGGAGCGGGGCCAGGCCAACGTGGGTTTTCCTGGGTGGCGCAGAATTGGCGTGGGTTGCCATGTGTGCGAAGAGGGTTGCATCAGAGTCATACCATGTGTGGCGCTGGATGGTTTCAGAGCCTTCGACTACCTACGCATGACAGAAGACACGCTCAACATATATTATGCAGACGCACCAGGGTTCCGCCGGACCGGCATGTCCAAGCAAACCGCCGTGGCAGTTTCGGACTGGGGCGTCGCTGATTGATCATCTGAAATCGTGCGACCGCTGCAAAACCGAACTCTTCAGGAGCTTGCTGAATGGTGCCTCCAAACGCTGGAATTGCTAAGTCTACCATGCCCCCGCGAATCGTCATTTTTACCGATCTTGACGGCACATTGATTCAGCACGAGGATTATTCGTTTGCTCCGGTGAAACCGCTCTTGCGAAAGCTTCAGTCCAAGCGCATCCCGGTAGTTCTTGCTTCCAGCAAGACTCGAACCGAGATCGAGTACTATCGGCGTGAAATGAAGCTTACGGATCCGTTCATTGTCGAGAACGGCGGTGCCATTGTGATTCCACGGGGCTACTTTGAACCGCAATTTCTGCGAAGGCATCTCGCTCATCTCCAGAACCGGGGGAGCTACGCCTGTGTGCAGTTGGGGCGTCCCTACGAAGAATTGATCAAAGTTTTCGATGAGATTAGGGCTGAATCAGGCGTCCCGATAGTCGGGTTTCATCAGATGGACCTGCACGAGATTGTTCAGCACACGGGCCTCGACAGGCGGCAGGCCCGGCTGGCAGCCCGCCGGGAGTATGACGAACCATTTCTGATTCCTGGCAATCCGTCGGCTGGAACCGTCAGGACGGTAAAGAGCCTGGCAACAAAGCGAGGATGCAGAGTTGTCAAGGGCGGCCGGTTCTATCATCTGACCGGCAAAGCAACCAAAGGACAGGCCGTGCGGGCCTTGATGCAGATCTATCGGGTTTCCCATCAGATTCAGGTCTTCATTGGATTGGGTGATAGCGAGAATGATCTGAGTCTACTGGACGCCGTGAACGTGCCCATTCTAATGGCTAAGCCAGATGGGACCTTCGACGCAACAATCCTGCGGCGAATTCCATCCGTAAAACGCGCCTTGGCGGGGCCGGCGGGATGGCTGCAGATTGTCAGCGCCCTCCTTCGTCAGCAAGCGACATGACGGCTTTCAACCCAAAAGCAAGCATTCCAAAATGGGCCTTCCCGCGGAGAACGCCTCCGCCGTCTTTCGGCCGTCTGTTCGCCGGGATGCTTTTCCTGGCAGCACTCTCGATCCTCCTTGCCTTTCTCCTGGCAGGCTACTCGGGCCCTCCGCTGCCAAATTACTCAATCGGAGATATTGCACGCTCCGATGTTGTCGCACCCGATGATATTGCGTTCAAAGACGAGAGCGCCAGTGAAGCAGCCCAGGCAGAAGCGCGGGATAAAGTACTACCGGTTTATCGCTACGCTCCGGAAATAAATATAGAGCGGGCGACAGAACTGGCGGGGGCATTCGGGCAGTGCCGAGCGTTGCTGCAGTCTTCAGAAATCAGACGCCGGCCTACCCGCTTCAGCCAGCTGCCTGCCGCACTTCAGGGTGCAGTTACGGAGAAGGTTGCTTCTGTGATGGTAAAGCCGGTCACCAAGGAGGGAATGGATTACCTGGTGGCTCAAGGTTTTCCTCCGAGCCTCGAGCAGTTGCTGGCCAACGTACTGATACGGTCAGCAACCCTTCTCGTCGTGGAAGACAAAAAGGACTTCATTGCAGGCAAGACGCAGTTCAGAGCGGTCGAAACCACCGGCAAAGAAACCACCCGGTCTTTCGATGAAGTGCTCACCTGGACGCAAGCTATCGACAGGGCGGAAGGCTGGATCTCAACCGATGCAGATTTCGCAGGACGGGCGCGATTCATCGGCGAACACCTGCTCAGCCGGCTGCTGCAAGCCAACCTGACTTTCGACTTGCAGGGCACTGAGACGCGGCAGGCTGAGGCGGCGGCAAGCGCTGATCCAGTCCTGCGTCAGCTGAAGAAGGGTAAGGTGATTCTCCGGCATGGGGACGAGGTTCAGGCAGACCATCTCATCCAGATGGATGCCATTCGCCAGGCTGGCTTGAAATCCTCTTCACTCCGAAAAATCAGCAGCCTTGCGTTTCTCATGGCCGCAACTCTTGGAATGTGTGTCTATTTTCTCCGGCTCCTGCCTCAGCAGCAGTGGAGCCATGCCAGGCTGGCTGTCCTGCTCGGCGTAGTCCTGGCAGGCAGCCTGGCCTTGCTTAAGGCAGTCTGGTTCCTCTGTGGCGCTTTGAGCAGCAAGTTTATTGCTTCGCCCTTCAACGAGAGCAGCTACTTTTTCTTTGTTTTGCCTTTCGCCTTTGGGGCCATGCTCATCACGTTGCTGGCTGGGGAGCGCGTGGCGCTTTTGTTCCTCGTTTTCTTCAACGGCTTGGCAGGACTGGCGGTGGGGAACGATATCCATGGACTGTTTTATATTCTGATGACCTCACTGTTTGGAATCGTGGCAGTGACGAGGGCGGCCCAACGGGTGGGAGTGGTGCTGTCGGGCTTCAAACTCGGGCTGGCAGCCATCGGGCTTTTCGTGCTTGTCCAGATGTCGAGGCAGGCACCCCTGAGCTGGAGCGCGGGTGCTTTTGGATCGTTGCTGGCCTTTCTGTCGGGCCCAATCAATGCTGGATTGCTGGTGTTCGCGCTGCCGCTCTGCGAGCGCCTCTTCTCGGTAACCACTGAGATCCGCCTCTCTGAGCTGGGCAATGTCAATCTTCCGCTGCTACGCCAGCTCATTCTGAAAGCGCCGGGAACTTATAACCACAGCATCGCCGTGGGCACCTTGTCCGAAGGCGCTGCCAAAGCCATCGGCTTGAATCCGCTGTTCGCGCGCGTCGCGTGTCTTTATCACGACGTGGGCAAATCGCTGCAGCCGGAATACTTCATTGAAAATCAGCAGGGAGCGAATCCCCATGATCGCCTGAGTCCCGAAGAAAGCGTTCGCATCGTCACCGGCCATGTGAGAGAAGGAATCAGGCTCGCCCAGCAGGCGGCGTTGCCGCCGGCCATTGTGGATATTATTCCCCAGAACCATGGAACCAAGCTGCTGACGCCGTTCTATGCCAGAGCGCAGGAGTTGGCGGGCGGCGACGAGTCGAAAGTGCCGCAGGAACGCTTTCGCTATCAGGGACCCAAACCGCAGAGCAAGGAAGCCGCAATCGTCATGCTCGCGGACGGGGTGGAGGCCGCGGCCCGAACCCTCACGGATCGCTCGCAGGAGCGGCTCTTGGAATTGATCCGGCGGATCGTTTCAACGACCTCCGAGGACGGGCAGTTTTCAGATTGCGAAATCACGCTGGTCGAACTGGAACGCATCACATTCAGTTTTCTGGAGACGTTATCCAGGTTCTATCACGGCCGCATTACCTATCCCGGATTCGACTTTAGTGGCAAGGCGGCGGGGGCAACTTCGGCCAAAGGCTAGCCGTGCCTTTTCTCGTAGGCGGTGGTCCTCGCGCATTCTGCGTGGGCAGATGGGCAACGCGAAAGCGCTTTCCGTATGGAAAGTTGGGGTGGGAGAGAGGCGCGACGTGAAGGTCTTAGTGACAGGTGGCGCCGGCTACATCGGCAGCGTCGTCGTAAGAGAACTGATCCGAGCCGGGCACTCAGTGATGGTAGTCGACAACCTGAGCCGGGGACACAGGCAGGCACTTCCGGCGGAAGTTGAACTGTGTGTTTGCGACGTCGGAGACCGTGCTGCCCTTGAAGGCGTGTTTCGTGTGCAATCGGTCGACGCGGTCATGCACTTCGCGGCTCTGATTGAAGTCGGCGAGTCCATGAAGGTTCCCGAGCGCTATTTTACTAACAATACGGCCAACACGCTGACTCTGCTCGAAATGATGTTACAGCATGGCGTCAATCGCTTCGTCTTTTCCTCAACGGCGGCTCTGTATGGCAATCCCGACCGGACACCGATCGAAGAGACAGACCGATTGCAGCCCACCAGTGTGTATGGCGAGTCGAAGCGCCTGGTGGAGTGTGCTCTGGAGTGGTTCCGCAAGACTCGGGAGCTGCGCTATGCCAGCTTGCGCTACTTCAACGCGGCCGGTGCGGCTGGTCCGGACTTCGGGGAAGACCATCAACCCGAGTCTCATCTCATTCCACTCATTCTGAGTGTCGCACTTGGCCAGCGGGACTCCATTGCGATCTATGGGGCCGACTACGCAACACCTGATGGCACTTGTGTTCGCGACTACGTTCACGTTTCCGACCTGGCATCGGCCCATCTGCTGGCCCTGACTGCTCTCTCGCAGAGCGACCGTCTGATCTATAACCTGGGAAATGGCCTGGGATTCAGCGTGCGGCAGGTGATTGATGTGGCCCGGCGTGTTACGGGGCATCCGATTCCGGCAATGGAATCGCCTCGGCGCACTGGCGACCCGGCCATACTGGTAGCGAGCTCGGCGAAGATTCGCCGGGAACTCGACTGGAAGCCCCGGTTTCCCGATATGGAGAAAATCATTGGCAGCGCCTGGGAGTGGCACCGAGAGCATCCCCAGGGCTATCAAGCGTGACGGCAGCTTTTTATGTGTCCGTCGATCCTGACCTTCCTGCATTTGTAGTGATCACTTGCCTGCTCTCAGATCCGATACCTGAAGAACCGAAGCTATGAATCCACACACCTCGATGAAGATGAGATCGATCGTTTTCCTGATGCTTTCGGGAATCCTGTTTCACTGGAGTGAGCCTGCATTCGCCAGATCGCGGTGGTCGGCCAAGCAAGCGAATGAGTGGTATAGAGGACAGCCCTGGCTTGTGGGCGCCAACTACAACCCTGCCAGCGCGATCAACGAACTGGAGATGTGGCAAGCTGAGACGTTTGACCCTGAGGCCATTGACAAGGAACTAGGCTGGGCAGCGGGCATTGGAATGAATACGATGCGCGTCTACCTTCACGACTTGCTCTGGCAGCAAGACGCCGAAGGTTTCAAGGAACGGATTAACGAATTCCTGAAGATCTCGGAGAAGCACAAGATCAAACCGATGTTCGTATTGTTTGATTCCTGTTGGGATCCGTTTCCTGAGCTTGGCAAGCAGCGTGATCCTAAGCCTGGCGTGCATAATTCCGGCTGGGTGCAGAGTCCCGGGGCCAAAGCTCTCCAGGACCCGAGTCAGTACGCACGCCTCGAAGCATACGCTAAAGGAATAATCGGAACCTTTGCGAAAGACCCCCGGGTTCTGGCGTGGGACGTGTGGAACGAGCCAGACAACATGAACAACTCCAGCTACCGAAAGCTCGAACCCGCCAACAAAGTGGATCTGGTGTTGGCGTTGTTACCGAAAGTATTTGAATGGGCACGAGAAGCCGGTCCGCTGCAGCCCCTGACCTGCGGTGTCTGGAAGGGAGATTGGTCAACGGAAGAGAAGATGACGCCAATGGAGAGGGTGCAGGTTGGGCAGTCTGACGTCATCTCCTTTCACAACTACGAGCAGGCGGCGGAGTTAGAAAAGCGGGTGAAATGGCTGCAACGCTACAAGCGTCCCTTGCTGTGCACGGAGTACATGGCTCGCGGGAACGGCAGCACGTTTCAAGGCTCCCTGCCAATCGCCAAGAAGTATCGCGTGGCCGCCTATAACTGGGGATTGGTGGCGGGGAAAACGCAAACGAACCTGCCCTGGGACTCCTGGCAGAAACCTTACACCGACCGAGAGCCCTCCGTCTGGTTCCATGAAGTCTTCAAAGGTGACGGAACGCCTTATCGAAAAGAAGAGGTCGAGTTTATTCGAGCACTCACCAGGAAAGGGAAGTGACTCCCGCTCGACGGATTCCGGGGAGGGCGGGCGCAGCAGGCAAAGGACGAGGTGTTACCATGTAAGGTAGCGCCCAACAGATTGCATCCAACAGGCGCCCTTCAGATCCGTTTCATGAGGGTCAAAAGTCCGATTGGTCGCTGAAAATAAGAACGGCCAACGAAGGAGGTTTCAATGTATGTGGTTACAGGAGCAACCGGCAACATCGGTAAGGTCATTGCCGAAACGCTGCTGGAGAATAAAAAGAAGGTACGAGTGGTTGGACGAAGTGCCGAGCGCTTACAGACGCTAGTCGAAAAAGGAGCCGAGGCTTTTATCGGTTCGGTGACCGATGGTGCGGCCATACTGCGAGCTTTTCGAGGCGCACAGGCGGTGTTTGTGATGGTTCCTCCAAATTATGCAGCGGAGAACTTCAACGCGTATCAGCGCGCAGTCGGAGAGGTATACGCCTCCACGATTCGCCAGGCAGGCATTCCCTACGTCGTCAACCTCAGTAGTGTCGGAGCCCATCTTTCACAGGGTGCTGGCCCCATCAGCGGATTGCATGAGGTCGAGGAGCTGTTGAACCGGGTGCAGAGCGCGAACATCGTTCACCTCCGTCCCAGCTTCTTCATGGAGAATCTCTTCTTCGGCCTCGACCTCATCAGAAAACAGAACATCAACGGAAGCGCGCTGAGAGGAGATCTGTCCATTCCCATGACCGCGACCCGAGATATAGCTGACGTGGCAGCGCAACTCCTCCTCGGCCTGGAGTTTTCCGGCCACTCGACAAGAGAGCTGCTCGGGCAGCGGGAACTTTCGATGCAGGAGGCGACTGCAATCATCGGCAAGGCCATCGGCAAAGCAGGGCTTGCGTATGTTCAATTCTCATATGAGCAAGCCGAGCAAGCGATGGGGTCCATGGGATTTTCGCCAGATGCCGCGCGATCGCTCAGCGAAATGGATCGGGCCATGAACGAGGAACGCGTCCGGCCGCTTGAAAAGCGCACCGCTGCGAATACGACCCCGACTTCGTTTGAACAGTTCGCAAAGAGTTTTGCCTCGGTCTATCGAAGCCAGGAAGGCGCGAAAACCAGGGGAGTGAGTCAAGCCTGATTGAAGTCAAGTTGTGCGTGCCGGCTGGGTTGTATTCGCGATCGGCAAAAGCAACTGCCGGAAAGAGACTGGTTGGAAACGGGGGTTGGCTGATAGGTTCCAGCAGGCTAGATCTCCCCATCAGACGGCTTTCTGCATTCGCTTTCGCAGGCGGCCCAAAGTATAGCTGCCCGCAACTTCGCCCAACATCCAAGGAAGAGATTCTTCTTCGCGTTGCAGCACCAGTAACGTTTCGTCGTCGTTGCGAAATTTGCCGCGGAATGACTCCAACCTGTTCAGCAGGCTTTCACCCACCACCTTGGGTGAGTCCGCTGGAACCTGGCGCGCCCATTCCAGCAACTGGTCTCGTCCCAGATCCTGCCCCCTCTCGTTCTCGGCTTCAGTAATCCCGTCGGTGTAGAGGACCAAAAGATCTCTCGGCTTCAAGGTCACAACTGTTTGTCGGTATTCCGTCCCGGGAATCAAGCCAACAGGCAAGCCTGAGACCCTTTTGGCTCGAGGGTCGGATCGTTCCTCAAGCCAGCTCCAGATTTGCTGCGCTGCGTGATACCAGAGGGGAGGCAGGTGCCCCGCGTTGCTGAAGGCCAGCCGGCCCTTGACACGATGGAAACTCAAAACGATCGCAGTGGCATATTTGCCATCGCCGCCCTTACCGAACGCTTCGTTCAGTCCTCGCATGAAGTCTGTCTGGTCCCACGCATTGACGTTTTCACGTATAAGCCGGTGAAGGGTCTGGGTCACTGCATTCACGTCACGCCCGTGGCCACTAACGTCTGCCAGGGCCACACGGGAGAGCAGGTCATAGTCGCAGACGGACATGAAGTGAAGGTCGCCGCCTCCGTCTTCTTCGTCCATGGGAGCAGAGGCTATCCATGCAATCAGGCTCGGCAGCTTGAGGGTGCGAATGACCTTTCGATTCCCGCCCCAGACTTCCGTGCAGGCCAAAGCATGAGGGTGCCCCAAGTCATCCTGCATTGAAGATCCTCTCTGACGCTCAAAACGGGAAGCCAGATGCCACTGGCTATCCTGCCTCTGTGCCCTTGTGGGTCAGGGTTCTCGGAACCCGGCACCAGTGACTTTCTGACTCTGTTTGCTCTGCGAGGGCGGGGTCTCCTCCACCACCCCTTCAATTTACAATCCCGTCGCACGCTGGAAATATTCCCGGAATTCTCGATCCCGAACCTGACTGCCAACTGGCGAGTGTCTTCCAGGGACTGCAACTATCTTTGCCGCCTGGCTGGAATAAATGTTGGCAGGCCGGGTCATTAAGAGGATGTCAGCCGTAAGGCTGGAATCGAGCTTCATGCACTCCGTTCAAATCCGATGATGAATTCGCTTAGAAAGCACTGGCCCGAATACCTGATGGAAGCCGCGGAACTGGGCATCTTCATGTTTTCAGCTTGCAGTGTGGTCGTGCTCCTGGAGTATCCGGGTTCGCCTGTGCATCAGTTTCTTCCAAATTCCGTTTCGCGGCGTGTCCTGACTGGAATGGCGATGGGATTGACCGCAATCTGCATTGTCTATTCCCCGTGGGGTAAACAGTCGGGGGCGCACTTTAACCCCTCGTTCACGCTCACGTTCTTTCGGCTCGGGAAGATCCACGCAACGGATGCCTTCTTTTACATTGTCTTTCAGTTTCTGGGCGGCGTCGCCGGTGTGCTCGTAGCTCTTTGGGTGTTTGGCGGGCTGATACGCCATCCCTCTGTCAACTACGTTGCAACAAGCCCCGGACAGTACGGATTGGCGGCTGCCTTCGGTGCCGAACTGCTGATTTCTTTTCTACAGATGACCGTCGTGCTCAAAGTGTCCAATCACTCCAGGCTGGCTCGATTCACCGGGCTGATTGCCGGCGGACTGGTGGCCACGTATATCAGTATCGAGTCGCCCGTCTCCGGCATGAGTATGAACCCAGCACGCACGTTTGCGTCGGCCGTTCCAGGACAGCTCTGGAACGGCTGGTGGATTTACTTTTCGGCGCCGCTGGCTGGCATGCTTTCCGCCGCCCAAGTTTATCTGTGGAAACAGGGGAAAGCGGGAATAAATTGCGCCAAGTTGCACCATCAAAACAACAGGCGATGCATCTTTTGTGAATATCAGCACAGCAAGAAAGTGAAGGCAGGACCCGCACCCGCGAAAGTAGCGATCGCGCTCTAAGATTCGCGATTGATGTGTGGGCAAAGAGAAGGCTCTCTCACGCACGCACCTCAGCCCGGCGCCTGCATCCGGACACTTGTTTTGAGGAGGAAGCATGGAATCGCACAACCACTACGACGTGATCATCATAGGGAGTGGGGCAGGAGGAGGCACGCTCACATACCATCTGGCCTCTTCGGGCAAACGCATCCTGCTCCTGGAGCGCGGGGACTACGTGCCTCGGGAGAAAGACAACTGGAACAGCAGGGCTGTGAACGCCGACGGGAAGTACAACACGAAAGAGTTATGGCGCGACAAACACGGCAAAGAGCTCCATCCACATACCAACTACTATGTAGGCGGAAATACCAAGTTTTACGGCGCCGCACTGTTCCGCTTGCGCAAGGAAGATTTTGGCGAGATCCGCCACTATGGCGGTGTCTCGCCAGCGTGGCCCATTTCTTATGACGCCCTCGAGCCTTATTACCTGAAAGCTGAACAGCTCTATCACGTGCACGGCCAACGCGGAGAAGACCCGACCGAGCCGCCGGCCAGCGCGCCTTACCCGCATCCGCCCGTGAGCCACGAGCCCCGAATGCAGCAGCTACACGACGACTTTCAAAAACTGGGGCTGCGGCCGTTTCATGTTCCTCTTGGGGTACAACTCGACGAAAGGAAGCGCCATGCCAGCAAGTGCATTCGCTGTTCGACCTGCGACGGCTTCCCCTGCCTGGTTTATGCCAAATCAGACGCCCAGGTTCTTTGCGTCGACCCAGCTCTGGAGTATCCCAACGTGAATCTTGTGACCAATGCCCTGGTCAAGCGGCTTGAGACGGATGTCTCGGGCAGGGAGGTCACCCGCGTCATTGTGGAACGTAAGGGCGAGACCGCAACTTTTTCAGGAAGCGTGGTTGTGGTTTCCTGCGGAGCCATCAACTCCGCGGCGTTGTTGTTGCGTTCCGCAAACGACAAGCATCCACGTGGCCTCGCCAACGGCTCAGACGTGGTGGGCCGCCATTACATGGGGCACGTCAATTCGGTGGTGATGGCCATCTCCAAGTGCCCAAATCCCACGGTGTTTCAAAAGAGCCTGGCTCTCAATGATTTCTATTTCGGCTCCAAGGAATGGGAGCACCCCATGGGGCATATCTCGTTCGTTGGCAAGCTTGACGGAGACGCTCTCCGGGGCGGGGCTCCTGCCATCGCTCCAGGGTGGACGCTGGATCAGATGGGTAAGCACTCGCTGGACTTCTGGCTCACCTCCGAGGACCTGCCCGATCCTGACAACCGGGTTACGCTGGACCGTGAAGGCAGGATCGTTCTCTCCTATACACCCAATAATGAGGAAGGTCACAGCCGTCTCATCCACAAGCTGAAGAGCCTGATGAAGCAGCAGACCAAGTGTGGCGTGCATGGGCATGAGTGCCACGAAGGCCTCTTCTCGCGAAACCTGTTCGTGGGCCAGCGCATTCCGCTTGCCGGTGTGGCCCACCAAAACGGCACCATCCGGTTTGGACACGATCCGAAGACTTCGGCGCTCGATGCGAACTGCAAGGCTCATGAACTGGACAATCTCTATGTAGTGGACGGCAGCTTTTTCCCGTCGAGTGCGGCAGTGAATCCGGCTCTGACGATCATGGCCAACGCCCTCCGGGTTGGAGACCACCTTCTGGAGCGACTCAAATGAGAACCGACGATTTGCGATTAGCGGCTGCGGAAGGTGAGTCGCAGAGTGCGGATTCGACAGTACCGATTGGGCATTTGAAGCGGTCTGTCCGTGCAGTGCTACGACCGATGGAAACGGCGCTGCTCCCCGCCTTAGACAAGCAGGGGCCGGCAGCAGTCGCTGGCTGCTGCCGGGGTGGTTCGAACGGTTTGAGGTTTCCAAGACCCAGAATCGGTGTGCCGACCCAACCACCCCCGCCGAGGCCTTCGGCGTCAGCATCCCCTCCTCAGCTGAGGAGGGGAGCCAATGTTCGAGAGAGGCATGGTCGCGCCTCACACAGATTCGCTCACTGGCTCACTCTTTTTCTCCTGCTCTTCTCGGCAGGTGCCGCCGCTGAGCCCACCACCACGGCCCCACTCAACGGCACCTCGGCGGTAAACGCCGTAGACGTTATTGGTATGACCGTCGGAGATATGGATCGCTCGATCGAGTTTTTCTCGAACGTCCTGACTTTCGAAAAGGTCTCCGACGTGGAGGTGAGCGGCGGCGACTATGAGCGTTTGCAGGGGATCTTCGGACTTCGAATGCGCATTGTCCAGATGCGACTGGGGGACGAGTCGATTGAGCTGACAGAGTATCTGGTTCCGCGCGGTCGGCCTTTCCCCATCGACACGCGCAGCAACGACCACTGGTTCCAGCACATCGCCATCATCGTCAGCGATATGGACGAAGCTTATCGCGCTTTGCGCCGTCACAAAGTGCAGCATGCTTCTTCCGGGCCGCAGCGTCTGCCTGACTGGAACAAGAACGCTGGTGGCATTCAGGCCTTCTATTTCAGAGATCCCGATGGCCATTTTCTTGAGATCCTCCAGTTTCCCAAAGGCAAAGGAAACCCCAAATGGCAGCGCACAGACAAGTTGTTCCTGGGAATTGATCATACGGCCATTGTCGTAAAGGACACCGAGGAAAGCCTTAAGTTCTATCGCGACACATTAGGATTCAAGGTTGTTGGCACGAGCGAGAACTACGATACGGAACAGGAGCATCTCAATAATGTTTTTGGAGCCAGGCTGCGCATTACCGCGCTGCGCGCCGGTTCGGGGCCGGGCATTGAGTTTCTGGAATACCTGTCGCCGCGGGACGGACGTCCGATGCCGGCAGACGAGAAAGCCAATGACCTTCTGCACTGGCAAACCCGATTGCTGACTTCGGATGCCGGGGCCGTGGCACAGACTGCTCGAAGCCGGAAGTTTGCCTTTGTCTCATCCGGCGTCGTCACTTTGGCTGAGAGAGGAGCGGGGATCAGTAGAGCAGTTCTGGTCCGCGACCCGGACGGTCACGTCATCGCGCTCGCAGAGAGATGACATCTGGAGTGGGGGAGCTTGCTCCCGCTTTATGGATGCACTGTTTGCGACGGACAGTTCGTGATTCCGCGTAGCAATGCCCACAGCGGCCGCCGATCGAGTAACAGCAAGTGGCAGCAAGCCGCCGCACTCCGAAGCTGGCGGCGCTTGACGGGCGGGAATTGTTGGGAAAGGCAAAAGGAGAACCTATCGTGACCCAAGAAGAAAAGCGGCTACAAGAAGCGATGCAACGCAGCTCCCATTGGAAGCGCTGGGGTCCCTATCTCAGCGAGAGGGCTTGGGGAACTGTCAGGGAAGACTACAGTGCTTATGGCACGGCCTGGGACCACCTTCCACATGATCAGGCGCGCTCGAAAGCCTATCGCTGGAACGAAGACGGACTGGCTGGCATTTCCGACCGGCATCAGAATATTTGCTTCGCATTGGCGTTGTGGAACGGCAAAGACCCGATTCTGAAAGAGCGCCCCTTCGGACTGACCGGCGGCGAAGGGAACCACGGCGAGGATGTGAAAGACTATTATTTTTACCTCGATAGCACCCCCACCCACTCTTACATGAAGTATCTCTACAAATATCCGCAAGCCGCTTTTCCGTATGGTCAGCTTGTGGAAGAGAACCGTCGCCGGGGCCGCGACGGTCTGGAATTCGAGTTGATCAATACCGGAGTGTTCGATGAGGACCGCTACTTCGACGTCTTTGTCGAGTATGCCAAGGGCGGTGTGGAAGATATCCTCGTGCGAATCACGGTGGAGAACCGCGGCCCCGAGGCAGCCACGCTTCATTTGCTGCCCACGCTGTGGTTCCGCAACACCTGGAGTTGGAACGGGCGAGAGCCGAAACCCGCTTTGCGCCGATTGGAAGGGTTGCCCCTTGTCACCGTCGGGGCCAGCCATCACCAACTCGGAGAGCGGCGACTGTACTGCGAAGGATCGCCGGAACTGCTATTTACCGAGAACGAGACGAACCACAACCGGCTTTACGGCTCCCCCAATGGTTCTCACTTTGCCAAGGATGGAATCAACGACGCCATCGTTCACGGCGTCAAGGCAGCCGTCAATCCGGCCCAGAACGGAACCAAAGTGGCTGCTCATTATCCTTTGGCCGTTGGCCCGCATGGAACAGCCACAGTGCGATTGCGCTTCACGGTACCTGACCTGCCGGTGACGGCTGAGGCGCTCCTGAACAGCGATTTCGACCGGACCTTCGCCGACCGGCAACGGGAAGCCGACGAGTTCTATGCCGCGGTTATTCCTGCGGAGCTGTCGCCAGACGCAAAGCAGGTGATGCGCCAGGGTTTTGGAGGCTTGCTGTGGTCGAAACAGTTTTACCACTACGTAGTCAAAGATTGGCTGGAGGGCGACGAAGGGCAGGTGCCGCCACCCGGGGAACGGCGCAACGGCCGGAACCATGAGTGGAAGCACCTTTACAATGCGGACGTGATTTCCATGCCCGACAAGTGGGAGTACCCATGGTATGCAGCGTGGGATCTCGCCTTTCATTGCCTCCCATTGGCTCTAGTGGATTCGGAATTTGCGAAGGAACAGCTCGTGTTGATGACACGCGAGTGGTACATGCATCCGAATGGACAGTTACCCGCCTACGAGTGGGCGTTTGGCGATGTCAATCCTCCGGTGCACGCCTGGGCCACCTGGCGTGT
>Ga0187893_10007643_pt1 | contig 17570 bp, 16 predicted proteins | sample MA1701074metaG_FD_139574 | JGI IMG/M metagenome (GOLD analysis project Ga0187893, IMG submission 139574) | White microbial mat communities from a basaltic lava cave in the Kipuka Kanohina Cave System on the Island of Hawaii, USA - MA170107-4 metaG ... | reverse complement strand
GGAGTACGGAATCGTAATGCATGCGGAATACGAAAGGAACAACCTTATCAGGACAGACGGGCTCGGGGCCGCCAGGATATGGCATCGCTGCGTTATGGAGGAGCTCGGCGGGTACGACGATATCAATCTCGGCAGCTACGCGGAAGATTACGATCTTGCGCTAAAAGTCTCCGAGCTCTATGGAGTCCTTCGCATACCCCGCGTCCTTTACCACTACAGGATGAATCATAAACGGGCGAAAGACAAAACCGACTACCTCACCAGACACTCAAAAAAAACCTTTGCGAGAAAGTCGGCGGTTTTGAGGAGGCAGAAGATAAATGAAAAATAAAATACACCGCTCCGTCCGCTATGATCATACATAACCCTGAAATTAGCACGGGAGCTGACGGAGCGACCGTATCGGCGAGGATCGAGTTTAAAACTCACCTGACCGGCATGCCGGATGAACTCTGGTTTAAGTTTCCCACCAGTCAGATGGACATGGTTACGGACAGAGTTGACGGTTTTGTCATAGCCATGCTCCTTCTGGCGATGCAGCACGGTGAGGGCATCCGGGTAAAGGGCGCCGTGTCTCCGAAGTTACTCGCGGGAATAAAGGAATATCAGCGCATTTTTAACATGTGGTTCCCAAAAAAATTCAGCCTTATCGATATAGAATGCGAGGAGACCGAAAGCCCCCGCGATGAAGGAAGGAGAGGTTCCGTCGTCTCCGCGTTCTCGGGCGGAGTAGACTCGTTCTTTACGCTCTGGTCGCATCTCCCGCGAAATGACGGTGATACGAATACTCAAATCACAGACGCCCTGTTCATTCACGGCTTTGACATCAGATTAGAACACGTGACGGCTTACTCCAAACTGAGGGACTCTTATACGGAGATGTCCGGGAGGTTGGGATTAAATTTCCTCACCGGCAGCACGAACATCCAGCATTTCGATACAAGGAGCAACTGGGGACTGTTTCACGGCACCTCTTTGATAGGATTGGCTCATGTCATGGGGCGCGGCATTGAAAAATTCTACGTTCCGGCAAGCCATACCTATAAGGACCTGACCCCCTGGGGTACCGACCCGAGGACCGACCACCTCCTTTCCGCGGAATCCCTCGAAGTGATACACGACGGCGCGGCTTATACTAGGGTCGAAAAAACCGAGGTGCTGTCCCGCTGGCCGGAAACTTATGACAAGCTCAAAGTCTGTTCCCCCGGAGACAGCACGCTCAATTGCTCCCAATGCGAGAAATGCCTCCGCACTATGGTTACGCTAGACATGTTCGGTGCTCTGGGGAACTACAGTACTTTCCCCGGACGGTTGAATAACAGCCTTGTCCGTAAATGCAGGTATTTCAACCCGAGCGACTTCGCTTTCCCGAAAGAAATACTCGACAGGGCCGCATCATTAAAAAGGTTTGATATCGTATTCAATGTTTCCAATGCAGTGGTCAGGAGCAGAATTCTTAAGATATTGCGATTTGTCAAATTGAGGCTGTTCTCCGCCTGTAAAACTTTAAGAGGTTAAATGATCCGGGCATTGGAATATGCGCCTCCTTAAAAACATGAATATAGAGTATTTTTGGTGTATATTTAGTGTGTATTAATGTGGATACCTTCAATCCCTGCTGCCAAAAATAATAAAAACACGGGAGTAAAACAAATGACATACGGAATAAGTAAATTATTGTTGTTGTTTCCGGTAGCTCTCTTATTCACTATCCTCTTCCAGCTCAGTACCGCGGTGGCCCAGGAAGCCGACAAGTGCTCGGACATCGAAAGGGACATAGCCGAGGAATCCACTCAGGGGACAGCCTCCATTTTCGCAAACGAAGGCAATAAGCCCGGGTCCGTGAGATACGAATCTGACGCTATACTTCAGAAAGCGGAAGCCGGCATGCCGAAAGCCGAGAAACCGGCGGATCTCTGCCCCGCCGGCTGCGAGCTCAGACCGGAACCTGTGATAGTCTTTAAAGCCGTGCCCCAGAAGTTCCTGACCAATTACTCAGGTTACGATCAGTGCCAGAAGCTCCTGGAAGAGACTGAGAAGACCCCGTTCGAATATGACAAGCAGTTCGGTTCCATGTCGGATGTGCAGGACTGGTTCTCGAATTTTTCGAGGGGCAAGGGGACGGACGGAAAAGACCTTTATCAGAAGTGCAGCGGCCAGTGCAGCCCGCAGTATGAATTCTTTATCACGGAGGACGGCGGGAAGCTCGCGCTCGACGCAGAGATTATCTGCGGCCACGCGAGGGACAAGAGCAACAATATGTATGACATTTCGTACAGCTACAGATGGATTTGTCAGAATAAATAACCGCAGACAGTTGTGATTTTCCTATATATACCACCGAGCCCTCTGAAGGCAGGGGTCCAAACAAAACCCGGTATCAGCCATGCGATAAGGAAGCCTGTCGTTACTCCGTCAGCTCCGCAATCCGGGGCTTGCGCCCCCCAATCTTGTCCGCGCCCCGGCCACATTCACGGGTATGACCCGCAATACCGAAAAGAACAATTTTACAAACCGTATAGACAAGCTATTCCCGCAGTTGTAATCTGAAACATCAAGCTAATATGAGCGAAGAGAAATATCTAATTGTAAAAGGAATAGCGGGGTTGGGTAACCGGATACTTGCCGCTTGTACAGGGATTTTATATGCTCGTATGAGCTGTCGAAGACTCATTATCGACTGGAGCGATTCCACTTATTCCAATGACGGGGCGAATGTTTTCCATAGTTTCTTTCAATGCTCTTCAGTCAACCCGAACGATCAAATTCCGGTTACCGATTCGGTAAGCCCTCTAATTTGGCGGGCTCATCTTCACGAGTCCGCCTGGGAGATGACCGACCGTTATGGAAATTTTTATCACCGGGATAATTGGAAAAAATTCTCTATAGATTTAACAAGGTTGGATTATCAGGAAGATGTTGTAGTTATGTGGACTTTTGTTGATAGAGTAGATTTGATGAGACGTCATTTTAGAGGGGAATTCAAAGAATTCGATCAGAAAAGCAGAAAAGAAATATTGAGTAAGCTGCTCCGGGAAGACCTTAATCTTCATCCGCAGATTCGGGAGCGAGTGGATAAATTCAAAAGCATTTTCTTCTCCGGGAAAACAGTTGGAGTACACGTCCGTTACACCGACCATCGTGCCGGGCTCTGGACTATACTCGATAGGCTTAACAAGCTGCTTAAGCGAGAGCCGGAACTGCAAATCTTCCTGGCCACGGATAACATACAGATTAAAAAATTATTTGATGAGAAATACCAACGCGTAATTACCTCGCAGCACTGGTATCCGGCGCCGGGATTAACGATACATCAAAATCCGGGCTGTCCGGACCGATTGGAGAACGGTATAGAGGGGCTGATAGATTTATACCTGCTTGCGGAATGTTCTTATCTTATAGTTGACACAAGCTCGATATTTTCTTATGTAGCCGCCCTGCTCACGAATGCCCCGGACTCAAATATATTCAACATCAACTCAAAGGATCGGGGAGGAAAACGATCTCCGCGTCGTCTCCGCTTAATATGGCGGCTTATGCTCGGACTGGGGCTATTATCCTGGGGTCCGGGTGCTTTAAACATGCTTATGAAAATGATAGAACCTATTGAAGTTAGAAGAAAGCGGTAACAAAACAGAATATATGTATAGATTGCAGCTTTATGGATACATCATATGAATGAAAACAAATTTCTGTTAGTAAAAGGTATAGCGGGGCTCGGTAATCGAATGCTCTCCGCTCTGACTGGAATCCTTTATGCGCGTCTCAGCGGCCGGAGGCTGATCATCGACTGGAGTGACCACTATTATTCTTCGGACGGATCCAATGTCTTTCATCGTTACTTCGAATGTCAGCTAACAGCCCCAGCGGATGTAATTCCGGCAACTGATTCCGTCAGTCCCTCTATTTGGCGGGGCAATCTGCGCGAGTCAGCCTGGCATATGAGAAAGCAAAAAGGGCAAGTCCACAACTCCGGAGCTTGGCGAATATTCTCTATCGATCTTGAGAGATTGGACTACGACGAGGACGTTATAGTCATGTGGACATATGATGAAAAAAGTGTGGACTTGCTGAGGAAGCACTTTAAAGGGCCGTTTGCGGAACTAAACGGATTAAGCACGGACAACATACTGAGAAAGCTGCTCAGGGGATATCTTATTCTCCGTCCGGAAATCCGTGAGCGGGTCAACAGGTTCAAAGAGAACAATTTCGGGGCTATTAATGTCGGCATACATATTCGATATACCGACCACAGGACCAATATTTGGGCAATTCTAAAAAAGCTGAACTCGCTGATTAAACGCGAGCCAGGACTGCGAATCTTTTTGTCAACGGACTATACGCAAATAAAGAACTTGTTCGAGGAACTGTATCCGGGTGTTATCTCCACACCCCACTGGTATTCGCCGGCGCCTGGTATGTCCATACATCAAAATCGGGAGCGTCCTGACCCTTTAGAAAGCGGGATAGAAGCATTGGTGGATTTATATCTCCTTCCGGAATGTGATTATATGATAATCGATTCAAGCTCAAGCTTTTCTTATATCGCCAAACTGCTTGCAAAAACGCCTGACTCAAATATATTCGACGTGGGAAGCCGGGGGAAAGACTCACCGCGTATACGTCGTCAAGTCACTCGGATAATGCTCAGACTAGGTCTTTTCTCTTGGGGTATTAGCTTGTTCGGAGGGGCTGCGAGGATACATAGATATTTCAACCGGTGACCAGAACGATTACAATTCTATTTCTCATCGACGCGGGTGTAAATTGTTATGATTTTTAGGATGCCAACATATTATATCGTAAAGCTGTTCAATAAACTTAAGAACACTGTTGATAAAATAAAAACTCAATCTCTCATTTCGAACGTCAATCTGGTTGTCGAATCGGAATACGCCAAACGCGCACTCCTTATTTACATCGTCAGACCTTTCCTCAAGAGAGATGATTCCTCAGGCCATCAGAATCGGAGGCAATCTAAACAGATTGTTAACTTACTCGATCAATCCGGCTACGTTGTCGATGTTGTGGACATCAAAAACAGGACATTCCGGCCCGATAATGTTTACGACCTAGTTATATGTAATAGAGTAATCGACACCCCTCTCAATAACGATGCGATCAGGATTTACCTCGCCACCACATTGCATCATCAGGCACATAACGAGAACTTAAGAAAACGGCATGAGCGGTTATATAAAAGGAGAGTATGCAGGTTGCCATTGAGGCGAGTATATCCCGAAAGGATGCCCTACGTCCAGAAAGCGGATGCAATCGTAGGTTTTGGAAACGAGTTTATCATGAATTCATGGAGAGGGGCGTTTAATGTCCCGGTTTATCCGTTCAATAACTATGGATTTAAGGAGACGGAATTCGTTTTCGATACAAAGGATTTCTCTACGGCCCGTCGGAATTTCCTCTTCTTCGCCAGCAAGAGCCAGATGCAGAAAGGATTAGACCTTCTGCTGGAAATATTCCCGAAATATCCGCACCTGCACCTTTATATATGTAGCGGGTATAAGAGAGAGCCGGATTTCTGTGCCTGTTACCACAAGGAGTTATTTGATACCGCCAACATACACCCGATAGGGTATGTGGGCGTAAATGGACCCGAATATAATGAACTGGTCCGGAAATGCGCCTTTGTTATCGCCCCTTCCTGCTCGGAGGGCCAGTCGGGTTCCGTGGTCCAGTGTATGCACTCGGGATTAATCCCGCTAGTCACGAGGGAGGCGGGGTTAGATACGGAGGATTTCGGGATAACGTTCGCGGATGACAGTCTTGAGGAGATAGAGAGAGTAATAATTGAGGTATCAGAGCTGCCGGGGAGCTGGCATATGGAGCGCAGCGTAAGGACACGAAAGGCTTCCGAAGAGAAGTACAGTGAGGATGCGTTCATGGACAGGTGGAGGAATATGCTCGCGGAGATACTAAACGGCGCCGGCAAATAGCCGGTTAACCAACAAAGGAACCATTGATGAAATTCCTAGCTGACGAGCGGCTTTATTCCCACACCGAAGATTGCTTGCGGTACCTCCGTGGGCTCATTGACGGCACTGACAATTCCCTGCCGTGGGCACCCGAACGATATCACATGTATTGGCACGGCACGTTTTCCTCGAAACAGGCTTTCGCAGTTAAGTCCTTCCTGGCAACACAAGACCTGGAGAACTCGGAGCTATGGTTGTGGCTGGATATTGAAAACGGATACGCCGGCTATGAAGAGAATCCGATTCTCCGACCCTTTTTACCTTTCCTTCAGATAAGATGCTTCAATCCGGAATTTGAGGCTCGAGACACACCGCTGGAGAAGAGATCCGATTTGTACGATGGCGTAAATCTCGCCTCTCGGTCCGACTTCTTTCGTCACGTCGTGCTCTATAAGTACGGCGGCACCTATGTCGATATGGACACAATGTTTCTCCGTGATATGAGCATGCTGCTCCGTAACGAGCACTTCGATTGTGAGTTTTGCTACCGGTGGTCAGCTCACATTTCGCATGGCAACAGCGCCGTCATCAGACTCAGGCAGCACAGCGAAGCGGCCCGCACACTCCTGGTTAAATGCGGCGAAGTCGGCAGCTGCCGCCCGAAGCACGTTCTCAGATTTGGAGATAACGCCGACCTCGACCTCCTGGTCCTGCCGTGCCCGTTCTTTGACCCGCTGTGGCCTTATCACGACCGTCAGGATAACTATAAAGATGCTCCGTTCGACCGGTTCGCGGGCTTTTTCCGCAAGTTCGGCTGGCGGTTCAAGCGGAATCCGGCTGTTCGTTCATACCGCGATTTCTTCCCCGGGGCGTTCGCATATCACTGGCACAATTGCTGGGATGAACGCGAACATCCGGATTCATACTTTGGGCTGTTCAACCGGGAGTTTGATATAATTCTTCGGGAAAAACTGGGTATCAATCTCCCGGCACAGCGACGAAAGGAGACGGATGACGGAGCGGAATAAAAATGACCGGCGGGTCTGAAGCAGGATTAGGAAAGAGGAGGGAGTTCCTGGTATATGCTGTTATCTTTGTAATTACCTGCGGCTCCCTCTTTGATATCGTCACCCGGCGAGAGCATTGGCCGTTCTCCCCATACGCAATGTATTCTTCAGTTAAGCGGGATTACTATACATCCAAGACAGAGTTATTCGGCGTTACAAAAAGCGACCCGCCCGGAGAAATTCCTCTCATGGAACCCCAATACATTCAGCCTCTAAGCCGCTTACGCCTATCGACAGCTTTGAAGAGGAAGCCCGGCAATGTAACTTACGAGAAGTATTACACAGAAGCGCTCCGTCGTGTGCTTGAGCGCTATGAGACACTGCGTATTGCAGGTGCCCACGACGGGCCGCGACTTAAAGGCATTAGGTTTTATAAATACCACTGGAAGCTCGACCCCCGGGCACGGAATGCAGACCGACCGGATCGTCGGGAGTTGATTCTCGAGATTATGGATCCCGTAGAGAAATGAGACATATAATATTATTGCTGCAGAAGCGATGGAGACACTTTTGGTTCGAGCCGGCAACTCCCTTCAACCTCGCCTTCTGCAGAATACTTTTTTTCGGCGGAATCTTCTTATTTTACCTGCAGAGCGATTTCAGCGCCTGGGCTGAAGTCGATAAATTATTCTGGAAGCCTATCTGGCTTTTCTCACGCTTCCACCTGCCTGTGTTGTCCGGAGATCAATTAGCGGTCATCCAATTCATATGGAAGGCGGCTCTTGGATTGAGCTGTATCGGTCTGTTTACACGTATGAGCACCATAACCTCATTCGTTCTAGGGATATATCTGATAGGATTACCCCACAACTTCGGCAAGACTAATCACTCAGACGCGATTCTGGTATTAATTCTGGGAATTATGGCCTTATCACGCTGCGGTGAAAGCCTGTCATTTGACCGGCTGTTGTTGAAGCTTCGCCGCGGAAAACATCAACCACCGGCTGAACCAGCCACGAGTGGCGAGTACACATGGCCCGTCAAGCTGGTTTGGCTTCTGATGGCACTCATCTTCTTTGCAGCTGGTGTGTCGAAAATCGGACGCTCCGGTCTGGAGTGGATTATGTCTGATAATATAGCGATATTACTTATTGAGTCTATTTACGCAAAAGAGCCTTTATCATCCTGGGGTCCATACGTTGCTCAGCATGGGTGGCTTTGTCGGATGCTTGCCGTGACGACAGTAACGTTCGAGGCCGGCTTCCCGCTTGCGCTCATCAACCGCAGGGCACGCTGGGTCATAGTGCCGGGTATGGCTTCAATACAGATCGGTATCGCCATATTATTAGGACCGGGCTTCAGGGACTTCTTGATAGGTTATCTCTTTTGGATACCGTGGGACCGTGTAAGTCCTTTCGTGCGATCTGTAGGAGCCATTGGGATTATCATGGTGTTAAGACCCGACTGGGCCGACAAATTGGCGGGAATAGCCGGCATCGGAAGCAGTGTGGAGCTTATTATTTACCTGGGCTTAAGCGGTTTCGCCTTCCTTTGTCTCATATACTACGCCGCTTTCGGCGCATTGAAACCAAATAACAGGACGTAGGTCGATTTATTTACTTCGAAACATATCAAAAACCCGTAAAAGATAATCAGATTCATCAACTGGAGGAGTTACGGACCCGAGTTTCATGTTTTATAGCAGGTTGCTGCTTTCAATGCAGTTAGTTTAAATTAAGGTTCATCACTTCGGATCTTTTTAAGCCTAAAGGCCCATTGTGATATTATACGATGAGTATGGATAATCTCAGCTCAAACGTCGGCAATCCCGAAGTAGATATACCCTTCATCTCTGTAATTGTGCCTTTCCATAACGCCGCTAAACATCTGGAAATCTGCATATCGGCCCTCCTCTCACAATCCTACCCGCCTTCGAGATACGAAATCATAATGGTCGACAACAATTCTACGGACGGCTCCGCAGAAGTAGTCGCGAAGTACTCTCGTATAAAATTACTCACGGAGAATAAGCAGGGCTCTTACGCCGCCCGCAACCGTGGCGTCGCCGAATCAAAGGGGCGTATTATCGCATTTACGGACTCGGACTGCGTGCCGTGCCCGGAATGGCTGGACAGGATTTCTGAGTCCATCAGCTTACCCGGCGCGGGCATTGTTCAGGGCGGACGCCTCTATTCCACCGCCTCCGCAGGTATGTTACTCCTTGAAGCCTACGAGTCCGAAAGAGCGTTCCATACCTTTTCAGGAAAATTCAAAGGACTTTATTACGGCTACACTAACAACATGGCCGTCCGGAGGGACGTATTCGACCGGTGCGGACCGTTTTTAGAGGTCATGAGGGGGGCCGACAGCATATTTGTAAACCGCGCTATCGAGGACTATTCACCGGAAATCATCCGTTACGTGCCTGATGCCGCTATCCGTCACATGGAAATTACGGGAGTCCAGGACTACCTCCGTAAGAGGTTTATATACGGGAGGAGCCTTCAACAAAACTACTTTATTAGAAAGAGGACTCACAGAAAAATGACGATCTCCGAGAGATACGGGATAATCCGGTCGACAATTGAGCGAAAAAGATATACTTTCTTCGAATCCGCTCATCTCGTTCTATTAGTATTTACCGGAATTGTCTTCTTCATGTCCGGGCGCCTGAGTGTGAAACTGGAGAAACTGTGCAGAACGCTCACCGGCCCCATATGGAGACGTAGTGAACGGTTATAGTACCTGTAGCACGCAGTTCTCGAAGCGATGACTATAACAATATGATAACTGTTTCTGTAGTCGTGCCATTTTATAATTCCGAGCGTTACATCGGGCGATGCATCGAAGCTCTGCTCGGACAGGAATATCCCGATGAGCGTTACGAGCTCATATTTGTCAACAACAATTCGACCGACTCCTCGGCGGATATAATAAGGCGGCACCCACGCATTAAATTAATCACCGAAAGAAAACGGGGCTCGTATTCAGCGCGAAACAGGGGACTGCAGGAAGCAAGCGGCGGGATAATAGCCTTTACGGATTCGGATTGCGTACCGTCCGCCGACTGGCTGAACGAGATCGAATCGGCAATGGCCGATCCCGATGCGGGCATCGTCATTGGTAATTATCAAACAGCGGGGGATTCATTCTTGCTCTCGATTCTGGAGGACTACGAGAATGAGAAAAACAAATACGTCTTCTCGAGCGGGATAAAGGAATTATATTACGGCTATACGAGGAATATGGCAGTCCGAAAGAAGCTCTTCGATGAGGTGGGACCGTTCCTCGAAAGGGCCAGGGGATCGGACGTTATTTTCATTCGCAAATGCGTGGACAGGTATTCGTGTGATATCGTTCGCTATTCACCCGATATCCGGGTTCGTCACCTGGAAATAAACAGCCCGGAAAAATTTTTCCGAAAGCTATTCATCTATGGAAGGAGCAGCCGTGAATACAGGCGGGTAGTGAATGCCAGACCGCTAACAAATTGGGAAAGGTTCCGGGTATTCCGCAGGACCGCTCGCGGCAGAGAGTACTCATGGTGGAAAGCCGTATCCCTTCTGGGTTTGCTCGCCGTTGCATACTCCTGCTGGGTCTCGGGAAGCATAAGCAACGTTTTGACGTTCAGACAAAAGGGCAGGTAGCGCCTGGGTTCGGGGATTCCGAGGCACTTAACGAGCGCCGTTTAATATCTTTTCTGTTGTGGTGGATAGAATGCATTTATCATGATATAATCCCGTTTCCTAATGATATAGGTAGAATTGTGAATATTTGAGCCGACGTAGCTCAGTGGTAGAGCAGCTCACTCGTAATGAGCAGGTCGGAGGTTCAAATCCTCTCGTCGGCTCCAGTTCATAGCATGGACTCCCACAACATCAATATTAAGCGACTTACGCATTTTTTCACCGTCTCCCGCATCCGAGTAAGTAAAATTTCGGGAATTGATACCACTTGAATATTGTGAAATATCAAACTAAAATCCATTACCGATTATCATATGCACTATTCATTGCAAGAGGTATATAAAAATGACTCTTCCCGTACCGGACGTTTCTAAAAATCTATTCGACCTGAACGGTTTCTGCAGTATAGTCACCGGGGCCGGAAAGGGGATAGGCCTTACTTTATCCCAGGCGCTCGCTCACAACGGGAGTGACCTTGTCCTTGTAGGCCGCAGTGCCGGCGAGCTCGAAGCGGCGGCGGATACGATACGCGCTATAGGACGCAAGGTAAGAACCGTCGCTACCGACGTGACAGCCGGGGATGCGCCGGAAATGATAGTTTACGCTGCTATGGATATGAGCCGTAGAATCGACGTCCTGATTAACAACGCAGGGTTCATGACGTTCTCCGATATGCTCGGCGTCGACGAAAATACCTGGGACGAAATTTATTCAGTGAACGTCCGGGCCCCGATGAGGATAATGAAAGCCGTCTTAAAAGAAATGGTAAAAGCCGGGCGGGGAAGCGTTATTAATATTGGAAGCTCATGGTCGTCGCGGGCTTCTGTATTCAACCAGGATGGCGGCGGGGTGGATTATTGCTCTTCAAAGGCGGCTCTTCAGGCTTTGACCAGGGCAGCTGCCCAGGACGTGGCTCCCAAAGGAGTGCGTGTAAACAACATCGCTCCGGGAGCGGTCGACACCCCCATGCACGCAGATCACAGGGATTTGTTATACCAGTTTGTGAAATACATCCCCATGGGGCGTATGGGTATGGCTGAAGATTTGGCCGGAACGGCCGTGTTCCTGGCTTCTGACGCCAGCACGTTCATCACCGGTCAGACTATACATGTAAACGGCGGAATGTTGATGGTGGACTGAGTTACAATCAGGCACCGGAAACAAATCTATTCTCTCTTACCGCGGCCTCAACCGAAGGTGATTAGTCGCTCCCGATATCCGAATGGCCCTCCTCGAATTCCCACTGTATCCCGTACTTATCGACAATATAAAAAAATCTGATTTTGCCTATTATGCCGCACACTTTTTCCTTTTCGGCGGGATCTTCTTCGAGTTTCTTATCGAAGAAAATAAACTCCTCGGGCTTAATATTATCGATTTTACAGGGCTTATATTGTTCACTATCGCTAATTAATCTTACGCCTTTGATTTTTTTAACATGGTTAAAAGCCTCATCGATATTTTTAATCCGGAACGCTATGTGCCCGAGACAATTCATATCATTCGTTTTCTTGTAGTGCTTTATAACTCGCCCTAACGGATTAAAGTACTGCATTAATTCTATAATAACTCCTTCTTTCGTCGGGAGCCGCAGGAATCTCACAGTTACCTCGATCTGCTCCGGGTCACTCATAAACCCGGCTGATTTTGCGAACCCGATATTCTTAAAATGTGGAAAATCCTGAACGGGAACCGCGCCGAACAGCTCACGGTAGAATTCTGTAGCTTCCTCAATATCGTCGACAACTATACTTATGTGTCCGAACGTATCAAATTGTATCATCATCTCCCCTGTCGGCTCGATTATTTAATGTTATTTTCTCAGGTGCTTTAAAAGTATACTGCCGATGAATATATATCCTAGTTGACTCAATTCACGATACTTTTTCAATACCAATACATCTTGAGGCTATAAAGTTCTTTAATATAAATCGTGCTGAGATCATTAGATTTTTAGACGATGGAAAAACAATTCCAATACTCGTAATCCTCTCGCCGGCTCCATTTTTGACTCCCTTTGTATTATATCGGCCGCAACCAGCCCCGCCTGTTCAGTAAACCCGGACTAAGGTATTATGAAACCAGGCGGCGGGAGTAACGAGCGTAATTTCATCTAACCGGGAAAGCTGAAACAGAAAATGCAGGACATCAATGTCGGCCTTATCGGATGCGGGCGTATCGCGAGCCTTGTGTACCTTAATATATTGAAAAAGATACCGGGGCTGAGACTTACGGCGATCGCCGATTCGGATGCGGCGAACAGGGAAAAAGCCGGAAGATCGGCGCCTCACGCTGCGCTCTACCCGGACTATACAGACCTCCTCCGGAATCCGAACATCGGCGCAGTGATCGTCTGCCTTCCCAACCACCTGCACTCGGAGTCGGCGGTCGCTGCCTTCGGGCACGGCAAGCACGTCTATCTCGAAAAACCGATCGCGGTCAGCAAAAAAGAGGCCGACCGAGTTTTGAATGCATGGAAAAAGAGCGGTCTCGTGGGAATGATTGGATTCAACCTCCGTTTCAACCCCACATACCGGACTCTCAAGGAGGACATCGAATCCGGAGCGATCGGGGAAGTGGTCTTCGTACGGACGGTGTTCACGTCCTCGGGCAGGGAGCTCCCGGAATGGAAAAAGCACCGCAGCACGGGGGGAGGCGCGCTTCTGGACCTCGCCTCCCACCACGTCGATCTAGTGCGGTATGTACTCGGTGACGAGGTCGTTCAGATATTCGCCCGTATCAGCTCCCGGACGACCGAGGACGACAACGTCGTGCTCGACTACAAAACATCAGGCGGCGTCCACGTCCAATCCTACTTCTCCATCAATTCCATTGACGAAGACAAGATAAAGGTTTACGGCACACGGGGGAAGCTCTCGGCCGACAGGTACGGTTCGCTCAATGTCAAAATAGAATCTGGAGAGTCCGCGCGGCAGGGAAGGCTATCGTATCTAAGACAGGCGGTGCGGTCGTTACTCCGAAACCCGTCGAGCTTCAAGGACAAGCTGCTGTCCCCGGGCAGAGAGCCTTCGTTTGAAACTGCGATAGGCCGCTTCGCCTCGGCCGTCAGGGAGAACCGGGAAGTCAGCCCAAACCTCCTCGACGGACTGAGATGCCTCACAGTTCTGGAAGCGGCCGAAGAATCCGCGAGATCGGGACGCATGATTTCATTATGAGAAGACTAGAATTCAGGCCGCGAGCATGTGTTGAGACTGACATAATGAATATGCGAGGTACAGAATGAACCGGGAAAAGTCCCCGCTAATGTCGGTAATAATCACGACCGGCCCGGGATATGAATCAATCCGTACGACTATCAAATATCTGAGAAGACAGACAGTAAAAGAAAGTCTCGAAGTTATTATTATATCGCCGGCATTGGAGTGGTCAGCCGAAATCGAAGACGAGTTCAAAGACTTTTACGGCACAATCCTGATCGAAGCGGATTTAGACACCGAGCTATACGATGCATGGGTAACCGCCGTGCGCAGGTCGAGCGCGCCAGTCGTGGCTTTCGGGGAAAACCATGCATTTCCCGAACCCGAATGGGCCGAGGCCTTAATTGAGGCTCACAAAGGACCCTGGGCTGCCGTAGGCTGCGTCATCAAAAACGTCAACCCTGATAGTGTGAACAGCTGGGCACAGCTTTACATGACATACGGACGCTATACCGAACCTATTGAAACCGGGGAAGTCGGCGACCTTCCTGGACACAATACCTCTTACAAACGTTCGGTGTTAATGGATTACGGTGATGAGCTTAGGTTCATGCTGATCAGAACCAATATAATGCACATGGACCTCCGGGCGCGCGGCTGCCGCCTCTACATGGAGAATAAAGCCGGGACAAATCATGTAAATGTGTCAAAAACATCCTCTATTTTGTTAGATTTGTACTGTAACGGTCAGCTCTACACGGCCGCTCTCGCCCACTATAAAAGATGGTCTATATCCAAGAGGATTCTCCACTCTCTACTCGAACCGCTGATCATAATGAAACATTTCCGGGGTACGTTACAAAGCATCCGGCGCGCCGGACAATGGAACCAGCTCATACCGGCCGCCCTGCCGATCATCGTGACGGGACTCGCAGCTCACTTTATGGGGAAATTGCGGGGTTATGTGATAGGATTCGGAAATGCGCAACAGAAAACAAACAGTTTTGAATTCTACAGGTATAAACACATCACGGAGCAGGACATTAATCGTGTATCGAATCTTTGAAACGGAGTTCGACGGAATTCTTAACGATGAAAATCTTACTTATTAACGATTATGGGATTCCTCAGGGCGGCGCCGAGATACAAATGTTAAGGCTCCGCCAGCTGCTCCGGGAGAGGGGACACGATGCCAGGTTATTCACGAGCAGCGTAATTGACGGAAATCCGCGCCATGAAGCGGATTACGAATGCCTGGGCACAATCTCATCGTTCCGTACGCTGCTCCAGACTTTGAATCCATGGGCATATTTCAGGCTGAGGGATGTCATAAGAGAGTTCAGACCCGACATTATCCATGTCAAGATTTTTCTGACCCAGCTCTCGCCGCTTATCCTGCCGCTCTTGAAAGACATACCCTCCCTTTATCACGTAGCATGGTACCGCCCGGTCTGTCCCACGGGGACGAAATTCCTCCCGGATGGAAACGCCTGCACTGTAAGTGCGGGCATATCCTGTTACGGTAACGGATGCGTGCCGTTGAGGGACTGGTTCCCTCTCATGCTCCAATTGAGACTATTCAGACAATGGCGGAGCGCATTCAATACGATACTAGCCAACAGCGAATCCGTGAGGGACACATTATTACTGAACGGTATCGACGGAGTAGAAGTGCTTCACTACGGCATACCCGGGAGACCGGCTACCCCTTCATTATCGGAGGTCCCGACAGTCGTATACGCGGGGCGTCTCGTGCGTGAAAAAGGCGTCGATGTATTGCTCCGCGCATTCGCGAAAACAACAGAGCAGTTACCGTCAGCCAGACTCCTTATTGCCGGCGACGGGCCGGAAAGTGAGAAATTAAAGCGTCTGATCGGCGATTTGGATTTAGATTCGAAAGTTACCTTTCACGGACACCTATCGAGTTCGGAACTCGAGGAGGTGCTCGGCAGGGCCTGGGTGCTGGCCGTGCCCTCGCTCTGGGCAGAGCCTTTCGGCTTAATCGCTGTCGAGGCGATGATGAGTGGGACGGCTGTAGTGGCAAGCGACTCGGGAGGCCCGAGAGAAATTATCGAGCACGGAAAGAGCGGTTTCCTGGTGCCTCCGGGAGACGTGGACGCGCTCGCTGAAAAATTGATTTTGCTTCTGAGTGACAGGAATCTGTCCCAGACCCTCGGCAGAGCGGGACGCAGCAGCTCGGAATCGAGGTTCAGCGAAGAGCTGTTTCTCGGCAGATTGCTCGACATGTATGAGAGACTTTTAGTGAGAGCCGCATGAGAGTGTTGTTCCGGACTGGGGTTCATACTCTCATGAGGTATAACGAATGAAGGAAACGAGTCGTTCATATATATGAATATCGGCAGGATCAAGGCGACGCGGGAAGAATCAATATCAGACGATAGATTCACTATCTTTTCGTTCTTATGGGCGGCTGCCGTAATTTTTCACCTCGGGAAATGGAACATCTGGCTTCATTCCCCGGTTTCTTTCGCGCTCGGCGTCTCGGCCGTATACGTTATTTTGAAACCTTCCTCTTCGTACAGACTATACGTACTAATTATACTGCAGCTCATCGATGCCTTTGAAAAAATGCCGTGGGTTTCAAACCACTGGCTGTTCGCATCGATAGTTAACCTTACGATCCTGGCGTCGGCACTGGTCCTTGTCGTCTCAGCCAGGAATATAAGTATTGACAGGTCCCGGTTATTTAACGCGTTCGCTCCCGCGCTCAGGCTGGAACTGCTTTTACTCTACTTCTTCTCATTCTTTCACAAACTCAATACGGGTTGGTTCGATCCGGCCGTCAGCTGCAGCACAAAAATCTTCTCATCATCGTTTAATCCTCCGGGATTCCTTCAATCACCCCTCGTCTCGGAAATACTGCCGGTATACGGAACTTTGGCCGTGGAAGGCATGATACCCCTCTTTCTCCTGACGAGGAGGCTGCGGACAGCCGGAATAATCATCGCGCTATTCTTCCATTTTATGCTGGGAATGTTCGAATACTACAACTTTTCAGCGGTCACATATGCCATGCTGTTTCTTTTTACACCCGACAATTTTCCGGAAAGACTCCGGGCGCTGTGGGACGGCTCGTGGATACGGGAATTATATACATACTCCCTCGATCGGGGATATATTGGCAAGGCAAAAGCGGCGGTCCTGATAACGGCAGGCGCTGCCTGTCTGGCTCTTTTAATTTACACAAAGATGAATTATCCGGGTGTTCAGCCTTTCATAGAGCCGATGGAGGTTTGGACGCTCAGGAAACCGAGGCTTTATTACGTCTTCCTCGCACTCTGGGGGTTATTCGGCAGCGCTCTGATTGCCTTATTCCTTATAACACTTCGGAGGGGGAAACTCTTACACTACGGGACGAGCCGATATTTCGTTCCCGGCTGTAAAATATTAATGCTTTTCCCGCTCATAATCGCCATTAACGGCGTAAGCCCTTATCTCGGGCTCAAAACACAAACATCATGGTCCATGTTCAGCAACCTGCGCACGGAAGGGGGCTATACAAATCATTTGATTGTCCGGCATCCGTATTACCTGGCCGATGTTCAGAGCGACCTGGTTGAAATAAAGCATTCCACCGACCCCCGTCTCAGCGTTTTTCATGAAAAAGGTTATTTGATTCCATATTTCGAGCTAAGACGCTATACGAGCATGAACGATAGCGCCCTATCCAGGGAATTCACGCTCGAATATGTCAGGAAAGGCGCTAATAAACAGGTATCAAAACCCGGCGACGATCCCGTGCTCTTCGAGCCGGAGAATTACTTCCTC
>Ga0187893_10007642_pt1 | contig 17574 bp, 17 predicted proteins | sample MA1701074metaG_FD_139574 | JGI IMG/M metagenome (GOLD analysis project Ga0187893, IMG submission 139574) | White microbial mat communities from a basaltic lava cave in the Kipuka Kanohina Cave System on the Island of Hawaii, USA - MA170107-4 metaG ... | reverse complement strand
GCCTGTTTCTCGTGCCCGCTCCTGGCGTTCTTCCTGCTCTGGAGCATCGCGCATCATGTCGAAGCCAACTGGCCGGCGCCGGCCTATGCGACGGCGCTCATCGCCGCCGCCGCATGGTGGGACGAGCGCTTCGCGCGAGCCGTGAACGCCGAGCGCACGCGGCTGCGCGCCAGTCTGGCGGTCGCGTTGCTCCTCGGCGTGCTGATCACGCTGGTGGCGCATTTTTCGGCGCTCTTACCGCTGCTCGGCGTTCATCTTGCACCGCGTCTGGATCCGGCCGATCGGTTGCGCGGGTGGCGCGAGCTCGGACAGCGGGTCGCACCGTTCCTGGCGTCTCGAGGTACGGACGCGCCGTTCGTGATGGCACCCAGCTACCAACTGGCGAGCGAGCTGGCGTTCTACACGCCCGGACATCCAGACGTGTACAACATCAATCTCGGACGCCGCATGAGCCAGTACGACGTCTGGGGCGGCCTCGAGGAGCGGCGCGGCGAGAACGGGCTGTTCGTCACCTACGGCGAATGGCCGGCCGAGGCGCTGTCGGTGTTCTGCGCCAGTCCGCGCCAGCTCGATGTGGTGCGCATCCTGCGCTCGGAGCAGCCGATCGAGACCTTTTCGATCTATGCCTGCGACGGCTTCAAGGGTACGCCGCATTTCGGCACGGAATCGACGTACTAGCGCACTGTAACGATGGAACCGATGGCAGATCTCGGTGAAGCGCTCAGCGCGGCCGATGCAACCCTGTTCAGGCTGCTCCACGGCGAGGGGCCAGCCACCTGGCTCGACTCGCTCGTCGTGTGGCTCAGCGGCGAGTCATCCATCGTCCTGCTCGTCCCGTTGTTCGTCGCGCAGGTGCGCGCGGCCGTGTCGAGCTGGGCGCGCGCTCTGCTGGTCGGCGGCATCGTCCTTGCGCTGCTGGGCGCCGTCGATGGCAGCGCGACGATGCTCAAACATCGCTTCGAGCGGCCGCGGCCGTGCCAGGTGCAGCCCGGCTTTCGCGCGCTCGTCGCGTGCTCGGGCTCGCCGTCGCTGCCCTCCAATCACGCCGCCAACATGTTCGCGCTGGCGGCGTTCACGGTGACGTGCACGCGGCGCCGGCCGCTGGTGTGGTTCGGCATCGCGGCGGCGGTCGCCTATTCGCGCGTGCGGCTCGGCGTCCACTACCCGCTCGACGTGCTGGCAGGCGCATTGTGGGGCGGCGCTCTCGGCGTTGCCGCCGGCGTCGCGACCCGGTGGATGTTGGGCGACGCATGCGTCGCCCCTACGCAGACCCCCTCACGTAGGGGCGACGCATGCGTCGCCCTCCCGCCGGCGGGAAGGCACGAGCGTTCAGCACGCTCAGCGGCGACGCCAGCCGCGCCGTCCAGCTAGCCGGGCAGCTCGACCGACGCCGTGCCAGTCACCAAGCGCTCGCCCTCGGCATTCTCGAGGACGAGGTCGCACTCGAGGAAGTTGCCGTGATCGCTGGCGTGCTTCTCGGTGACCACCGCGCTGATGCGCAAGGGAACGTTGGGACGCACCAAGGCGCGAAAGGTGGCGCTGATGCGCTTGAGACGGACACCCGCACTCCATCCGGTGAAGAGACGGGAGAACAAGGCCACGCTCAAATTGCCAGGGACGATCTGGCCGGGCAGACCCTCCGCCTTCGCCGCCTCGTCGCTCATGAACCGTCCGCCGGGCATGTCCGCCGCCTGCGCATAGCCCCGCACCTGCTCGCCGGACAGCGTGAGCTCGAGCTGCGGGAGCTCGTCGCCGACGTCCACCGCATCGAACGACAGCGCGCTCATCGAAACATCATCTTCTGGTCGACCACCGCGGCGGTCTCGCCGCGCTGGTTGGTGACCGTGGTACGAAACACGATGAACGTCATCGTGCCGCTGCGCCCGGTCTTCTCGTAAATATCGTGCACGGTGCTCGACGCCGTCAGGACGTCGCCGGGCCGGATCGGCACGCCGATCTCGATGTCCTTCCCGGCATCGAAGCCGTTGCGGCCGATGTTGCGCGGCAGCTCGCGGGGCATGAAGTGTCGCCCGCGTAGGGACACGGCGAAGGTGGGCGGCGCGATCAGCCCGCCGTCGGGTCCACGCGCCGCCGCCGCCGGATCGGTGTAGCGCGGGTCGGTCTCCCCGTACGAGGCGGCATAGGCGAGAATCTGCGCCTCGGTGATGCGCGGGAACTCGGTGTGGTCGAATTCCTCACCGACCATGCTGCGGTCGATCGTGCGGCTCATGCGCCACCTCGGGCGGCGCGCACCTGCTCGCGAAAGTCCACCGGCCGGTAGCGGCCGCCCTGCAGCGCGGCAACCAGTTGCTCGACGCTGCGCACGTCGTCGTCGAACTCGGTGGCGCAGATGCCGATGAGACTGACCAGATGCGCATCACTGCCGCCGAAGGCGCCGTACCCGTGCCGCTCGATGAGCCCTTGCACGCGCTCGTTCTCGCCGCGCCGGCTGCCGCCGTTCAGCGCCTCCACCGCAACCACGCCGTCGAGCGGCGGCTTGCGCTCATAGTGCTCGCACAGGCCGATGGTCGGTCGGCCCGGATGACACGGCGCCGCGACACCGCCCAGCCTGGTCACTTCGCTCACCACCTCCTGCGCGGAGAGCCGCACGTTGGTGAAGTCGAATCGCCGGGTGATGTCGTCGTTCACGCCGTACACCAGGATGTGCCCGTAGTCGGTCTCCACCTCGGCGCCGCGCAGGATCAGGATGCCGTAGCGGTCCTCCAGGTCGCGGTAGTCGGCCGCAGCATCCCACTGCCGGTGCTCGGTCAGCACGATGCCGTCGATCGGCAGCAGATCGCGCTTGCGCTGCAGCCACTTCAGATAGCTCTCGAGCGGGGCGCGGCTGTCTTCCGACGCGTCGGAGTGGGCGTGCAGATCGAGAATCATCGGCGAGCGCTAAGGTTCGATGCGCGGCAGGCGAAGTCAAGCCGACCCCCGGGGGGCGCCGCGCCGTCGGCGCCGGTAGGGCGGGGTGAAGACGGATTGCCCCCACCCTGCCCCCGGCGGCGACGGCGCGCCGCCCTCCATCAGGACGGTTTGAACTTCGGCAGCGTCACCGCCGGGGTGACGTCCTCGAAGATCACTTCGACTGGCATACCGATGCGCACTTGCTCGGGGGTACAGCCGACGATGTTGGTCAGCAAGCGCACACCCTCATCGAGCTCCACGTAGGCCATCACGTAGGGCAGCGCGTCGCGGAAGCCTGGACTCTGGTTCTGATGGGTGACCGTGAACGTGTACACCGTCCCGCGGCCGCTCGAGCGCACCCACTCGATACGGTCGGAGAGGCAGCGCGGGCACAGCGCGCGCGGGTAGTGGCGCAGCGTCCCGCACTGACCGCAGCGCTGCAGATACAGCTCGTGGCGCTGGCAGGCCTCCCAGAAGCCCTTCGACTCCTCGTCGATGCGGGGGAGCGGCTTGGTGTATTTGGGCTGCTCGCTCATTGCATTTCTGCGCGGCCGCGCTCCGCGCGGCCACCGGCGCGGAGGCCGGTGCTACGACCTCCCCAAGATCATCGTGACGCCGCTGTGGCGCAGGCCGAGCATGCCGCCGGTGCCGTGGCACAACGCCACCTCGCAGTTCCCGACCTGGCGCTCGCCGCACTCGCCGCGCAGCTGCTTCACCGCTTCGATCACCAGGAAAATCCCGCGCATGCCGGGATGGTTCGACGAGAGTCCGCCGCCATCGGTATTGATCGGCAGCGCGCCGCCGAGACCGATGCGGCCGCCCTGCACGAATCCGCCGCCCTCCCCTTTCTTGCAGAAGCCGAGGTTTTCCAACGTGAGCAGCACGGTGATGGTGAACGAGTCATAGAGCATGCAGAGGTCGATGTCGGCGTGGCCGACGCCTGCCATGGCCAGCGCCCGCGCTCCGGTCTGCTTCGCCGCCATATCGGTCAGATCGCGGCGGCCCATGCTGGTGTGGCAGAGCGATTCGGCGCCGCCGAGGATGCGCACCGGGCGCTGGCGCAGATCGCGCGCGCGTTCGGCGCTGGTCACCACGACGGCCCCGCCCCCGTCGCTGATGATGCAGCAGTCGAGCAGATGCAGCGGCGACGACACGACGCGCGAGGCGAGCACGTCGGCGACGCTGATCGGATCGCGGAACTTCGCGACCGGGTTCATCCCCGCATGGCGGCGCGTGGTCACGGCGATCTCCGCCAACTGCTCGGCGGTGGTGCCGAACTCGTGCATGTGGCGCTGCGCGCAGAGCGCGTAGGCATTCAGCACCGTCGGACCGAACGGCACTTCGAACTGATCGGGCGGGTCGCCGGTGTTGAGACCGCCGGTGCCGACCGCAAAGCGCTCCGAGGACGCCGTGCTCCCGTAGACGATCAACACCACCTCGCTCAGGCCGGCGGCGATGGCGGCCGCGGCGTGCAGCACGTGTGCGACGAACGACGAGCCGCCGATGTTGGTCGAGTCGTGGAAGCGCGGGGTCAGATCGAGATGCTCGGCGAGGGTCATGATGCCGATCGGGCCGATGCCGGCGGCGCAGAAGCCGTCCACGTCCGCCATCGTCAGGCCGGCGTCGGCGAGCGCGCCGCGCGCGCTCTCGGCGCAGATCTGGTACAGCGTCTTCTCCGGCGCCCAGCGGGTCGGGTGCTCGTACACGCCGGCGATCGCGGCGCGCTCGAGAGCGCTCATCGGGGCAAGCCTTCCACGAACGCCCCGAGCGATTGATTGAACGCGTCCGGCTGCTCGCTCGTCAGCATGTGACCGGCGCTGTCGATCACGGCGAGCTGCGCGCCGGCTATCCGCCGCTGCAGATCGCCCGCCTTCTCCGGCGGCGCGAAGCGGTCGTCGCGTCCGGTGATCACCAGCGTCGGCAGGCGGAGACCCGCCAGCCGCGCGGTGAAATCCAGTCCCTTGCACGCGAGCATGTCGGTGTAGCGCACGCGCGGATCGGTCTTGATCTGCTCCATGAAGCACTCGCGCATGACCGCCATGTCCGCCTGCGGAGAGAACAGATCGGTGGAGAAGGGCTGCGTCGCCCGCCCGCGCATCACATCGTGCCAGATGTCGAGGCTCGCCTGCGGCACCTCGAACACCGGCGGCGTTGCGACCAGAACGAGCGCGCGAACCCGTGCCGGATACGCCAGGGCGAAGGCGATCGCGACCGCCCCGCCCAGGGCCCGGCCGATCAACACCAAGGGCCGGAGCGCGAGCGCATCGGCGAACGCCGCGGTGAAGCGCACGTGGGCGTCGAGATCGGGCAGGCCCTCGGTGCTGCCGGAGCGTCCGTGCCCGGGCAGGTCGACTGCGACCGCCGAGTGCTGCTGTTCCGAGTAGGCGAGCTGGCGGTGCCAGGTATGCGCGTTGGAGCCGGCCCCGTGCAGGAAGAGCAGCAGTTCCCCCCGGTCGAGCGCCGGCGTCACCTCGGGCAGCGTGGAACGCCCGGTGTGAAAGTAGTTGATCGCGACGCCGTCGACGGAGACGTACTTGGAGAACATGCGCGGTGGTGGCGGTTACACACAGGCCGGTCGGCGGTGTCAAGTTGGCGGCGGCGCGCCGTCGCCGTCCTTCGACAGGCTCAGGGCGAACGGTTCAGTAGGGCCGTAGCACCGGGTCCATGCCGGTGGCGCGGCGCAGCCGCGACGGGCGGCGCGGAGCGCCGCCACCCGGCAAGCCCACCCCCCGGCTGCGACGGCGCGCCGCCCTCCAGGTTGGCGCGCGGACATGGTACGACCGCGGCCCATGGATCGCATCCGCATCGGACTCATCGGCGCCGGGATCATCGGCGGCGTGCATTCCGCTGTGCTGCGCACGATCGCCGACACGATGCCGGGAGTTGTCGAGCTCAGCGCCGTCGCCGATCCGTCGGCCGAGGCGCGAGAGCTCTTCGGCGCTCTCTACGGATATCGCCACGCGTTTGCGGACGGGCACGAGCTGCTCCGGCGCGCTGAAGTCGACACCGTGTTCGTCTGCACCCCAACCGTTTTCCACGCCGAGCTCGTGCACGCTGCCGCCGATGCCGGAAAGCACGTGTTCTGCGAAAAGCCCGTGGCCATGTCGCACGCAGAAGCGGCGCAGATGCTCGACCGCGTCCGCCGCGCCGGGGTCAAGACGCAGATCGGCCTGGTGCTGCGCTTCTCGCCTGTCTACACCGTCATGCGCGACCTGCTGCGCTCCTCCGACGCGGGCGAGCCGGTGGCGGTGGTGTTCCGCGACGATCAGGTGTTTCCCGTGCGCGGCCTGCACCACAGCGCCTGGCGCAAGGACCGCTGCCTCACCGCCGGCGGCACGCTCATCGAGCACGGCGTGCACGACCTCGACCTGCTGACCTGGTTCTTCGGCCCCGTCGCGCGGCTGCGCGCCTGGGCGCAGAACCGCGCCGGCCATCCCGGGGTCGAAGACTACGTCGCCGTCGAGCTCGAGCTCGCCAGCGGCCTGCGCGCGCAGCTCGTCACCCTGTGGCACGACATGATCCAGCGTCCGTCGAACCGGCGGCTGGAGATCTTCTGCCAGCGCGGCTTCGTCGCCAGCGACCATGACATGCTCGGCGACGTGCTGCTGCAACTCGGCGACGGCGCCGAGCAGCGGCTCGCGGCGCCTGCCGTTCTCGAGCGCTTCACCGCGCTGCTCGACGGGGCCGATCCGCGGTTTCGCGATTGGTTCGGCGTGCCGTACCTCTTGCAGGACCTGAGCTTCGTCGAGGCGCTGCTCGCCGGTCGCTACCCGGCGCCGGGGCTCGAGGTCGGCGTCGAAGCGCAGCGCCTCGCCGAGGCGGTGTACCGCGCGGCCGAGAGTGGAAAAGAAGTGAACGTCTCTTGAGACGGATCAGATCCAGTCGAACAACATCGCGACGCCGATGAGCACGAAGGCCGCGGCGGCGACTTTGCGGACGATCTCCTTCGGCGTGGCGCGGCGGATCGCGCCAGACGTACCACTCGTCTACGGACAACCGTTCAGCGCCGCGGCGACTGCGCGCGTCAGGCAAGCAATGGTGACGGTATCGCCCGGACCGCAGCTCGCCGCTGGACATGTGGTCAGTGAGGCTTGACCGAGGGCAATGCCGGTCGCTGTCAGCAGCTCGTTGATGACCACGTCGCCGTCACCGTTGCAATCGCTTGGGCACGTGGAGGGCACGGACGGGGAAGGTGTGGGAAGCGGAACAGGTACAGTCGTCGCGGACGGGAGCGGAGATCGATCGCTAGCAACCACTGCCAACGTAACATCTTGCACCACCTCCCCCCCGCCCTCGTCAAAGACGGCGACGCGCAGGATCGTAGTGCCGGCGTTCTCTGGGCGCGTCGGCCACGTGAAGGAGGCGGTGCCATCGTGATGGTCCGCAATCATGGAGCCCGGCGGCACATCGGTACCGTCCTTGACCTGTGCGAAGAACGAAATCGGGTCGCCGTCCGGATCGCTTGCGGACAGGGATAGGTTGAGTGTGTCGCCGACCAGGACACGCTGGTCGGCGATCGGAGCGAAAACGGGATCGCGGTTGCCCGGTCGCCTGCGCACCGCCCGTACGAAACGAAAGATGAACCCGTCGCGCTCATGCCGCATCGGGCCGTCGAGGTGGCAGGCTTCGACCGAGAACACATGGAAGAAAAACGTCAGCACGCCGCCATCGCGGCTGACGAACGGGCGATACGAAGGGCAGCCGCCCGGCGTGCGACCGATCCCTCCGATGGTCTCGGTTATCTGGCGAAGCTCACGCGTTGCCCGGTCATAGTAGAACAGCTCCAGATTGTGGTCAGCATTCCCAACGCGCGGATCGAGGTCCGCCTGCGTGGAAATCACGATCCCCTGACCATCCCCAGTGATGACGGAATCCGCGCTTGCGAACGGGCCGACATCAACCGCAGGATCGTGAAGCTCGCCCGTCTGCAAGTCCAGCAGCAGGGCTGACGGGGGAATTCCCGGTCGACTGCGCGCCCGGAACGACAGCCACCGCCCGTCGGCGCTCAGCGTCGGCACATCGACAACGATAGATCGGGGCAACGCGGCCACGTGGCGCCATTCGTCCTCATTCGCGTTGTACGCGAAAACACGGCAGCCGATTGATTCATCCGGCGGCACCAGACCAAGGGTCGCCTTGGTGACGATGACTATCGTGGCACCGTCGGCGCTGATGTACGGGCGCGTGCCCAGGATCTGCGGACAGTCGTCGTAGCCCGCGCGATGCCGGATCGCTTCAGGATCCTGCGTCAACTGCCGCGATCCGGTGGCCTCATCGTAGAGAAAGTACTGAAGGGTGTTCCCCGGCGCGATCGCCTGGTACACCGCGCGATGGCCGCTCGCGTCAGTCGAGTAGAGGTTTCCGCCGTCGTCGTTGATAAGCGTGAGACCGCGCGAAGTGAGATCCAGAAAGCCAAGTCCAAACGCTCCCTGGGGCGGAGGCCCCGCTGGAGGGGGGAATACTCCACGGTAGAATAGTCGTGAACCATCGCCGCTGAGTCTCACGCCCTCAGTGCTTCCAACCGCGACTCGCAACAACTCACGCTGCCCACTGGCGCGATCCATCAGCAGAATTGGCATCGGGTCAGCCGACCCAGCGGCCGCGTAGAACAACCGAGCGCCGTCGCCATCGCTCCCATAGACTTGGTAACCCCGCTGCCACCAATTCCCCTCGTCCAGAGGAATCACCGAATAGGTCGGTGCGATAGCTAATATCTCGGCCGTCGATTGGTTCGTGGTGATCTCGTCGCTCGCCGTCAGTATCAGCGTGTACTTCTTGCCGGCCTGTAGAACGTCCGCTACCAGCTCGACCACGGCTGCGTCCGCCACCTCACCGTTTCCGGCTGCCAGCTCCGTCGTCTCCTCCCCATCGGCGGGCCGCAGCGACAGCGACCAGCGTAGACTGCGCTCGACGCCTCCATTCACAGTGATCCGGACTACAGTCCGGTCGCCCGGCCGCAGCTTGAGTCGTGGCGGCGGATGCTGGATCTGCGTCACGAGAGCAGCCGGAGTCGGGCCCTGGGTGAGCGCAGTGAAGCTCAGCGCGAAGAGCAACACGCCACTTCCCAACATAAGCGGACGAGCACCCACACCGGTCCGTCTGTCCTATTCCGCGGTGGTAACGCGCAACATGCCACTCCAGCCGCCTGAATCGTTGATCGCAGAACAGTGCCATTCGCCGCTGATCTTCTCCTCGACAATCGTTCCGGTGAAGGTGGCTTGGTACTCACCATCAGCAAGCGTTCCGAGAATCACCTGATTGCCATCCCAGGTGCCGGTCACGTCTCCGCCGGAGAACAGCATCGAGCCCGTCAAGGCGATCTTGCCCTTCAGCTCGTCTCCAGAGCGCTCTAGAGTGATACTCCATGTGCCGCGGATGGCCGTGCCCGACTGGCTCTGCCATTCGCCATTGCCCAAGACCATGTCAGCCCGCGCCGACCCGTTCAGTGCACACAAACACAATGATGCAATGACAAGGTTGGTCGACCTTCTCCATAGATCACAAATCATGCTCAACCTCCTTCGTGCTCATCGCAAACTACAGAGGCAAGTTGCGGCAGTACACTTCCTCATCAAAGATTTGGTCAGTCGATCCTTGCTTCACGACCCTGGTCAACTGGGTGTACCCTTCGCCGACGCAGAGTAGCCCGGGGTCAGGCACCTCCGTCACGATCGTGGTCGGGGTCACTGAAGTGACCGCCATCGACTTCCACTGCCCCAGCACGTCGAGCGTTGCGACACAATTGCTGCCGTCGGAGGGTGGGCCGGGAGGAGTGCCTCCGCCACATACGTTCGCCCGATCCTTTTTTCGGCAGCAGTTTTGGCTCGAGACGTCAGCGCTGCCGAGCGCGCAGCCAGGATTGCTGCTCGCAAGCGGGTTACCGTGAATCGCGTTGAAGCCTGTCCCTTGGACACGTATCGTCTGACCCTTGACAAACGCATTCCTCGGAAACGTCGGCTGAGTCATGTCGAGCATGATCTGAGCATCGACGAAATTCTCAATCGGATTGCAGTCGATGGGTCCGCCTGTGCATTTGTCGGACGACTCCTCGCACGATGTTGTCGCACCGCGCCATTGGTTGTTTTCGGCGAAGGCTGTGACGGAGCTTTGATTGTGGAACCCACACAGGGAGTTGGCGGTGAAGGCGGAATCGTTGCTGAACTCGATCTGATTGCTGATGTACGCGCCGAAGAAATCCACCCCGTAGTTATTGTTGTATGCGGTGAGGAGCCCTGTGCCCGTCACATCTGTCGATCCCGAGGTTTTCTCCAGCGACATTCCGACGTTGCCGTTGCCGCAGACGGCATCGTCGAGGAAATCGAGCCCGAAGGTCGTCAACTGCGCGCTGACGCCGTATGATGTGTGATTGCGTATCAGATTGCTGGCTGAGTCGATCTGGCTTGCCGCCTCCCCGCGCACCCCGACGCCGTTGTTGGTCATGACCGCATTGTCGCTCAGGCGTCGACCGGTCAGCTCGATGAGGTTGCGCGTCAGAACGAGGCCATCGGCACGCATACCGCTGCCGTAGTTGTGATGAAACCAACTATCTCGGATCTCGGTGGCTCCGACCCCGGGGCCCACGCGAGCTCCGTTGGAGAATGCGGCGCGCCCCTCCACGTTGGCCACCTGCGCAAGCCCGGCGCTCAGATGCATGAGATTGCGGTCGGAATCCACGCAGCTGCCGCACGCACCGCTGGCACCTCCGTCAAGCCGCACCGCCTCGATGCGGGTATTGGTGCCCGTGCTCTCGAGCAGGTTGTTGCTCGGCACGCCTCCGGTCGTGGTGTTGAGAATCGCGAACCCGCGCAGGTTGACGTTGTTTCCACGGACGCGCAGCTTGGTGGTGTTCTTCAGGTCGACCGCGCGTGAGAACGTACTCTGCATTCCCTGCGCAGCGGCCAGGGCATCGCCGACGATCCATGGATTTCCGAGCGCGTCGGTCCCGTCGACGGTGAGGATCGTCGATATCCCCGGTCCTCCGAGGTCCAGCGGGCCGCTTTGGGTCATTACGCCGGGCGAGAGCATCAGCTGGACGAGTATAGCGGGAGTGCTCAGCAACAATCCGTTCGCCAGACTCAGCGCCTGGCGGAACGTACAGACGCCACCGGAGCAGGCGCCGAGCGCATCGCCGGCCTTGTTCACCTGGATGACGGTCGGGTGATACGTCCAGCGCACGGTCGCGTACTGATTGGAATCCGTCGTGTGGAGCACCGGGGTGCGCTGGTGCTGGAACTGGCTTCCGACCGAAATGTGATGCACCCACACGCCGGTGTTCAGCCCGCCGCTGGCAGGAATGATGAACGTGTTGTCGCCAGTCGCGGCGAGCGTGACGGTCGTCGCGTAGCCGTCGGATTGACCGGAGCAGGTGTTGAATCCCTCAAGCGCGCTGCCGCTCAGGAACACCGTCTGTCCGGTGACGGTGGTGGGGTTGTTGATGATCACCCGCAGTTTTGCTCCCGACCCGGGGCACGGTACCGCCGCGGCTCGCGATACCGCAAGAGTCGCCAGGAAGAGCGCCAGGATCACTGAGTGACGACGTGTCATGGTCTCCCTCCTTTTTGCTGCGGCCCCGTCGCGCGGCTGCGCGCCTGGGCGCAGAACCGCGCCGGCCATCCCGGGGTCGAAGACTACGTCGCCGTCGAGCTCGAGCTCGCCAGCGGCCTGCGCGCGCAGCTGGTCACCGTATGGCACGACATGATCCAGCGTCCGTCGAACCGGCGGCTGGAGATCTTCTGCCAGCGTGGCTTCGTCGCCAGCGACCACGACATGCTCGGCGAGGTCCTCGTGCAGCTCGGCGACGCCGCCGAGCTGCGGCTGGCGGCGCCTGCCGTGCTCGAGCGCTTCACCGCCCTGCTCGAGAACGCCAACCCGCGCTTCCGCGATTGGTTCGGCGTGCCGTATCTCTTGCAGGACCTCGCCTTCGTCGAGGCCCTGTTGGCCGGTCGCGACCCGGCGCCCGGCCTCGAGGTCGGGGTCGAAGCGCAGCGCATCGCCGAGGCGGTGTATCGCGCCGCCGAGAGCGGCGAGGAAGTCGACGTGTCCTGAGGCGCGCCTCCGGCGCGCCTATGGGCCGCCCAAGGGCGGCCCCTACAGCTGGTGGCGAAACGACGGTCGGTCGCAACATCCCCGGGTAGGGGCGCGCCTCGGCGCGCCCGTGGCCGCGCGGAGCGCGGCCCCGTCGATTTCAGATCCAATTGATGCACTCGCCTACGGGCAACCGTTCAGCGCCGCGGCGACTGCGCGCGTCAGGCAGGCAATGGTGACGGTATCGCCCGAACCGCAGCTCGCCGCTGGACATGTCTTCAGCGAGATTTGACCGAGGGCAATGCTAGTCGCTGTCAGCAGCTCGTTGATGACCACTTCGCCGTTACCGTTGCAATCGCTTGGACACGTGCAGAGCACGGACGGGGAAAGTGTGGGCAGCGGAACAGGGGTCGTCGTCGCCGACGGCAGGGGCGACCTGTCGCTGGCAACCACTGTCAACGTCACATCTTGCACCACCTCACCCCCGCCCTCGTCAAAGGCGGCGACGCGCAGGACCGTCGTGCCGGCGTTCTCTGGGCGTGTCGGCCACGTGAAGGAGGCGGTGCCATCGTGATGGTCCGTAATCATGGAGCCCGGCGGCACATCGGTACCGTCCTTAACCTGCGCGAAAAACGAAATCGGGTCGCCGTCCGGATCGCTTGCCGACAGGGATAGGTTGAGTGTGTCGCCGACCGGGACGCGCTGGTCGGCGATCGGAGCGAAGACGGGACCGCGGTTGCCTGGTCGTCTGCGCACGGCCCGTACGAAGCGAAAGACGAAACCGTCGCGCTCATGCCGCATCGGGCCATCGAGATGGCACGCTTCGACCGAGAACACATGGAAGAAGAAGGTGAGCACGCCGCCATCGCGGCTAACGAATGGGCGATACGAAGGACAACCGCCGGGCGTGCGGCCGATCCCTTCGATGGTCTCGGTAATTTGGCGAACCTCGCGCGTTGCCAGGTCATAGTAGAACAGCTCGAGATTGTGATCGGCATTCCCGACGCGCGGGTCGAGGTCCGCTTGCGTCGAGATCACAATCCCCCGTCCATCCCCGGTCACCACGGAGTCCGCGGTTGCAAACGGGCCAACATCTACTACGGGATCGTGGAGCTCGCCCGTCTGCAGGTTCAGCAGAAGGGCTGACTGGGGAATTCCCGGTCGAAAGCGCGCCCGGAACGACAGCCACTGCCCGTCGGCACTCAGCGTCGGCACATCGACGACGATGGATTGGGGCAGCGCCGCCGCTTGGCGCCATTCATTGTTCTCCACGTTGTACGCGAAAACACGGCAGCCGAGTGTGTCATCCGCCGGCACGAGACCCAGAGTCGCCTTGGTAACAATGACCACCGTGGCACCATCGGCGCTGATAAACGGCCGCGTGCCGAGGATCTGCGGACAGTCGTCGCGGGCTACGCGCTGTCGGATCGCCTGCGGATCGTCGGTCAACTGCCGCGATCCGGTAGACTCATCGTACAGGAAATACTGCAGTGTGGCGTCCGGCAACACTGCCTGATAGGCCGCACGGCGACCCGTCGCGTCAGTCGAGTAGAAGTCTCCCCCGTCCGCGTGGATAATCGCGAGTTCGCGCGAAGTGATATCCATGAAGCCAAGTCCGGAAATGCCCTGGGGCGGAGGGCCCGCCGGAGGGGGAAAAGCGCCATTGTAAAACAGTCGTGAGCCGTCTCCGTTGAGTCTCACGCTTTCAGTGCTCCAAACCGCGACTCGCAACAGTTCACGCTGCCCGGTCGCGCGATCCATGAGCAGAATCGGCATCGGGTCTGCCGACGGCCCCGCGTAGAAGAGACGATCACCCGTCGCATCACTTCCATACACCTGGTATCGAACCTCCGACCAATTCCCTTCGTCCAATGGAATCACCGAATACGTCGGGGCGGTCGCTTGTATCTCGGCTTTCGCTTCGCTCGTGGTGATCTTGTCGCTCGCCGTCAGTACCAGCATGTACTTCTCACCAGCATATAGAACGTCCGCGACTAGCTCGGCTACGGCAGCGCCCGCTACGCCGCCGTTCCCGGCGGCGAGCGTTGTCTCACTCTCATCACCACGCCGGAGGGATAGCGACCACTGGAGGCTCCGCTCGATGCCTCCATTCACAGCGATCTGGACTGCGGTTCGGTCGCCCGGCCGCAGCTTGAATCGTGGCGGCGGATGCTGGATCTGCGCGACAAGAGCAGTTGGCGTCGGACCCGGATCCGTAAGCGCTATGAAGCTCAGCGCGAAGACTACCGCACTACTTACGAACATAAGCCAATGGGCCCATGCCCGGTTCGTCTGTCCTACTCCGCCGTTGTAGTGCGCAACGTGCCACTCCAGGCGCCGGAATCGTTGATCGGAGGACAGTGCCACTCCCCGCTGATCTTCTCATCGACTAGCGTTCCGCTGAAGGTGGCCTGGTGCTCACCATCGGCAAGCGTTCCGAGAACCACCTGATTGTCATCCCAGGTGCCGGTCACATCGCCGCCGGAGAACAGCATCGAACCCGTCAACGCGATCTTGCCTTTCAGCTCGTCGCCAGAGCGCTCTAGGGTGATGCTCCACGTACCGCGCATTGCCGCGCCCGACTGGCTCTGCCATTCACCATTGCCCAAGACCATGTCAGCCCGCGTTGGCCCGTTCAGTGCACACAGGCACAAGGATGCAACCACAAGATTAATTGCCTTCCTAACTAGACACACCGAATTCATGCTCAACCTCCTTCGTGATAGTCGCCAACTATTGAGGCAGGTTGCGGCAGTAGTCTTCCTGATCCGCGATTGGCCCACCGGAGCCTTGCTTCACAACCCTTGTCGACTGGAGGTATCCATCGCCGACGCAGAGTAACCCGGGGTCAGGCACCTCCGTGACGATTGTGGTCGGAGTCACTGACGTGACCGCCATCGGCTTCCATTGGCCCAGCACATCGAGCGTTGCGACACAATTGCTGCCGCCAGAGGGCGGACCCGGCGGAGCACCGCCGCCGCACACGTTCGCCTTGTCCTTTTTCCGGCAGCAGTTTTGATTCGACACGTCGGCGCTGCCGAGCGCGCACCCAGGACCGCTACTCGCAAGCGGGTTCCCATCAATTGCGTTGAAGCCCGTACCTTGTACACGTATGGTTTGCCCGCTGATAAACGCATTCCTGGGGAACGTCGGTTGAAACCCATCCAGCACAATCGGAACTTCGATAAAATCCTGAATCGGATCGCAGTCGATCGGCCCTCCGGTGCATTTGTCGGACGACTGCGAGCACAACGTGGTCGCACCGCGCCACTGGTTGTTCTCGGCCAAGGCCGTGATGGAGCTCTGGTTCCTGAATCCGCACTGGGAGTTCGCGGTGAAGGCGGAGTCGCCGTTGAACTGGATCTGGTTCGTCACGTATGAGCCGAAGAAGTCCACGCCATGCCCGCTATTGTAGACAGTCCCCAGCCCGGTAGCGTTGACGGGCGTGGACCCAGCGTTCTTCTCCACGGAGATCCCGTTGTTGCCATTTCCGCACACGGCGTCATGGGCCAAATCGACACCGCCGTTATTCAGTAACGTACTAATACCAAAGGACGTGTGGTTGCGAATCAGGTTGCTGGCGCTGTCGAGCCGCGTCCCGGCCTCACCACGCACGCCGACGCCGTTGTTGGTCATGACTGCGTTGTCACTGAGGCGTCGACCGGTCAGCTCGATGACGTTGCGCGTCAGAAGTAGACCGTCGCCAAGCATACCGCTCGCGTAGTTATGATGGAACCAGCTATCTCGGATCTCTATGGTTCCGGATGCGAGGTTAACACGCGCTCCGTTGGAGAACGCGGCGCGCCCTTCCACATTGGCGACTTGAGCAAGCCCGCCGCTCAGATCCATGAGGCTGCGGTTTAAAGACACGCAGCTGCCGCACGCACCGCTGGCGCCGCCGTCAAGGCGGACTGCTTCGATGCGAGTGTTGGTTCCCGTGCTCTCGACCAAGTTATCACCGGGCACGCCTCCGGTCGTCGTGTTGAGAATCGCGAACCCGCGCAGGCTCACGTTGTTTCCACGGACGCGCAGCTTGGTGGTGTTCTTCAGGTCGACCGCGCGTGAGAACGTACTCTGCATTCCCTGCGCCGCGGCCAGGGCATCGCCGACGATCCAGGGATTGCCGAGCGCGTCGGTCCCGTCGACGGTGAGGATGGTCGAAGACCCGGGACCTCCAAGATCCAGCGTGCCGCTTTGGGTCATCACGCCGGGCGAGAGCATCAACTGGATGAGGATGGCGGGAGTCGTCGGCAACAACGCGTTCGCCTGCGCCAACGCCTGGCGGAACGTACAGACCCCCCGGAGCAGGCGCCGAGCGCGTCGCCGCCCTTGTTCACTTGAACGACCGTGGGATGATACGTCCACCGCACGGTCGCATACTGGTTGGAATCGGTCGTGTGGAGCACGGGCGTGCGCTGGTGCTGGAACTGGGTTCCGACCGAAATGTGATGCACCCACACACCGGTGTTCAGGCCGCCGCTGGCAGGAATGGTGAAGGTGTTGTCGCCGGTCGCGGCGAGCGTGACGGTCGTCGCGTAGACGTCCGATTGACCTGAGCAGGTGTTGAATCCCTCGATCGTGCTGCCGCTCAGGAACACTGTCTGTCCAGTCACGGTCGTTGGATTGTTGATGATCACCCGTAGCTTCGCTCCCGACCCGGGGCACGGTACCGCCGCGGCGCGCGACACCGCAAGAGTTGCCAGGAAGAGCGCCAGGATCACTGAGTGACATCGTGTCATGGTCTCCCTCCTTCTTGAGGATCGGTGCCCGTGACGGCATCGAGCTGTTCGAGCCGCCAGCGGGCACGTTGACTTCCGTTAAACGGTTGGGGGCGGGGGCTCTCGCACAGCGCCGCCGCGGCAGCGCGATAGAGCGTTGCCACCGTCTCGGGTGACTCCAGGCCGCGCAGGATCTCGGCGCGATGGAAGGTATCGAGCGCCACGTCGGGATGCTGAGCCACGTGCGCATCGAGGATCACCCGGGCGCGAGCGACACCGCCAGGGCCCGTTTGCGCCAGCAGCGTCAGCAGGTCCGCGAGCTCCAACGGCGTGAGCCCGCCCTTCTGATAAGCGGCGGCACGCGCGCGGAGCAGCGGAAGGAACTGTTGCCGGTGCGCATTCAGCCCCGAAGCTGTTTCACGCAGGTGAATCTCGAGTCGCACCCGGGCGGCGCCGACATCGGCGCTCAGCAGCGCCGTCTGCGCATCGTGGAGCGCGACTACGGCCTCATCCGAGAGTGGGAAACGGCGGTGGAGCGCCGCGGCGATGTAGAGGCGCGCGAAGAAGTCTCCTGGGTGCGCGGCGAGCCGCGCTTGAAATGCCCCGACGGCGGCCGCCAACGCCCACGGATCGTCTCGCTCCAAGCCGCGACAGAGCAACCCCTCCGCAAGAATTGCCGTCGCGCGCGCATCCTCTGGCGCACGTGCGAGCGCACGCTCGCTCGTGGCGACCGCAAGCTCACACTGGTCTGGATGAAACGGGTTCGAGTATGTTAACGACGCGTGGGCAGCGCTGATGCCCCCCCCCAACGAGAAGGAAAGCGATACTGCGACTGCGTTCCGAAGAGCGCGCCGTCTCACCCACGGCCGCGTCATCACCTCGACTCGCTACACACGTGCACCCGAACCGTCAATAAGAAAAT
>Ga0187893_10007640_pt1 | contig 17576 bp, 16 predicted proteins | sample MA1701074metaG_FD_139574 | JGI IMG/M metagenome (GOLD analysis project Ga0187893, IMG submission 139574) | White microbial mat communities from a basaltic lava cave in the Kipuka Kanohina Cave System on the Island of Hawaii, USA - MA170107-4 metaG ... | reverse complement strand
GGCTACAACAAGAAGATCTGGTCTACGCCGGCAACGCGGGATCTATCCGCGCTCATGCTAGCTGACTCCGCGAACATTCAGGTGAAGGATGCGGAGCACCTAACGAAGCGGAACCAACAGGCCATTAAGCCGCTGTACGGAGTAGCCGACGCTTCACGCACTACGGGGTTGACGGTAGGTGTCTCGTATGATCACGAGTTCGAAGTGATGCCTGGTGCTCACGGGACGTTCGTGGAAGCGGGCCATATCCTCGGCTCAGCGTCAGTCACTCTGGATTACAAAGAGGGAGGCGCATCCAAGCGTCTAGTCTTTTCCGGGGATATCGGACGGCGTGGCCTGCCGATCATCCGCGATCCCGTACCACCGAAAGAAGCCGACGTTGTGATCATGGAAAGTACGTATGGCGATCGTGATCACGAGTCGGTGCATGATGCACGAGGTGAACTGGCGCGAGTCATTCGTACGTGCGCAGCGCGTGGCGGGAAGGTGTTCATCCCGGCATTCGCTGTTGGCCGCGTACAGGAGATTCTGTACGACTTGCACATGCTCGTTAGGGAGAGCGCGATTCCGGCGATTCCGATCTACATCGATAGCCCGCTTGCCACTGATGTGACGGCGACGTTTCGCATGCATCCCGACTGCTTCGACAACTCGGAAGCGTTGGTACAAGCGGTGGAAGAGCTCTTTCGCTTTAGCTTGGTGCAGTTCACGCGCGAAGTCAGTGAATCCAAGGCGCTCAACAGCATGCGCGGGCCTATGGTTGTCATCGCGGCATCGGGGATGGTCGAATCAGGACGCATCGTGCATCACATCGCGTATGGCGCCGCCGATGCGCGAAATACGATCCTGATCGTGGGCTACCAGGCAGAGAACACGTTAGGCAGGCGCATTGTAGAGCGCCAATCAGTGATCAAGGTTTTCGGTGAAGAAGTGCCGCTCCGTGCTACGGTCGAAGTTCTGAATGGCTACAGCGCTCATGCCGACCGCAAAGAGCTGATCGAGTGGTTGCGCGCGGTGCAGGCCGCGTCGCCGCGATTGTCGCGCGTGTTTCTGGTACACGGCGAGCCCAGAGCGCAGGATCCATTCGCCGAGCTAGTACGCGCGCTGGGACTACGGGTGGAAATGCCAGTGCTCGGCGAGCGGGTGGTCGTTTAGCGGGTCGCGCAAGGAGGTACGGCATTCGTGCGCGGCCGATGGCTGCTGCATATAGTTCGCACCCATGGCTCGGGAGCGACGCAGATGGCGAGCGCCCCTGCGAGTGGCGGTCGTGGTATTGTGTGCGTGGCTTGTCTCGTTAGCGCTAGTGGTCATCTGGGGAATGCGCGACGAAGCGGGTCCCGTCGACGCGATCGTCGTGCTCGGTGCGGCACAATGGGATGGGCGGCCGTCGCCGGTTTTGCGAGCACGCCTGGAGCACGCGCACAAGTTGTGGCGTGATGGTCGAGCGCCATGGCTGGTTGTTACCGGCGGTGTGGGTGCTGGCGACACCACGAGCGAAGCGAAGGTCGGTCAGCGCTTCCTCACACAACTCGGAGTTCCGCAAAAGAATGTCCTGCTAGAGGCAACGGGCCGCACGACTGATCAATCAATGCGCGGTGTCGCCGCGATCCTCAAAGAGAAACAATTGAACCGAGTTTTGCTGGTGAGTGATCCCTTTCACATGCTGCGGCTCGACGTCGTGGCTCGAAGTCATGGGCTAATCCCTCTGACTTCTCCAACACGCACGAGTCCTATCTCGCGCAACACGTTCGAGCTCCTGACATACGTGCTCGCCGAATCGATCAAGGTACCATGGACCCTCGTGGGAGCGGGCGTCGGATGGCTGCGTAATCGTGCGGCTCGTTAGGTACCCATTTTTCGTTGCCCTGCTGGCGGCGGTTGGGGTCAGGGTCGGTGCTCAGGAAAGGCAACGACTTTCGCTTGTGTTCGAACCCGGATTGCTCACCGCATCCGCGATTTCGGCACCGGAAGGCGCGATTCCGCTCACCGCGTTCTACGTCCGCGCGATAGTTATTGCGGGCGGGGATTCGTCACGCATCAGGGGACTACTCGGGGCGAGCGCGCTACCATTCGGCTTTCGCGGATCGGGTGTGAGAAATCAAAACGCGCCGAGCGTCTTCGGTGGAGTGCAGCTGTCGCTCCTTCCTGCGCACAAGACTGGTGGCTGGTTCAGCTTATATGTGCCGTTGCTGGCGGTCTACTCGTACCGCGGCGGGAGAACGGACAATACGCGCCTTTATGGCACGGACATCGCGGGCGAGGCTACTCTCATCCTCTACGTGGGCAGAAAGTTGTTTGCGGATTTAGGTGCACCGTGGTCTCGCTTCGGTGCGTTCATCAACATGTATCAGAACCTCACGCCTAACGTGGATGCAACTTCGGGGGAGCGCGATCGCTTTCGACCGGACTTCATGTACGGCGTCTCGATCCCGCTGGCCGGGACTCGGTAGCTGTGGAGCAACGCATCCAGACATTTGGACTCGACAACGGTCTGCGCGTGACACTCGCGCCGGACCACACGGTCCCTGTGGTCTCGGTGAATCTGTGGTATCACGTCGGTTCGGCGAACGAGCCGGAAGGACGAACCGGCTTCGCACACCTCTTCGAGCATATGCTCTTTCAAGGCTCGGAGAACGTGGCAGCCAACGAGCACTTCGAGCTGATTCAGCGCGCGGGTGGTACGCTGAACGGGTCGACATGGCTCGATCGAACGAACTACTACGATACAGTCCCAGCGAACTATCTCGAGCTAGCGCTGTGGCTCGAGGCAGACAGGATGGGTCGGCTATTGCCTGCGATGACTCAGGAGAAGCTCGACACGCAGCGCGACGTCGTGAAAAACGAACGACGCTGGTCCGTCGATAACCAACCGTACGGCACCTGGTGGGAGCGTCTGCCCGCGCTCGCATATCCGACTGGACATCCGTTCCACCATTCCTTGATCGGATCGTTCGAAGACCTGGGCGCCGCGACGCTCGACGATGTGCGCGAGTTTTTTGCGCTGCATTACACGCCGGACAACGCGGTGCTGTCGATCGTTGGAGACTTCGATCCTAACGAGGCTCGCGAGCTTGTCACGCGGCACTTCGCGGGAATTCAAACTGGGTCAGGCCGACCGGCTGGTCCGTCGATGGCGCTGCCCGCCCAAATGAGCACGTGGATACGCGAAGTTGTGCCGGACTCTGTAGCAGCCACTCGGCTGTTCGCCGCTTACAGAGTTCCACCGTTCGGCACGGATGACGGAGTGGTTGCTTCGGTCTTCGGCACGTTGTTAGGCAGCCGCCGAGGAAGCATGCTGCACCAGGCACTCGTGCGCGGGTCGCAGATTGCCACGGAGGTGCGAGCCTTCACGTTCGATTTGCCAACTGCGATGGACCTGCTCATTCTGGATGTCACCGCGCACCCAGGCGTTTCAGCGGAAGACCTCGAATCTGCGGTTGCTAGCGAGGTCGAACGCGTTATCGAAGAGGGTGTCGAAGCTGCATCGGATCTTCCTCGGGCGATTGCGGTTGCTGAGAACGAGTATGTGTTGACTCTGGAGTCTTCCGAAGGGCGTGCCGACGCTCTCTCGAAGTTCGCGACGTACTTGGGCGAGCCGCGCTTGGCACTCGGGTACGCAGATCGATTGCGCGGCGTCACAGCCGAACGAATGGACCGTTTTGCCGAGCGCTTTTTGCAGCGTCAGGATCAAGTGACGCTGCTATACGTGGCAAACGATCGGAACTCGTTAGGTGCCGCGTGAAAGCAGTCGCACGACCAATTCCTGGACCGCCGCGTGGATATCGCATGCCACCGTTCACGCGGTCGAGGCTGACCAACGGCCTGGAGGTGATGGTCGCACCGTTCCAGCGACTTCCAGTTGCTACGATTCGGGTCGTCGTCGACGCCGGGGCTACATGGGACGCTCCGGGCAGGGCGGGAGAATCGTTTCTCACCGCCAAGAGCCTCGTGGAAGGGACGCGGCAACGTAGCGCTGATGAGATCACAGCCGCCATCGAGCGACTAGGCGGCGAGCTGGATTCAGAGACGGACTGGAACGATCTGTCAGTCAGCACGACGATCCAAGCGAGCGCGTTGGCGGATGCACTCGCTGTCATGGGTGAGCTGGTGCGTACGCCCATTTTCCCTGACTCAGGCGTGCTGCGCAATCGGAATGAACAACTCGCGGAACGCGAACAAGCGCGACTGGAGCCACGCCAACACGCGGACGACGCGTTCGCAAGTGTCGTCTACGATCCCAAGGCTCGCTTTGCGCTACCTGAAGCTGGCGACAGCGCGACAATCCGCACGTTCGATCGATCCACGGTGCAGGCGTATCATGCAGCAACGTTCACGCCGGAACGCACGTGCGTCATTGTGGTCGGTGCTGTCGATCCGGACACTACGCTCGCGCGCGTGCGTGATTCGTTAGGCGACTGGGCGCGTGGGAACCACGAGGACGGGAACGCGATTCTGGATCGCGCGGCCGAGCGAACCGCGATCCACATCGTCGACCGGCCGGGGGCGTCGCAGACGGAGCTGCGCATGGGTCATGTCGGCATACCGCGACGACATCCTGATTTTTTCGCCGTCGTCGTGATGAACAGCATCCTCGGCGGCTTGTTCAGCTCTCGGATCAATTTGAATCTGCGCGAGAAGCACGGCTTCACGTACGGTGCGTTCTCCGCGTTCGATTGGCGCGTACAGTCCGGCCCTTTCATGATCTCGACAGCGGTGCAGACAGACGCGACGGCGCCAGCGATTCGTGAGGTGTTAGCGGAGCTAGACCGCATCCGCGAATCACGGATTAGTGAGGATGAACGCTCGCTAGCAGTGAACTACCTCGCCGGCGTTTTTCCTATTCGCTACGAAACGACTGCGGCTATCGCGTCAGCTTTGGCTGCGATGAGGGTGTTCGGGCTGCCGGCAGATTATTTCGAGACGTACCGCGATCGCATCCTTGCCGTCACGGCCGACGAAGTGCTGAGCGCCGCGCAAAAGCATCTTCACCCGTCGCAATTGCAAGTCGTGGCACTCGGTGAAGCCAGTGCGATCGAACCAACTGTGACTGGGCTCGGCCGGGAAGTGCTGCGGGTGGGATCCACGTAGCCTAACGAAGCCATGGAAAATCCAGGACGAGTCTCCGGCCGGCGCGTCTACACCGGACGTGTGCTGAACTTGGACATCGACAGTGTGAGATTCCCGGACGGGTCGCAGGGCGAACTCGAAATCATCCACCACTCGGGCGCGAGCGCAGTAGTACCGCTGCTCGACGACCCATCTCATCCCGATCCCCGCATCGTACTCATCCGGCAATATCGATATGCCGCCGACGGATACCTGTACGAAATTCCCGCCGGACGACTCGACAGCGGAGAGTCGCCGCTGCTATGTGCGCAGCGTGAGTTAGAGGAGGAGACCGGCTACCGAGCAATGCAGATGAAGCCGCTGGTTACAGTGTTCACAACACCAGGCTTCACTGACGAGCGCATCCACTTGTTTTTGGCATGGGACCTAACGAGTGGCCAGGAGCAGCGTGAGCGTGACGAATTTCTCACTTCGATTGCGCTCCCCCGGTCGCACGTGATGCAGATGATCGAGCGTGGCGAGATTTGCGACGCGAAGACAACAGTAGCGCTGCTTTATGCAGCGGCCTTTCCAGGCAACCCGAAGACCCGAGCCCCTCTATAAGAGGACAGGCCGATAAGCGAAGTGTCATTAAGAAAGGACGCCACACAACTGCAGAGCCTGCTCCCGGCGGCCGAAGAAGTGCAGTAACTGTAAACCCTATATGAGGTTAGCAGCCACGTGCGCTGGCAACCCTGCGGGGCACGTGGCGTGCCTCATAGGCTGCGGGTTCGATAAGGTGATCTGCAACCACGCGGATTCTGTCGAACCACTGCCTTTATAGGAGCGCGAGATATGAGCGATGTCGCAACGGTAGTGGGCACCGAAGTGCTCCCTGGTGCGGGCATCCTAGGGGAGCTTAAAGCCAAGGATGACGCCGCCCTCGTGACGGCGTACCTCGCTGGCGAAGAGCGTGCCTTCGATGAGCTCGTCGCTCGGTATCAGACGCGGCTGTTAAACTTCATCTACCGCACGATTGGTGATCGCGAACGGGGCGAAGATCTCGTGCAGGAAGTTTTCGTCCGGGTATACCGCCATCTGCATCGCTTCGACCGCTCCAAGAAATTCTCGACGTGGATCTACACGATCGCGTCGAACCTGGCGAAAAACGAGCTGCGGAACCGCGCGCGGAATCCGCTCGTGCTATTTCAGGCGATTAAGCAGAACTGGCAGGATGACGACAGGCCCGTGCAGTTCGAAGACACAGCGTCGCGGCCTGACGATCTCTTTAGGAAGCGCCATTTGAGGGAGCTGGTCGAAGATGCGGTCACCAAACTGCCGGGTCATCATCGGCAGGTCTTCGTCCTTCGCGAGTTGGAAGGCAAGTCGTACGAGGAAATCGCTGAAATCACGGCCTGCAACCTGGGTACGGTGAAGTCGCGACTAAATCGGGCGCGAAACGCCTTCGCCGCTCTGATCGAGCCTCATCTCAAGTAGGGAGCCCCGCCTCGCGAGCGACGGTCCCGTGACCTGCCTCACCAAAAAAGACTGGGTCTGACGGAACCGTCGCTTGGGGTGTGGGTACCGAGGGGCACCTAAGCGGTTGCCCTTGATGGACTGTCGCGCCTTCAGAAACAGCCACGTTGCCTTCGTCGATGACACCCTGCCGGGTGTCGAGCACCAGGCAATGGAGGAACACCTCGAGAGTTGCCGATCGTGCGCCGAGCACGATGCGCGTGTTCGAAGGTCGTTGATGGCCGCGCGGAGTCTCGAGCCGGTCGTCCCGTCGAGCGAATTCAGCTCGCGACTTCGTTCGCGACTAAATGCAGAACGTCTGCGGTCGGCTGCGCCTGTTCCGCTAATGCGTGGGCCGAGCCTAGCCGCCTTTGCTGCAACAGCCGCCACTCTCGTTGCTGTTGGTGTGCTCGCGGTCCAGTTGCAGTTGCAAGATGTCGCCCCGCGAATAGAGCCACGATTGCCGGCTGTCATAGCGAGTGTGCCGGCGGTGCCTGAGACGTTGTTCGCATCGTCGTCGGCATTGGCAGCTGCCGTTTCAACGAGCGCGCCTATTTGGTCGCTCGCGTACGTCGCTGATCAAATGCCCATTCGCTTCGCGACGGCGCGTCTCGAAGAGGATTCGCGCGAGCGCTAGGCCCCAAGCAAGCGCTCTGACGGCGAGCGATATATTGAGGACATGTCTCGCGGCGCGCTCCAGGCTCTCAACAAAAACATAGAGCAGAAACGCTTCGAGCGAGCGTATTACTTCTACGGCGACGAAGACTACCTCAAAGACAGTGCAGTACAGTCGCTGATCGCCAGCGCTGTGGACCCCGCGACGCGTGACTTCAATCTGGACCAGCGTCGCTGCGCGGGTCTCGACGGTGCCACGTTAGGCATGTTGCTAGCGTCTCCACCAGTGCTGGCCGATTGTCGCCTGATCGTCTTGCGCGATATTGCAGGCCTCAAGAAGGATGCGCGCGCCGCGCTGGAGCAGTACCTGGAAAAGCCCGCGCCCGACATTGTTATTGTCCTGGTCTCGCCAGCGGCCGAGAAGGCAGATACGGCCTTGCTGCAACTGGCAACAGCGGTCGAATTCGCACCGGTCGCAGGACCGCATGTTGCGGCCTGGATGATGGACCACGCGCGCACTGTTCATCAGGCGCGACTGTCAGAGGAAGCCGCAGAGTTTCTTGCCGCGACTGTGGGCAGTGACCTAACGACCCTCGCGGCCGAGATCGACAAGAGCGTGAGTTATGGCGGCCAAGAAATCGACGTCGCAACTGTCGAAGCCGTGATTGGCGTCCGTCATGGAGAGACGTTAGGCGACCTCCTGGAGGCGGTGGCGCAGCGACTAGCAGCCACGGCGCTGCGTCTGGTAGCCCCGGTTCTGGCGCAACCAAAGAACGGACTGGTACCGACTATAGGAGCGTTAGGCACTCAACTCCTGGCGATCGGCATCGCAGCCGCGGCTCGGCGCGCTGGCGCGTCGGAGAGCAGCGTGCGCGGCCGCATGTGGGACTTGCTCCGGTCCGGTTCAATCAACGCCGGAAGCCCTTGGGGAGAAGCCGTTGATCGCTGGATGCGCAGTGTGCCATTGTGGTCCGACGCTGATATCCAGTCCGGCGTGCGCGTGCTTCTCGCCGCGGATAGGTCAGCGAAAGATTCAAGAGTTGGGACAGACGAACAGATACTCAGCTCCGTTGTGCTCGCGCTGTGTGGCGACGCGCAACGCGTAGCTGCCTAAGTCATTGTGACCGTGTGCGCCACACGTTTTGCAGGTCTCCTCGTTGCATCTGCTCTTTTTTCCCAGCCCTGCAAGGGACAGCAAGCGTCTGACGTTGGTACGCGCATAGAACGCCTGACAGCAGCAGGCAACAGCAGTGCGGCACGTGCCCTTGCCGACTCGGTTCTCGCGGCATCACAGGAGGGGAGCGACCCATTCATCGAAGCGCTGTATTGGCATGCTGTTCTGGATTCGACGGCAGCAGGTGCTGAACGCAACTATTTGAGAATCGTCGTTGAGTACCCTCTGGCCGCACGGGCGAGCGCGGCGCTATTGCGACTGGCGGAGCTGGAAATGGCGCGGCAGGCGCGCGACCGCGCTCGACGGCATCTCGAGAAGTTGCACGCGGACTATCCCAAGAGCGATCACATCGCACGCGCGCAATATTTGTTGGCTCGTATGGCTCGCGATGATGGAGAATCCGAGCGAGCATGTGCGTTGCTCAACGCTGCTCGCGCGAGCGTCGATGCGAACGACGTAGAACTCAAGAACCAGATCACCTATCTGCATGCGTCATGCGCGTCAGTGGTGCCGCCTACTCCTCCCGTCGACACGTCGGTAGTGCGAGACTCAAGCGATCGGCCGCCGTCGCGCACAACGCCGACAACGGCCAAGGGACAGTTCACAATTCAGGTCGCAGCTTATAACACGCAGCGCGAGGCAACGTCCCTGGCACGACAGCTCCAGCGGCGTGGCCTGCCGGCCCGAGTGGTTGGTGTGAAGGCGCCCTATCGCGTGCGCGTCGGTCGTTATGCGACGCGAGAGGAAGCGCAGCGTGCGATGATGCGCGGGGGCCTGCGTGGGATAATCACGGAGGCGGAACCGTCGTGACGCGTGAGGCAGGGGGAACACCGCTCATGCAGCAGTACCGGGAGATCAAGGCTCAGCATCCCGGGGCGATCTTGTTTTTCCGTATGGGCGACTTCTATGAGATGTTCTACGACGATGCAGAGCTCGCCTCTCGCGAGCTCGGCCTAACGCTCACTTCACGCAACAACGGCGGTGCGGCAGACGTGCCACTTGCCGGCGTGCCAGTGAAGGCCGGTCATGACTATCTGCGACGATTGGTGCAGCTCGGCCACCGCGTGGCGGTCTGCGAGCAGGTGGAGGATCCGAAGCTCGCGAAGGGCGTCGTTAGGCGTGAGGTCGTAGAGACCGTAACGCCGGGCGCGGCGTTCAATGACGAGCTCCTGGACAGTGAGCGCCACAACTATATGTGCGCCGTGTTCGAGCAAGACGGCACGTTAGGCATCGCAGCGGCCGACGTGTCGATCGGAACCTTCCGCCTCATCTCCTGCAGCAGCACTGAAGTAGAAGGGGTCATCGCGCGCCTCGCGCCTCGCGAGGTGCTCGTTCCGCACACCGCGGGAAGCGCGTCGCTGCACAGGCCCGGCCTCGGTGGCGCGCTGGTTACCGAGCGTGAGGCGTGGGAATTCGATGTCGCTCTGGCGCGCGAGGATTTCACGCGACGCTTTCACGTAAGCGGGCTCGACGGACTGGGCATTACTGGTGACCATGACGCGGCGCTTGGTGCCGCGGGTGCGCTGCTGCGCTACTTGGCAGAGCTCCAGCCGAGCGGCGTACCGCACCTCATGCGTCCGGTCGTCGAATCGGCGGCGCGCACAATGCCGCTGGATGAAATGACGCGACGCAACCTCGAGCTGATCGAGCCGCTACGCGGGGCGGAGAGCGGCAACGGACCAGCCGCACGCGAGAGGAGTGGCACGCTGCTCGGCGTACTCGATCGAACGCTGACGCCGATGGGCGCGCGCAAGCTTCGCGAGTGGTTGCTTGCGCCATTGCTCGAGCGCGCTGAAATCGATGCGCGACTCGACGCTGTGGGTGCGCTGAAGGAGCGTGCAGAGGCGCAGCTCTCGCTCACGGAGGCGCTCGACGGCGTGCGCGATATCGAGCGGCTCGCGGCAAAAGTCGCCGCCGGGCGGGCCACACCGAGGGACATGGGCGGCCTGCGCGACTCCCTGGCGCGCCTGCCTAACGTGAAGTTGGCGCTGCGAGCCGTCGAGCCGTCTGGTCTCCTCACGGGAATCGTCGAGGCCTGGGACGATTGCCGCGAAATCGCCGATGCGATCGCGCGGCATCTCGTCGATCGACCCTCGGTTGTCCTGGGTGGTGGTGAGGGCGACACGATTCGTTCTGGCGTCGATGGCACGCTGGATGAGTTGCGCGCTCTGCGTGACGGCGGACGGGATGCGATCGCGCAAATTCAGGCGGAAGAACGCGCTCGCACCGGGATATCGTCGCTCAAGGTCGGCTACAACAAAGTCTTCGGCTACTACATCGAGATCACGAACGCCAACAAGCACCTGATACCAACGGACTATCAGCGACGACAGACGCTCACTGGCGCAGAGCGCTATGTCACACCGGCGCTCAAGGAATACGAGGAGCGGGTGCTGACGGCGACAGAGCGAATCGAGCAACGCGAACGTGAGCTCTTCGAGCAGCTGCGGCGCAGCGTCGGTGCTGAGATTGGTCGACTACAGGCGGTTGCGACCCAGATTGCGGTCCTGGATGTACTGCTGTCGTTCGCCGCGGTCGCCACGCGCGAGAGATATGTGCGACCGGCAATGACGGACGGGTTCGATCTGCATGTAGTGGCGGGTCGGCATCCGGTCGTCGAGCGCATGATGGCTCGCGATGCCTTCATCCCGAATGACGTGCGCCTAACGCCTGACGCGCGGATGATCATCCTTACCGGGCCGAACATGGCAGGGAAGTCCACGATCCTGCGTCAGGTGGGGTTGATCGTGCTGCTTGCGCAGATCGGGAGCTTCGTGCCGGCCACGCAAGCCACGCTTGGAATCGTCGATCGCCTGTTCACGCGCGTCGGTGCGAGCGACAACCTGGTACGCGGGCAGTCGACGTTCATGGTGGAGATGGCGGAGACCAGCGCGATTCTACACGCCGCGACAGCTCGGAGTCTTGTGCTCCTCGACGAAATCGGCCGCGGGACCTCGACGTATGATGGCGTGTCGATTGCGTGGGCGGTGAGCGAGCACGTGCACGAAAAAATCGGATGCAAGACGATCTTCGCCACACACTATCACGAGCTCACTCAGCTAGCGGCCGAATTAGGCGCGCTTCGCAACTATAATGTGGCCGTCCGCGAAGTCGGTGACGAAATCCTGTTCTTGCATCGGCTGCAGCCAGGCCCCGCTGATCGCTCGTATGGCATCGAGGTGGGCCGGCTCGCGGGCCTGCCGGATGCGGTGATACTCAGGGCGCGCGCCGTGCTGAGTCTCCTGGAAGGAGACGAGCTTGTTAGGCGTCTCGCCGGGGAGGGAGACCAGGAACCTGCTGCCGCTCAGCTTTCGCTCTTCGCATCAGCCACGCATCCCATTGTCACACGGCTGCAAGGCGTTCGCACCGAAACCATGACGCCGCTGGCCGCACTTCAACTTCTGGATGAGCTAGCGCTGCAGGCTCGCACGTGAGGCGTCGGTTACTAGCGATAGCACCACTCGTCGTCGCAGGGTGCGGGCCGCCGGCAGCGTCGAGGAACGAGGCAGATACGCTGCCGCAGCTGAGGACGGAGCCTATCCCGTTTCGCTATCCGTTGGAGTTGTACGAGAGGGGAATCGAGGGAGACGTGACCCTGCGGCTGCACGTGGACTCTGTCGGGGCTGTCGTTGCAGAATCCGTCAGCGTAGCGGAGACGTCCGGGATACCGAAGCTGGATTCTGCAGCTGTGGAGGGAGCTCCGGCGCTGCTGTTCAGGCCGGCGGTGCTCGGTGGACGTGCGGTCCCTCTCACTGTTCTTTTCCCCGTGAGGTTTCGAGTACCAGCCGGCAGTCGGACACCGGCGGACACGCAGGGCACAGCACCTGGCCGGTAGATCCTAACGCGAGCGCCATATGACCAGCGTCGAGGCGAGCTCGGACACAGCGGTTGAGCGCAACAAGCGACCGTACCGATCGGTGTTGGACACGATCGGCTGGACGCCGCTCATCCGCCTAACGCACGTCACACGCGGCATCACGACGCCGGTCTATGGCAAGGCTGAATTCTTCAATCCAGGCGGCTCGCTCAAGGATCGCATTGGTCTACCGATCATAGAGCAGGCAGAGCGTGAGGGCAGGCTCAAGCCCGGCGGGACGATTGTCGAGGGGACGAGCGGCAATACTGGCGTCGGACTCGCGATCGCCGCAGCACTACGCGGCTACCGCTGCATCTTCACAATGCCCGACAAGATGTCGCAGGAGAAAGTGCGCCTGCTCAAGGCATTTGGCGCCGAGGTCATTGTGACACCGACGGCCGTGCCGCCGGATCACCCTGACAACTACATCATGACGGCCAAGCGGATCGCGTCGGAAACGCCTAACGCAATTCTCGCGAATCAGTTCTACAATGATGCGAACCCCGCGGCGCACTACGATACGACAGGACCGGAACTGTGGGAGCAAACTGAAGGGCGCATCACGCACTACGTGACAGGCGCGGGCACCGGCGGCAACGTGACGGGCGTGGGACGTTATCTCAAAGAGAAGAATCCGGCGATCAAAGTCATCGTGGGCGATCCACAGGGCTCCATCCTTGCCGAGTTGTGGCGCAGCCACGGCCAGAACAAGCTCGACGGAACGCCGTACAAAGTCGAAGGAATCGGCCAGGACAAACTGCCAGGGACGCTGGACTTGAGCGTTGTGGACGAGTTCCAAACAGTTTCGGACAAGGACGCGTTCCTGATGGCGCGCCGCCTAACGCGAGAGGAGGGCCTCTTCGTGGGCGGCTCTTCGGGGCTCATCACGTTTGTCGCCCTGAACGTCGCTCGGCGGCTCAACACGGCCGATGCCTACGTCGTCACGCTGCTATGCGATACAGGCGAGCGTTATCTGTCGAAGCAGTTCAGCGACGAGTGGATGCGCGAGAATCAGTTGCTGGAGGCCGACAAAGCCACGCTGAACGATCTCATTCGCCGTAAGCCCGATGGTAGTCCGGCCGTCGTGAGCACGACACCGGGCGCCACGGTACGCCAAGCACTACGGCTCATGGCGCTGCACGACGTTTCGCAGCTGCCGGTTATGGATGGTCCGGTGTGCGTGGGCTCGGTGACTGAATCAGCACTCGCCGCACAAGCTCTGGAGCAGCCTAAGGTCCTCGACGGGTCGGTAAGCGACACGATGGAGGCACCGCTGCCAGTCCTCGATGGGGATGTGCCTGTCGACGCAGCGACGAAGATTCTCTCCAAGGCCAACCCGGCAGTGCTCATTCAATCGGGAAGTCGCGTGCTGGGGATCGTCACCCGGTCGGACTTGCTCGCCTATCTGATGGCGCGTTAGGCGATGCGCATTACGGTGCTGATGGGTGGCACATCGGCGGAGCGTGATGTGTCAATCGCGTCGGGGCTGCGCATCGTCCAGGCATTACGCAGCCGTGGCCACGACGTTACTGCATTCGACACGGCGCGCGGCGTCATCAAACGCGAGGACGAAGCCGGAGTCGCGGCTGGGGGGATGAAGGTGAAGCCGCCGTCGCTTGAAGACCTTGCGACAATGGAACGGACTTCACTCTCACCATCGCTGGGAACCGTTCCTGCCGTGCGCGATGCCGAGGTTGTGTTCCTGGCCCTTCACGGAGGGCAGGGAGAGGATGGAACGATCCAAGCGCTGCTCGATCTCTCCGGTGTTCGCTATACAGGAAGCGGCCATTTGTCGAGCGCGCTCGCGATGGACAAGGACCTGTCGAAGCAACTCTTCCGAGCTGCCGGCGTAATGACAGCAGACTGGTTAATGGCACCTGTGTCGCCGGCGCAGGTAGCACGCGAGCTTGGATTGCCGGTCGTCGTCAAGCCGTCCAAGCAAGGATCGACGGTAGGCCTAACGCTGGTTCGAACGAGCGAGGAACTCATGCCGGCGGTGAAGGAGGCACGCCGCTACGACGACGAGGTCATGATCGAGGCATACGTTCCGGGCCGTGAGCTCACTGTCAGTGTGCTCGGGGATCAGGCGCTTCCAGTTGGCGAGATAATCCCGAAGCACGAGATCTACGACTACGAATGCAAGTACACGGCGGGGATGGCGGTGGAGGAATTCCCAGCGACGCTTGCCCGAGACGAAGCTGAGCGTCTGCAGGCACTCGCGCTCCGTGCATATCGAGCGCTCAAGTTGAGCGGCTACGGTCGCATCGACTTTCGCAGGCGGAATGATGGCGTTTCGTTCTGCCTCGAGGCGAACACGCTTCCGGGAATGACAGAATTGAGTCTGATGCCTCAAGCGGCTCAAGCAGCGGGCATCTCGTTCTCAGAGCTTTGTGAGCGTATCGTTTACCTCGCTATGTCCGCCGCGGATCGTCAATGAGCACGACACCTCCCGTCGCCGCAGCACTCGCCGGCGTCCCAATTGCTCTTCAGCAACACGGAGCGTGGATCGGTCGCAGGCAGCTGTTCATCAAGTTCGCGGGACCCGCGGAGACCGCGATGATGTACACCGCGGATGCGCTCACGCGTGAAGTGCATCGTGCGCTCGAACGCAGCCACGTGCATTCGATCTGCATCGCAGGACGAGATGCGCTCGCCAATGATGTGTTCCTTGTTGCGAGTCTCAAGCAGCTGAACGCGAAAGTGCCGGTGATGCTCGATACCGATGGTCAGCGCCCTGGCGTGATCGAAAAACTGCAGCCGTTTGTGCAGCTGATTCAGATCACCGTCGACACATCTGTTGAAGAACCCGCACTCGAGCGAATCGCCGAATCCGTACAAGTGTGTGACAAGCTGGGCTTAGCTACCGCCGTGACGATCGCAGGGCGTGACAATGCGAGTGACTCGGATTATTTGCGGATCGTCGAGTCGGTAGCGGCGGCTAGCAAGCGGGCGGCGATTGTCATGCATCCGAGCCCAGCCGAGGAGCGTAAGCCGCTAGACAGGCGATGGTCGATGCTTGTCGAACAGGCGACCATGCGGCAGCCCGACGTCCGCGTTGTGCTGCGCCTGAACGGTCCCGTTACACCGCGCTAGTACAAGCCGGTTCGAGATAGGTGAGTCGCTCGGAACGTTTGCATCTTCCGCGCGTTCTACATAGATAGCGGCACGGTGCTAGGTCCCAGCATGGCATTCCCACCAACCGACGACCTGGAAGCTCCACGCATCACTCCGGCGGTGCAGTGGCTGATTGCGATCAACATCGCAGTCTTTTTTTTGCAGCTCACGCTTCTGGGGCCCGCGACTGTTCAGCAAGCGCTTGGCTTCAGTAGTCGTGAGCTCGCGACATCGTGGTGGACCGTCGCAACCTACATGTTCGTGCACGGTGGGTTTCTGCACCTCGCGCTGAACATGTACACGCTCTACCTGTTCGGTCCGCGTGTAGAACGCGCGTGGAGCGCCGGAGAATTCACTCGCTACTACATCCTGTGCGGGCTTGGTGGCTGGCTCTTCCACCTTCTATTCGCGCGCGACTCGCTGCTGATCGGCGCTTCGGCCGCCGTCTTTGGCGTGATGCTCGCGTACGCGATGCGTTGGCCTAACGATGAGGTCTATCTCTTCGGCGTGATGCCGGTGAGGGTGAAGTGGCTCGTCGCGATCATGGCTGGTGCGAACGTGGTGGCCGGCATTCAGGGCGCCAGTGATCAGACTGGCGTCGCGTATCTCGCGCACGTCGGCGGCCTGGCTGCAGGCTGGCTGTACTTGCGCACATCCTCCGCGACGAGCGGCATCGATCGCATACGCAACCATGTTGCGCAGGCGCCCGATTACCCGGACGAGATGCCACGAGCGGTGCCAAAGTCAGCACCGCGTGCGAAAGAGAAGGCCGAGGACATCGACGATGTCATCGCGCGAAGCAAGGTCGCGGCACCAGAACGGCATGCTGCTCCCGCACGTGAGACACAAACTCCGCCGCCTGCTGCTCGCACGACAAACACTCTCGACGCGGTGCTCGACAAGATCTCGCGACAGGGGATCGAAAGTTTGACGCGCGATGAGCTGGAAGTTCTGGAAGCGGCTTCGAGAAAACTGCGCGATAGTCCTTAGTCCTTAGGCCTTAGGCCTTTAAGCCTTAAAAGGCATAGGTAAGGAAAAAGAAGAGCCCCCTGGAAGTCTCCAGGGGGCGAGTGCCGCCACGCCGTTCTCGCGGCGGCGATAGCCAGTGCGTTACGCACCGGCACTAATTCCCAAAAGTAGGACGTGGTCGAGACGCTGTCCATACTGATGACCGCGTGCTCTGGGACGACGATCCGCATTGCCGACAGGTAACGGGGCGGTGCAATCTTGCCTGCATGCCGAAGCCCGAATTGCTCGAATCGTTCGCGAATCCGTACCCGGATCGAGACTATGTGATCCAGATGACGTGCGCGGAATTCACGTCACTCTGTCCGGTTGGCGGCGTAGAAGGCGATGCAAGCGAATTGGAATTACTTAAGGGGGGCGCTCCTGATTTTGGCAGCATCACGATTGTTTATGCGCCTGCCGCTGCGTGCGTGGAGCTCAAGGGTCTCAAGTTGTATCTGTGGAGCTATCGGAACGACGGGGTTTTCTATGAGCGGGCGGTGAACCAGATCCTGGATGATGTGAGCGCACTCGTTAGGCCGAAATGGATGCAGGTGGTGGGTGACTACAATGTGCGCGGCGGGATCAAGTCTGTGATCACGGCATCGCGGGGCACTCGGCCACCTAACGTGTGACTGAGGTCAGAGGCCTGAGGTCAGAGGTCAGACGGGGACAGGGTGGAGTTGGCAGTGGAGGGTCGGCCTCTTACGTTTCCCAGTCCCGGGTACGCCCGGTTCCCCGGCCAGGTAGCTCAGTTGGTAGAGCAGCGGACTGAAAATCCGCGTGTCGGCGGTTCGATCCCGTCCCTGGCCATTGTTTTTGTTGGCGACTGCTGAGCTAGCCCCCGTCTGGCACGCCGTAGCGCGTCTTCAGCAGGTTCACGTGATGGCGCTCATGGCCGGCGATGATGTAGGCCAATGCGCGAACGGAAATAGTCTTGTCGTCCGCAAAGCCGGAGCGCTCGAAGACGTCCGGCGCCAGCCCGTGAAAGAGCGCGAGCGTGGCGCCGCGCACGGCGGTGTATTCCGCGAGAACGTCACCTAACGAGCGCTCGTCGAAGCGGCCCGCCGGCGTATAGGCCTTCTCATCGTAGCCGGCGAGCGGTGTGGCATCTCCGCGAGCGAAACGCAGCGCGCGATACGCGAAGATTCGTTCCGTATCAGCGAGGTGGCCAATTACTTCAGTGATGCTCCACTTGCCGTCAGCGTAGCGATACCTCGCTTTCTCCGGTGAGAGCGGCGCCAACATTTT
>Ga0187893_10007638_pt1 | contig 17577 bp, 15 predicted proteins | sample MA1701074metaG_FD_139574 | JGI IMG/M metagenome (GOLD analysis project Ga0187893, IMG submission 139574) | White microbial mat communities from a basaltic lava cave in the Kipuka Kanohina Cave System on the Island of Hawaii, USA - MA170107-4 metaG ... | reverse complement strand
GCCCGCGCCCGCGCGAATCTCAATGATCGTGTTGCGCGAATCGGCCGGGTCTGGGGGCAGCACGCCGCGTTGCACCTCCAACGCGAGCCGCTTTTCGACGATCTCCAGCCGCGTGACCTCTTCGCGGGCCATCGCGGCCAGTTCGGAGGTGGCAGGCTCGGTTTCGAGCAGCACGCGGTTTTCCGCCAGGTCCGCCTGCGTCTTCAAGTAAGACGCGCCGGTCGCGACCAGTTCTTTGAGCCGCGAATATTCCTTCGACAGCTCCTGTGCGCGCGGTTTGTTGTCGAACGCGGCGGGATCGCTCAGCGCCGCTTCCACTTCGGCGAGGCGGCGGGCGAATTTGTCGATGTAGGGATGGAGATCCATAAGGACAGGGTTTGCCGGAAACACGGCAAAAAGAATCCGCCCGCAAGGCTTAAAACCTTTGCGGGCGGAAAATGGACGAACCGCTAGGCTTTCTTCTTTTTGGAAGCCGCTTCGGCGGCCGCCTGCTGGGCGGCCTGGGTCTTGACCATGCGCTGTTGGAACTTGTCCACGCGCCCGGCGGTATCGACGAATTTCTGCTGGCCGGTGTAGAAGGGGTGGCAGACGTTGCAAATGCCGACGAGAATGGTGGGCTTGGTGGAGCGGGTCTTGATGGCGTTGCCGCAGGCGCAACGGATTTCCGCTGCCTGATACTTCGGATGAATGTCAGCTTTCATAACAAAGGGAGCAGAAGCTACCAGCCGATCCTCGATTGACAAGCCCTATTTTGAGGCTTTTGGGCCTACGATTTTGTCTTCACTGTGCGAAACCTGTGCTTCATGCTCGTCACGATGAAACCTGTTTTGACCTGGCTCAGTCTGTGCCTTCTCCTGGGCCTGCCGGCGCCCCTGCGCGCGGAATTCATCGAGGCGGATGTGTGCGTGTTTGGCGCTTCGTCCGGGGGCATTGCCGCCGCCGTCCAGGCTGCGCGCATGGGCAAAAGTGTCGTCATCGCCGAACCCGGACGCTTCATCGGCGGGTTGACCACGGGCGGGCTGGGCGCCACGGATATTGGGAACAAGGCGGCCATCGGCGGCATCGCACGCGAGTTTTATCGGCGCATCGCGAAACACTATGCCCAGGACTCGGCGTGGAAATTCGAGACGCGCGCGGAATACTTTTCCAGGCGCGGCAGCGGCCAATCGAAGGCATCGGACCTCACGTCCGCCGATGCGACGATGTGGACATTCGAGCCGCACGTTGCCGACCAGGTGTTCAATGACATGCTCCAGGAGGCGAAGGTTCCGATCTATTTCGAGCAACGCCTGGAGTTCGTGCGCAAAGAGCACGGACGAATCACGGAGATGGTCGTGGAGAATGCGAACATTTACCGCGCGAAGATGTTTATCGATGCCACCTATGAAGGCGATCTGCTGGCCAAGACGGACGTGTCTTTTATCGTGGGCCGCGAGTCCAACCGTGAATACGGCGAAACACTCAATGGCATCCGCGCCGAAACGCCCAAGCACCAGTTCGCCGTGCCCGTGGATCCTTACGTGAGGCCGGGCGACACCAACAGCGGTCTGCTTCCGTTCATCCAGGGCCCGCCTCGCCTGGCTGGCGCTTCCGGCAAAAGTTCGGTCGAGAAACCGGAGGATGGCGACGACGATGACGAGAAACCGGATGACGCGGAGGACAAACCCAAAAAAGACAGCTATCGGCTGACCGGCAGGGTCGGTGGAAAACCGGGCGAAGGCGACAGCCGTGTTCAGGCCTACAATTACCGCTTGTGCTTCACGACCAACGCGGCCAACCGCATGACACTTGAACCACCGCGCCAGTACGATGCGGCAAAATTTGAAGTGCTCGCGCGTTACCTCGAAGCACTTGTCGCCGCTGGCAGGAAACCAAAGCTGAGTGAATTCTGGAATCCCATCTGGTTGCCCAACCAAAAGACGGACATCAACAACAACGGCGGATTCTCGACCGATTTCATCGGCGCGAACTGGGATTACCCGGAGGGGCAATACGCCGCGCGCGAGCGCATTGCCAGGGAACATGAGGATTACACCCGTGGGTTCCTGACCTTCCTGGCCACCAGCCCGCGTGTGCCGGAAAACATCCGCAATGAAATGAAACTCTGGGGTCCGTGCAAGGACGAGTTCCAGACCACCGACGGCTGGCCCAACCAGCTCTATGTGCGCGAAGCGCGGCGCATGATCTCGGATTACGTGATGGACGAGAACCATTGCCGGGGGAAGGAGCGCGCGAATGATTCGGTCGCGCTGGCGGCCTACAACATGGATTCGCACAACGTCCAGCGCATCGTCAAAAATGGGCACGTGGAAAACGAAGGCGACGTGCAAGTGCCGCCGATGAGTCCCTATCCCATTTCCTATCGCGCCATTGTTCCGAAGCGAAGTGAGGCCGAAAACCTCCTCGTGCCCGTCTGCCTCTCTGCCTCGCACATCGCCTACGGGTCGATTCGCATGGAACCGGTGTTCATGATCCTCGGCCAATCGGCTGCCACCGCGGCCTGCCTGGCCATCGATGGGAACATCCGCGTGCAGAAGGTGGACTACGCGAAGTTGCGGGCGCGGCTGCTGGCGGACAAACAAATCCTCGAATGGCCAACCGGCTCCGGCTCAAGGCCAACTTCGTCGGGAACCAACTCGCCGCCCGCGAAGACGCCTTGAATAACGAAGACGCGCTCTACTCCTCGCGATGAGGTTTTTGTGCTCGGTAGAGAAGCTGCAATTGCTGGTTTTTGGCCGCCAGTTCCTTCTGATCCAGAGCCAGCGCCAGGTCGTGGGCCTTTTGCGCAGACTTTACGGCCTCTTCAAATCGCCCGGCCTCGGCGTAGGCGGCCGCCAACGTTCCAACGAGGAGCGGGGCTTCGTAGGAAGTGATTTGGCAGGCGCGTTCCGCCAGTCGGACGGCTTCCGTCCCGTCGCGCAGTTCTGTGTTGGGGTGAGTAGCCAACATCCAGGCGAGGTTGTTCAGCGCGTCGATGGCGTCTGGATTCAGTCGCAACGCATGACGGTACTCCACCATGGCATCTTTCGCCTGGCGTTGATCGGCCAGAGCCAGGCCAAGCTGGATATGAGTCTCCGCGCGATCAGGCTTTAGCTCAATGGCCCGACGAAAATGGCTGATGGCTTGCGCTGTTTTTCTCTGCTTCGCCAGGATCAGGCCAATTTCGTAGTGGGCTTCCTCGCAGTCAGGCTTCAGGCGCAGCGTTTGCGAGTAATGGGAAAGTGCCTCATCCAACTTGCCCTGCAGGGTCAGGGCATTGGCCAGCCAAAAATGCGCCCACACATGTTGCGGTCGAATACGAAGCACTGCGTTGTAGTGGGTAACGGCTTCCTCCAGGTTTCCAAACGAGGCCAGTGCCCGGGCGAAATTGTAGTGAGCATCCCCATTTTTCGGGTTCAATCGCAGCGCGGCAGCGTAATGGTTGGTGGCGATTTCAAGGCGCCCCATCGTGGCGAAGCAGAGGCCGAGGTTATTGCGCGCCGCGTCGTAACCCGGGTCGATCTCCAGTGCAGCCTCATAGTGAGGCATTGCCTCCGCCACACTTCCACGCACGCACATGGCTTGGGCCAGGTTGTAGTGGGCCGTGGCGTTCCTTTCCGTGGCGTGAATGGCCTGCCGGAAAAGTGCGACACTGTCCTGCCAATGGCGTAATTGCCCACTCGTGCCGAGGGCCATGGCGCCCAGGACTCCAATTCCCACAAAGGCCATGCCTCGCCGCCCAAAAGGAAAATGCCTTGCGAGGCCGGCTGCGCTCCAGGCCGCCATGATGGCCAGACCAAGCATTGGGATGTAGGTGTAGCGATCTGCCATGGACTGTTGACCGACCTGAACCAAGCCAATCACCGGCACCAGCACGCCGAGAAACCAAAGCCAGCCAACCATCAAATAGGGCTGCTGGCGGGCGAGCCGAACAAAAAGGGCTGACATTAGAATCAGCAGCGCGGCGGCTCCCGTCACCTGCCACCACGGCCACCAAACAGGATGCGGATAGAGCACCGCCAAATCGGCTGGCCAAAGAAACTTGCCCAGATACCGAACGCACGAGATGAGCGCGTTGCCAATCCGGGCCCCCAGCGGCAAGTCCACGACCGCTCCTGCTCCGCGCCCAGCCAGAAATGTTGCCACACAGGAAGCCATCACCAGGCCAAACAGCGGCAACTTTTCCAGTATCAATGCGCCCCAGCTTTTCCCGATGTCAGGCTCTCGCGGTTGCTTTGGTGAAGGATCGGAGTTCGTGAGGTCATCTTCGCGGGAAGCGAAATGCCTGACTCGCCGGAGGGGCCAGAAATCCAGAAGCAGTAAAACGAACGGCAATGTGATCAGGATCGCCTTGCACAACAACCCGACGGCGAAAAGCGCGAGCACCATGGCGTAGCGCGCCGCTCCCGGCTGTTCTGTGAAGCGTATGTAGGCCCAGATCGTGAGCAGCCAAAAACACCCGGCCAGGACATCCTTGTGCTCAGCCACCCACGCCACCGATTCCACGCGCAGCGGATGCCACGCAAACAAGGCGGCCGCAAAAACGCTGCACGCCAGCGCTCCCGTGAGTCGCCGTAGCACGAAAAAAAACAACAGCGCGTTCAGGCTGTGCAGGAAAAGATTGGCCAGGTGATGCCACCTGGGATCGGTTCCAAAAAACTGGCAGATGAACATGTGCGACAGCCACGTGAGCGGGTGCCAATGTCCCACGGATGAATTGCTGAAGGCCCATTTGAGACCGTCCCAGGTCAATCCTCTTTGCACGATTTCGTTTTCCGGTACGTACAGGGGATCATCGTAACTGACGAACTCGAACGAACCCACCGGCCAGTAAATCGCCCAGGTTCCCAAAACCAGGAGCAGCCCAATCAGCGGGGCGTTCCCCGGATTTGACAGGTTGCTGGCCGCCCGAGAAAGCGGAGGTGTGACATCGCCTGAAACATTCATTCGCTTGCAGCTTTCTGCCCGCAGAGAATGAGGGACCCGCTAATCTGCCGGACGCCAGGACAACTTTCCAGGACCAGGCTGAATCGCTCGACCGCTCTTAACCAACGCACTGGCGTGAGCGGATGCAAAAAATCGAAAGGCCGCACCGAGATCTGCCAAAGCCCGGCTTGACTCAGCAGCCGCTCCATCTCCCACCTAAAAAATGCCGTTTCGTTCGGGCTATCGCCCATCCGGCGTTTGATGAACCCAACATTCTTTTGCATCGCGATTTGCGGATTGAGCATATTCGGTTCGGAGAACACACACCAGCCGCCGGGTTTAAGGACGCGATGGATTTCCCCCAAAGCCTGTCGGGCGTCAACGTGGTGCAGGATGGAACAACCGAACGCGGCGTCGAAAGAATCATTCTGTAGTTTGAGATGCATCGCGTCCTGAATCTCAAAAACCACTTTAGCTCCCGGACAACTCACCCGCACCCGCCCTTCCGCGCGGCGAAGCAATTCTGGCGACAAATCGGTCGCCCGCAATTCCTGCACATACCCGGCGATACGATGAGTAAATTCACCTGTGCCGCAACCGATCTCCAGTACGGTGGACTGTGGCCCCATGTGTCCAAGACTGCGGAACAGCTCGGCGCGGCGCGCCGCCCGCAATTGACCCGCTGGGGTCTGCCAGCCCCAGACCTCATCGGCCCTGGACTCCCACTCTTTCCAGTGGGCCAGCTCGATCTCTTGACAAGTCATTGCCTTTGTTTCCGGTTTCACCAGGCCAACACAGCTTCGGCCGAAGGTAGGCCCGCAGCTTTCGCCTTTGAAGAAATAATAAGCATGCGCAGCGGCAAACACCGCTCTGCATCCAACGCTGCCTTCCTAATCGGCATTCGCGGAGCCAGAAAAAGTTTGTCAATCAGAGGCGGGATTCACACCATCCGGGCGCTTTGGCATGAACGAAGCCCACCCATCGGCAACCAGGACATCACCCGCGCCAAAACGATGGCTGGCAGAGTCGTTCCACGCGGCCATTGTGCGTTACCTGTCGCTCTATGTACTGGAGAACGATTGGTTGATTGATGTCAAACCGATGGTGTCACTCGCTCATCGCTTCAAAAACTACATCGCTCTTCAGCGACTGGACAAAGATGCTGTCCATTCCCTGCCTCCCAAGGGGCAATCCGGCCGGTATTGGCTTCTCAATGGCGCGATTCATTACGAAAAAGACGTCCAGGCCTGTTTTGAAGAGCTGGCTGAGCTGGCCGAAGCCAGTGATCGATTGATCGTCGTTTACTACAGTTCGTTGTGGCGGCCGCTCTTGAAACTGGCCAACGCGCTCGGCTGGCGGATGAGGACGCCGGAGCAGAACTGGATCAGCCATTCGGATGCCGCCAACTTTCTCACGCTGGCTGGCTTCAAGCCGGTCCGCCGCGACTCAAGATTGCTGTGTCCTGTGCCTATTCCGATCGTGGCGTGGTTGCTCAACACCGTCCTGGCTCAGGTGGCCTTCTTCCGCTGGTTTACCATCGTCAATGTATTGATCGCGCGTCCCTGCACTCGACAGCCCCAGGATAACGACCCTCTCTCGGTCTCCATCGTTGTCCCCGTTCGAAATGAAAGCGGGAACATCGCGGATATTCTGAAGCGTTGTCCCAGGATGGGACCAGATGACGAGCTTATCTTCGTGGAAGGGAACTCAACGGATGATTCCTGGGATGTGATTCAGCGCGAAACCGCTGCTTACCAGGGGCCGTTGCGGACGGTCGCGACCAAACAAGACGGCACGGGCAAGGGGGACGCGGTGCGGAAAGGATTCTCACTGGCTCGCAATCCGATTCTCATGATTCTGGACGCCGACCTGACCGTACCTCCCGAAGAATTACCAAAATTTTACGACGCGATTCGTTCCGGCATTGGCGAATTCATCAACGGCAGCCGGCTCGTCTATCCGATGGACGATCGAGCGATGCCCTTTTTCAACCTGATCGCGAACAAGTTTTTTGCGGTCGCTTTCACCTACGCCCTGGGGCAGGAAATCAAGGACACCCTGTGCGGGACCAAGGTGATACGCCGATCCGACTACCTGCGCCTGGCGGCACACCGTTCGTATTTCGGTGATTTTGACCCGTTCGGCGATTTCGACCTGCTGTTTGGCGCTGCGCGGTTGGGTTTGAAGATAGTCGAAGTGCCTATCCGTTACCGTGAGAGAACCTACGGCACTACCAATATCCAGCGATGGAGGCACGGTGTCATTCTGATGGGCATGCTGCTGTTGGCGGCGCGCAAATTCCGGTTTCTGTAACCATCCTTCCGTACACCAGCCACCATGCTGCTTCCGCTGCTCGCTCGACTGAACTCATGGGGGCTTTGGCGTATCAGCCTCCGCGTCGCCGGCAATCGCTTTCGCCCGCTCACCCTGGATCGCCTGGTTGCCTTGGCATTGTTTCGCGTGGGGCTGATGGGACGCCAGGAGTTCCGTCTGTTCCGGTCACTCCTGCGCCCCGGAATGACCGCGGTGGACATCGGGGCCAATCAAGGAGTCTTCACGCTGTTTTACGCGGGTCAAGTCGGACCTACCGGCTCCGTCATTGCCTTTGAACCCGATCCCGAAATGTTTTCGACGCTGAGCCACAACGCGAAGGCAAACGCCAGACCCTGGGTGGAACTGCACAATGTTGCGGTGGGATCAGAGGAGGGACAACTCACGCTTCACACCTCCCGGCTTAATCGTGGTGACAACCGCTTGATCCGCCAAGGCGCCGACCACCAGCCCACGGTGCGAGTGACGACGCTGGACCGGGTTCTAGGCGGGCGGAAAGTCCACCTGATCAAAATGGACGTTCAGGGCTGGGAGGGCGCCGTGCTCAAAGGTATGAAAGGGCTGCTTGCCTCCTCCCATCCGCCCTGGATTCACCTCGAAATCTGTCCTCACCTTTTGAGACAAGCCGGCAGTTCGTTCGACGAAGTCCATGGAATCCTGAAGCAGAATGGATACTCATTGCACGAAGCCGATGTCCGGCAAGCCACGTTGGACCTGAATAGCGTTGCGAAACTGGAAGGAGCGCTGCGCTACGCGAATGTTTTGGCAGTGCCATCGGCACGAAGCCTCACTGACACATTTGGTGAAGGCACATCCACGCAAGAAGAAAATCACCCGCAGTAAGGTTTCCCAAGACGTGCTGCGACCGCAGCGCAGGACACGCGGTTTCGGAGCGATGCCTCCATGTTATGGCGGCGCCAGTGGAGTTTCAGTTGCTTCTTTGATGGCGGCGGACTATGAGTGGCGTCCAACTTTCCTACTCATGAATATGATCAAATCATTCAGCGCCGTGCTTCTCGCGTTCCACTTCGCCGCCAGTGCCGCCACCGTCGGAGATTGGGTGGTTTACGAGGGCAAGAAAGGTCCCGGCAAGGGCAAACACATCGTTTTCCTTTCCGGCGACGAGGAATACCGATCCGAAGAGGGCTTGCCGCAGCTCGCGAAGATTCTGGCCGTCCATCACGGCTTCAAATGCACGGTGTTGTTCCCGGTTGACGCGGACGGCACCATCAATCCTAACAATCAGCGTTCGATTCCGAACGCCGCCGCGCTCGATTCTGCAGACGCCGTCATCATGGCGCTGCGTTTCCGCAAATGGTCGGATACCGACATGAAACATTTTGTGGATTACGTCAACTCGGGCAAACCCATCATCGCCCTGCGCACCAGCACCCACGCCTTCGACTTCGGCAAGGACAGCGCCTACGCGAAGTATGGCTGGCGGAGTAGCGAGTGGAAGGGCGGGTTCGGCAAGCAGGTGCTGGGCGAGACGTGGGTCGATCATTGGGCCAAACACAAGGTGGAAGCCACTCGCGGCATCATCGCCCCGGGCGCCCGGGGGGACGTATTGCTTCGCGGGGTCGTGGATGTCTTCGCTGACACCGACATCTATGAAGCCTACCCGCCCGCCGACGCAAAGATACTTCTCCTCGGACAGGCGCTCAAAGGCATGAAACCGGATTCGCCGCCGGCAGACTATCGGCGCAAGCGTTCCACCGACAAGCAAGAGCAGGGTATCAATGACCCGATGATGCCGGTGGCCTGGACGCGCCTCCATACCAATGAAACCGGCAAGGTGAACAAGATTCTTTGCACGACGTTAGGCTCGGCCACGGATTTGCAAAGCGAGGGTCTGCGACGGTTCCTGGTCAACGGCGCCTATTGGGCTGTCGGACTGGAAAAGAAAATTCCGCGGAAAGCCAGGGTCGATTACGTCGGCGAGTTTCATCCGACCATGTATGGCTTCAACACTTTTAAGAAAGGCGTGAAGCCGGCGGAGCACGAATTGAAGACCAAACCATGACGCGTGATTAAGCCTGTCCTCCAGGACGACGCCTTCCTCGAAGACGTGCGACGCGCCCGCGAGGAACCGCAGCGGCTTCACCTGTGGTGGCTTGGACAGAGCGGGTTTCTCGTCCAATGGCAGGGGCGCCATCTCTTGTTCGATCCTTACCTTTCCGATTCGCTCACCCACAAATACGCGGCCACGGACAAGCCGCACATTCGGATGACGGAACGCGTCGTAGCCCCGGAGCGGCTCAACTTCATCGACGCGGTCACGTCCAGCCACAATCATACCGACCATCTGGATCGCGATACACTGGTTCCATTGTTGCGCGTCAATCCCCGGCTGGAATTGATTATCCCTGAAGCCAACCGCGAATTCGTCGTCAATCGGCTCGAAATCCCGGTGGAACTTCCGCGCGGGTTGAACGCAGGCGAATCGACTACTGTCGCGGGCTTCACGGTTCACGCGGTGCCGGCGGCCCATAACGAACTGGAACGGGACCCGGCGGGCCGCCACAAGTTTCTGGGCTATGTCGTCGAGGCTGGACCCCTGACGATTTATCACTCCGGTGACACGTTACGCTATGAGGGCATGGACGACTGGCTTCGCCGCCGGCCCATCGATATCGCGCTCCTGCCCATCAACGGCGACCGCCCTGAGCGCCGGGTCGCGGGCAACCTCAGCGGACGCGAGGCCGCGACACTGGCCAGGGACATTGGTGCGGGCATGGTCATCCCCTGCCACTTCGACATGTTCGAGTTCAATACCGCCAGGCCGGACGAATTCATCGCGACCGCCCAATCCCTTCACCAGCCGCATCGCGTGCTGCGCTGCGGCGAGCGATGGAGCATGAACCCGCCGTGACGGTATGCGGCGGTCCTCGTTCGTCGGTGCGCTCTCTGGTATTGAAAAAAGTTGATTTCCGATCCATTTTATCGGACATAACGCCTGCGACACCCTGACTGAATTATGGCCAGAGATCGGATGCAGAAACAGCGGTTCGAGTTGAAGTACCTCATCAACGAGGAAACCGCCCTGCTCGTGCGCGACTTCGTCCGCAGCTATCTGGATTTCGATGAATACAGCGTCGGCAAACCCAATTACTCCTACCCGGTTCACAGCCTCTACCTGGATTCGGACGATTTGAAGCTTTACTGGGAGACCATTAACGGTAACAAGAACCGCTACAAGCTGAGGCTCCGCTTTTACAGCACCCACCCCGACGCGCCCGTCTTTTTCGAGATCAAGCGACGGGTGAACAACTGCATCATGAAACAACGCGGCGGAGTGCGGCAGGATTGCGTGCCACTGTTGCTCAAGGGCCACTTGCCCCAGACCGAACACCTGGTTTCCAAAGGGCCAAACCAGTTGGTGGCCCTGCAAACCTTTTGTCACCTGGCCCATTCCATCCACGCCAATCCAAAGGTCCACATCTACTACATGCGCGAAGCCTACGTGAGTGACGACGACCAATCGCGCGTGACCATCGACCGCCGGGTCTATGGCGAGGCCAACCTCGACTACTCCATCAAGACTGAGATGGAAAACCCCTCACTGAGCTTCGCCAATCATGTCATCCTCGAACTCAAGTTCACCAACCGTTTCCCGGACTGGTTTCGGGAACTGGTGCGCGTGTTCGGTGTCATGCAGTGCGGCGCGGCCAAATACTGCGAGTCAGTGCAGGCTGTTGGTTTTGAAAAGCTCGGCGCGACACACGCCGTGCTTGAGGAGGGCGTGCGGATGACACGTTCGTGGTAACAAGCGGCCGCCGTCGGCTTGGAACTAATGTCGAGCTTTACGCCTTGAGCTTCGCCCAACGGTTGCCCGCCTTTTCCCTCGACCATTCCCTCATCGGCTGCTAAGAACCCTTTTTGTTTTACGGACGCGTTCAGCGCAGCCCGCCGCATGAAGAAGGAACTCGATATACTCATCATCGAAGACGTCGTTCACGACGCGGAATTGATCGAAGCGGAATTGCGCACCGCCGGCCTCGCCTTCCACTCCCGGCGCATCCAGACCCGCAACGCTTTCCTCGACGAGTTGGGCAAAGCCCGGCCCGACCTCGTCCTGTCTGACTTCACACTGCCCGAGTTCGACGCCCTGGAAGCGCTCCATCTGCTGCGCAAGCTCAAGCTCGATGTGCCGTTCATCCTCGTCACCGGCACCCGCTCGGAGGAAGTAGCCGTCGAGTGCATTCGCGAAGGCGCGGATGATTACATCCTCAAAGCCAGTCTCAAGCGACTCCCGACCTCCATTACCAATGTCCTTCAGAAGCACGCCATCGAACAGGCCCGCCTCCGCACCGAATCCGCCCTGCGCCGGAGCGAGGAACAGTATCGTCTCATCGCTCAGAACACGCGTGATCTAATCAGCCTCGCGGATGTGGATGGGCGCTTTCTTTACGCCAGTCCCTCGCACAAAACGAGCCTCGGCTACGTGCCCGAGGAGCTGGCGGGTACCGAGCTGTTGGAACTGATCCACCCCGAAGACGGTCCTGCCGCCCGTGTCGCCTGGGAGCAGGCCCGCCAGCACCGCGAAAGCCGCACCGCCGAAGTGCGCATGCGCCATCGCAATGGCGCCTTCCGCACTTTCGAGTCGATTACCAACTGGATTTTCGATGACAAAGGCCATCCCCAGCGCGCGGTCATCATTTCGCGCGACATCACTCGCCGCAAGGAAAGCGAGGAAACGCTGCGCAGCCTGCCCAAACTCATCCGCGAAGCCCAGGAAGCCGAACGCCGCCGCGTCGCGCGCGAATTGCACGACAGCGTCATTCAAATCCTGTCCGCCGTGAAATTCCGCCTCCAGGCCGTCGAAGAGCAACTTGCCGATGAAAACCCCTCGGCCTGGCGCAACACGCTCAAGACCAAGGCCAACCTCGAAAATGCCATCCAGGAAGTGCGCCGCATCTCGCGCAACCTCCGCCCCAGCGAACTCGACGATCTCGGCCTCGCTCCCGCCCTGCGCAGCTTGTGCAGTGAATTCGGCGAACGCACCGGCGTCTCCGTCGAGCTGTCCATCAGCCGCCTGCCGCAAACCGTGCCCGACGACATCGAGTTGAATCTGTACCGCATCATCCAGGAAGCCCTCGGCAACATCGAAAAACATTCCCGCGCCACACGCGTCTCGCTGCGCCTGGCCCGCGAAGCCTCGCAGTTGCGCGCCGCCATCCGCGACAACGGACGCGGCTTCGATCCTCTCGCCCCTCGCGGCCGCAAATCTAAACCGCCCGGCATGGGACTCGTGGACATGCGCGAGCGCGCCGCGCTGCTCGGCGGACGCTGCCAGCTTCGTTCCGCGCCCGGTGAAGGCACAGAGATTCTAGTTGAGATGCCTCTCAAAAGCGTGGATAACTCAAAAGCAAAACCCGGTGAAAAAGGACAAACCGAAAAAAATTAAACTGCTCCTCGTGGACGATCACCCGATCGTCCTAGACGGCATCAAGTCCCACCTCTGCGCCCAGCCCGACTTCGAGGTCGTGGGCGATGCTGCCAACGGCCAGGAAGCCCTGCGCAAAGCCAAGCTCCTGCTGCCCGATGTTGTCCTCATGGACATCAGCATGCCGCACATGAACGGGCTGGAGGCGATGACCAGCCTGCGCAAGCAGGTGCCCAACGCGAAAATCCTTGTGCTCACCATGCACGACAGCCGCGAATACATCGCGCAGGTCGTGCGCTCCGGCGCCCGCGGTTACTTGCTCAAGGACAGCGCGCCCGCCGAACTCGTGGGCGCCATCAAGGCCGTGCATGGTGGTGAAGTCTATTTCAGCCCGTCCGTCTCCAAGGTGCTCATCGAGGAAATGGCCGACGGCCGCAAGCCTTCCGGCCCGGAGCAACAGCCGCTCACGGATCGCGAGCGCGAAGTCCTTTCGCTCATCGCCGAGGGCCTGCTCAACAAACAAATCGCCGACCGCCTCGGCATCGGCGTGCGCACCATCGAGACGCACCGCGAGCGCATCATGCGCAAGCTCGACATCCACACCGTCGCCGGCCTCACCAAATACGCCATTGCCCGCGGGATGACGACGATGCCGTAGCGAGCAGCGGTGCGATCAAAGGCAAGTCGTTATACGAAGCAACTTATGCAAACATCAAATGCGGGGGCGCATTCAGCGGTGAGTTGAATGACAAAAGCAATTTCAACGGGACTAGGCGCCGTAAGATTCAGTCCACAAGAATGAAACAACTAGCACTTCTACTGGTTCCAGTTGTTGCTCTCGCATGTGGATGCGCGAGCACAGACCGAGTGATGCTCGACAGCACCAAGCGTCCTCCAACGGTCAGCGTGGACATTTACAAAACTGGAGAGAAACCAAAGCGCGGTTACAGAGAGATCGCGCGGATGTCCTTCATGGGGCCGCGCGAGGACGAACTAAAGGCGATGAGGCATTTCGTTGGAGAAGGCAAAAAGCTTGGAGCGAACGGGATTATTTTGGAGCCTACCGAAGACGGTGGGATGCGCGGCGGATTCAATATGTACGGTGGCGGCTTTAAGACGACCTTCGTTTTTAAGGCTTCAGCGATCGTTTACGAGTAGAAACCGTTAAGCAAGCCGCTGAACCACACACCTCAGCACGGACATAGTGCAGAGCCATTAGACTGCTTGCCAGAACGGCTTGTTCCGATTCGCCGTCGTATTGTTCGCCCCGTCGTCCAAAAACCTTTGCCTACGAACTCGCGCTCGTGTAACGCCGCATCGACAGCCGCCAGCCCCATTCCGACGCCGCGAAGCAAACCACGCCCATCGCCAGGAGCAAGAGCATGTCGGGCGGTGACGACAGCTTGCCCGCGAGCAACCTGGCGGGCACGTTCGCAACCAGGATCATCGGGATGGCGAAGGTGAAGAACACCTTGAAGAACCCGCGGAACGCCGCGTCCGGCAGGCGCGCGATGTTGAACAGGTTGTAATAGCCCCAGACGATCCCCTGCGCCTTCACCGTCCAGAAGGCCACGCTCGTGAGCAGGAACATCAGCGAGTAATGGATGAGCACGCCCACGCCGCACAACGCCAGGAACCCGGCCACTTGCATCACCGTCGGCGTCAGGTCCAATTGGCGCAGGGCATAGACCATCACCGCCACGTCCGCCGTCGCGTTGATGAACGCGCCGAGGTCCACCTGCCGGAAAGAAATCAGAAAGCGCGTGTTCACCGGCAGCAGCAGGAAAAAATCGAAACGGCCCGTGCGGATGTGTTCCGAGAGCTGCACGCAATTGTTCAGGAACAGCCCGGTAAAAATCTGCTGGATGAAATGGCTCGCCGCCACCAGCAGGATGACCTCCCACTTCGACCAGTCGCCGATGCGCTCGGTGTGCCGGTAAATGACCGCGATAAACGTGACCTGCAGCGCGAACCAGAGCAGGTCCACCACGATCCACAACAGGAAGTTCACCTTGAAGCCCATTTCGCGCACCACGCTGTTCTTCCACAGCGCGGCGTAAAGGGCGAGGTAACGGCGCAGAGCGTTCATGCTTCGCGCTTGCAGTATGACCACAACTTCCTACGCTCACAATCAATGAAAAGCATCGTCCGCCTCCGTCGTGGTCGAGTTTCGTTTCCGCAGTGCAATTCCTGAAGCGATTACCACGTGATGGAACATCTCATCCTGCGCCAGTGGAAGGACTCGGACCTGGAGCCGTACGCCGCGATGAACGCCGATCCGGAGGTGATGCGCTACTTCCCTGCCTTGTTGACCAAGGAAGAGACGGCAGCCTCGTTGGAACGCCAGCGGCGCGCCATTGATGAGCGCGGATGGGGACTCTGGGCCGTCGAAGTCGATGGCGTCTTTGCCGGATTCACGGGACTCAATGTTCCGACTTTCACCGCTCCCTTCACGCCATGCACCGAGATCGGCTGGCGGTTTCGCCGTAAATTTTGGGGCCGGGGCCTGGCTTCCCGCGCGGCGCGCGAGGCGCTGCGGTTTGGATTCCAATCGCTCAAGCTAACAGAGACCGTCGCCTTTACCGCCGCGACCAATGACCGTTCGCGGAAGCTAATGGAACGGCTGGGCTTTGTGCGGGACATCGACGGGGACTTTGATCATCCCTCGATTCCCGAAGGCCATGCGCTTCGCCGACATGTCCTGTATCGCATCAAGCACGAACCAGCGTGAGCGAGTTAGCCTTGATACCTTCCACGAATCCCGCGATGCCTGTGTCCCGGAGGGACTCTCCACTATTTGAACATTTTCAGAAAAAACATTTGAGTCAGCGCGGTTCCCGACTTTGGCAGAATGCCTCGTTCACACATTCGCCGCCATGCGACCGGCCAGGCGTTGCAAAGCTGGAGAACGGTCGTGCGGATCGAGGCGGACTTCAAGGAGGCAGAAGCAACTGGTGTGTTGCTCGGCGGCGCGCAGGGCTTCGTCCAATTCGCTTTCGGTCTCGATGACGAAGCCGCGTCCGGCGCCGAGCACTTCGGGGACCCGGTGAAATTGCCAGGGCCAGAGATCATTGAACGGCCCGTCTTTCATCGGGCGCTCAGTGCCGTAGCCGCGGTTATTGAGCACAACGACAATCGGGTTGAGTCCGTAGCGAGCCGCAGTGGCCAGTTCCATTCCAGTCATCTGGAATGCACCGTCGCCCACGAGCACCAGCGGACGCAATTTCGGATTGGCGATTTGCGCGCCAACCGCCGCCGGCACGGCAAAACCCATCGACGTGTAGTAGGCGGGGCTGATGAATTCCGTGCGCTTGCGGATGAACAGGTCGGCGGCGCCAAAGAGCGAATCGCCGACATCGGCCACCACAATCGCGTGTTCATCGAGAAACGAGTTCAGGCACTCAAACAGCCGCTTCACCGTCACCCGCGCGGCGCCGGGCCGTGGCTTGAAGTTGGCGGGAGGCCGCAAGCGCGGGATGCGTGGCGCGGGCCGGCGCCTGAGTTTTGTTGCGAGCAGTCCACGCACAAAGTCTTTGAAGCGCACTTCTTCGTAATTGTGGTAACGGATGGAAAGCTTCTCGCTGGTGGCCGCGATGGATCGGCCCGGATCGAGACGCGCGGTGAAGATGCCGAGGTTGATGTCGGTCATGAACGCGCCAAGCATGATGACGCAATCGCTCGACTCAACGTAGCGGCGGACTTCCTCGCGGCCCATGGCGCCCTCATAGACGCCGAGGTAAAGCGGCTGCTGCTCGCCAATGACCGACTTGCCAAGGATGGTCGCGGCCACCGGGATGTTGGCCTTCTGCGCCAGCTTGAGCAGCGTTTCCTGCAAGCCGAAGCGATGCACTTCGACGTCGGCGATGATGACGGGCTTCTTCGCGCCGTTGATCATCGCGGCGGCTTCGGCAAGCGCGGCGCGGAGCGATTGCGGCTGGCTGGCTTCATGGATTTCCTGCGGGCGATAATGCGGATTACCAGGCAGGTCCACCATGTCTCGCGGCAGTTCGATGTAAACGGGCCGCTTGTAGCGCAGCGCGGCGTGCAACACGCGGTCGATTTCCTGAAATGCCGTCTGCGGGTCGCTCAAGACGGTCGAGGCCACAGTGAGATGCTTGAAGACCTGCGCCTGCGTGTCGAATTCCCGGACCTTGTGGTGCAACAGAGGGTTCTTCTCACGCTCCTTCATGCCGGGCGCCCCGCTGATGACGACCACCGGCGATTTTTCAGCGAAGGCCTCGGCGGTGGTGTTCGCGACCTTAAGCCCACCGACGCAATACGTGATGCACACCACACCGAGACCACGCACGCGGGCGTAGGCGTCGGCGGCGAAGCCGGCGCCCTGTTCGTCGCAAGTGTTCACGAGGCGCAGTTTGCTGTGCTGAAGGAGGTCGTAGAAACCGAGCACATAGTCTCCGGGGATGCCGAAGACATGGCGCACGCCGTGGCTATGGAGTCGTTGGATGAGGTATTGGCCGATGGTCGTGGCGGTCTTTTTCATCGCGAGCAGAGAATGGTGGTCCGTTTCGTGGCTTATTCCGGTTTGCGATTCCGATACCAAACGGCATTGCGCGTTTCCCGTCCGGCCAAAATCAAATCGAGCCGGCTGTCCGCGTCGAGATCGACGGCCTTAAGATCATACGCCTCCTGTTGGTTCGTCGTGTCGATGCCGTGCGAGGCGAACATCCCTTGGCCGTTGTTTTGATACCAGCGAACAAGCTTGGCGCCGAAGGAAGCGGTGGCCACGTCCAAATCACCATCGCCGTCGAAATCGCCCACGGCCAGCGCGTGCGGATCGCGGAGTTCAGCGTCAATAAAGTGTTTCTTCCAGACCGGCCCCTCGAACCAAAACACGCCTTTGCCGTGACCGCAGCTCGCGACCGCGTCCGGCACGCCGTCTCGATTCACGTCGGCAGCCCTGATGTTAGTCGCGCCGTTTTCTTTCGCGATGGAAT
>Ga0187893_10007637_pt1 | contig 17578 bp, 15 predicted proteins | sample MA1701074metaG_FD_139574 | JGI IMG/M metagenome (GOLD analysis project Ga0187893, IMG submission 139574) | White microbial mat communities from a basaltic lava cave in the Kipuka Kanohina Cave System on the Island of Hawaii, USA - MA170107-4 metaG ... | reverse complement strand
GCGCCCCCGTTCGATTTCTCTGGCGAGATTCTTGATCTCGCTGAGCGCCTCGACCGGTTCGAACTGAATGCTGGCGGAGACGAACTCGCCGTTCTGGTAAATTCCGAAGCGCGGCGCGCGATGGATATTCTGCGAAGGCTCGAAGTAAACCGGTCCTACAACTCCTTGTGCGCTGGTTTCCAGGGTGTTCATCGCGGCAAGCGCGCGCGCCGTCTTTTCGCGATCTGCTTCCACTTGGATTTCAGAACCAGTAATGCTTGCATTCTGCATCGCGGCAAGCAGGATGAGCGCCGCATCGTACCCGTTTACCACGCGGTCGTCAGGTTGCAGGACGTCGTCCGTGGTTCTGTCTGCGAAGGCGCTCCGATATCCATCCAGAAATTGATTCGCGTAGCGGTTGGCGCTATCGAAGATGACGGCGCGGGTTGTGAGAATGCCGTCCGTGTAATAGCCGGGGAATGTGATTTCCTCCGGCTGGCTCTCGATCCTTTCGATGAAGGCAGCGGAGCTCAGGGCGCTCCCTCCGGCAATGGGGTAGGAAACGCCCTTTCTTTTCATTTGGATGACAAGTTCCGCTGCAGTAGATTCGTCTGTGGCGATGAAGATCGTGCCCGGGTGATTTGTTCCCGTGTCCGCAGAGACGATATCGGAAATGAGCGCGTCGATGCTTTCTTCTCCCACTTGTTTTTCTACCGTGATGGTCCCGCCCAACCCTTGAAATGTGTTCTTGAATTGATGGGCAAGCGTCTGGCTGTAGCTGTCGCTGGTCGAAACGATGGTGGCGGTATCCGCGCTGTTGACCTTTCGCAAATAATTAGCGATGTACGCCGCTTCGGATTCCACCGTGTACGACGTGTTGAAGTGATAGTAGTAGCTCTCGGTGAAATGCTCCGTGATGGGGGAGATGTTCAAGGCGGGGATGCCCGAAATCTCGTAAAGCTCTGCCGCCGCTTCGAGTGTGTCGGCGGTGGAATGCCCGATCACCGCGACCGCGTTACTGCGTACAATCAGGTTGGCTATTTCCGCCGCCCGTTGCGTGTCACTGTCGTCATCGTAAAGTTCGATCTGCAAGTTTATTCCGCCGCGTTCCCGGATCTGCTCTGCGGCAAGGCTCACCCCGGCATAGATAGATTGGCGATTGACACTTCCATCTGACTCAAGAGCATTATCCTCTAGCACCGCAATAGTTACGGTTCTGCTGTCTTGCGTCGTGCTCAAGCTGGCGCAATTGGCAAGCAAGCCGGTAAGAATGAGAATCAAGAACAACCTAGTGAGATGAGAAAGCGACCGCTTCATCAAAGTACTTTCAAGCCGAATTCCCATAGTCTAACACCGTATGTAGTGGTGGATCGCATAACATTTCAATCTTTACAGCTCTAAGGCGGGGGCCAGGGAATGTTGACTGCTTGTGAAAAGCCGTGTTTTTCCACCGTATATAACTTTCCGGAAGATGGTTGGGCGCACCCTGCTTCATCTCTGACGGTGTACGAAGTAGTAAATTGATTGGGATAGGAATCCGTCCACCAGTAGTAAATCGTGTCCTGACAGACGAACAGTTCGAGCAGGTAACCGCGGTCGTCATCCGTGGTCATTTTTACCGGATCCCACGCGATGGTTACTTTGTTTCCGTCGCGCGTTGCGGTCACGTTCTTTGGCGGACCGTACATGTTGTTGCCGATGGATTGCAAGTTCAATTCTTTGTATTCGAGCATAGTCACATCGCCGACCACATCCACCACCGAGGGCGCGACCCAGCAAAAGTAATTCAATTTGTCGAATTTGATGTACAGCCACTTGCTATAGACGTATCTCTGGCGCGCAGTACCTACATCGCCTGGGTATAAATCTGCTGCATGGAGATAAGCAACCGAAGGACCGTACCTGCAATGGGCTTGTTTATTGACCGTAACCACGGGAAATGAAAATGTCGGTGTTGCGGTAACGGTTGGCGTGAGTGTGATCGTCGGCGTGAAAGTGACTGTTGGCGTAGACGTTTCGGTGGATGTGTGCGTTGGCGCGGGCGTATCCGTCCACGCGGCGGCAGTCTGTGTTGCCTGCTCTGCCGGTGATGCTCCGCAGGCTGTGATCAAGAACGAGACGACGAGCAAACAGTAAGCCGCTTTCATTTGAATTCTCCAAGAAGTGCCGTAATGTTCGTACCCAGCATGTCGTTGTTGTAGCCGCCTTCCATGGCAATAACAGTTGGAAGATCAAGCGAGGCGATTCGTTCCCCAATCTTGCGGATTCCCTCCGTTGTGACTTTGATCGTACCCAGCGGGTCGTCAGCGTAAATATCCATACCCGCGGAGAGGACCAGAAATTTCGGTTTGTACTCTCGTATCAAATCCAGTGCGCTTTCGAGTGCTACGAGATATGAGCCGTCATCCGTTCCTTTGGGGAGCGGAAAGTTGTGATGAAAACCCAAGCCGCCGCCTTCGCCGCGTTCCTCCGCGTGGCCGAAAAAGCTGGGATATTCGAAATCAGGGTTGGCATGAATAGAGATTGTCATCACGTCGTTGCGGTTGTAAAAAATGTCCTGCGTGCCGTTCGCGCAATGATAATCAATGTCGAGCACCGCGATATTTCCCTTCGCTGAAAGCCAGTGCGCGGCTACCGAGGCGTTGTTGATAAAGCAATATCCACCTGCGTAATCGTTCCCAGCATGATGCCCCGGTGGGCGGCACATGGCAAATGCAGCACGTTCTCCGCCAGCCACGGCGTGAGCCGCGCTCAGCGCGCAATTCGCGGAAGCCAGTGCCGCTTCGTATGTGCCTTCCACAATGCATGCGCTCAAGTCCATGATGTAGTAGCCGCCGCGCCCGAGTACTGACTTTGGTATTTTGGGATGATGCCGAAGAGCGAACGTGGCAGGCAAAAAGACGGAGGAATCTTTGGGCTTTGATTCCAGCCACTCGGTCCAGCACGAAGCGAGGAAGTGAATGTATTCTCTGTCGTGGACTGCCAGAATTGGGTCGAGTCCAAAATTTGAAGGTTCGAGGATTTCTGCCCACTCGGTTTTGCGAATTGCATTTAGTATTCGATCCATGCGGTCGGGGTTTTCGAGATATGGGACGCGCAAGCCGCCATCGAAGAGCTCAAAAGGAGGGTGGTGCCGGCGATGTGCTTCGGAATAATAAACCTTCATTCGGTAAGAACCTATACTACAATTGTATCAATAGTCCGGAGGATTCCATGGATGTAATTGATGCGATTCATCACAGACACATGAACGTAAAAGTAAAACAAGACCCGGTGCCGCGCGCAGTGATCGAAAAGTTACTTTCTGCCGCGGTGCAGGCTCCCAATCATTACAAAGTGAGACCGTGGCGTTTCGTAGCGCTGACCGGCGATGGGCTCAAGAAACTTGGCGATGTGTTTGCCGCTTCTTTCGCGGAACGTCATCCTGATCTGCCAGCGGAGGCGTTAGACAAGACCCGCGCGCTACCGCTCCGCGCGCCGCTCGTGATTGCCGTCGGTGTGGATAAACCCACCGAGCCGAAAGTGTTGGAGATCGAAAACATCGTCGCAGTCGGCGCGGCGTGCCAGAATCTTCTGCTCGCGGCGGAGGCAGAAGGACTCGCCGTCAAATGGCGGACAGGCGAATGGGCGCTGGATGCGAAGGTGAAAGAGTTTCTGCGGTTTGCGGCAGACCAACACTTGATCGCCTACTTGTATATTGGTTATCCCGAACTGACGCCTGAACACGAGCCGCGCCCTTCGTTTGATGATCGCACAGTATGGATGGAGTAATTCTATTCGCGGTGAAAAGTAAACAGCGAGTACTAAAAAGAGCGATGAGATCAGACTCATCGCTCTTTTGGTCCCTACGGATTATGCATGTGTATTCACTGCGGCTGACTTACGGTCAACGATTCGATATCCAGATTCACTGGCAAGGATTGCGGCGACCAGACGGAAAGCCCGATCTTACCGTCAGTGAAACCAAACCTCGCATCGGAGAACTCATGCAGAAGTTCGCCGTTCACAAGGAGGCTGATCACGTTGCCTCGACAAGTCATTGTATAGACATTGGTCGAAAGCCCCGACTGTATTTCGTTGGATTCGTCGGCAAACACTTCGTTGTATCCCTGACTTACAATGCCCACGTTGTCTACCACATAAAAGGCAAATGTCTGCGAATTGGAAACTTGGACTTCGTACCAGCCAATATCACTATAGCGGCAGATCAATCCTACACCGTTCGAATTATTCCCGCGGTTGGTCACCACGGCCTCGACCTTGACATCCGAGTACGAAAACGCTTCGTTGATGTAATAGAATCTTGGCATACTTCCGTCCCGGATGAAGAGTTGTACGGCGAGCGCGCCGCGCTCGATGATTGCTTCCGCGAGGCTCGAGTCGCCGCTGGTCATGAATTGAAGCCAGCGTGGGTCCGTGTTAAAGTCCTCCACGTAAAAGGGGTTGGGTGTCGGCATAGGGCTTTCGACCGGTTCGGTGAAGGTTGGCTCCGAGGTTGGTGAACTCAATCCCGCAATGGTTTCAGCCGTCGGCGTTTGAGTTGGGGGGTTAGGCGATGCCGGAGGTTGGCTGGACTCCACCGCAGCCGTAGGCGGCGCGTTCGCTACGCTCGTTCGTGACACAACCTCAGCTTGGGTCTGCACCCCCAATCGCGTTGAGACGAAATTCAACAAAGCGACTAGCACGACCGCATTTACACCGATCCAGAAGAAGTGACTTCGTTGCATGTTTTCATTTCTGCCCCTGCGCCTCCGGTACCACGCGATACCGAATCCGAAGATCAGCGCCGCGGAAAGAAGTGGAAACGCGCGGATCGCCGCAAGGCGCGCGCTGTCTTGCAATGTCGCGAAGCGGTAGATGCCATAGCCTGCGAGCAAGAGAATGGCAATACATGCGAGCGTAATGATGATTGCTCGCCCGCCGGTGGTCTCGCGTGCGTCTTCAATGGTTTTTATCTCGGCGCGGACGAACCACAAAGCAGCCAACAGTGGCGGCAACCAGATGACCTGTATGGCGAGATTGCTGTCCGCGTAGAAATATGCATCGGAGGTGTAGAAGTATCGTGCGTAATAACTGGCCCAAATGGCTAAGCTCAATGGCGAAAAGTAATAACATTGAGTATAGAAATTTTCCTTGAGCGTATCTTCGCCAATGGCTGTGGTGAGCAGTTTGGTGGCGAGAGCAAATAGGAGGGGCGGTATCATCAGCGCGAGCGCGAGGAAGATCGTGTTCTCTCTCTGTACTTGCGCTGTGAAAGTCTCGAAACCGGCTGTCTTCACCGCCTCTGCCGATTTAGCTGATTGCTCATTCGAAATAACAATTGGCTGGTCGGTCCTTGCCGGTACGATAACTCTTAGCGACGTGGAGTACGTCTCGGTCGGAACTCCCGCGCCGGTTGCCGGTTCGAATCGAATTGGTTCATACTTTCCCGCGGTCACCGACACAACATATTCGCCGAACTCCGGAAACGTAAAGATGAACGTATCTTTAACGCTGTTGTCATCCAATTCTTCGACGCGATTCTCCGGGCTTCCGGGAAAATGAACCACTGGTGCAAACGTAACTAACCCTCCGGAAACCAGTGTAACCCCGTCCTCGGTCTGAACGGGAGCCGGTTGTTCTCCAACTCTGCTTACTGACCACACGTGGAAATACTCCATGTCTGCGGAGGATCGAAAATCGGTGCGGACATCAAAGGAGAGAATCCTGTCTGTGGTGGGTTGTGTTTCTGCCGGAGAACTGATCGTCGCACCGTACGTCGGCAGAAGGTTGAATGCCAGTGCAGGAGCCAGCGCCACGATCAGCAGGAGAATGATGGGGGAGATGTATTCGTCGAACGGCGTCTCATCCTTTTCGAGTTCCTCTTTCACATAACCGGGCGCCCAAGCCGGGTTCAGAGTGACCTTGACGATGGTCTTCGGCACGAGAATGACCCACATCAAGACCTTATAGATCAGTTTTTCAATATCCAAAAATATGGTGAAAACACTTTTCATTACTCACTCCAGCCTTGGTTTATTTTCCCAACGCTTCGACTAACAGGTCGGGCATATCGGTAATAATACCATCCACGCCCCATTCGATGAATTGTTTTATCAACCTCAAGCCATTTCAGACTGTGTCCCTAGAATACCAAGAATCGCGCCACCGACATGAAAACCACCGAGAGGATCAGCGACGCGGCTGTGACGCGCGAGAACAGCGCCTGCCTTCTTTGTAGCATCTGTAATTGCATCGCCTGTTCAGGCGATGGTTTGCCCTGAATTTGGCCGCCGAGGTTTACCAGCGCATTCGTCGTTCTGCCGATGAGGATTCCAAAGATGAATCCAATCACCCCGAAGGCAGACCCGACGCCGAATCCTGTACCCGCGCCGGAGGCCATCCACGCGGATTGGAATCCGTTCGAGTCGATCCAATACAACCAGACGCCTGCGAGCGCGGTCAAGCCAGCCGCAACGGACATGCGCGTAGTGAATTTCAGGTTTCGCACGAGATGCGCCACGAATTTGGGTCCCGCCTCGCCCATAGCGCCAACGGTCGGCGCGATGAAGAATGTCATCATGAGCGTGCCGCCTACCCAGAAAATGCCAGCGCCGATGTGTACGACACGAAGTGTTAGAAATAGATAGTCCATATTGTCTCCTTGAGGTTCTAAAACCTAGACATTGTAATATATTGGCTGGAAGCTTTGGCTTTACGGGTTTCTCCACAAAAACCGATTGATTCGTGCATCCGTCATTCGGAAGCCAATCCGTTCGTAAACCTTGATGCCCATTTCGGTCGAATACAGAGCTCCATATTTGTATCCATCCTTGTCTCTTGCATCCAGCAGGGGTTTGAGCGTGATTGCCGCTCCAATTCCTTTTCCCTGCGCGGACGGAACTGTTGCGACCGCGTACACGCTGGCAACCCCGCCGCCATTGAACAACATATTGGTAGCGACAGGTTTGGTGTTCAGGTATCCCACAAACATTTGCCATGGAGTTTTCCCGATACCAATTTTGAGACTTGCATCCACCCATGCCTGCCCCGCCCACTCAGGAATTTCGTACGTTTCCACGAACACTTTCTTAAAGTCGTACAAGCCAACCTCAGTTTGAACCTCCTTGATTTCGAATCCCACGGGCGTTTTCGTGAGAACCGTTTCGTTCATTTGGGTTAGCTCTGCAACCATACATGGCGAGCCCTGCTCCGTGGAAAGAATTCCCTTTGCCAACTCTTTCGTTTGTTCTGCCATCGAAATCATTCCGCGCTTTGCGAGTCGTTCTTCCAAGTCCTCTGGGGTTGTATTACCGCCGGTCCACCAGAAGAAGTACGGTGCGTTCCGCTCTTTGAACCAGGCAATCGCTTCGTCAATCGCGGCGTCCGCTTCACCTGCGGATAATTGAGTATTCCATACGCCTTTGAACATTGGATTTGTAGGAAATGTGAAATGCCGTGATAGCTTGCCATTCTCTAGCAATTGGCCCTCGGGCAATTTGTTTGCCATCGCGCGAAATAGGTCGTATAGATTTTCGAATACAGCTAGCGCGAGCTCTTCGTCAGTTGCATTTTTGAGAATTCGGTTGGTTGTCATTGATTTTCCTTTCGATGCAGAAATAAATCATCCTATTGCCTGCGCGGCTAAACTGCCGATCAGCCCCAGCCAGTATGCAGAAGTATAGTAGATGAACATCGGTTGCCTGCCGCGCCTCCAAAGCAGGAAAGCCGCAACGATTGCGAGCAAGGCTACTACATATAAATCAAGACCGATGGTTTCAAACCCGAGGTTGGCGAAAATGCCGGCGCCGAGAAACAGGGAGTTCAAAAGGAGCAGGACAATGTCCGTGCTCGTAAGGCGATCTTTGTAGGGAAATAGGTTTTGCAGAAATAAGATGGCAAGGTTGACAAGAGTAAACCCTGCGAAAAATACCCAGTGACTGAACTCATCGTCATTGAAGATGACGATCCGGCACAGAGCAGAACCGGGGTCCGGGTCACAGAAGCGGACATGCAGGTAATTCGTCACCTCGTGGTTTCCGTAACTTGCCGCGGTGAGATACAAACCGACCATGAAAACCAGATTCCATGCGGTGTGGGCTCGCCCTTCGCGGGCAGGTGAGTTGTATTCGATGGTTTTTTTGAGCAGATAGGTTGCAGCGAGGCTGATCAACGGGATGACGAGTATGTTGTTGAAATCCACCCATCGTAGAAACTCGTTTGGCAGAACGTAACCCGTGAACCAATCGGTTAAGCGGTTGAGCGAAACAAAAATTGCGAGCAGAGATTGTACGCCGAGCAAAATATGTATGCGTTTCATTTTTCTCCCGTTCAATCAATGGAGATTCGCTTTTCTTTCTCTGATCCTCGTCAGCAAGACGGCGCGCGTTCTATTTTACATTAAATTCGGGATATAATCCCTTGAGTGTACAAAGCAACGTCAGGGGGGCGACGGTGTTTGTAGGTCTAATACCCATCAATGGAGCAGTAATGAAGAAGGAACAGCAACTGGATATGTATCACCAAATGGTGCTGATCCGCCGCGTGGAAGAGCGCGGGGCGGAACTGTATCAGGCGGGTAAAATCGGCGGTTTTATGCATCTCTACATCGGACAGGAAGCGGTTAGCACCGGCTTGATCGCGGCACGTGAGCCGCGTGACCGCGTCATCACTGCTTATCGAGATCACGGCGTCGCGATCAACTGCGGAATTTCAGCGAATGAAGTGATGGCAGAATTGCTCGGCAAGGCGACGGGGATGTCGAAAGGAAAGGGCGGCTCGATGCACATGGCCAGCGTGGAGAAGAACTTTTGGGGCGGGCACGCGATTGTGGGCGGTCACCTTCCCGTTGCGGCTGGATTCGCTGTGGGCGACCAGTATGCCAAGAATGACAACGTTACGATCTGCATGTTCGGCGACGGGGCGACCAACATCGGCTATTTCCACGAAGCTCTGAATTTGGCAAAGGCTTGGAAATTGCGCGTGCTCTGGGTGTGCGAAAACAACATCTATGGCATGGGCACTTCGGTGGAACGGGCTTCGGCCGTCAAGGAAATCCGTCAAAAAGCGGAAGGGTATGCGATGAAGAACTCGCGCATAGACGGCATGGACGTGATGAAGGTTTACGAAGCCGCGCAGGAGGCATTGAAATACGTACGCGAAGAGTCTGACTCGTACTTCCTGGAAGTCACCACCTATCGCTACCGCGGACATTCCATGGGCGACCCCGAGCGTTATCGCACGCAGGATGAAGTGAAAGAATGGCACGAGAAGGATCCGATTGGTATCTTCCGCAAGTATTTGATGGACAAGAAGGTTGCCACGGCAAAGGTTTTGGATGAGATCGAAGCGCGCGTGGAGGAGGAAGTACAGAAGGCGGTGGAATTCGCCGAAAGTTCCCCCGAGCCGGCGCTTGATGAATTGTATGCGGATATTTACGCGGAGTAGAAAAAAAATAATGGCAAAAATCACAATGCGCGAGGCGATCTCGCAAGCCCTCATGGAAGAAATGGATCGTGACCCCGCGGTCTTCATCATCGGCGAGGAAGTCGGTGTGTGGGGCGGTACATATGCGGTGACCAAGGGCTTTTACGATAAATACGGACCCGACCGAATCAAGGACACTCCAATTGCGGAGAATGCGATCATCGGAGCGGCGATCGGCGCGGCGATGGTGGGGCAACGACCGATAGCGGAACTCATGACGATTAACTTTGCGTTTTCGGCGATGGACTACGTGGTCAATCAGGCGCCAAAACTGCGTTACATGTTTGGCGGCCAGTTCAGTGTGCCGATGGTCATCCGCGCGGTCGGGGGCGGTGGACGTCAACTCGGCGCGACGCACTCGCAGACCCCCGACGCAATCTTCGCACATTTTCCCGGCCTGAAGGTCGTCTCGCCGGGGACGCCGGAAGACGCCAAAGGATTACTGAAATCAGCCATACGTTCGGACGATCCGATCTTGTTCATCGAACACGCGACCATGTATCAAGTCCGCAGCGAAGTACCCGATGGCGAATATCTCATTCCGATTGGCAAATCAAAAGTGCAACGCGAAGGAGGTGATCTCACCATCGTCACGTATTGCAAAGGTCTCGAACTTTCGATGAAGGCGGCAGAGGAACTTGCGAAAGAAGGTGTCGAAGCGGAGATTGTTGATCTTCGCACGCTTCGCCCGCTCGATATGGAACCCGTGCTCGAATCGTTCAAAAAGACGAATCGCGCCATTGTAGTGGAAGAGGGATGGAAATCGTATGGTGTTGGTTCAGAAATCGTCAGTCGGATTTATGAAGAAGCATTCGATTATGTGGACGCACCGATTCTCCGCGTTGCGCAAAAGGAAGTGCCGCTGCCATATAACCGCACACTCGAACAAGCCGCATTGCCGCAAGTGCCGGATATCGTCGCCGCGGCAAAGGAGGTGTTGCAGTAATGGCTGAAACCATCAACATGCCCAAACTGGGCTTCGATATGGCGGAGGGTGTGCTTGTCCGCTGGGTGAAACAGGTCGGCGAAAATATCAACAAAGGCGATGTGCTTGCAGAGATCGAAACCGATAAAGCTACGGTTGAAGTCGAATCTCCTGCAAGCGGCACCGTTCTTAAGTTCATCGTCGAACAAGGCGACGTCGTTCCGGTCAATGCTCCGATTGCGGTTGTAGGAGCAGAGGGCGAGGAAGTAAAGGATGTGCCCAAATCGGATGGTGGAGAAAAGAAGGCTGAAACCAAGGCGGATGAAAAACCCGCTTCACAACCTGAAGGGAAACCTGCCTCTGACCAAAAAACTCCCACCGCCTCCGAAGACGACCGCATCAAGGCATCGCCTCTCGCAAAAAAGATCGCAAGCGACAAGAACGTGGACCTGGCAAACATTCAAGGCACAGGTCCCGGCGGACGCGTAGTCAAAAAAGACGTCGAAGCCGCATTGGAGAGCGGAGCGCCATCTACTAGTCGTAAAGCGGGGCCATCCACTGTAGTCGAATCGCGCGAAGACGAGACCGTCAAATTGACCAAGCTGCGCCAAGCCATCGCGCGGCGCATGACCGATTCGAAAACGACTGTCCCACACTTCTATGTGACCCACGAATGCAGGATGGACGCGGTCATGGCGATGCGCAAGCAAGCCAACGAATTTTTGCCCGAGGACCAGAAACTTTCGGTCAATGATTTCATCGTCAAAGCTGTGGCGCTTGCCCTGCGCGAATTCCCAAACCTCAACGCAACCTTCGCTGGGGATAAAGTCGTCCGTCACGGCGCAGTGAACGTGGGTGTTGCCGTCGCAGTGACCGGCGGACTGTTGACTGTGGTCAACAAGAACACTGACCAACTTCCCTTGCGTCAAATCTCTGCCGACATAAAACAAAAAGTCTCTCGTGCCCGCGAAGGTAAAGTCAAACCCGATGATATCCAAGGTTCGACTTTCTCGATCTCAAATTTAGGTATGTACGATGTGGAGAACTTTATTGCGATCGTCAACCCGCCCGAAGCCGCGATTCTTGCCGTTGGTTCAGCAAAGCAAGTTCCCGTTGTTGAGAATGGCGAAATCAAAGTCGGCTGGCGCATGCAAACCACGATTTCCGTTGACCATCGCGTCAGCGACGGCGCGGAGGCGGCGCAGTTCATGCAAGCGTTGGCTAGATATATTGAGGCGCCAGTGCTGATGTTAGTGTAAAGTTGCATTTGAAGTCAACTTGCAAACACGTCCCTGCACATCTGCGGGGATGTGTTTTTTCGTAAGTCAGTTCTTTACCATCGGCGCCTGTCGCAACCATTGGATATCCGTCAGTTGCTTCACCATGAAATCTGCTAGATCTGCGCGAGAGATCTTCATGGTTGGGGATGGATTCCCAAAGAAGGCGTGAACTAAACCAGTTGGTGGGTCATTTGTGAGGCGGGAGACGCGCACGGCAGTCCATTCCAGTCCACTGGATTCGAGCACAGCCAGCTGATTCTCGCGGTCAACGAAGACATCTTTCACCAGCAGTTTGATCAATGCGGCAATCGGGTTGAAGCCGCGTTGATCCTGCGGAACGGCGATTCCCGCGACGGAGATCAACACGATTCGCTTGACGCCGTGCTTTTCCATCGCAGTGACGATGTTCTTCGTGCTTTCCGCCGCCATCACCGCCGGCTTTCCTTTCGGACCCAGCGTGCTCAGCACCGCCTCGTGACCTTGCATCGCGGCTTCCACGTCTGTTGGGTTTAACGCATCGCCCGCGACCACTTTCAATTTCGCGTGCGTGACATCTACTTTCGTTGCATCCCGCGCGAACGCCGTAATGTCATGTCCCGCTTGCAGTGCCAGCTTGACCAACTGCTTTCCCGTCACGGATGACGCCCCAAAGATCAAAACTTTCATACACATTCCTCCGAAAAGACGTTTTCATTTCAACCGCAATATATACTGTCGGACTGTCGAGGCGTCAACCCACACGTTGACATCTATTTCGACACTTCATGTCCGATTCGGTGTTCTATTAGTCAATCGGGTTGAACGTTGATTCCCTGAAATCGAACTACAAGGAGACCAGCCATGCAAGAGAGTGTAATTTCAAGTGTAGTCCTGCCCGTTGCGATCGCGATCATCATGGTCACGTTGGGTATGACGTTGACCATTGCGGATTTTCGCCGCATCTTCACTCAGCCAAAGCCGGTATTCATTGGGTTGTTCTGTCAGATGGTTTTATTGCCGTTATTGGGTTTTGCTGTTGCCGGCGTGTTCGGGTTAACAGCAGTATATGCCATCAGCCTGATCCTGCTGGCGGTTTCACCCGACGGCGCGACATCGAATCTCATCATCCACGCCGGAGACGGCGACCGCGCGCTCGGCATTACGTTGACTGCCATCACCAACATGCTGGCATGGTTGACCATTCCTTTTGGGTTGAGCATTGCTTATTCCTTATATGGGACGGGCGCGCTGGATATCGAGTTCCCGGTGTTGGATACGATGTTGCAGGTGGCAGTGATTACGGTCGTTCCCACGCTGATCGGTATGGCAATTCGCGTCTGGAAGCCTAACTTTGCCGAGAACAGCAAACGCTGGTCGAAAGCCTTCGCTGCCGGTTTCCTCTTTCTCGTCATCCTCGCGCTGATTATCCAAAACTGGGACGTAATCGTGCGCGACGGTCCGCGCTTTGCACCGGCGTTTATCGTGCTGAATGTCGCTTCATTAATCGTGGGTTACTACGTGCCAAAACTGCTCGGGATCAACTACGTGCAATCCATGACCATCGCCATTGAAACAGGTTTGCAAAATTCGACCGTTTCCATTACGGTTGCTCTGACGCTCCTGAATAACAACGACATGGCGATCATCCCCGGTTTGTACGCCATCTGGATGTATGTCACTGGATTTGCCCTAGCCTTCTTGATGACGCGGCGCGGAGCGAACGCTGAACCAGCTACGGCATAGTAATCAACAGAACTCCGAGCAAAGGGCTCGGAGTTCTGTTAATCATCGTAAAACTCTTTTCTGAAAAACTCAGGCAGGGCAAACGCCGCCTTGTGGATTTCAGCGTTGAGGTACTTATTTTCACCGGGCGGATAGGGCGTCTTTAATCCGTTTTCCCACGGCGTATCGGAGACATACATGAACCCGATCCCACCGCCGGGGTAGGTGGGAATATTGGCATAATAATACGCTGGATTCTTCGTCAATGTTTTGGCTGACTTGTAAATCTGCTTGATTAGTTCCGTATCGAAGAACGGTTGTTCGCATTGTGTCGCCGCCGCGCCGCCGGGGACGAGTGCGCGCACGATTAGTTTTTGAAATTCATCCGAGAAGAGTCTCTCTGCCATGCCGATTGGGTCGGTCGTATCGGAGATGATCACGTCGAATTGACCGGGGTTTTCCTCAAGGTAGGCGAATGCGTCCCGTATGATCAGCCGCGCACGCGGATCAGCCCACGGGTCCCCGAAAGAAGCGGTAAAGAATTCGCGTGATAGATCCACCACGCGTTGATCCAACTCACAGACCACGGCTTCTTTCACGGATTCATATCTCAAAACTTGTTGCAATGAGCCGCCATCCCCGCCGCCGACGATGAGCACGCGCTTTGGTTTCCCAACGGCGAGCATGGGAACGTGCACGATCATTTCGTGATAGCCCATGTTGTCGCGCTCTGTCAACTGAATGATGCCGTCCAGAATCATCGCATTGCCGAAGAATTCAGTTTCGACGAATTGCAAATGCTGGTATTGGGTTTGTTCGTCGGCAAGAATTTTCTTGATGCGAATCCCCTTGCGATAATAGGGGTGTAGTTCTTCAGTGAACCAGATACTCATTTACGCCACCATCGGCGTTGCGGAGGCTTCTACTGACGCCTCGCGGTCAAGTTTGCGGAGCGCGAAATCATCCGCGCCGAACGCCCCTTTGAGGCGCTGGATGAGCGGCATCATATCCTTGCCAACCGTGCACGTGAAGATGTCGATCGCGCAGTACCCGTACTCGGGCCAGGCGTGCAGGCTGGCGTGCGACTCTGCGAGAAGCAAAAAACAGGTAAAACCGTGCGGGCTGAACTTGTAAAAGCCCTCATCCACAACCGTCAAGCCGCTTTCGCGCACGGCTTGCGCGAAAAGCGAATATGATCTTTCGCTGTCCATCAAGATCTCCCGGTTGCAGTCGGAGAGGTCAAAAATGAAATGCTCTCCCAGTTTCAAAGTCGCGTTCACTCACGCCTCCGTGCTTAAAAAGATAAAGAACCCATTCGAAAACACGAACTTTTTACTTCAAGCCGATCCACAGGATGTGTGCCCTGAGTAACGGACGAAGCAGTTTTCAAATGCGCTCTGTTGGGGGCAGTTATACTACGATGTGCCGAAATGTCAATCTTTTTTGGGAAGCGAAATTCACGCCGGCGACTTTTCATTTCTCTCTGAATCCTTGATAATTTGCTTTCCACTATGATCTACCTCCTCATCGAATTCCTCGACGAACTTGTATTTGGCGTGGGCGAAGTCGCGTGGCCCCTCCTGCGCGATGACCTCAACCTCACCTACACTCAGATCGGTCTATTGCTCAGTCTGCCCGGCATCATTGCCGCGTTCATCGAACCGTTCATCGGTGTGCTCGGGGATGTATGGCGCCGCCGTGTGCTCATCCTCGTTGGCGGGTTGTTATTCACTATATCCCTCTTTCTAACCTCAGCCAGTTACTCGTTCCTCTTTCTTCTTTTCTCTTTCATTCTTTTCAACCCTTCCTCCGGCGCCTTCGTAAATCTATCGCAGGCGAATCTGATGGACTCAGACGCAAATCGCCACGAACAAAACATGGCACGCTGGACGTTTGCCGGGTCGCTTGGCGTCTTGACCGGTCCTCTTCTTTTGGGACTGTTTGTCTACCTAGGGCTTGGTTGGCGCGGCACGTATGCCCTCCTCGCTTCACTCTCGACCCTGTGCCTGCTCGCTGCATGGAAGTTTTTGCCTCCCGATAAGGATTCCTCTCCATCCTTCCCCTCGATGAATATTGTCTTCGACGGATTCCGCGCCGCGTTCTCCGCGTTGAAGCGAAAGGAGGTCTGGCGCTGGCTTCTCCTGCTCGAATTCGCGGACCTAATGATGGACGTGTTGTTCAGTTTCCTCGCCTTGTATTTCGTGGATGTCGGTCTTGCGACACAAACGCAAGCCGGTATCGCCGTCACTGTCTGGCTCGCGATGGGACTCATCACCGACTTCCTCTTTATCCCAATCGTTGACCGCCAAAAGGATACGGTTCAATTTTTGCGCCGAACTGCCTTCGTCGAACTTATCGCTTTCGCAGGGTTTCTGCTTATCCCCGGCTTTATCCCTAAATTGATATTTGTTATTCTCGTCAACCTGTTCAACACCGGCTGGTACTCCATCCTGCAGGGGCGGCTTTACTCAGCCCTGCCCGGTCAAAGCGCGAGCATCATGGCAATCGGCGTAGTGACCACGCCCATCGCAAAAACTTTTCCGCTTGCTATCGGCTTTCTTGCGGATCAGTTCGGGCTTGGAACAGCGATGTGGTTGTTGATTCTGGGACCACTTGCATTGCTCGTTGGTTTACCCCGCGCCGAATCCCCTCTCCCATTGGGAGATCGCGAAGCACCCCGTAGGGGAGGTTAGGGCGAGGGCAGCACCCGTCCGAATATTACTGCTTGCGGTGAATCATAAACAATGAGGAGCATGTCCGATGCCCGCAAGTCAGATTCAAGAATCGAAGACTGCTGGACGACTGAACCTTCGGCGTTGGGACGTATCCGGCGCACGTAGATAAAGTCGAACTCCCAATTTGCCAGACAATCCAGCACGCGATTCAAACAGGATTGAGTCTCTGCGTAATTTCGAAGACTTTCGGAGAGCGGGTGTTTTGGCGTCCACTCGTGACCCTGAACCGTGACGATGCTGGTCCGTCCGGTGAGCGCGGGGAACCACTCTGAGAGCGGATCGCTCAGCGCGGCATCGCCGGTCAACAGGAGGAAGCGGGATTCTTCGGGTGTATTTTCTTCGACCCAATTCAAAGCCACTCGCTCTTCCGGTAAGAGTCGGAATTGATTCCCCATCTGCATCGAGAAGATCAACCCTGAAAGGAAAAGATATGCCGTGGTGCCAAGCAGAATGCGCCGCGAGAAGGTCGAGTCGAGCACGTCTCCGCTGGAGGAGGGGAGGAGTCCGTTCAGGGTGGATTCGAATCCCCGCACGGCGAGCAGGATCAACGGTGTCAATGAAGCGAACGGCGCGGCGCGCGGGTCGCTGAGAAAGCTGAGTCCGATCCACGCAGGGAGAAAAAAGTCGCGCCGACGAATATCCGAAATCAAACCGATCAAACCCAATACCGCGACGATATCAAGTATGGCTTCGCCGCTTAAGTTGAACTGGACGAGATAGAGGAACGAGGATGCAAAATCGCGCGGATGCGCGCCCAGCGCGGCTTGGAACGGTGCAAGCCCGTGGCGCGCAAGGACGGTGACCCACCATGGCGATGTGAACGCAAGCGTGATCGCCGCAATAACGAGCAGATGCAGTAACGACCTTTTGTCACGTAGAAAAAAGATTGCGAGAATCAAAACACTGAACGCAGTCTGGAACGTGATCTCGGGATGCGAAAGTGTAAGAAGCGATGCGCAGATCGAAAAAGGCAGGATGTTACGCGGCTCTTTTGAAGTTAGTAACCTGTATGCAAAAGCCAGCGTGAGGAAGGAAAATACCAGCGCGGGCGCGCGGGTCACTCCGCCGCCCATCACTGCCCAATCGAAACTTTTCGGAATCATCGCGTAGAACAATGCGGCGATGGAGGCATGGAAGTTGTCTTTTGTAAATTGAAGCGCGAGAAAATAAAAGGCGAGGATGGCAAGCGTCGAAAAGATGGCAGAGAGGTACGTGAAAATCGTCAGTAATGAAATTTGGGAAGCGGATTGAATCAAGCCTGCCAAATAAAAGCCCAGCGGCGGATACACAAACGGGATTCCAAGGTTGTTGTACGTCGTCGTTTCAGGCAATGCAAAATGATTTGCTTGCAGGTCGCGCGTCATTTGCAGGAACAGCCCGCCGTCGTTGACGGGTCCGCCGGCGGTGATCGGCGCGGCGAGTCGGATCATCAACCCGAAGAGAATCGCGGTGAACAAAATGAGTGTTGCAAATGATTGACGTGAATTCATATC
>Ga0187893_10007636_pt1 | contig 17579 bp, 16 predicted proteins | sample MA1701074metaG_FD_139574 | JGI IMG/M metagenome (GOLD analysis project Ga0187893, IMG submission 139574) | White microbial mat communities from a basaltic lava cave in the Kipuka Kanohina Cave System on the Island of Hawaii, USA - MA170107-4 metaG ... | reverse complement strand
CGAGGTCGGTTACGGTTTTGATAAACCGTTTTGGGGAAAAGGTTATGCGAGCGAAGCCGCAAAAGCCTTATTGAATTTCGGTTTTGAGAAATGTGGCTTGGAAAAAATCGTAGCCGTCGCTATCCCTGAAAACAAAGCCTCGCGCCACGTAATGGAAAAACTCGGAATGACCTACATTAAAAACAAAATTCATTACGGGTCGGATTGTGTTTATTATTCGATAACAAAAGATGAGTTCCTAAAATCATTCGTTTAGGATCGGGCTACTGCCCGACCGAAGCGGGCAGTAGCCCGCTTCTAAACGGTGCGATAAAGATATGAAAGGAAAATATATGAAAGTTCTCATTGCAGATAAATTTGAAAAATCAGGACAAGAAGGTTTAGCCGCAATTGGTTGTGATGTAGTTTTTCAACCCGATTTGAAAGACGACGCACTGACACAGGTTATCGCAGAAACAAAGCCCGATGTTTTAATTGTGCGTTCGACAAAAGTGACAGAACCGATGATGGATGCAGGTGCATTAAAACTAATTGTTCGCGCCGGAGCGGGCTATAACACAATTGACGTTGCGGCGGCATCAAAACGGGGCGTTTATGTTTCAAACTGTCCGGGTAAAAATTCAATCGCTGTTGCAGAACTTGCTTTCGGTTTGTTGCTCGCGTTAGACCGTCGAATCGCAGACAATGTCATTGAACTGCGTGCAGGTAAATGGAACAAAAAAGAATACTCGAAAGCACGCGGCGTTTTCGGTTTAACGCTTGGGCTTGTCGGCGTCGGACAAATCGGCAAAGAGATGATTCCGCGCGCGAAAGGTTTTGGTATGAAAGTCGTCGCGTGGAGTAAAAGTCTCACTCCCGAAAGAGCCGGTTATCTGGGCATCGAATATAAATCAAGTCCGAATGAAGTCGCGGCTAGCTCTGATGTTGTAAGCGTTCACGTTGCGTTAAAGCCCGAAACACGCGGTTTTCTCAGCACAGAGTTTTTTGATTCGATGCGCGACGGCGCGACATTTATTAACACGGCACGCGGCGAAGTCGTTGACCAAGAAGCTCTGGTTGAAGCAATGAGGACGCGGAACATTCGCGCCGGTCTCGATGTGTTCGCCGACGAGCCAGCATCGGCAACGGCAGATTTCATAGACGCAATCAAAGACGAACCGCACCTTTACGGCACGCATCACATCGGCGCATCCACAGACCAAGCACAAGAGGCAATCGCCGCCGAAACCGTTCGCATCGTCCGTACTTTCAAGGAAACAGGCAAAGTTCCAAACGTAGTGAATCTCGCACAACGCACGCCCGCGACACACACTTTGGTTGTTAGACATAAAGACCGTCCCGGCGTGCTGGCATCCGTTTTGGACGCAATCCGCAACGCAAACATCAATGTTCAAGAGATGGAGAACATAATCTTCGACGGCTCGGAAGCGGCAGTCGCAAGAATAAACTTGGAAGTCGCGCCGACAAACGATATGTTGAATGAACTAAAATCAAGCAACGCTGACATTATTGAGCTTGATGTAAAAGCAGTTGGATAAAACAGTTTTATAAGCGACTGGAGCGCGGGCATCTTGCCTGCCAACGAGCGCGTAAGCGCGAGTAAAATGTTCCGCTAAAATTCAAGGCTAAATTTAATTAAAGTTTTTAAGCTTGCTGTCGCAAGCTTTGGCAGACAAGATGTCTGCGCTCCCAGCGTTAAGTTGAATATGAAACCAAAAGTAAAAATCTGTTGTATCTCCAGTGTTGAAGAGGCACATTTAGCAATCAAACACGGTGCTTCCGCGTTGGGTTTGGTTTCCGCGATGCCGAGCGGTCCGGGTGTGATTGATGAAGAGCTTATTGCTGAAATCGCCGCAAATGTTCCGCCGCCAATTGCCACATTTTTATTGACATCAAAGACAAGCGCGGAAGAAATCATCGTTCAGCAAAAGCGATGCCGCACAAACACGATTCAGATTTGTGACAGTGTCGGGTTTGATGTTTATGATGAACTGCGTTTGGCATTGCGCGGCGTTTCGCTCGTTCAGGTCATCCACGTTCGCGGGCGCGAATCTTTTGGTGAAGCGATGAATGCTGCAAAAAAGGTTGATGCGATTCTGCTGGATTCAGGCAATCAGACTTTAGCCGTAAAAGAACTCGGCGGAACGGGTCGCACACACGATTGGGCAATCAGCAAAATGATCGTCGCAGAATCACCGAAGCCCGTTTTTCTTGCAGGTGGTTTGAAAGCTGAAAACGTAAGCGAAGCAATCGCAAATGTTCGCCCGTTTGGTCTTGATATTTGCAGCGGTGTCAGAACAAACGGAAAGCTGGATGAAGAAAAACTGATTAGTTTTTTTTCAAAATGTTAATGGTTTAAGTTCACTGTAAAAGAGTTTTTTATGAGCAATAGACAAAGCGTCATTACGGTTTTAACGGATGCGGTTGAAAAAGACCCGAATAATGTTTCCTTGCGTCTTCATCTTGCGGAATTGTTGTTGGAAGAGAACGAAGCGGAAAAGGCTTTGGAGCAGGCGGGCGCGGTTTTGAATTTACAACCCGACAATTTAGAGGCGTTAGATATGGCGGCTCGCGCGGCAGGTTTGTTGGGCGAGGTCGAAAAAGCAAACGGCTATAAAAGATTGCGAGATGCTTTAAGCGGAAAAGGCGAAACAAATAAAACCATCAAACAAGAAGACCTTTTTGACGATGACATTCTCTCTGCGGATTTTATAGACGATTCGCCTACACCGATGAAACCCGTCGGCGTAGGTCCGATGTTTGAATTTAAGGACGACAAAACAAATAAAGATGACGAACTTCTGGATGAAACGGATGAAATCTGGGAAGTCGAAGAACCCGACATAAAACTCGAAGACGTGGCGGGAATGGAAAAGGTCAAAGAGCGTTTGCAGATGGCTTTTCTGGCCCCTTTGCAAAATCCCGAACTGATGAAGTTTTACGGCAAGAGTCTTCGCGGCGGCTTGCTTCTTTATGGTCCTCCGGGTTGCGGAAAGACTTTTATTGCGCGCGCAACCGCCGGAGAACTTGGCGCGAAATTTATCTCAGTAGGTTTGTCGGATGTGCTTGATATGTGGCTCGGAAACAGCGAGAAAAATCTTCACGAGATTTTCGAGCGTGCCAGAAGAAAAGCTCCCTGTGTTTTGTTCTTTGACGAACTTGATGCCGTTGGCCGCAAACGAAGCCTTGTCCGTTATTCGGGCGTGAGTGGTGTTGTCAATCAGCTTCTCGCAGAGATGGATTCAGTGGGCAATAATAACGAAGGAGTTTTTATTTTGGCGGCGACGAATCACCCTTGGGATGTTGATGTGGCTCTCAGGCGTCCGGGCAGGCTCGACAGAATGCTTTTGGTTTTGCCGCCCGATGCGCCAGCGCGAAAGGCTGTTCTCGAATATCACCTCAGAGACCGCCCCGTTGAAAAACTAGACCTTTCGTCAATCGCAAAAAGCACGGATGGCTTTTCAGGCGCGGACGTGGCACACCTTTGCGAATCTGCGGCTGAATTGGCAATGAGCGATTCCATCAAATCGGGCAGGGTCAGACCGATAAACATGAACGACTTCAAACAGGCAATGAAAAGCATTTACCCAAGCACACGGGCTTGGTTTGAAACCGCACGCAACTTCGCGCTTTTTTCAAACGAAGGCGGAATTTACGACGACCTTGTTGATTATCTGAAAAGCCAGAGGATGCTGTAAAGAAGTCCCAAGTCCCAAGTTCCGAGTCCCAAGTCTGTATAATCAACTTGAGACTCGGAACTTGGGACTTGGGACTTATAGGTCATGGCGCAAGAAGAACTTTACAAAATCAGAGAACAGGCGGATTTCCTCTTAGAAGTCGGACGCGAAGCAGAAGCCCGCGCAACAATCACAAGAGGCTTGACCATCGCGCCCGATGATTACGATTTGCTCTGCCAGATGAGCCGCTCTTTTAACCACGAAGACAATTGGAAAGAATCTCTTCGCTACGCGGAAAGAGCAATAACAATCGCACCCGAAAACTCTTGGGCTTATATTCTTCACAGTTCCGCGCTCAGTCATCTGAAACGAAACAAAGAGGCTGTCAAATCGGCGCAAGAGGCTGTAAGAGTTGACGCTCATAATTCTTCGACTTGGCATTCGCTCGCCTACGCGCACTACTACGCAAAGAATCCGAAAGAGGCACGCAAAGCCGCCGAACGAATGCGCGAACTTTCGCCCGAATGGTATCTGTCGTTTCAAATGCTCGCGCTCGTCGCCTTAGAAGAGAACAATTTGCAAGAAGCCGAAGAAAACTGTCGCCGCGAGCTGGAGTTAAAACCCGATTCTTATTTCGGAATGAACAACATGGGCGTCGTGATGGAGCGTTTAGGCAGAAAAAAAGAGGCAATTGATTATTATCACCGCGCCGCCAAAATTAATCCGTCCGAACATTTGGCGCGCGAAAATCTAAAACAGGTTATTGACAAATACCTGCCAAAAGTAGGACTCATCATCGGTCTTGCGGGCTATGTTGTTCTTTTTCGTATTTCGCTGAAAGATAAAATCTCTCTTCAAATTGTGTTGATAGTCAGTCTGTTTCTTTTGCCGATTACAGTCTTCGGCATTTACAGATTGTGGAAGGGTTACGACGCGCTCACAACTGAACAGAAAACCTTCTTTCGCGCCGAGAACAGACGAAAACAACGCGAGATGCTTTTCAATCTTGTAATGGCATTGGTCAGAATAGTTCAGATTATAAGCATATTTGTTTGCGGCGTGATGGTTTTATTGATGGTCTTGGATGTGATGGCAAAAACGCCCGTTAAAAATTTGCTCTCGTTTGTTGTGGGTATTATCATCTCGCTCTTTTTCGCAATAGTTTGCGAACTTTTAGCACAGCGATTAAAACGCAAACAGCGCGTGTAAAGAATTTGCTTTATGTCACAAGACGATCTTTTCAAAATCAAGACCAAGCATTGCTTAACATTGACCGCGACAAGGAAGCTGTCTATTGCCTTACCATTGAAAACTTTGAAACTCTTCCTTTTGGTCCAACAGCCCAGATTGATTTTGAATTGAAAACTGCAACGCTGTTGTAATTCTCTTTGTCTAACGCTCTCCAAGTTTTTCCGTTATCAAAAGAAATATCTGACCCGGATGTGCCGACTGCGATATAAGCTTTTCCCGCATAAACAACGCACGAACGATAGCCCGTAGTCAAAACAAGCGGCGTCCAAGTTTTTCCCCCGTCTTTTGTGACAGCGATGTTTTTTGTTCCTTCGTTTGGCTTGGTGTAATCGCCACCTGCGATGATGCCGTTTTTTGCATTACGAAAACTAACGGAAAAAATCCCCGTCGCATCTGCGCCGCTGATGATTGGTGTTTCGGAAACAAGCCAACTCTTGCCGCGATTCACAGAGCGAAAAACACGCGCTGTTTTTCCACCCGTTACAATCCAGACGTTTTGTTTACCTTGTGTGAAGATACACGTCCCGCTTGCGGCAAATGCGGCTTCGCCTTCCATTGCGCGTGGCATCTTGTCCGCGTCCATTTGTCGCCAAGTCTTCCCGCCGTCTTCTGTTGAGATTGTCAGAAAAAAGCCGTCAACGGGGTCGCTCATTGCTATTCCGTGTTCGCTGTCCCAGAAGGCAAAAGCATCAAAGAAAGCTTTTTCGTTTGTGTTTCTGAATTGAAGTTGCCAATTTTTTCCGCCGTCAATTGTTTTATAAATGCGCGACGATTCGCCGTTGCCAATGCTCAGGACGTAAGCCGTATTTGCATCGAATGCTTCAATGTCGCGGAAGTCTAATTTCTCGGCGTCGGGCACATTGAAAACATCCCAAGTTTTTCCGCCGTCCGTTGTGCGAACAACTGTGCCTTTTATGCCGCTCGCCCAGATAATGTTTTCATTAACGACATCAAGCCCGCGAAAATCCGCCGTAGCGCTGACATCTTGTTTTTGCCATTGCCCCTGAATCGTCATTGTTACAAATAAGACAAAAACAAAACATGAAATAATTTTAAGCATACAGTTTTCTTGAAAAGCGAATAACGAGTGACGAATCAAAGCATCTCTTATTCATCCCTCATCCCTCATCCCTCATCCCTCAAATCAGTTCTTCCGCGCCGTTTTTTGTTCGTTCTTCAACAAAGCGATAGATGCGTTCGTGAACGCCTTGCAAGCGCGGGACATGCTGACGTATTTCCAGCCAAGCTAATATCCACAACCAGCGCGCGCGGATAAAACTTTCGATTCGCTTTTCCCAAGTTTCATTTAACGGACGAACCGAACGATAGCCTTCAAGTAAAACTTTCTTTCGTGATTTTATCCAACCCTCGTCTTTGATGCGATTCGTGAATCTTAAAAACACAACGGTCAAATCATAGACGCGCCACATTACACACGAATCGTCAAAATCAAAAAGACAAATCTCTTTATTGTGAACTTTGAAATTTCCGTCGCGCGGGTCTGCGTGAATCAAGCCGTAATCTTCGAGCAGCAAATTGTAAAGCCGCTTTTCGCAAAGTTTCCACTCGTTTTTGAACCAATTTGTTTTCGCAAGTTTGCCAATCAAAGGCGAGCCTTGAAATTTCACTTCATACCAAGCGGGACGATATGCGCGTTTCGTTTGCTTGAAATTTTTCGTAGCCTCATGCATTCGTCCAATGTATGCCCCCCAACCGAAAACAAAATCTTCAGTCATCTCTCGCTGAGTGATGCGACGACCTTCCGCTTTTTCAAAAAGCGTAATGATGCGTTCACTGTTTGTCGCAACGGACAAATCAAGATTTTCTGTTAGACAAATCTCTTCGCCTTCGTTTGTTCTGAGCGGTCTTGCGACTTTAATTTTTTTAGCGGCACGGTGTTCTATAAAACGAACTTCGCCGCGCACACTTTCCGGCAAATGCAGCCCCGCGCCCGAAAGGCAGGCAATGTAATTTCCTTCGTGAGAGCGCACTCTGAAGACAGCGTTTTCCCCATAGTGAATTGGCTTTATTTCAATCGGCTTTATGTTCCATTTCGGCAATGCGCGCCTAATCATCTCAAGCCGTGCGATATTCGGTTTCATACATGATTTTCAAGTCAAGAAAAATCTTGACCGATGTTGTTTGCGGCAGTAACATTGCCGCACTTTCGCAAAATTCTAGTCAAACGGCTTTCAATGCCGTATCAACAACTATCTAACCACTTCTTAGCCGCGCTCGTCACGGCTAACACAACACAAGGAGAACCATCATGATAAATAATTCAAATCGTGAAAAAGAAACCGCTTCAGTTCCAACGCCTCCGGCTTACGTTCCGAATCTTCTTCAAATCAAAGTCAAAGAAGATGTTGCAAACGAACTGCCCGACATAAATGTTCATAACGCCGCTTCGGTTAAAAAGTTAAGCCTGCCATCGGGTGCGGATGAGCCATTTGCCGAACTGAGAAAAAAGAAGTCTATTCAAAAAGTCATGCCTTTGTTTTCAAGCGCGACAAGAGGCAGACCGCTTTCTACTGCACCGACATCCGTTGCCGCCGCCGTTTTAACGAGCGTGCGCGATTCCGAAAACGAAGACCTGCGCGGAATCAATATGATTCAGCTTTCAAAGAATGCCGACATTTCAAAGATTGAAAAAGATTTGGAAGCAAACAGTGCAATTGAATATGTTCATCGTGTGCCTGCGCGCTGGGCGGCAACAAACGCGACTCCGCAAGCTGTTTCGGTTGACCCTATGATAAATCGTCAGTGGGGTTTGCGCGCTATAAACTGGTTTGCGCAAAATGTTTCGTCGGTCGCCGAAAACGTCAAGGTCGGCGTACTCGATACGGGAATTGATACAAAACATCCCGACTTACAAAACTTTTCCACTTATACGCGCGACGGTGCGAGCGCGGAAGACATCATCGGACACGGCACACATGTCGCAGGGATTATTGCCGCAACAAACAACAATCAAATAGGTATTTCTGGCGTCTGTAAATGTGAATTGCATATCTGGAAAATTTTCGGTGACGAACCGGCGGATGACGGCGAATACTATGTTGATGAAGTTATGTATCAACGGGCGTTGAACGGAGCACGCAACACGGGAATGCGTGTAATCAATTTGAGTATCGGCGGCACGGTTTTCACTCAGACAGAAGCTTTGTTGATTCGACGTTTGATTGACGGCGGCTGTTGTGTTGTTGCCGCAATGGGCAATGAATATCTCGAAGGCGACCCGACCGAATACCCTGCGGCTTATCCGAATGTCATTGCCGTCGGAGCGATTGATGAATCAGACCGCCGCGCATATTTTTCAAATACAGGCACACACATCGCTTTAATAGCTCCGGGAACAAATGTGCTTTCAACTCTGCCGATGAAAAAATCCGTGGCGCGGGGGCAAACAAAGTACGGGGCTTGGAACGGAACATCAATGGCAACACCGCATGTAGCCGCCGCCGCCGCTTTAGTCCTTTCGCGCAATCTTGCACTTAAACCTAAAGATGTGGGCAACAAATTAAAGAATACTGCAACCAAAGTTACTGCGATGAAAAATAAGAAGAAGACAAAAGAATACGGGACGGGCTTGTTGAACTTACGAGCCGCTCTTTTGTAGAATGCCACTGTATGAAAAAGCAAGAAAAAGTAAAAAGCGTCCGCATCAATGTCAAATTTGCCGAAACGACTAATAAAGAAAAATCCGTAGAGGCTTTAACATCAACGCCCGGCGTCGTGGATGTGATTCAAACATTCCCGGGCGAAACCGATAAAGAGCTTGCAAGTCTTTATCTTGTAGAGGTCGAAGAAAAAGACGTAAAGAAGACATTGCAAAAGCTTCGCAAATCGCCTGCGATTGATTACGCAGAAGAAGTCGCCCCGCGAAAGCTGATAAAACAAACAGGTGTGTAAACACTATTAACATTTATCGTAGTGTAAAGACGGGCGGAAAGATATCGTACTGTAAAGACGGGCGGAAAAAAGATTTCTTTTCTCTGAAGAGAGTTTATCCGAATGAAAATCGAAATCTTTTTTCCGCCCGTTATTTTTCCAACCGCTTCTTTATGTTTTTTACAACAATAAAGTTTTGTTTTTTAAGTCAATCTTTATTTCTTCCGGAGGAAGATACAAGGTGAGCGTGGATATATTAGTGCCTTTGCTTGGCGTTGGCGGAACTCTTTTGCTGGTTGTAATAGGACTGTTGAACTTTACAGTCTTTTTAAGACAGCTCCGGCTCGCAAAAGAGCAGATTCAAACCGCCCTTAAACAACTCGAACTCGCTCAGGAGCAGCCTGAAATTCAATTGATTCAACGTGCAATTGCCGAGACATCCGACCCCATCAGGGTTCTTGTTGAAAAGCCTCATCTGCGACCATATTTTTACGAGAATAAAAGCTGGCAGGAAGGCGATAAAACAAGTCATGACGAGGTGAAAACAATGGCGGAACTTTTTCTTCACAACTTTGCTTCGGCTATCATGCGCGCGGCAAGTTTTCCGCAATATCCGGTCGGCGGTATTGACAGGATAATCATGTTTCATCTGCAAAACAGCCCTGCGCTACGCGCCTTTTTATTCGGGCGCTTTGACCGGTTCCCGCTTACAGGCTTAACTCTGCTCTGCTTCAAAAATAACACCAGAGCCGAAGTCGAGGAGGACTTACAGCAGCTCATCGCAGCTTCGGCAAAGGATGAAGAAGAAAGAGAACGTCGGAAAGAATTACTTCACATATTTCAAAACACGAAGGGCGCAACAGCATTTGAGTTTACGAAACACAGCATGGAAAAGCGGCGTGGGCATGGGTTAGGTTAAGAAAGGGCCACTATAACCAAAGTGAGTAAAAGATTTTAACTGAAATGCACAATTGCTATGCTTGCGCTTTTGTCTCAATCACATCTGACGATTAAGTCTGAATTTAGATAAATCCGTTTCGCTCATACCATCAATAGCCATCTGCGCTAATGCTTCTCCAATCGCCGATGAGTGTTTGAAGCCGTGACCCGAACACGGCGAAGCGATAATCATATTTTCATAACGCGGGTGATAATCAATTACAAAACTGCTGTCGGGTGTTTGCGTGTAGAGGCATGTTGAGGCTTTAACGCAATTGCTTTTCACGCCAAGTAATCTTTCTTTGACAAAATTTTCGTACATCGTTTTGACTTCGGTTTCGTCAACGTCGCGCTTTACGTTGTCAACATTTACGTGAGCATTAAATTCTTCTCTTGCGACTTTGATTTGATTGCCTTCAATAACGGGGAAGCCATAAAACAAATCTTCGCTCTCTTTGCCAAACATCCAGATAAAAATCGGTTGTGTTTTGTATCGTTCTATGTTTCTTTCGACTTCAAACCAGAAAAGCGTTTGGCGATAAATTTTGAACTGCTCTTCGTAACCTTTTACGAACTGATTTATCCAAGCGCCCGCCGAAACGATTAACTTTGCACATTTGTAAACGCCTTTGTCTGTTTTGACTGTGACCGAATTACCAGATTCAATTTCGTAACTCAAAACCGTCTCGTTCGTCTTTAGCGCTGCGCCATGCCGTTGTGATAATTCTAATTGCGCCTGCACACATTTTTCGGGTGATAGATAACCCGCCGTCGGTTCGTAATAACCTTCTTCGTCGCCCGTCAGATTAAATTGCGGAAAGCGTCTTCTTATTTCGTCGGCAGATAAAATTTCATGTTCGATGTCGAATTGGTTCGCCGCTGAAATTGTTTGTTTCAAAAACTGTGGCTTGTTGTGATGTATTCCCGCGCTATGCTGTCCCGCAATGATTAGCCCGCCGCATTGCGTCAATAAATCGTAACCGCTTTCGTTCTCAATCTCTCGCCACAGTTCGCGCGAACGCATAACAAGGGGAACGTATTCCGTCCCTTCGCCAATCGCAAGGCGTGTGATGCGCGTCTCTCCATGTGTCGAACCGTAAATGTGCGGCGGGCGAAAGCGGTCAATGCCTAAAACTTTCACACCGCGTTTTGCGAGCTGATAAACGGTTGCGCTTCCCATCGCGCCAAGACCGATTACGATTACGTCAAAGTTGTTCATTAGATTCATTTGAAACCGTCGTCAAAATGCTTAATTCGCTCAAATATAAAAATCAGGATTTGTGTCCAAAAAAATTGATAAGTTTTTTTTGGGATTTATTTCTCTCAATCATCACTTACTGCGCGGAGTCCACAATATCGAAACCGAAAAGTAGTTCCTAATTTTAATACGGAGAGCAATGATATGTTTCGAGCGTTCATTCTATTTCTTATTCTTTCTCTGTCCGCAATCTGTTTGCGGGCGCAAGGCGAAAACGCGAACTTAAAAACGGCACAAGACCTTCGCGCAGAAGCGTTGAAATTGTATGATTCGGGCGAGTATGAAAAAGCCGTCATCCTCTTGAAAGAAGCTATAAAACTCAAACCCGATTATGCACGCGCCTACAATGACATTGGAGAAAACCTTGCCTGTCTGCAACGAGACGAAGAGGCTCTTGTTTCATTCAAACGCGCTGTTCAAATTCAACCCGACTTAGCCGAAGCCCACTACAACACAGGGACTTTGCTTTACAAGCTGAACAGATTAAATGAAGCGATAGACTCTTTCAAAACGGCGATTCGTTTTAAGCGAGATTATGCTTGGGCGTACAACAATCTCGGCATCACTTATTACGATTTGGGAAAGTATGCAGAAGCCGCCGACGCGCTGGAACAAGCCGTCAAATTTCAAATGAACCGGGCAGAGACTTATTGCGTACTCGCCATTGCATACTCGCAAATCGGGCGGCATACGGATTCGATTTCAGCATTCAAGAAGTCAATAAGTTTGAAGCCCGATTACGCCGAAGCGCATAACAGCATGGGCGTAGAGTATTTCAATCTTCGTCGCTACAAAGAAGCGGAAGAGTCTTTTCGTCGGGCAATTTTAATTAAATCCGATTTAGCCGTAGCGCGTTACAACATGGCAATCATGCACCTGAGACGGAGCGAAAGAAACGAAGCTTTGGCTCAGTACGGAGAAATCAAGAAGCTCGACAAAGAGCTTGCGGGGTTTCTCTACAAAGGCATTTTTGGCGGCTATGCGCTGAACGTCGTGAATAAGTGAACGGTCAGGCGCAAGCACTTTGTTGACGCAAGGCTTGTAAGGGTGAAAAAGCGGATGGATGTTTCAGGGGCTTTGCCCCGTTTGGACGCATACACAGAAGCCTCAATGGACACTTCTGAAGATTTGATTGCGCGCGCAAAACGCGGCGACGAAGAGGTTTTCCGCCTGCTCTTCGAGCGTTACACGCGCCCCGTTGCCACATTCATTTTTTATATGGTGAACGAACGGGACTTAGCCGAAGAACTGGCACAGGAAACTTTTGCGCGCGCCTGCAAAAGCATTCATTCCTTACGCGATGAAACGAAAATTTCTACGTGGATTTTTGGCATCGCAAAGAATGTCGCGCGCGAAACTTTGCGCCGCAAACAACAGGAGAAAAATCATTTTGACGCAAGCGTTTTTTCCCTTTCGGATGTGCGTGATAAAAGCGTCGCGCCGGACGGACAGCTTCATGAAAAAGAGATCAGAGACGCGATCGGGCGTTCGTTATCCCGGTTGGACGAAGACAAGCGGCTTGTCTTTACGCTCAAAATTTACTATCAGATGAGCTATGAAGAGATTTCGGAAATTACGGGCTTCACGATTCCAAAAGTCAGAAACGACCTTTATCGCGCGCGTGCAGAGATGCGCCGCAGATTAGGTCATTATGTTGGGAGGAACGAGCGATGAAATGCAAAGAGTGTCTGGAAATTATTGAGGCCTTTTTTGATGGCGAACTCGACGGGCAAACCGCCGATTTAGTCTCTTCGCATATCGCAGAATGTTCTTCGTGCGCGGATGCTTATCAAAGCCTAGAGGCTGAACAAGAGTTCTATTTGAGCAGAGCTTACGATGTTGAAGTATCGCCTTTCTTCTGGGCTAACGTAAGCGAGAAAGTCAAAGCCGAAAAATCGGATTCGCCTCTACGCGCTTTTGTTAATTTGTTTGCATCGTTTCGTCTCAATCTTTCAAACTTCAATGCAAAGCCTGTTACAGTTGCTTGTTTTCTCATCTTTGCAATATCCGTAACTTTTGTGTGGTTAGCCAATAATTCCAAAACGCCTGCTCCTTCAGCCGATGCAGTGAAAGCATTTGAAATTCCCCTTCCGGAAGTTGCTATTTTGAATACTGAAAATAAGAAGCCCGTTGGAAAGAATAAACCGCTCACAAACAAAACCTCCAAGCCTGTCAAAGCATCAGATGCAATAGCTTCAAATTCGCGCAAGAAAGTTGAAAACAAACCGACAACATCGGACGAGATAGCCAAAAAGGCGGAGAGAAAATATCTCGAAGCGATAGCCATATTATCGCGTGATGTTAATAAACGTCGCTCTCAACTCGACCCTGAAACGGTTGAACAGTTTATGAAAACGCTGGCTGTGGTTGACCGCACAATTAAAAGCACGCGCCAAGCCGTGCGTGATAATCCAAACGATTCCGTAGCCGTTCAATATATGTTGTCCGCTTACGCGCAAAAGGTTGACGTGTTGAGGGGATTGGTAAGTTATTAACCGAAAAGAATGAAACACCGTTGGCAAAAATTTACAGCTCTGTTGTTATTCTTCTCGTGCTTTGCTCTCGTTCCGCGAATGAGCAAAGCACAGCAAACCACTACTACTGCGCCCGCAAGCGAGACTAATAAGATGTTGTCGGATTTTGATTCGCCGAGTTATTTAATCGGTCGCGCTACAATAAAGTTCGACCGGCTCTATAACATTCACGTTGACAATCGAAGCACGGGACGCATCACAATTATCGGATGGGATAAAGATTTCATAGAAGCAACTGCCAGAAGCAACCGCGGCGATGAAATGATAGTCGTTCGCTCCTATTTTGATGATGTTGGCACCGTGCTCTACATAAAAGCCGATTACAGACCTGACGATTCTGTTGAAAATAACTCCAATCCAGCCGCACCTGTTGGTTCACCTTCGCCAGTTCCTTTACCCTCTCCGACACCGGCTCAACGAATCACTCCTTCTACGATTTCCAACCCCGGATTTTCAATCCGCTTCGGTCAATCACACAATATCAATATAGAAGTAAAACTGCCGCGTCGCGCGGAACTGATGCCGATTCAGGTCAACAAAAGTGATGTTGACGTTGCAAACATTGAGACGCCTGTAAAAATTCTCGGCGCATCAAGCAGCATCACTCTGAATAACATCGAGTCAGCAGAAGTTTCGACAAAAAACGGAGACGTGACCGTTGATAACGCGACCGGGCTAATAGATGTAATTACAAGAAGCGGCAATGTGTTAATAACGAATGCGAAGACAGACGTTCGTGTTTTGTCGCTCAACGGAGCGGTTGATATTCGCTGTGCGCGTGGTCGGGTCAATGCGAGCACAACAGACGGAGCGATTAATTTTTTGAATGTCAGCGGCGATGTTGATGCAACAAATACTTACGGCGCGATTACTTTCACAGGAGCGATACGCAAAGACGGGCGTTATTATCTAAAGTCTATGTCCGGCAGAGTTGAGATGAAAATACAGCCTCAGCCTTCCGGTTTCTCTGCAACTCTGTCTTCATACCGCAATAAAGTCGAGGTCGGTTTCCCGCTCAAGATTAAACAAAAATCATCATCGGAAAATGACAATCATCCCGGCTCTACCGAACAACGCATCATAGGAAGCTACGGCAACGGGCAGGCATTGATAACTCTAAACTCTTTTGACAGAGAGGTAATTCTTACAAAAGCAACAGAGAATGAGTTGAAAGGATGCCCCTGATAAGCACATCGAAAAAATAATTGGTATTAAAAGAATGCCGCAAACTGAGCGCGAAGGCAATAATAAGGAGGTTTGTTACAGACACAATCACTATTCATTAACGCTTTCTTCTTCCCAAGACTGTAAGTCTTCCATTATTTTTTGCGTCATCCATTTTTGAAATTTAGCGTCAAACTTTACCGCTTTTTTTATCAGTGCCTGTGAGATTTGTTCGAGAGTCCTTTCTTGTTTACCGGCATCCTGCAAATAATCTTTGTAAGAAGACAAAAGGTAGTATGTGTGAGGTTCAAGTGTTATTTGTTCCGACTCGGCAATCTGATGTTGCTGCATGAACTCTCTGTTCTGCGCCGTCCATTCGGGCGGGTCAATCAATTTCGTACTCAACCGATAGTTGCCTATCTCTTCATCAAGCCAAACCCCGTTTACTTGCGCCATGTATGGTCCGCCAAAAGGCATGATTAAATTAACTGCGACTCCGATTGACACGGGTTCATTACACTCAAGCGTAGTCCCAAAACGACTGACTTCAATGGTGCGCCCTTCAATTCTTCGCGGGTTGTCACCCTGTTTGACTACTTCTATTTGAACCGAAAAATGCAACTTGAAACGGGGATAACGCCTTTTGAATTGAAAGATATTTGTCTGTTTATTTTCTTTAGTATTGCTCATCAGGATATTGTTCTTTCGATATTTTTTTGATGTATGAATTCCTAGAATCGTTATTCTAAACCTAGAATAGAAACTTACAACATTTATTAAACCACAGATAAACACAGATAGACACAGATTTAATTATTTTTCGGTTTATATCAATCTTTTCTCTTTGATTTGGAGTAGCAACATCAAGAGAAATTTTAATCGGGCAGGTTCTCCAACAAAAATTTAATCTGGTTGCCGCCCATTATTTTTTCGATTTCCTGTTCGTTGAATCCTTCTTGCAAAAGTGCGTCTGTAATCAAAACCAAGCCCGTCGTATCAAACGGAACAATTACCGAGCCGTCAAAATCCGAGCCGAGCGCAACGTGTTCGACACCGATTAGATTCACAGTGTAACGAATTGCTTTTGCAATCGCTTTTGCATCATAGCCGCAAACGGCTGTGTCCCAATAACCGATTCCGACAAGCCCGCCTTTTGCGGCGATTGCTTTTAGTTGTTCGTCGCTTAAATTTCGCGTGTTGTTGCAAGTTCCCTTAACGCCCGTATGAGAAACAACTACGGGGCGCGTAGAGATTTTCAGGATGTCGTCAATTGCCTGCTGCGAAGCGTGCGCGATGTCAATAATCATTCGCTTTTCTTCCATTCTGCGAACCATCTCGCGCCCTTTGTCCGTTAGCCCGCCTTTCTTTACGCCATGTGCCGAACCGCTCATTTCAGAATCGAAAAAATGCGCGGGCGACATCATGCGAAAGCCTGCATTGAACATCGCATCAACATTTGCGGGGTCACCTTCCAAAACGTGCGCTCCTTCTATCGCAAGCATTCCCGCAACCGTTTTTGGCTCTTGTTTTCGTCTTTCTAAAAATTTTGTTAAATCACTTTTCGCTTGAACAAAAACGAGCTTGCCGTTTGAGTCGTTTGCCGTTTGTTGAAGACGCAACGCTTGATAAAGCGCACGCTCTTTTAGACTTGTCCACGTTCTTAGGGGCAAGCGTTGGGCTATCGTCAATGGAAGAATGTTGTCTGTTGTGTCGTCATTGCTTTCGATGTTTTGATTGCGCGGCGTCTTTGTGACAACGCCGAAAATTTGCAGTGCGACGTTGCCTTCGATAAGACGCGGCACGTCCACATGTCCGCGCGTAGCGCGCTCGTTCAAATCTCTTCCCCAGAGAAGCGAATCCGCATGAAGGTCTGCAACCAAAAGTCTCTCGTGAAGCGACATCGCTTGCACAGAGGCTTTGTAAGGCGCGGGTTGTAACACTTGATTTCTGTCACGCTCGACCTTTGTAGGTAAAACGAAAAAGAAAACAAATGCGGCGACAATCACCAAAACCAATACAACACAGAGAAGTATTTTGACTATGCGTTTTATCATCTTTAGATTCTTCCATGCTAAAAGGCGCGTTGGAATTTACCGCCGCGCCTTTTAGCATTTTCAAGTTTCAGGATTTGTTATTTTCCACCGTTGTTTACAACGTACTCGGCAAGATAACGACGAAGTTTCTCACGACCGATTTGGCGATATGCGGGATAGTCTTTAACGATGCCTTCATCTGGAACCGCAAACAAAATATATGCTTCAAGTAAGCCTGCATCATTTAGTGTTTTCAATGTTGCTAATGACGGGTCTAGGGTTTTGATTTTCTTTTTCTTCAAATCCTCTTCCAACATCGAGAGAACACTTTTCAACGCATCCATCTCCTCTGCCAAGCTGTGGCGATATGTTTTCTCATCTGGATAAGCTTTTGAAAACTGTTCGCTTAACTTTCCATCTTTGCCCGAACGCCAGACCGCACGGGTTATTCCGTAAATCATCCAAGAAGAAGAACCATCGTTCTTATTATCGTCCAACATACTCATATCAAGCGTAATCTTTGTTCCGCCGTCCGATGAAGAAGAAATATCAGTGGGAATTTTTATTTTTGGATGTGCTAGTTTGACATCGTGCTTTTGTCCCCATTGAACAAGTCCGCGCCAAACTGATTGGCTGTAAGGTTCTGCGATTATTGCGTCGAAAAACTTGTCGCGGGCTTCGTCCTTTTTGCCGTTAAACATCAAAGCATCGCCCCAATAACGATACGCCGTTTCACGGTTCGGGTTAATAGCAATTGCTTTGGCAAACCACTCGCCTGCTTTGTCATATTTTTTCATCGCATAGTAAGTATTACCGGTGTAAAGCGCGGCTT
>Ga0187893_10007635_pt1 | contig 17579 bp, 4 predicted proteins | sample MA1701074metaG_FD_139574 | JGI IMG/M metagenome (GOLD analysis project Ga0187893, IMG submission 139574) | White microbial mat communities from a basaltic lava cave in the Kipuka Kanohina Cave System on the Island of Hawaii, USA - MA170107-4 metaG ... | reverse complement strand
CGCCGCAAAATACCGTTCCAAAGACGGGGGCCGCCGCCTTTAACCTTATTTTGCGGGCGGGGGAGGCCGGGGGGGGGGGGGTGACCGTACCAGCAGGGGCGTTCGAGCGCGAGCAGTTCGTCTGGCTGCTCGCCGGCCTTTGCCAGCTTTTCCGGCTGCCGTTCGATCCTGCGCTCGCTCTCCAGCAGTTCCCTCCGCCCTACAGCCGGAGCCGGTTTCTCTCGGCGGCTCAGGCGCTTGGCTTCGTCCTGGAGGACTTCCGCCCGGGCGAGCCCGTTTTCCCGTCGGTTGCCCGCCTGCGCTCGGGCGAGCCCGCATTGCTCCTCAAGCGCGAAGCAGGAAAGCTCCTCTACACCGCCTACGGCTCGCCGAACCCCGCCACCGCCACGACCGAGGAGGTCGAGCGGCTCTTCGAGCCGGAGATTGTGTCCGTTCGGCGACAGCCGTCCGATCCGTCGCAGGAGCACGTGGATGCGCTCCTCAACCGGCCGGCCTTCGGCTTCCGCTGGTTCGTGCCGCAGCTCTTGAAGCACAAGCGCATCTGGCGCGACGTGCTCGCGGCCTCCCTCGCCATCCAGCTGATGGCGCTCGCGACCCCGCTCTTTACGCAGGTGGTCATAGACAAAGTGATCCCGCACCAGACAGGGAGCACGCTCATCGCGATCGCGGTCGGGCTGGCGATGTTCCTCGTCTTCAGCGCGGGGATGGGGTGGCTGCGCCAGTACCTGGTGCTGCACACCGGGAACCGGATCGACGCGGTGCTCGGCATGGAAGCCTTCTCGCACCTCTTCCGGCTGCCGGTGCCGTATTTCGACCGCCGTCCGACCGGGACGCTCGTGGTGCGCCTGCAGGCGGTGGAGACGATCCGGGAGTTCGTGTCGGGGGCGGCGGTGTCGCTCGTCCTCGACGCGCCGTTCCTCGCGATCTTCCTCGCGATCATGTTCTGGTACTCCTGGCAGCTCTCGCTCATCGCCGTGGCGGTCCTTGCCGCGATCGCCGTGCTGAGCCTCGCGGTGACTCCGATCTTCCGCGCCAAGCTCGACCGGCAGTTCCTGCTCGGGGCGAGGAACCAGGCGTTCGTGACCGAGTACGTGTCGGGCCTGAGGACGGTCAAGGCGCTCCAGCTCGAGCCGCAGCTCGAGGCGCGCTACGGCGGCTGCCTCGCCGACTACCTGGCGAGCGGCTTCTCCACCCGCCAGACGGCGAACACCTACAGCGTCGCCGCGAGCGCGCTGGAGCAGGCGATGACGGTCGCGATCCTCGTCTTCGGCGCCCTGATCGTCATGCAGAACGCCGGGTTCACCATCGGGATGCTGGTTGCCTTCCAGATGTTCGCCTCGCGCCTTTCGCAGCCGCTCCTGCGGCTCGTGGGCCTTTGGACCGAGCTGCAGCAGGCGCGGCTCGCCGTCAAGCGCCTGGGCGACGTCATGAACAACCCGACCGAGCCCTACTCGGCTGCGCCTTCGGGGGTGCGCGCCGAAGGGCCGGGCAGGATCGAGCTGCAAGGCCTGAGCTTCCGGTATTCGGACGCGCACCCCTGGCTCTACCGGAACCTCAGCCTTGCCATCAAGCCGGGCAGCATCAGCGTCCTCACCGGCCCCTCGGGCTGCGGCAAGAGCACCCTCGTCAACCTCCTGCTCGGCTTCTACCCGCCCACGGACGGGACGGTGAAGCTGGACGGCCACGACATCCGGCAGCTCTCGGCGAACGAGCTGCGGGCGTTCTTCGGCGTCGTGCCGCAGGAGACGGTGCTTTTCTCGGGGACTGTGCTGCAGAACCTGCAGCTCGCCGATCCGAACGCGACGCTGGAGGAGATCGTAGAGGCCGCAAAGCAGGCCGAGGTGCACGATGCGATCGAGGCGCTGCCGCAGCGGTATCGGACGATGCTGGGGGAGCACGGTGTTGGCCTCTCGGGTGGGCAGCGCCAGAGGATCGCCATCGCCCGGGCCTTGCTCAAGCGGCCCAAGATCCTCGTGTTCGACGAGGCGACCAGCGGGCTGGATGCGCCGGTGGCCGAGGCGCTTGCGAGGACGGTGAATCAGCTCAAGGGAAAAGCGACCGTGCTCTTCGTGGCGCACTACGTGCCGAAGGGGCTGAAGGTGGATGAAGTGTTCAGTTTCGGAGCAAGGCCGCACGCGCCGCGATCACCAGTGCAACGGATGGGGGTTGTTGAGGACACGCCGAATGACTAGACGATTGAACTGTGCGCCGGGATCAATCTGGACGGGGCGTCTACTGGTGGTGCTGATTGCCTGGGGATTATCCGAGACCGGCTTTGCTCAGAAGGAGAAAGCCGCCGGGCCTTACGAGGTTGTGCGTGGCGGGCAGTTTGCTCTGTGCCGCGACCTCGAGCGGAACCTGAACCGGTTCAAAGACGAACCTCCGCAGGTGTGCCGGCGGAAGTTTGATCCAGCGATGAAGGATTTTCGGATGCCGGGCTGGCGAAAGCTTTCCCCTGACGAGGCGAGGCGAGCTGCTCTGGCGATCGTGCCATCGGGATTTCGTAAGTTCCATGGCCCAAACGCGCCAGTCGTCAAGAAACTGGAGCAGCAGGTCGAAGAAAGTGCTGCAGCCGGGAAACTCGAGGCATGGGAAGCGCGCTTCGACCTCGCGCGGAGCGGAGAAAGAGTGAACGTGGTGCTCGTGTCACGCGGGAAATGCCATAGCGAGAACAACTATTCAGACATGGATCCCGTCTACGGTGTTCTCCTCTCAGCTAGTTTCGAGATAGACGAGCGCTTCGACGGACTTTCCGGTTTGGATGGCGACATCTTTTCCTATCGAGGGCTCCCCTATATCGCCAACTGGCGCAATACCCCATCAGCGGTCGGCCGTGGTGATCCTGGTCCGAAGCAGAATCATCATGGCTATCTGATGGTGTTTGACACCTTCTGGCTCAAGCCGGGTCATGGTGCCAGCCATGACGGCGGTACGGCGGGGAGAAAAGGCCCGATTTGCCAGATTGGCTATCAACGGTTGGGCGGTACCAAGCAGGGAGGAAAGCAATGATCACAATTTCGCGCGTTGCGCCAAGAGCTACGTACGAGAATCAAAGGTACGAATTCCTGCTACTGCTTGAGGAGAGCGGCGTGCCGAAACTTGAGGCGTACGCCGACTCGAAGGGAATCCCAACCATTGGGGTCGGCTTCAACTTGCGCGATACGGCAAACCAAGACGCGATTTTCGGCGCACTGAATCTTACAGGACCTCTCCGCATAGCTCTGGGATCGGTCTTCCGCGGACAGTATCCACGTCAGCCTGGCGAAACGCAAGAGCAGGTGAACATGCGCCTGCGCGCCGACATCAACGCGGAGATGGCGCGCTTCGGAGCCGGAGCATTTCAGTTTGCCTCGGCTACCCAGGTCCGCCTTGTGTTTGATCAGTTGGTGCGCGCTCGCGAAGATCGCGTCAGCAACTGGGCGCCGAACCCCATATTGGACTCCCACGAGCGAATCGCACTGGTGTCGCTTGCCTGGAACGAGCGAAGCGCCAATCCGCTTCTTGCCGACAAGCTGTACGGAGCGCTCGCCGCAGGAAACCGTGCGGAAGCATGGTTCGAAATCCGGTACAACTCCAATCTGGGGGGACAGTCAGGCGTTGCGAACCGGCGCTACCGCGAATCGGAGCGGTTCGGCCTTTACGACGACGTCACGAACGTCCCGCGCTTAGAGGCCGAGCAAGTGCTGCGGATGTTCGCAAACCACCGGGCGCAGATCGAGCGCTACGAGAGCCAGCGCAACCCGGCGAACGCGAACAACGCCCCCATCGGGGAGTGGCTCGTGGCGGCTGAACGGGTTGCAATCGCTGCCTACGTGCTGCCCGAGTACGGCATCACCATCGAGACTGGGCAAAAGCGCGTTCTTGTCGGCAACGATCAGACGATGACGCATTTCGGCAGGGACGGTCAGGCGGCGGCCACCTTCAAGGCGGAGGATCGGCTTGTCGGCAGCGCGGCGAGCGATCTGCTCGTCGGGATGGGCGGCGATGACCGGCTCGAGGGCGGAGCCAGCGCCGACGTTCTGGTCGGCGGTCGGGGCTTCGACACGTATGTGGTGGAGGGCGCGGACCGCATCGTCGATGAAGACGGGCAGGGGCGTGTGCTTGACAACACTGGCCGCGAGATCTCCGGGACGTTTGTCAAGCGCCCCGACGGAAGTCACGAATGGCTCGGCAATCCAGCGGTGAGGGCGACCCAGAGCTCGCCATTGACGCTCACCCTCGCCGACGGCTCGAGCGCGGTGATCGAGGGTTTCCAGAGCGGGCAGTTCGGCATCCGGCTGATGGATGCACTGGGTGCGCCCACGCTGGTCGGTGAACCTTTTATCGGGGACCTTCAGGGCCAGGACCCGGGCACGCCCGGCGTGCAGGTCGGGTTCGACGCCTTTGGCAACGTGATCGCGAGCGCGACGCCCGAGCCCGACCGGATGGACGTGCTCTACGACGTGCTCGTCGGTGGACTCGGCAAGGATACCCTCCAAGGGGGTGCGGACGATGACCGCTATGTGATCAACGCGGGTGAGAGCCTCGCGGGTGCGGCGGACGTTCGGGCTTGGGGCACCACATGAGGACGGTTGCCAAAGTAGTCGCTGGCATAGTGCTTGCACCAATCGTGCTTCTCGTGGCTGGGATCGGCGGCTGCGAGGCGATGAAGGCGTACTACGATCGGCAGGTGCGGGGCCTGTGCGGGGAAGAGGGGGGAGTGACGGTGTACGAACAGGTAAGAATCACTTCCAAGCAAGCCAGTGACCTAGGGACTGTCGCTGGATATCTTGGCGTTCCTTCCGAGGCTTTGGCAAGAGCCGATTCGCCAGTCTTCTCGCGCCTACGAAGCGTAACGCTTCAGTGCTGCGAGCCCACACTGATGCGCCACGAGGAAGAGATCGTTCGCCGGCTCGACGGTCGTGTCATCGCCCGTGCGGTCCGCTTTTCAAGGTCTGGAGGGGATTTTCCTTTCACTGGATCGCATCCAAGTTCTTTCAGCTGCCCTGAAGATCAGCCGAAGTTCTATCAGGAACGGAGCAGAGTCTACCAACTTGAAGGGATGAAACAGTGAGCACGACAACGGCGTTCGAACGATCGCAACTCGCCCTCGCAGCGTACGCAGCCTTGGTGCCAGGACAGACGGATGACCAGCGAGCGCGCCTTGTGGCTGATGCCAGTATGTCGCCGAAGCAAGCGGAGGAATTCGCGCGTCGCTATCCGCTGGTAGTCGCGCAGATCGACGACGTGACGAGCGGCCTATCGATGACCGCGTTTCGGGATTCAAGCGGCGGAGTTTCATTGGCGATTCGCGGCTCGGAACTGAGCTTGGCCGATTGGCTCTTGACGAACACTGACATCGCCATCAACGGCGCGGGATACCAGCAGATCGCCGCGCTGTACAACGCCTGGCAGCGGCTCACGCACCGCCTCGGGGAGACGATCACCGTCTACGACGTCGATCTCGGCAATTCGGCCGATCCGGTTGTCGCCAGGACGATGGTCAACGACCTTGGCACAGCCTCGACGCCGCTCGTCTCGCCCGGGGCCGCGGTGAGCGTGGCGGGGCATTCGCTGGGGGGGCACTTGGCGCTCGCCTTTGCGGGGCTGTTTCCGCTGAATGCCCGCGAGGTGCACGCCTTCAACGCCCCGGGGTTCATCGATTCGCCGCTCAACCGGACGTTCTTCGCGCGCCTGGGCGGGCAGCTGCCGGTCGGACCCATGCCGGCAGGCGTGCCGACCCTGAACGTCATTGCCGATGCGCAACCCGGACCGGGTCAGGGCGTCAGCGTGGTCGCAGGACTGCACAGCCGCCCCGGCACGCCGCTCGATATCGCGATCGAGAACCAGGCGCCGCCCACCGACGAGCCCGTTCCACCCTTTAACCGGAACCACGCACTTGGGGCGCTGACCGACGCGCTCGCCGTGTTCGCCGTACTGGAGGGGCTGGCGCCGGCGTTCTCCGCGGTCGCTTTCGAGTCGCTGCTGGCGAGCGCCGCGCGGGGCACGGCGGCCAGCCTTGAGCGAATCGTCGATGCGCTCGAGCAGACCCTGGGTATCGACGCCACACCGCTTGCGACCGGTAACGCACATCGCAACGCGCTGTATGAGGCGATCTACGCCTTGCGATCCAGCAACCCGTACAAGGCGCTGCAGGGAACAGCGGCGCTGCGTGTCACTGCGGACTTGGACGCGGCAACCCTGGCCGCCCGGGCCAAGCAGGACTTTGGCTACTTCCTTGCCGTGCAGTCGTTGCTTCCTCTGACGATCGAGAGCGCGGGTAGCGCGCTCATCGCAGCGCATCCGGATCTGTACGCGCGTTGGAGCGCCGATCGCGCCAAGCGCCTCGCGGGCGGCAGCGACCTCGAGTTCACCGACGCCTATCTCGCCGATCGCGCGGCATTCCTCGTCGCCAAGAACGCGACGAACAGCATCGATCTCGCGAGCACGATCGACCCGGCGAGCAACGAGAACTGGCGCTACGTGGACCGGCCGCAGAACCTGGAAGTGACCGTCGTCGGAGGAGCCGCTGGCACGCCGCCGCTTTCCTTGACCCGCTGGGCGATGTTCGGCGGGGAGGGCGCCGACAGGCTCAGGGGAGCTTCGCTTTCCGACCGGCTTTACGGTGGTGGCGGCACCGATCGGCTGGAAGGTAAGCAGGCCGACGACTACATGGAAGGCGGCGCGGGGGTGGACACCTATGTCCTGAATGCGGGCGACGGGCAGGACCAGATCCGCGACCAGGGCCGTAACTTCCTCCTGCGCGACGGCAAGCTGATCGCCGGCGCCTTCGTGCGCGATGCGGCGAGCGGCGCCTACCGCTTTGTGGGCGACAGCGGCACGACCCTCGCGTTCAACTCTCCGGCCACGATCAGCTTTGGCGGGGGCGATAGCGTCACGCTGCTCGATCAGACCGAGGCGGTTTCTTTTGCGAGCGGCGCCTTCGGCGTCCGGCTGCTGGAGCTTCCCGCCGGTCCTCAGACCACGGTGACGTTCAACGGGGACCTGCAGCCCCAGGACCAGGACCCGGGCACGCCCGGCGTGCAGGTCGGGTTCGACGCCTTCGGCAACGTGATCGCGAGCGCGACGCCCGAGCCCGACCGGATGGACGTGCTTTATGACGCGAACTTCAACCCCACGGGTGAGCCTGACTCCAACGACCTGATCGTCGCCGGGGGCGGGGCGGACACGGTGCGCGCGGCGGAAGGGGATGACTGGCTCGTGCTCGGCGCGGGCGCGGACGAGGCGCTCGCCGGGGCGGGGGCGGACCTCGTCGAGACGGGGCCAGGGTCGGACGTGGCGCTTGGCGGCGATGGCAACGACCGGCTCTACGGGGATGTCGCGGTCGATCTGCTCTTGCTCGAGGTGGATGGCGGCCTGGCGAGCGGCGTGCGCGGCGACTGGCTCTCGGGCGGGCTGGGCGATGACGTTGTCGTAACGGGAGGCGACAACGATGTGCTGCTTGGCGGCGGGGGCGGGGACCTGCTCGTTGCAGGCGCGGGTGCGGATGCGATTTTCGGGGACGCGGCGGGATACCGTGGGCCGAGCTGGAGCGTCGAGCGCGCTTCGGTGTTCGATTCGTTCAGCACGCTCGACCCCCTGGGGCGGTTCGTCAACCGCACGGTGGAGATCGACGGACCCGGCGGAGGCCTCATTCCCGGCATTTTCGGGTTCTTCCAGGACGACCCCTTCGTGGGAGATGCGGACTTCGTGTACGCCGGGGCGGGGGATGACTTCGTGCGCACGCACGGCGGGGACGATTACGTCGACGCGGGGCCGGGCAACGACGTGGTGCTCGGGGACGCGGGGGCCGATGCCCTCGTCGGGGGCGAGGGCGAGGACTGGCTCGAGGGCGACAGCTTCGCCGTCACGCAGGCGGGCCTGGCGGGCGAGGACTTTCTCTTTGGCGGGGCGGGAGACGATGTGCTGATCGGGGAGGGCGGCGCCGACGTGCTGCTCGGCGGCGAGGGCGCGGACACCCTTGCCGGGGACGGCCCGGGCCTCAATCCCTTCTATGCCGGCGCGGACTATCTCGATGGCGGACAGGGCAACGACACGCTCTACGGGGGAGCGGGAAACGACGTTCTCGCAGGGGGCACGGAGGACGATCTCCTGTACGGTGAGGAGGGCGATGACACCTATCTGCTCGCACTGGGCGACGGTCGGGACACGATCGCGGACAGCGAAGGCTCGGACCGCCTTTCGTTCAACGAGGTAGGGCTTGCGGCCGTGCAAGGCGCGCAGCAAGGTACCACGGCGACGCTGACGCTCACGTACTCGGCCGATGATGCCGTCACGATCGAGGCGGGGCTCACCGGATCGATCGAGTTCTTCGAGTTCGAAGGCGCGAGCCTGCGCCTGGCGGAGCTGCTCGACCAGGCGGTGACGACGCCGATCACGCTCAGCTCCTCCGCCGCCCCGGCGGGCTTCGGGGCGATCCTCCTTCACGGCGGGGGCGGGGCGGATGCGCTCACGCTCAATACCGACTTCGCGGCTGCTGCAGGCGGGAAAGGGAACGACACCCTCACCCTCACCGCGAACGAAGGCACCTTCCAGTTCAAGTCGGGCGACGGCAGCGACCGCGTGCTCGGCTCCTCCGGCACCAAGCGCTTCCGGTTCGAGGAGGACGTGGCGCCCGAGAGCGTGACGGCAAGACGCGCGACCGCCGCGGACAACCCCCTCACGCCGCGGGACCTGGTCATCTCCTACGGCGAGGCGGACGAGAACGGGGTGCAGGCGTCCTTCCTTGTGGAGGACAGCTCCCGGAGCATCGACCAGGGCTACCAGTTCGCGAACTTCGTCTTTCTCAACCACGTGCAGCTGCTTGAGCAGTCGGGGCTCTCGCTCGACTGGCTGGGCGCGAACCAGGGCGAGGGGGTGCAGGCGACAAAGTTCGATGACGTACTGGACGGTCAGGGCGGGGACGATTTCCTCGAGGGGCGGGCGGGGAACGATACGCTCGCCGGCGGCGCGGGGAGCGACACGCTGCGAGGCGAGGCGGGGAACGATGTCCTCGCCGGAGGGTTCGGCAAGGACGTTCTTCAAGGCGGCGCGGGCGACGACAGGTACGTGATCAATGCAGGCGAGAGCCTCGCGGGCGCAGCGGATGTAGTGGACGACGCTTCGGGTGCCAACACGATCGAGTTCGGGGCGCCCTTTGCGGCTACCAACATCTCGGCCGAGATGCTGCAAAGCCAGTTCGGCGAGACCTTCCTCGTGCTGCACCTCTCGGGGACCGAGGACCTCTACCTCAAGCGCAACTTCGGGCAGGCGATCACGGGGACGACGAGCTTCCGGTTCTCCGACGGCACGGTGCTCTCGGAGGCGGAGCTGCTTTCGACTGCGTTCAGCGCGCCGCTCGAATTCCAGGCGGCGGGCGCGAACGTCGCGATCACCGGCAGCCGCTTCGACGACTCTCTCACGGGTGGCGCCGGGAGCGACGTGCTGGACGGGGCGGACGGAAACGATGCGCTGCGCGGCGCGGCGGGATCGGACGTGCTCACGGGCGGCGCCGGAAACGATTTCCTCGACGGCGGCTCGGGCGACGACACGGTGCAGGGCGGCCCGGACAGCGACCGCTACCGCCTCGGCATCGGCATGGGCAGGGACCTGGTGGTGGATGGGGCTGGAGGCGAGACCAACACGCTCGTCCTCGATCCGGGCATCACGCCTGCCGACTTCGACGGCAGAGGGCTCGGGGACGATCTGTACCTGCATTTGCGCAACAGCCGCGAAGGGGTGGTGCTCAAGGACTACTTCACCTCTCCCGGAAGCTGGAACCTCGAAGAATCGAACGGCACGACCACCCCCGTGGCCTCGATCGTGGGCGCGCTCAGCGAGCCGCCGCGCCCGGCGAACGTGCAGGCCGCGTTCGACGATTTCCGCACGCGGGCGCAGACCTACTACCGCTCCGCGCTCGCGCAGTCCGGGTACGTGCTCGGCGCGGACGGCAAGTACCACCAAGACGTATCGACCGGGAGCAACTTTTTCCGGCAGCGCACGGTTTCGACCCTCGACATCGCGACCGTCACCGAGACGAGCGATGCGGCGAGTATTGTGCGTGCGACCCCGGTCATCTCGACGCAGACATCGACCAGCGTCGCCACGAGCAGCGAGCAGATCCAGCAGCTGGTCACCAACGGCGGCAGCTTCGTGAGCTACACGAACGGCGGGAATCTGGGTGCGGCGCGCGGGGCGGGCGGGACGCCGTTCTTCGTCGACCTGAACAACATTATCCAGCGCGGAATATCTGGAATCGGTTTCAGCGTTGCCGAGGTCGGAATCTATCCGCCGCCCGTGCACTACGACCCGGCGACCAACACGCTCGGCTTCTGGGTCTTCCCCAACGGCACCGCAGCGCAAGGGCAGACCATCCCGCCCTCGGGCGGGCAGTCAACACCGATCTACCAGACGCAGACGGTGAGCCGCACGAACTTCGAGGTGCAGAACACCTACACCGTCAACATCGGGGAGGTGAACGGCGGGGCGAGCGCGAACGCGATCAGCTTCGGCCCGGCGGACACCTTCGGCTGGCTCGGGTTCAACCTCGTGAACGCCGGTGCGGGCGATGACACGGTGACTGCGGAGTCGCTCGGCAAGGGCGTGACGGTCCCGCAAGGCTCGCCCAGCCGGGCCGGCGCGCCGGGGGTTCTCCTCTACGGCGCCGAAGGCAACGACTCGCTCACCGGAAGCCCCAACGAGGATGTGCTGATCGGCGGCGCGGGCGACGACGTGATGCGCGGCGGCGGGGGCAACGACACCTACCTCGTCTTCGCCGGCGACGGCAACGACACGATCTTCGACGAAGGCGAGACCGAGGCGGGCATCGCGCGCGAGAACTCGATCGAGATGCCGGACGGCGTGACGCTCAATGACCTCTCGGTCTCCTACGCGACCACGGTGCAGTCCGGGCGCTACGTGGCGACCGGTCACCCGGGGCCCGAGACGAGCGTCTACGCTGCGCTCGACGTTTCCTGGGGCACGGGGAGCGTGCGCATCGTCGTTCCGCACAGCGACCAGAACGCGGGCACCGGGATCGAGGCGCTGCGCTTCTCCGACGGCTCGAGCGCGAGCTTCGCGGACCTCGTCGCGATCGGTGGCCCGGCGCCCACCTTCGACCCGCACGACCTCGACAACGCCGACCCGGGGATCACCTGGGGCGGCGGCGGCAACGACACGCTGCAGGGCGCGAACATCAGCGGCGGGCTGGGGCAGGACACGCTGACGGGCACGCCGGCGGACGATCGGCTCTTCGGCGGTGAGAAGCTGCTCGAGACCGGCCTTCCGAGCGGCGGGGCGCCCGAGCTCTCGACGCTCTGGGACGAGGGCAATCTGTACCGCGGCGGCCAGGGCGACGACGAGCTCTGGGCGACCGCGGGGTCCGACGTCTTCGAGTACGCGCCCGGCGACGGCCTGGATACGGTCAGCGACCTGCAGCATGACGAGACCTTCTTCTACGGCGGCTTCATCAGCGCGGAGGAATTCAGCCGGCTCTGGCAGGACCCCGCCGCGCTCGATCCGGCGCACCGTGCGGCGCTCTTCGCCGGGCAGGACACGCTGCGTTTCGGGCCGGGCATCGCGCCTTCCGACGTGCGCGCCTTGCGCGAACGCGGGTTCCAAAACCCCGACAACGACAGCCTGATCCTCGCCCTTGGCGAGGGCGCCGGCGGCGTACGCTTCGAGAACTGGTTCAAGGCGGAGGTGAATCAGCTCACGCGGGTCGAGTTCGCCGACGGCACCGTGTGGGACGCGGCGGCGATCGCCTCGCGCGCGGCGCTCGCGCCGACGCTCGCGCGCGGCACCGAGTTCGACGACTTCCTTTTCGGCGGGCCGGAGGACAACGCTTTCTTCGGGCTGCAAGGCAACGACACCTACTTCTTCGGTCCCGGGAGCGGCGTGGACACGATCGAGGATTCGGGAGGCATTGACACGGTCGAGATCGGCGCGCCTTCGTCGGATGTCTCGCTCGGCCTGGGCTCGCTCGTGCTGCGCGTGGCTGTCTTCGACGAGCTGCACCTCGCCAACTTCGATCCGAACGACGCGCTCGGCGCGCACGACATCGAGCTGTTCCGCTTCTCGGACGGCACGGAGCTTTCGTACCCGCAGTTGATCGCGCGCGGCTTCGATCTTTTCGGCACCGCGGCGGACGAGACGATCCCGGGCACCAACGTCACGGACCGCATCGACGGCAGGGGCGGCAACGACCTCCTCCTCGGGGGGCTCGGGAGCGACACCTACGCGTTCGGCCCCGGGTCCGGCCAGGACACGATCCGCGAGGCGAGCTCGACCGTCGACGCGGACGTTCTCGACGTGGCGGCGAACCCGGGGGCGGTCAGCGTGACTCGCGAAGGCGGAAGTATCGTTCTTTCGCTCGACGGCACTGCCGACCGCGTCGCGATCGAGTGGTTCGCCGATCCTTCAGCGCGCATCGAGTCGGTGCGCTTCGCCGACGGCACGGCCTGGGAGGCGGCCACGCTCGAAGCGCAGATCCAGGGCCAGACCAACCAGCCGCCCTCGGTCGCGAGCCCGATCGCGGACCAGCAGGCGCTCGAGGACGCGCCGTTCAGCTTCGTGCTGCCGGCGGATACCTTCACCGACCCGGATGCCGGTGACAGCTTGAGCTACTCCGCGAGCCTCGCGGACGGCTCGCCGCTCCCCGCCTGGCTGTCTTTCGGCGCCGCGACCCGGGCGTTCTCGGGAACGCCCGCGCAGGCGAACGCCGGATCGATCGGGGTGCGCGTCACGGCGACCGACAGCGGGGGGCTTTCCGCCTCGGACACGTTCGCGCTCGCCGTCGCCAACGTCAACGACGCGCCGGTGGTTTCGGCGCCGAACGCGCAGATCCTGATCGGCCAGACGGTCACAGCCGGGTCGCTCTTCTCGGTCACGGACGAGGACGGCGACCCGATCGCGCAGTACAACTTCTTCGACCCGCAGTCGGGCGGCAGCTTCCGGGTCAACGGGGCGACGCAGCCGGGCGGACAGCCGTTCGCAGTCAGCGCGGCGGACCTCGCCGGCACCGAGTACGTCGGCGCCGCGGTGCAGAGCACCGAGTGGGTGATGGCGCGCGCCTACGACGGCCTTGTCTGGAGCGCGTGGCGCACGTGGAGCATCGGGAGCGCCGCGCATGCCACGAACGCCGCCCCGGTCGTCTCGGCCGCCGATTCGATCGTGCTGCTCAACCAGGAGGCGAGCGTCGCCGGCCTGTTCAGCGCGAGCGATGCCGACGGCGACCCGATCGTGCAGTACCAGTTCTACGACTCCGGTCAGACGGGCGGCCGCTTCAGGGTGAACGGAACGCTGCAGCCGAGCGGCCAGGCCTTCACGGTCAACGCGGCCGATCTCGCCGCCACGCAGTACGTCGGCGCGCCGGTGCAGGGCACCGAGGGGGTGATGGCACGCGCCTATGACGGCCTCGCCTGGAGCGCCTGGCGCAGCTGGAGCATCGGCAGTTCCGCGCATGCGACGAACGCGGCGCCGGTGGTCTCCGCCGCCGACGCGGTCGTGCCGCTGGGGGTCGCGGTCGACGCGTCCTCGCTCTTCGCCGTTTCGGACGCCGACGGCGACGCGATCCAGAGCTACCAGCTCAAGGACCTCGGCGCGGGCGGCGGCGCCTTCACGGTGGGCGGGGTCGCGCAGCCGAGCGGCCAGGCTTTCACCGTCGCGGCGGCGGACCTGCCGAACGTGCGCTACATGGGCGGCTCGACGCAAAACACCGAGCAGGTCATGGCGCGCGCCTACGACGGCCTCGGCTGGAGCGAATGGCAAGGCTGGAACATCGGCAGCGCGGCGCACGCAGGCAACGCGGCGCCGGTGGTCGCGGCTGCGGATGCGATCGTCGGGCTCGACGAGGCCGTGGACGCGGGGACGCTCTTCAGCGTGAGCGACGCGGACGCCGACCCGGTGACGCAGTACCAGTTCAACGACACCGGGCAGGCGGGCGGCAGTTTCACGGTGAACGGGGTGGCGCAGCCGGCCGGGCAACCGTTCACCGTCGACGCGGCGGACTTGGGCAACGTGCGCTACGTCGGCGCATCGGTGCAGAGCACCGAGCAGGTCAAGGTGAGGGCCAACGACGGGCTCGCCTGGAGCCCCTGGGCGGGCTGGAATGTGGGCAGCTCGCCGCATCCGACCAATGCCGCCCCGGTGCTCGCTGCCGCGGACGCGGGGCTGCTGCTGGGTGAGTCGGTCGAAGTCTCCTCGCTCTTCTCCGCCTCGGACGCCGACGGCGACGCCGTCCAGCAATACGAGTTCCAGGACCTTGGGGGCGCCGGGGGCGGGTTCGCCGTGAACGGCGTCGCGCAGCCGGGCGGGCAGGTCGTCGCGGTGAGCGCGGCCGATCTGGCGAACGTGCGCTACCTGGCCGGCTCGGCGCCCGGCGTGGAGTGGCTGAAGGCGCGCGCCTACGACGGCCTCGCCTGGAGCGACTGGCAGGGCTGGGACATGCACTCGATCGGCGGGATGCGGCGCGGCGGGAGCGGCGCCGACACGCTCGACGGCGATGCGGACACTCCCGTCCTCGAAGGCAACGGGGGCGAGGACACGCTGAACGCTTCGGGTCAGAACAGCCTCCTTTCGGGGGGCGAGGGGAGCGACGTCGTGAACGGGGCCGCGGGCAGCGATCTCATCGCCGGCGGCGCGGGCGACGACGCGATCCACACCGGCGCCGGGGCGAACGTGATCGTCTTCAACGCGGGCGACGGCGTCGATTCCGTCTACTCCTCGGCGGGGGCGGCGAACACCCTCTCCTTGGGCGGCGGCATCGGCTACGACGACGTCTCGCTCTCGCAGCAGGGCGCCGACCCCGTCCTCGGCATCGGCGCGCACGACCGCGCGGCCCTCACGCGCTGGTACGCCGGCGCGGACGACGTTCTGAATCTCCAGTTCGTCGGCGAGGCGACGAGCGCCAGCCAGGTGAACAGCTTCGACTTCGCGGGGATCGTCACCGCGTTCGACGCCGCGCGCGCGGCGAACCCCGGGCTGACGGCCTGGGCGGTGACCAACGCGCTCACCCAGTTCCACCTCGCCTCGAGCGACACCGAGGCGCTCGGGGGCGACCTCGCCTGGTACTACGGCATGATCGGCTCGTTCGGGGGCCTGGGGCTCACCGCCGCCCTGGATGCGATCACCGCTTCCAGCTTCGGCCAGCAGGCGCAGCAGTTGCGTCCGCTCTCCGGGCTGCAGGAAGGGCTGGTGCGCCTCTCGGCGTAGGCGGGATCGCCCCGATGCGCAGCGTCCTCATCGCCTGGGAGCTCGGCGCGAACTGGGGCCACACGGCCCAGGTCCGCGCGCTCGCCCGGGAGCTGCGCGAGCGCGGCGACCGCGTGACGCTGGTGCAAAAGCCCCGCGCGGCCCCGCGCGGAGAGCCTCCGGCGAGCTACGCGGACATCCTCGCCGGCTGCGGCTTCGCCGACGCCGCGTCCCTGCGCGCGCTCGCCGGGCGCTGGCGCGCCGAGTTCGACCGCTGCGGCGCGCAGGTGCTGATCGCCGAGAGCGCGCCGGGGGCGCTCTTTGCCGCGCGCGTACATGGAATCCCCGCCGTGCACCTCGCGACCGGTTTCACCTCGCCCCCGTCCACCTCGCCGCTCCCCGCCTTCCGGCCCGCGGACCCGGAGCGGCTGCGGGAGCGCGAAGCGCGGGTGCTCGAGGCGATGAACCGGGTCCGCGCCGAGCGCGGGCTCCTCCCGAGCGGGCGCGTCGCGGAGCTTTTTACGGGGAGCGAGCAGCTCTTCGCCACGTTCCCCGAGCTCGACCACTACGGGCCGCGCGAGGGCGCGCGCTACGTGGGGCCGCTCTTCGAGGACGAGGAAGGCGCGCTCCCCGGATGGCCCGCGGGCGCGGGCCCGAGGGTGTTCGTCTACCTGCGTCCCGCGCCGTACGTCGAGCCGCTGCTCGGGGCGCTGAAGGAGCGCGGCGCGCGGCTGCTGTGCGTGCTGCCGGGCTCGCGCGGCCGGAACGGCGCGATCGCCATCGGCAAGCTCGACCCGCCGCCGGACTTCGCGATCACCCACGCGGGGCACGGCACGGCGGCGGCGATGCTGCTGCGCGGGGTGCCGCTGCTCATGCTTCCGAACCACGTCGAGCAGCTCATGCTCGCGCAGCGCGTCGCGCTCCTCGGGGCGGGGCTGGCAGTGTCGCCGGATGCGAGCGCCGCGGCAATCGGCCGCGCCGTGGACGAGATGCGCTCGAGCGCGCGCTACCGCGCGTGCGCGCGATGGTTCGCGGAGCGCAATGCCGGCATTCGCCCGCACCACGCCGCGTTCCTGGTCGCTGAGAAGCTGGATGACCTCTGGCGGCGCGAGGAGAGCGATGCGGGCTGAGCGGTTCTCGCCGGAACTGCAGCGCCTGGAGCGCGAGGCGCCGCACCCGCTCGGGCGCGCGGTCCTGTGGACCCTGCTTGCGCTGCTCGCCGGCGTGCTCGCCTGGGCCGCGTTCGGGCGCCTGGACATCGTGGCGGTGGCCGAGGGCAAGCTCGTGCCGCAGGGCTTCCTCAAGATCGTGCAGCCGGCCGAGCAGGGGATCGTGCGGGAGATCCTGGTGCGCGAAGGACAGGCAGTGAAGGCCGGCCAGGCGCTCATGCGCATGGACGCCGTGCTCAGCGACGCCGACGTGAAGACGCTGCGCGCCGAGTTTCATGCGAAACGCCTCGCGCTGCGCCGCATCGACTCGCAGCTCGCGGGGAAAGCCTTCGGGCGCGAGGCGCAAGATCCGGCCGACGTCCACGCCTCGGTGCTCGCCCAGCACGAGGCGAACCGGCGCGCCTACGAGAACGCCCTCGCCCAGGAGCGAACCGTGCTTGAGAAGGCGCGCCACGACCTCGCCGCGGCAGAGGAGGTGCGCGCCAAGCTCGAGAAGGTGCTGCCGCACTACCGCCAGCAGGAGGAGGTGTACCGCAGGCTCGTGCACGAGGGGTTCATGGGCGAGCTGCGCGCTGCGGAGAAGGAGCGCGAGAGGATCGAGAAGGAGCAGGACCTGAAGACCCAGGAGGCGGCGGTGCGCGCCTCGCGCGCGCTCATCGAGCAGTCGCAGTCGAAGACGGCGCAGATCGGCGCCGACTACCAGCGGCAGCTGCGCACCGAGCGCGTCGAGGTCGCCGCGCAGCTGGAGAAAGCGCGCCAGGAGCTCGCCAAGCAGGAGCACCGGCGCGGGCTGCTGGAGCTCGCCGCTCCTCAGGACGGTTTCGTCAAGGACCTCGCGACGCACACGCCCGGGACCGTGGCGAGCCCGGGCACGATCCTGATGACGCTCGTGCCGCTCGATGAGCGGCTGCGCGCCGAGGTCTGGGTGGGGAACCAGGACGCCGGGTTCGTCCGCCCGGGCCAGGCGGTGAAAGTGAAGCTCGCCGCGTTCCAGTTCCAGAAGTACGGCATGGTCGCAGGCGAAGTCGAGCAGGTGAGCGCTGACGCGAGCGAGCTGCCTGTGGCGCGGGGAGCAGCTTTGAGCGCGGGCCGGGCGCAAGGCCCGGTGCCCCTCGCTTACCGCGCCTTCGTCGCGCTCGACGCGCAGGAACTGGAGGCGGACGGCAACCGCTACCGCCTCGCGCCCGGCATGCAGGTCTCGGCCGAGATCCACCTCGGCACCCGGACCGTCCTCGAGTACCT
>Ga0187893_10007632_pt1 | contig 17584 bp, 13 predicted proteins | sample MA1701074metaG_FD_139574 | JGI IMG/M metagenome (GOLD analysis project Ga0187893, IMG submission 139574) | White microbial mat communities from a basaltic lava cave in the Kipuka Kanohina Cave System on the Island of Hawaii, USA - MA170107-4 metaG ... | reverse complement strand
CGAACACGGACCGCTGCGGCCTCTGACGCGTGCGGTCATTCTCCACCTGCTCAATTCGAAAGACCCAATTCGAAAGGCTGCACGCAACATACGTCTGATATATACTTACTCCAACTGGATGTGCCAGCAAGGAGGCTCTCGTGATTATCGCTCGAAATGCGTTTCTATTCCTCCTCGTCGTCTGTAGTGCCGTCTTCGGTCAGACGACGATGGGTACCATCACCGGCCTGGTGACAGACGCCACGGGCGCGGTGATTCCGGCTGCTCCCATTGCCGCTCGGAACGTCGACACCGGTGTGGTGGCCACGACAGTCACCTCGAGCACGGGCAACTATGTCATTCCGAACCTGCAGGTCGGCTCTTACGATGTGACCGTGGCAATCCCTGGATTCAAGAGTTGGAAGCGGGGGCCGATCACACTCAAGAGCAGCGACAACGTCCGGATCGATGTGCATCTGGAAGTGGGCCAGACATCGGAGCGGATCGAGGTAACCGGCGAAGCGGCTCCTCTCAAGACGGAATCGACCGAAGTGTCCACCGTTATGGAGAACAAGCTGGTCAACGATCTTCCGCTCGCGGTGGCCGGTATTGGCGGCGGCATGCGCAACGCGTTTCAGATCATGATGATGATGCCGCAGGTAAAGAGCAACAACGGCGAGGGCGCCTGGGATGACCTCCAGGTGGGCGGGGGCCAGCAGCACGACTGGAATGTCAGCGTGGACGGCCTGTCGGTGGAAATGGGCTGGCGAAATCACGTCGGCTATATGAATCGCCTGACGCCCGCGCTCGATTCGATCGAGGAGTTCCGAATCGATACCGCTGCATTTAAGGCGGAAGACAGCCGTGCCAGTGGCGGGAACATCGCGATTACCACCAAGTCCGGAACCAATGACTTGCACGGAACCGTTTTCGATTTCTATCAATCACAGCATCTCAACGCGAATTCATGGCAGAACAATAAGTTTGGACGAGCCAAATCCGTCTTCCATCGCAATGACTACGGCGCCACGGTAGGCGGTCCTATCTATCTACCCAAGATCTATAACGGGCGCAACAAGTCGTACTTTTTCTTCTCTTACGAAGGCTACCGGTTCCCCTCGACCTCCGGCGTCAGCGAATTGACGATACCGCTGGCGGCGATGCGGCAAGGCGACTTTTCGCAATGGGTTCAACCGAACGGAACTCTGATCCCCATCTTCGACCCCGCCACGACCCGTGTGGAAAATGGCGTCGTCATTCGCGACGCGTTCCCAGGCAACCGTATCCCCATGAACCGCATCAGCCCGCTGTCGGCTGCGATTAACCAATACTTCCCCAACCCCAACGCACCCGGCGTGGTTCGCAACTACCGCACCCCAGGCACGGCGCCCCGCAAACGCATCGAGAATGCGTACTTGACCAAGCTCGATCACAACTTCGCCCAAAAGAACAGGATGAGTTTCACGTATTCCCAAAACGGCGAATACTTCAGCAACGCTTATGATCGCGATCCAAAAGACCCCAACAATTGGGGCGGCTCGCTCCCGTATCCGCTGGCTGGCCGGCAATACTATCGTGGCGACCAGTATTACGGAAAAGTAGTGCGCGTCAACGATACTCATCTTTTCAGTCCAACCGTGGTGAACACGCTGACGGTGGGCTTCCACCGGCTTACCCATCCGGAACACGACGTCACGGCCGAGCCCTATGGGCAGAACTGGGGTGACCAACTGGGCGGAGCGATCAAGAACAATCCCTATTACAACAATGCCTTCCCGGGTGTGCGCTTCAACACCGACAATTATTACGGCTGGGAAAGCACCAAATTGTGGGACGAATATCACACTGTCTTCGGGATCGACGACAATCTGAACTGGGTCCGCGGCTCCCATAGTTTGAAGTTCGGCTATAGCGGGCAGTTGATGATGCTGAACACGAACAACCGTAACCGGCAAGCGGGCGACGTTTTCTTTCACCGCCTCGAAACAGCGCGTCCCGCCGACAATAGTGGGAACTCCGGCAACGCTTATGCCAGCTTCCTTCTTGGTGCAGTGGACAACGGCGGATTCACGATCCCCAACACACAGCAGCTCAGGTTCCCGTATCACGCTATCTTCGTGCAGGACGATTGGAAAGTGACGCCGAGGCTCACGGCCAATCTCGGCCTGCGGTATGAAATGAACCTATCGGTCTACGAGAAGCACGATCGGTTTTCTTACTTCGACCCAACCTTGCCGAATCCGGCTGCCAACGGGTACCCCGGCGCGCTGCGATTCCTCGGTTCGGGCTCCGGGCGGGAGAACAGGCGCAATCTTCACAACACAGCGGCGGGCTGGGGTCCACGCCTCGGATTGGCCTATCAGCTCTCGGAAAAGTTTGTGCTCCGCGCGGGCGCCGGGATTTTCTACTCCACTACCAAAGTGCCTGGCCTCAATGGAGCCAACAATGGCTTCACCAACTCACCTGCTTGGAGCTCAGCCGACCAGGGAATCACACCGGCCTTCTACTGGGACCGGGGCTTTCCGGCGTGGCAGCCTCCGCCTTTCATCGATCCCGGTTTCGGCGCCGGTTTCGGAGTTCCTTGGTTTGGCGCAGACGAAATCGCGATGCTCCCGCAAAACGCCAATTGGAATTTTGCCGTGTCGCGGGTTTTGAAGAACAACTTCGTTATCGATCTCACCTATACGGGCAGCAAAGGCACCCATCTGGCCTCTGATCGCGTGAACATCATGCAGATCGATCCCAAATACGCCTCGTTGGGAGCGCTGCTGAACCGGCCAATCGACGATCCTGCAGTCGCCGCTGCGGGTTTCCGGCCTCCGTTTGCCAATTTCAAGCAACTACTCGGCGGCAATGCCACGCTCGGCCAGTCTCTACGTGTATTTCCTCAGTACACCGGCGTCACCACGGGTGGCATGATGAACCACAGCGGCAATTCGACCTATCACGCGATGATCATAAAGGCGACCAAGCGGTTCTCCGGTGGCCTCACGCTCTTGACCAGCTATGCCTGGTCCAAACTGCTAACCGACGCCGACTCCTCTGAACCCTGGATCGCGGGGGTGGTCGGCGCCGCCGTGGGTGCGGGCGCGGCCCAGAATCATTACAACCGGGGCACCGAGAAGTCGTATGGTGTCCTCGACTATCCACATATGTTCAAGTTGACTGCGAGCTATGACTTGCCCTTCGGAAAAGGAAAGCGGTTCTTCACCGAAGGAATCGCCCGGCATCTGCTGGGACACTGGAACCTCAGCACTTACTCGTTTGCGCAGAGCGGCTATCCCATGGGCGTCACTGACACCGGTTTCCAGAACAACCTGCGGGCTGGCACGCCTCGTCCGAATGTCCTGAGTAACCTGTGGCGCGCGCCGACAGTAGGCGACCGGTTCGATCCCGACAAAGACAACTTCTACAATCGCGGAGTGTTCCAACGAAGGACAAGTCCGTTTACCGAGCCCTTCGGGAACGCGCCCCGCTTTGTCGGCATCACGCGCATGTTCCCGACCTATCGAACTAATATCGCCGTTACCCGCCAGCTTCGATTCACCGAACGGGTTCGCGCGGACTTACGAGTGGATATCTTCGATTTGTGGAACCAGAAGACATGGTCGCGGCCAACGACGCAAGACTTAGCCAATACGCAGTTTGGCGTGATTACTAACGCGAGCGGCAACCGAAATATGCAACTCGGGCTCAAGCTCGTCTTCTAGCCCATTTGAGGACGGGCGCACGCCTCAGCGTGCAGCGTCCACATTGATGTGGACGCTCGATTCCTCGCCACCTAAGGCCTCTTCATCTCGAGTGCGAGCTCGAGATTCCGGGCTGCTTCGGGGTGTCCTGGCCGGAGGCGTAGTACTTCGCGAAACTGCGCTATGGCGCCATTCAGGTCGCCCTTGTGGCCCAGCGCAATGCCCAGGCTAAGATGCCCTTCGACCAGGCCAGGTGCTTCGCGAACGACTCGCGTAAACTCGGCTAAGGCATCGCTCTTCCGGCCCAACTGGTCGAGAACACGCCCGAGGTTCAGCCGGCCCTCCACGTGAGAGGGATCCGTGGCGATAGCGCGCCGCAGGTGTTCCAAGGCGGCTCCCAGCCGCCCTTCCGCGGCCAGGATCTTCGCCAGATTATTGCGAGCGCTTGCAAGTCGCGGATCGATGCGGAGAGCCTCTTCCACGGCCCGCCGCGCCTCTTCTGTTCGCTCTCGCTCGGCGAGTAGACCGCCAAGATTGCTGTAAGCCTCTGCATAGTCCGGCCGCTGGCGTATTGCGTCCCAGAATGACTGAATGGCACGATCGGGTTGGCCAATCCTGGTCAATGCGTTGGCTAAACCGTAGTGCGCTTGCGCCAAGCTTGGGTTGGCGCGAATTAAACGCTCATACTCCGCAACAGCTTGCTCCGCCGGTAATGCCAGTGCATAATTGAGATGCACTTTCTCCATCGCCGGCTCCAGTTCCAAGGCCCGCCGGTAGAGCGAAACCGCCCGCGCCTGATTGCTCCCGGCCATGTAGGCGTCCGCCAGAATAGCGAGCGCTTTTGCAGGGGCATCCCCAATCGCGCGGTTGAGTATGGCCGAACCCGCTTGCCTATCTGCCCCATCCGCCACATGGGCGATCCCGAGATAAAGATCCCGGTCACGTCCCACCAAATCCGCCGGATAGTACAGCGTCACTGAGCCGCGATAGACCTGGTGCTTTTCGGCATGACGCGCGACCAAGTCCCGCGCCGGTCGCCGCCGCTGGATCCAATGGTCAGTCATCACCACATGAACCGCGTCATCCGTTCGGCGCTTGGGCATGTGGCAGCTTACGCAGTCGGAAGGAGCTACGTGAACAGATCCTGCTACTTGGGAATGGCACTGTCTGCACTTCTCGCGGTAGTGGGTAACGGCCGCATCGCCGCGCGGAACGTCATGCGGATTGTGGCAAGTAGTACAGGTTAGTCTTCCCCGGCTCTTCAGAAAACACGCCGACCTGCGAAACCTGTAGCCAGCGCCTGCAATCTCGAACTTGTCCTCACGCCCAGCGCCATGATCGAAAAAGACCGCATAATCGGACAAGCGCTCGCCCGGACGGAACGAAAACACGCTGCGCCCAAAGCGCCTGGTCGACGCCGGCAACGGTTCGCTTGTCGTCTCCAGATGACATTGGAGGCAGACATCCATCCGCCGGTCGGTCGGAAGGCGAGCCGGGTTTACAATGGCGGATTGAATCTCTTCTGCCTTTGCCGTCTTGCCTGCTACCTCGATGTGCCGTGACCCGGGGCCGTGACACCGCTGGCAATCGATACCGAGAGGAAGCTCGCGAGGAAAAGTCTGCTCAACCCCGTAGCGTCCGGCTCCCTCCGGAAGATTCGGGTAGGCGTTGTGGCAGAACAAACAACCATAATCGATTCGTCGCCGCATGTCGGGTTGAGCGGCATGGTCGTAACCAGGGCTCATCGCCCACCGGCGCCCTTCCGCATACCAGGAAACCGGCAGTTGGATTACTTCTCCGCCCGACCAATGCAGATATGTGCGCGCGTGATTCCCCGATCCAATTACATAGTGCACCTCCCTCTCGAACAAGTTCTGCGCTTTGCCGGAAGCATCGGTTTCCCACCGCCGCTGCAAAAACTTCCCGTCCCGCTCCCTCATTTCATAATGGAAACCTGAACTGGTATGGAAAAATCTGTTGTTCCGCTGATAGTCTTCGATCAAGTTCGAATCACTTGGCTGATAGAATGACCGTGCCATTCCCGTCTGCTGATAGCTCTGGTAAATCTGGGCGTGGCAACCTTTGCAGGCTCTTGAATCGACGTAGGCAGGAATAACAGTTGGCGTGTTGCGGTCGCGAGCGCATGACGATCCAAAAACTGCAATCGCAAAAGTCAGCCAGTGGCGCCGAGGCATCAGGTTCATGAATTCTAGTGTGAGAGCTGATTGAGATACGATCGTGCCCTACTGAAGTCCGGTTGAAGCCGCAGAGCATTTCGGTATGCCTCTGCGGCGGCCGAGTTCTGCCCCCGCGCCTGTAGGCTCACCCCGAGATTCAGCCACGTGAGGGGTGAGTCGTCATCGATCTGAAGAGCGCGACGCAACAGGCCCTCCGCTTCGGAAAAACGGGATTTGCGTGCATAGGCAACGGCAAGGCTATTGAGCCGCGCGGGATCGTCCGTCGTCTTTGCCCCGGCGTTTTCCAAGAGCCAAATCGCCTGATCGGGCTCGTTCTTCTCCAGCAGTAAATCAGCTAGAGCGGTCAACGCGGCTGTATCATCGGGACTCAGTTCAATGCTCCTCCGGTAGTTAACGATCGCCTTGTCGCTGCGTCCAAGCTTGCGCAAGGCATCTGCCAGTTGCCGGTAAACCTCTCCGTACCGCGGTTGTACCGCTGTGAGGACCGATTCAAGACGCGCCGTCGCGTCGCGCAACTTCGCGGTGTCCACCAGCGCGGCAACCGCCTGGTACATTCGATTCTCCGGAGTATCCGGAAGCGTAGCGGGATAGTACAGCTTCACGGGGCCGGCGTAACGGCCGTGCTGCTCGTTGCCCGGTGTTCGCAGATCCGCCGCTTGCGGAATGCGTTGGATCCGATGATCCGTGATCACCACGTGAATAGCATCTTCCGCCCGCCGCTTCGGCATATGGCAGGAGGCGCATCCCGTGGAGCGATCGGGATGCACCGAAGCATGGCATCCTCGACAAGCCTGCGCATACTGGTTTGCGGCGTCCTCGCCGCGGACGGAACGGTGTGGATTGTGACAAGTGGTGCACAGAAGCTTGCCGTCAGCGCGCAGGAAGCACTTCGATTGCCGCAATCCATAGGCGGAATGATTGACGGTGATGGGATCGCCCGCCGCCGGCAAATCCCGGTCGAAGTAGATTGTGAACGCGCTCAGAGGCTCACTCGGGCGATAGGAGTAGGGCCCGCGGCCATACCGCCGAATCGCGTCTGGAATCGTTCGGCTTGCCGATTCCAGATGACACTGCAGGCAGACTTCCATCTGGCGCTCCGGTGTCAGCCGCGCTGGATTCAGAATCGGTGCTCTACGAGTGACGTGTTCCTCACCAGGACCGTGACAGCGTTGGCAGTCGATGCCGTCGGCGACGTCGAGGCTTGTCTGCTGCGGATAGGCGTTATGGCAAAACAGGCAGGAGTCGGGCACCTCACGCCGGAAATCGGAGTGGTTGGGGCGGTCATACCCCGGACTCATCGCCCAATGGCCGCCTCTCTCTGAGTACCAACTCAGCGGCAACTCGACAAGGCTGCCGTTCTTCTTGCGATGCAAGTAGGTCCGCGAGTGTTCTCCGGAGCCGACAACATAGTGAATTTCCTTCTCCACTACGTCGCGGCCCCCGATCAGAGCCCGCCGGAGGAAGAACTTTCCATCGCGGCGTGATACAACATAGGAGCGCTCGGATGCCGAATGCGTGAAGTCCGCGCTCCAGTCTTCAATGAGCGGCACCGCGCCAATCCTGCCGAAGGACCGGGCCATGGGCGTCTGGGTATAGCCATCGAAGATCTTGGCGTGACAAGGACGGCATGCCTGCGACGAAAGATACCCCGGTTCAGCGCCTGACGCAAGGCCGGCAGCCGCAATGAGAACGCACACGAAGATGAGCGGCCAGATAGCCGGATTCTATCAGGCGGAGCCTGTGTGCTCGCGTTTCATTGACTTGCATTATTATCTTATGATATACCCGACAGCATGACACCGCGATTGACGATACCAGGACGTGGAAACAAGCCGGCCCGCCGTGACCTCCTCAAGCTGCCACTCGTGGCCGGCGCCGCTCAAGCGCTGGCAGCTACGCCAGCGGCGTACGGCGCCACCCGCAAGAATGAATACGACCCGGACAACACCAAGATCGCGAGCGGAGTGAGCGTTCGCGCCACTGACGATGACCTGCTGTTTCTAAAGCAAATCGGGCTGCGCTACGTGCACGCCCAGTTTCCCCTGGACGCCAATTACGAGATGGTGAAGAGTACCCAGGAGCGGCTCGCCCGTTTCGGCCTTAGTATTCACTGTGGAATCGTGAACCACTATCGCTCACTCAAGATCCAGCTCGGCCAGCCCGGGCGGGACGAGGACATTGAAAAGTTTCAGACTTTCATTCGCGACCTTGGGCGGCTCGGGATTTACTCCACGAAGATCGATTTTCACCCTGGCAACACCTACACTACCCGCCAGATCGAGTCGCCCCGGGGCTACAAGGCTCGCGAATTCAACCTGGACGACTTCCGCGCCAAGGTCGAAAAACAGCTTTACGAGCGCCAATATTCAGCCGACGATATCTGGGCCAACTACACCTACTTCATCAAGGCGGTGCTTCCCGTAGCGGAGCAGGCCAATGTCAGACTGGCATTGCATCCCGACGACCCACCGGTCGCCATGATGAACGGCGTGGCCAAGATCTTCGTTCATTACGACGGCATCAAGCGCGCCGACGAGATCGCTGGCGGCAGCAAACACTGGGGACTTACCTTTTGCGTCGGCACCTGGATGGAGGGCGGGAACAAGATGGGTAAGGATGTCTTCGGAATGATCCAGAACTTCGGCGCCCGGGGCAAGATCTTTGCCGTGCACTTTCGCAACGTCAGCTCGCCGATGCCGGTGTTTCACGAAACGTTTCAGGACGACGGATATATGGACATGTACCAGATCATGAAGGCTCTCCGCCAGGTGCGCTGCCCGGCCTCGCTAATCCCCGACCACTATCCCGGACTCGTAGGAGACACGAATCGCCGGATCGCCAACGCATATTGCATCGCCTACATGCGGGCGCTCCTCCGGCGGGCGAATGAGGAGGTGGGGTAGGTATGAATGCACCTACAGTCAGTCGACGAGTTTTTCTCGGCTCGCTGGCAGCTCCCTGTCTCAGGGCCGCTGGTCCCAAACCGCTACGCGGTATTTTCCCCATCATGGCCACTCCATTCACTGAAGCCAATGAAGTGGACTATGAGGATCTGGCGCGTGAGGTCGACTTTCTCGTGCGTTGCGGAGTGCACGGCATGGTTTGGCCACAACTGGCCAGCGAATACCCAAGGTTAAGCAAGCAGGAGCGCATGCGCGGCATGGAAGTACTTGCGAAAGCGGCGCAGAGCAAACGGCCCGCGCTCGTATTGGGAGTGCAGGGTCCGAATGTAGCCGCCGCCATGGAGTATCTGAAGCATGCCGAACAACTCGGCTGTGACGCACTGATCGCAATTCCACCGAGTGAAGCGAAATCGCCTGACGATTATCACCACTACTACGCAATGCTAGCCGGAGCTACCAGCAAGCCGCTTTTTATACAAACTACCGGCGGCGCTCGCGAGATTACTCCTTCTGTCGAAATGCTGGCGAAACTCGCCCGCGAGTTTCCTAACCTCGGCCATGTGAAGGAGGAAGTCCAGCCAGTCATCGAAAGGATGCAGGAACTCGCCCGGCATCGGCCCGCCGTTCGGAGTCTGTTCAGTGGCGGAGGCGGCCGCGGCATGATCTATGAGATGCGGCTGGGAATGGACGGTACGATGCCAGGCGCCCCGTACTCGGACGTTTATGTCGCTGTGTGGGACGCGTGGCAATCCGGGAAAAAGGAAAAAGCTCGCGAAATTTTCGCTGCATTGCAACTGATGTTGAATGTCGAACAATTTGTTCCTCGCGCGCGCATGTACATCATGAAGAAGCGCGGTGTTTTCAAGACAACCGTGTCCCGCTACCCCAAGAGCGTGATGGGACAGGCAGCCATCGAGGAAGTTGAGTTCCACTACGCGGCGCTAAAGCCCTACTTACGTACCTAAGTTTATGCCTGTAATCACACGACGTGAATTCACGGGAAGCCTGGCGGCCGTCGGGCTCGGCGGAAGCGGCACAGGGTTCAGCCAAACCGCCAGTCGCAAACCGAACTTTGTCCTCATCATGGCGGACGATCTCGGCTACTCGGATGTAGGCTGCTACGGGAGCAGTGAAAACAGAACGCCGGCCCTCGATCAATTGGCCGCGGAAGGGATCCGATTCACTGATTTCTATGCGGCCTGTGCCGTCTGCTCCCCGTCGAGGACTGCTTTTATGACCGGACGGTTTCCAGTCAGGGCCGGCGTTTACAGTTGGATTCACCAGTCGCATAAGATGCACCTCCGGCGGGAAGAAATCACGGTCGCAAAGTTACTGAAGAATGCGGGTTACTCGACAGCCTTCGTTGGCAAATGGCACCTCGGCTTTTACGTGGAGAAGAGGTTGGGCGGCGTTCCCGACCCGGGCGACCACGGTTTTGAGCATTGGATGGCGACCGAAAGCAACGCGAATCCATCGCATCGGAATCCCGTTAATTTCATTCGCAACGGCCAGGCTCTTGGGCGTATCGAGGGCTATTCCTGCCAGATCCTCGTCGATGAAGCGATCCGATGGCTGGATGGGCGGCCGGATAAATCGACTCCCTTCTACTTGAACGTCTGGTTTCACGAGCCGCATTCCCAAGTCGCGGCGCCGGAAGAGTACCGGAAGCGGCATTTGCACACCAAGCAGCCGGAATACTACGGCTGCATCGAGAACATGGATAACGCCGTCGGGCGGCTTCTGGAGAAACTGGATGCGATGGGGGTGCGGGATAACACGGTGGTTGTGTTCACATCCGACAACGGAAGCTATGTGAATGGCAGCAATGATCCACTGACCGGGAGAAAGACGCAGCTTTGGGAAGGCGGCATTCGCGAGCCCGGCATCATGCGATGGCCGGCAAGAATCAAGAAGGGAGCAGTGACCGGGACGCCGGCCGGCTTGGTCGATTTACTGCCGACGGTGTGTGACATCGCGGGCGTTCCGGCGCCGCGCGACCGCAAGATCGACGGCACCAGCCTCACACCGTTGTTCAATGGCAGGCCGGTGAGGCGGCAAACGTCGCTGTACTGGTTCTACAGCCCGTCGCGTCCGGTGTGTGCTATTCGCGAAGGCAACTACTCTCTGGTGGCCGATCCGGAACTCGATTTGTCGCAAGACAACATGTTCCGGGAGGAATACATCGGCCCGATCAAGGCGACCAAGCTGGTGAATTTCCGCCTGTATGATCTACGCGCGGACATGCGCCAAGAACGGAACCTCGCGCAGACACAGAACGTAGTCTTCCGCCGGATGAAGGAAAAGATGCTGACGCTGCATGCGGATGTGATCCGCGAGGCATACGACTGGCGCGAGCATCGCTGACTGGGCTAACAGTGAATGCCGCTGTCGATGTCTACGGCTTCATATTCGCAGTGTTGCTCTTCACAGGCGGACCGCTGGCAGGGATCGTTATGATCCTCAGCCGGAAACCAAAGGGGGTTGGCCGGTCACTGGTCACGGTGAACGTTGTACCAAGTCAGGACGCAAAGGCGAGGATCCGCAAGACCCATTGGATCGACAGATGGGGGCTGGGTGCAACGGTGGTGATCGATTCAGTGGCGAGATCCGCCCGCGTAGCAGGAGTCTAGAAGCTCTAGAAGCGTCGCATGAACGGAGCTACTTCATAACCAGTGGTGCATCACCGGCACCACCATATTGGCCCCTCCGCCTCTTCGGGTCCCGCTCGTAATGGCGGGGGGTCTGGCCGGCGCTCTTTCTCGCTCCGGTAAACGCCAGCTTCGGCTCTTGCTTACCGGCCGTGCTTCGCCTGTTCCGAGACTTGTCTGCCATGATAGCCTCCAGATTCCAAAGGTACGAATGCAATCCCCCGACCGATGCGAGCGACTCCGCTTGCCCAGTAGACCAGACGTTCTCCGTCATCGCTACTGCTGTTTGGATAATTCCTATTCGGATCGCTGGAGGCTTGCTTTGTCAAGATTGTCCCAGGCCGCGACTGCGTCTGCGTACTGTTCCTTACGGACGCGGATCGGAACCGAGGCTGAGCCGAGCAACTGGAAGAACGTAAACCAAGCGGTGGCGGCCCTAAGGATTTCCCCTGTTCACAAGCAGCAACCATCCGCGCTCGACTTGTTCCGCAGCGCGAGCAGCACGTGTGAGCCGCTGTTGGGCGACGTTCTCGTGGACTGACTCACACCTCCACGCCGAGCTTTTGCAGATCCACCAGCAACTTATCGCGCCCGGTGAACTGGACAGCCTGCATGCCGTGTTGCCGCGCCCCTTCGACGTACGGCGCAATGTCGTCTGTGAAAAAGCATTCTCCAGGTTCGCATTCAGCCTGTGACAAGGCTGCGCGGTAAATGGCATCTTCCGGCTTGAGAGCGCCCACCTTGTGCGACACCACGCGATGGTGGAAGTGGCTCAGGTGTGGATAATTCTCCGCCACCCAGTCGAAGTGCATCTCGTTGGTATTGGAGAGCAGAAGGAGCCGGTAGCGCCGCCGTAGAGTGGCAAAAAGGGACTCGGGAAGCAGGGTCTGACGGGCGAAGATCGAAACCCAGATCTCGCGGAATTCGTCCCGCTGAACGGCGATTCCCAACCGGCGGTTCACTTCTTTAACAAAGTCATCGGTCGGAATTCGTCCGGCTTCGTAGTTCCGGACGAAGTCTCCTTCGAGCAGGCGCTCCCGGATTTGCTCGCGGGTAAGTCCGGACAATGTTTCCATGCGCGTATAAGCGTGGACGAAGTCAAAAGGGACGATGACTCCTCCGAGGTCAAAGATCAAAGTCTTGATCATTCCTTCAGAGTAAACTGTGGGGCAGGATTCATCCTGCGGCCGATTTTCAATTGGCCATTTGCGCGAGACCAATTGCTCTTGTTGACGTCCAAAAGGAAGAAAGCTATTCTTGTAGACGACCAACAAGAGAAATCATGCCTGCCAGAGCTGACATCCTCCAAGGCACTCTCGACCTGATGGTCCTGAAGACGCTCGCCTCGCTCGGTCCGCTCCATGGGTATGGAATTGCCGTTCGCATCCAACAGATCTCGGAAGACGCGCTGTACCTGAATCAGGGCACGCTGTACCCGGCGCTCCTTCGGCTCGAACAGCGAGGTTGGATCTCCTCCGATTGGGGAACCTCGGACAATAACCGTCGCGCACGTTTCTACTCGATTACGAAGGCTGGCCGGAAGCAGCTCGAAGTTGAAACGGATGCGTGGCGAAATACGGTCGCGATCATGCACAAAATCCTGGAGACCTAACCATGACACGATTCCTGAACTTGTTCCGGAGGAGGCGGTTGGACGGTCAGATGGATGAAGAGTTTCAATTTCATCTCGATCTGCTCACGACTCAATTCATCAACAAGGGCATGAACCGTGAAGAGGCGGAAAGGCAGGCGCGGCGTCACTTTGGATCCGTGGATGCCGTCCAGGAAGCCTATCGCGATCAGCGCGGAGTTGCCTGGATCAGCGACTTTCTGGCGGACTTGCGGCACGGCGCGCGTCTGTTGAGACGCGACCCGGGTTTCTCAGCCGTGGCGGTGCTCACCATGGCGTTGGGCATTGGAGCGAACTCCGCGATTTTCAGTTTTGTCAACGCGGTGTACTTGCGACCGGCGCCCTATCCTAATGCGGACAGATTGGTGGACGTCGTCAACGAAGTGCGGGGCCGATGGAATGGTCCTACACACACCAGCCGCCGGTACCTTTACTTCAAGGAGCACGCCAAGTCCTTTGAAGAAGTGGCGGCGTCGAGAGGTGGTGGCGCAACCACCCTGATCCTGGGTGGCGAAGCGTTTCAAGTCAGCTCGCTTCGTGTGTCGCACAACTACTTCCGCGCACTCGGTGTTGAACCTTTGGCTGGCCGGTTCTTCCTTTCGGAGGAAGACGAGCCGGGCGGTGAGAAGGTGGCGATTCTGGGACACGGTCTCTGGCAACGCCGGTTCGGCGGCAATCTCGATGCTCTCAACCAGACGATCGACGTGGGCGGCGAAGCACACACGATCGTCGGGATCGCACGAGCGGATCCTGTCTCGCGCGCGGGCCTTTTCCTACCGAATCGCGCAAGACCGGTCAATGACGGCACGAACACTACGGTGATCGGCTTGCTCCGAGAGGGCGTCTCGATGGAACAAGGTTCACAGGATCTCAACCAGGCGATGCAAAACTACAAGCGTGAGTTCGCTGCCGAGCAAAGGCGGGAGTTTCATCGCGAAGCAACCGCGAGAGCAGCGCCCTTCGGAAGCTGGATGCGGCAATTTAGCACGCCGCTTGGAATTCTTTCGGCCGCCGTCGCGCTGATCCTGTTGGTGGCTTGCGGGAACCTGGCGAATCTGCTGCTCGCCCGCGCCACAGCGCGTGTCCGCGAGATTGCCATTCGCTTGTCGGTGGGGGCGGGCCGCGGCCGCATGATCCGCCAGCTCCTCGCCGAGAGTCTCCTGATTGCGTTTCTTGGCGCAGTGGTCGGATTGTTGCTGGCGCGATGGACGCTCCCAGCCCTGGTCAGGTTGAATCCAATTCCGATTTCGACGCTGACGCCGATCACGATCGACTGGGTTGTAGTGGCATTCACAGCGGCACTGGCAATCGGGACTACCCTTCTGTTCGGATTATTCCCCGCCTTTGCGGCGACGCGGCTCAATGCGCACGGGGCTCTGAAGGAGACCGGCTCGAACTGCACTGCCAGGGGCCGCACTGGGCTCTTGCGAAAATCTCTGGTGGCGGCGGAAGTCGCGTTGAGCCTGATCCTGCTGATCGGCGCGGGACTCCTGGTCCGCACGCTGGTAAAGCTCATTTCTGTTCATCCGGGCGTCGACGCCACGAATGTCCTCGCGGCCAAGATGCCAATGCAGGGCCAGCGCTACGGGACGACAGCGAAAGGCGCGGCGTTGTTCCGGCGCGGTCTGGACCGGCTGCGGGATAATCCGGCAGTGGAATTCGCCGCGGTGGTCAACAACCTTCCGATGGAACGCGGTCTGAACCTGGTTGCCCTGATCCCGGGAAGCGAAAGCGCTGACGATTGGAAGCTGATCGACTGGCGGTTCGTGTCGGCGGACTACTTCCGCCTGCTAAGGATCCCGCTTCAGGCAGGCCGCCTTTTCAACGAGGCCGACAGCGGGAACGCGGAACGAGTGGCGATCGTCAACCAGGAATTCGTCCGTCGCTATCTCGGAAAAGAGAATCCGGTGGGCCGGCTGCTACAAGTTGTTTCCGGCAAGAGTGATCCCCACCGAACCATTGTCGGCGTGGTAGGCGATGTCAAATCCAACAATTTTCGTGTGCCGGCGCAGCCCACCGTCTTCGTTCCGGTGGACCAGGCTACGGATGAACATTTCCGCATCGCGTCCGGCTACTTCCCGGTCTGCTGGCTGATTCGCGGAAGGGATTCCAGGTCGAACCTGACAACGTTCGTCGAGAGCGAGTTGAAATCGCTCGATCCGCTGCAACCTGTCTCCGGGATCACTCCCTTGGAAGAGCTTCGCCAGACCGCCGTACAGAGCGACCGCTCGATGATGATCCTTTTGAGCGGTTTCGCGATCCTGGCCCTGGTTCTGTCGGCGGCAGGAATCTACGGAGTGATGTCGTATACGGTGGCGCAGCGCGCCGGCGAAATCGGTATCCGCCTGGCGCTCGGTGCAAGCATTCCCTCGATGATCGGCTCCGTCGTCCGGCAAGGGGCGGTGGTGGCATTCCTGGGCGTGATCGCCGGAGTTGGCGCGGCCATTGGTTTGACCAGATTCCTGCAGGCATTCATGTTCGGCGTTAAGCCGGCCGATCCACTCACCTTTGCCGTGGCATCCCTTTTTCTGTTAGGCGTGGCGGCGGTGGCGAGCCTTGTACCGGCGCTGCGCATCGCGCGGCTCGATCCAGTCCGGGCGTTGCGCGCGGAGTGAGGACTACAACAACGTAGCGTCGAGCTCGTCAGCTCCGGCCATCGGGCTCACTGGCTCAGAGTCACCACCCAAATAGGCCACTAATGCCTGCCTCGATCCGCCAAAGTAGGTGTCCACGAGCTCCTGCACAGCCAACCGCCGCGCCTGGTCGCGATCCATCAACGGCTCGTACAGAAATGCCCGACCGTTCTTCTGCCGTGCCACAGCGCCTCGCTTAGCAAGGCGGTCGAGCACGGTCATCACGGTCGTGTAGGCAAGCCGTCGATTCTCGGTGAGCACTTCCCGGACGTCTTTGACACTCCCCTGCCCGATCCGCCACAAAGCCTTCAGACATTCGAGCTCCAGCGGAGGAGGAATCTCGCTGGACCGTCCCGGCTTTCTCATGGATTCAGTCCCCGCTCAGCGCACTTTTCAACCGCTCCGCAAATACCGAGTTGCTTCGCGCGGGACGCTCGTGATCAGCAGGCTTCGGCGACGGCGTGGATGTCGCCGCCGGCCCACGAGGTGTGGGCGTCAGTCCCAGGAACTTCTCCTTCTTCAGGATCGGCCGGTCGAGGGAATGCACCATCGTCGTCCAGTTTCCCTCGACAAGCTTGTCCCGCTCGATCGCGCCGCGGATGGTCTCGATTTTCGAGTCCAGATTGTCCAGATGATGCAGCAGCATCGCTTCGGCAAACATCGGTACCTTGGGTGAGCCGAATTCGAGCTCCCCGTGGTGACTGATGATCAGATGATTCACAAGCATCTGGAGCCGGGATGGGAAGTTCGGGATCGCGCGGATCTTGTCATCGACGATTCGCATCCCTTGCAGGATATGTCCTATCAGTTGACCGCTGTCGCTGTAGTTGAAACCCCGATCATAGGTCAGCTCGTCGATCTTGCCAACATCGTGCAGTATCGCGCCGGTAAGAACCAAATCCTGGTCGATGTGTGGATAGCGAGGGCACACCAGCCGGCACAGCGCACAGAGCGAAAGGACGTGCTCGAGCAGGCCCCCCAACCATGCGTGATGAATCGACTTGGCGGCGGGCGCGCGCTTGAACTTCCGGGCAATCTCCTCGTCGCCGAATACCGCCTCCAGCAGTCCACGCAGATGCCGGTCGTTGATCGAAGCAATCACGCCGCGCAGCTCCGTGAACATCTCTTCGGGATCGCGCGCCGAAGCCGAAAAAAAGTCCCCCAGATCTACTTCTGCTTCGTCCACGCGGACCAACGTGTGCAGCGTAAACTGCAGGCGGTTCTGGTGGATTTGCGCCAGTCCTTTGACACGTACGAAATCATCGCGTTCAAACGTGTCGACCACCTTATCGACGTTGTCCCACATCCTGGCATCAATGTCGCCGGTTCTGTCGGCCAGCGTAAGCGTGAGAGTGAGATCCCCGGATTTTTTGGAACGAACGTCTTTGTAGTGCACCAGAAAAACGCCCGTGGCGATCTGGCCCGCCTGCAGGTCGGCGATATAGGGAGATTTCATCGATGAAAGGCGATCAGCCCTTGGAGCTGCTCTTTGGTTCTGTCTTGGTTCCGGGGATCGGGATGGCCCACAATAGCTTTTTGCGCCGCGGCTTGTTGGCTACTTCAGCACTGGTCACGGTTTCGGGCTTCAACTGCGCCGGATCGGTCCAACGCGTATTCTTGCCTGGAGCGGCGGATGTGTCGGAATACCCTTCCTTGATCTCCAGGAATGCATCCTGGCGCAGCATGGTTAGATACTCACGGATCTTCGGATTGAAGCGTTCGCCGTAGATCTTCTGCGTGATCATGTTCTCCACTTCCTCGAACTCCGCCTGGCCCGGCTTGTGCCTTTCGTCAACCCGAAGAATCAGGAAGCCGGTCTCCAGCTTAATCGGAGGATCGGTGACGAACCCCCGTTGTTGGTCCCATACGGCGTCGACTATCTCCTTGCGAAGATCTTCTTTCTT
>Ga0187893_10007631_pt1 | contig 17586 bp, 13 predicted proteins | sample MA1701074metaG_FD_139574 | JGI IMG/M metagenome (GOLD analysis project Ga0187893, IMG submission 139574) | White microbial mat communities from a basaltic lava cave in the Kipuka Kanohina Cave System on the Island of Hawaii, USA - MA170107-4 metaG ... | reverse complement strand
GGTCAGGGAGAGCGTTTGAAGACTGGTCAACGGCTTCAGGTGGGCCAGCCCGGCGTCGGTCACCTGCGTGCCTTCCAGGTAGAGCACTTGAAGACTGGTCAACGGCTTCAGGTGGGCCAGCCCGGCGTCGGTCACCTGCGTGCCTTCCAAGGAGAGTAGTTGAAGACTGGTCAACGGCTTCAGGTGGGCCAGCCCTGCGTCGGTCACCTGCGTGCCGCCCAGGTAGAGCACTTGAAGACTGGTCAACGGCTTCAGGTGGGCCAGCCCGGCGTCGGTCACCTGCGTGCGGGTCAGGTAGAGCCATTGAAGATTGGTCAACGGCTTCAGGTGGGCCAGCCCGGCGTCGGTCAGGCGTTCACCGGAGAAGTCAAGCCTACCGACCTTGGAAAGGTCCTCATCCTCCTTGATGACCGAGCCCTTCTTCTTGCCGAGCGCCTGGCGAATCGCGCGATCGACCAATTGCCTCTCGTCCGTGGTCGATTCGACCTCGGGCGGCTGCTCTCTCTGGGTGGCGAGAAACTCGTTGACCGCCCGGCGCTTGGCGTGTTCGCGCAGCCAGAGCTTACAAGCCGGTTGGCTGAACAGCTCATCGAAAAATTCCATCTTGGCCAGGGAACGAAGGAGCGACTGGAGCCCAAGCCCGACAAGGCCTAGCTGACGTTCCCTTGCGAATTCCGCCAGACTGGGCCGTTCCTCCTTCTTTCCGCCCGCGCCGGCTCTGCTGCCGACATCAGCATCGGGGGCCCCCAGGGGAAACCGTTCCCTCCGATCCAGCGCTTCCTGCAACTCGATGGCGGCCGCCCGGCCCCCTTCGGCGAGCGCCAAGCACAACGCGTCGTTCTTGATAAGCCTCTGGTACTCGTCAGCGCGCAGGTGCTGCTGCAAGCTTCGGGACACGGCGCAGAGTCCCAGGAAATCGTCCGCCGCGATGGACTTGTCCTCCGGGGCCGTCAGCTCCCTCAGCCGCAGGTCCACCAGCAAGTTGTTGATCAGCCGCACCAGGGACCGCGGCGTGTAATTCGCGCAGACCGCCAGCAGACCCGCATGAGGGCTCAGCGCCTCGGCGGTCTCCGCAGCCGCAGGCCGCATTTGCCGTTTGATCAGTTCGGTGATGTAACGTTCGAACCGGCCCTTGTGCGGCGGAAGCGGCAGCGGAAGCTGCACGATCTTGTCCAGATACTTGGCGCCGTCCTCGTAGTCCTTTAGGCCGTACTCTTCCTCATAGCGCTTCTTCAGGAACGCCTCGATGATCCGAACGTCGACCCCCAGCGCGAAGACGAAGCCCGGCTGGCACAGGACCAGCTTGATGCTTTCCAAGAGTCGCACCGCCTGGTCCGGAAGGCAGCGGTCGAGGTCGTCGATGAAGACGGCGATCCGAGGAAGGTCCTTCCCGCCCCCCGCTTTCCGCTCGCGCTCGGCGAGCCCACCCAATAACTCGAACGCGTCGAAGTAGAGGCTTCGCAGCAGCAGGGGGTCGTCCACGGTCTTCGCGCTCAACTTCTCGTAGCGGTCGATCATCTCCTTGGCGACGAAGCCCGTCTCGACCTCCCCGAAACCAGGCACCTTGACCTTCAGATTGGTGGAGAAGCCGTATGCCAGGGCCCGAAGGGCGCGGGAAAGCCTTCCCATATTCTCCAGCGTGGCATTGCCGATTATCTTCGCCAGGGCTTGATCGCGCTCGGCTTCTTCCCGCCTCGCCTCAATCTCCTTCACAATGCTGGCTACCAGCGGGACGATCGGGTGCTCTTCCCGCTCGAATTGCCACGCGTTGAACCAGACCGTGATGATCTCAGGGCGATGGGCTTTCAGCAGCGAGCGCGCCTGCCGAAGCACGGATGTCTTCCCCTGTCCCCAATCGGCGTAGACTCCGATGGTAAATGGGCCGTCGGTCCCGACGACCGCCCCCGACACGATGCGTGCGAAAGGCTCCAGGCGAAGCTCGTCTCGCTGATGGTCGGGAACCGGCTCGTCTTCCAGCAGGTGGAGCGGTTGAAGCTCGTTTTGCTTTTTTTTCATCGGCACGTGAGCCCTCCGGCCACTGGACGGCTGTCCAGCGGATAGTCTAACGACCGGGGGCGATCGGGGCACTGATCCGACATCCGCTTATTCCAGCTTCGCCTCCTCACGACGGAGGTCCGCAGGCTGCGACCAGGTGGCCAGGAGAATCCCCGCCAGGATCACGCCGCCGCCGGCCAACTGAAGCGCCGAAACAGGCTCATGGAGAAGAAAATAGGCCAGCACGCTGGCCCCGATCGGTTCGCCGAGTATGCAGACGGCGACCATCGTGGCGCTGACGTGCTTGAGGGCATAGTTGAGCGATCCATGGCCGAGAAGCTGCGGCACGAGGGCCAGCAGGACGAAATAGCCGTAGGTTGCCGTCCGAAGCCCGCGAAAGGGACTGCCCAATCCGATGGCCAAGCCAACCAGCAGGATCGCCGCGATGCCATAGACCGACAGCATGTACGAGAGGATGTCCACCTCGGCGCGGACCTTCCGCCCGACGAGAAAGTAGCCCGACGCGGTCATCGCCCCGAAGAGCGACATCACGTTACCGTAGGTCGAACCCGGCCGTGTTTGTGCGTCCGACAGGGTGATGAGAAGTCCCCCCAAACCGGCGAGCAGAATGCCGAAGACCAGTGTCCGCCGAAGCGGCTCCTTGAAGAACAGGAGCGAGCCGAGCCCGACGAAAACGGGATTGGTGGTCACGATCACCACCGAGCTGAGCACCGAGGTGTGCCGCAAGGATGTCATCCAGAAGTAGAAGTGCGCGGCCAATAGCACGCCGCCCAGGCAGATCGGAGCGAACAGCCGGCCCGGCACCGCCAGCAGCCGCCGCCCGCGGGCAAGGCTCATGCCCGGCACCAGCACCGCGGTAGCGATCCCCAGCCTGGCCGCGGCGATCACGGCGGGTTCGGCGTCCTCGCAAAGCCGGATCAGGATGGCGGCCGATGAAATGGAGATGATTCCGAGGAACAGCAGCGGCGGCAGCGCCAGCTTGGGGTTCATGCCCGCTCCACGTCGGTCGCCTAGCGGTTCCACTGTAGGGCGTCGGCCAGGGGCTTCTTCACCAGGTCCGGGACCGTGGCGTCGTCCGCCGGATAGCCCACCGGGATGAGCAGGTAGGGCTTTTCGCTCTCCGGCCGACGAAGGATGGTCCGCAGGAAGTTCATCGGGCTCGGCGTATGGGTCAGCGTGGCCAGGCCGAGGAAGTGGCAGGCCAGGATGAAGAAGCCCGCCGCCAGGCCGGTGCTCTCGACGGGGTAATAGTTCTTCAGCCGCTTGCCGCCGACGTCCTCCCAATCGATGCGAAACAGCACCACCAGGTAGGGCGCGATCTGGAGGAACGGCTTCTCCCAGGTCGTGCCGATGGGCTCCAGGGCCTCCAGCCATTCCTTCGGCATGCGGTGCTCGTAGCTCTCCCGCTCCTCGGCCTCGGCGGCGAGGCGAATCTCCCGCTTGATCGCGGGATCGTCCACAATGACGAATCGCCAAGGTTTGCGGTTCGCTCCGCTCGGCGCGGAATGGCCGGCGGCCACGGCCGACTCGATCAGCGCACGCTCCACGGGACGGTCGGAGAACATGCGACAGCTTCGACGGGTCTCCAACTCGGCAAGCAGCATCTTGGCGCGCTCAAGCTGCCAGCCCAGGGCCCGGTGCGGCAAACGGTAGGGAATGACGGGGACCGGCACGGTGAATTCTCCTGGAGAGGTCAAGTCGGCCGTCACGAGTTTGAGGGGAGGGGCGGCGGCTTTCAAGGACACCCGTCGCCGGCCAATAGCGCCGCGACGAATCCGGACAGGTCGGCCTGGTCGATGACGCAATCGGCGGCGAAGTCGGCTCGCAGCACCTGCTGCGGCAGCCCCGACGGCTGGCCGAGGGAAACCGCGACGAATTCGTCGATGTCGGCCCCGTCCACGAGGCAGTTGCCATCCATGTCGCCGAGCAGGAAGGAAGGAGGCGTCGCCGGTGCGAGGTCGATGGCGACCGCCACCGGCACGTTGGCCACGGCGACGGTGGACTCGGCCGTAATGTAGCCAGGCTTCGACGCCCTGACGGTGTAGCTGCCGTTGGCCTTGACGACGTAGGTCCAGCGGCCGAAGGGCAGAAAAGTCTCCCGCGGAAGCTCTCCGGTGTCGAAGGCGTAGTTGGTCAGGGTGACCTCGGCCTCGACCGGCTCGCAGCCGGCGGTGACGTGCACGTCGAGTCGGGCCTGGCCCAGGCGGCTGTACAGATACCGCCAGCCCCCGCGATTCTCGTTGACAATCCCCGCGACCTGGCTGAAGGGCGGCTCGAACGACGTGCCGATCTCGACGATGAACGGATAAGTCCCCTTGTGAGCGTAGTACCAACTGGTGTCGTCGCCGTTGACCCCGCCGAACGGGACTGGCGAATAGACGCTGTAGATGACGCCGTTGACGGCGCGAATTCCCGCCGCCATGCCCCGCATCATCTCGTCGATGACCGCGTGTTCCGGCATCTGCTGGCTGGGCGAGCCGTTGCTGCACGCATAGGGATAGTCGATGAAGCGGCCGTAGGAGTGGTAACTGGTGGCCATGGCGAAGTTGTACGTATCGGCGAGGCCGCGCATGGCCTGCGTCTCCAGCTCCGAGGCCGAGGAGGGACCGCGATAGACGTCTGACGAGCAGGTGCCGCTCGAGCCGCAGCCGGGACCCCACAGGTACGGATAGTTGCGGTTCAAGTCGACCCCCAGGCAGCTCGGCGGATAGGACTGGCGGTTCTTTCGCCACAGGCTGTCGGAGGTGAAGACGTGATTCACCCCGTCGGGGTTCACCATCGGAACGCAGACGGTCTTGTAGCGGTTCACCCAGTCGGTCGCCTCGGCGTCCGATCCGTACCCCTGGGTCAAAAAGTCGATCACGTTCATGACCACGTGGCTCGTCGCCACCTCTCGGGCATGATGCTGGCCGTTGAACTGGATGGCCGGCTCATCCTCGGCGACGCCTGGATTGTCGGAAATCTCAATGGCCCAGATGGTGCGGCCCTGCGTGGTCGTGCCGATTGAAAAGAGGTGCGTAATCGCCGGGTAATCGGCGGCGATCTGGATCAACATGCTTTGGATTTCAGCCGGGTTGAAGTACTGCGATTGGGTGCGCTGCCCGCCCTCCAGCGGCTCTCGATCGAGCATATCGACCACCGAGAAGCCGGCCGCAGTCAGGCGCTCCAAATCGCTAGGAGCGGCGCTTTCCAGGATGAACGTGCCCGCTGACGCGTCGAGGCCGCAGCGATCGATATTGAACCCCTGGTCGCCCAGCCAGGCCAACCACTGCCGCATGACTTCGTGCGAAGGAGCAACGCCATCGACCGCGCCGGGAAAGCGGACGGTAACGGTCCGCGATGGAGCCGCAACCGCCGTCTGCTGTGCCGCCGCCTGCGGGCCAGGCGCGGCGATCGCAACCGACAGCCACCAGGCAAGAGCTAGACAGCGAAAGGCCTCGTATTGAGAAAACCGCCGGTGTGATTCACCCATTCCACGACCCCGCGCTCTCGGCAAGCCGTCAGCCATTATACACCGGCGCGGGGCGAAGCCCCAAGTCCAGCGGCGACGATGCCGGGGCGGTTTGAATGGGGTGCAGAAGGTCGCTAGTTCGAATCTAGTCGCCCCGATTCCTAACCCTTCGTCAAACTTGAATTTGCGAAGGGTCACTTCCCCGTCATCAGCGTCGACCGACGCGGCACTACACTTTTCACTACACTTTTGGAGGGTGTCATGCCTCGGAGTCGACCCGCGTCGAACCCAATTTCCTTTCACAAGCCGACCGGCCAGTTCTATGTGACCCGGGCGGGGAAGCGCATCTACCTGGGGGCGGATGAAAAGGCTGCGCTTGCCGCTTACTACGATCTAGTCCGCGGCGAACGTCCGAAGCAAGTGGTCGGCAAGGCTGCGCCGATCTCGGCCAAGGAGCTGGCCAATCGTTTCCTGGCGAGTCAGCGTGCTAATTGGCGGAACGCCAGCGATACATCGAGGGCCTACGAGGACTGGCTGAGGCGGTTCTTGAAGGACCATCCGGGCCTCATGGCCGGCGACTTTACCGTAGAGAGCTTTGCCGCCTGGAAGGAGTCGCTTCGGCGCCGAAAATATGCTCCTCAGTCCATCAATCACTACCTGAACGTGGTGCGAGCGATGTTCTTGTTCGCCGAGGACGCCGAGCTACTGGATCGGATCCCGCGTCTTCGCCGAGTGAAGAACGAGTCTCGTTCCGCGATGCGGTCTCCACCCAAGGCTCTTTACACGACGGAGCAGATACAGAAACTCATCGCGGAGGCCGATGGGCAGGTCAAGCTCATGATCTTCTTGGCCCTGAACTGCGGTTTCGGTCCCAAAGACCTCCAGGACCTGCGATGGGATCACTTCCAGGGAGATCGCATCACATTGCCGAGAAGCAAGACGGGAATCTGCCAGACCTATCGACTATGGCCCGAGACCTTGTCTGCGAGGGAGAATCTTCGCACTGATCGAGAATCGTTGATTGAACGGATGGCCAAACGTGAGCGAATCCGGTCCGATGCCGGCCACGTCTTCGTCACGAAGTTTTGGCACACCTGGCATCGCGATGCCATCTCGCAGCAATTCGAGAAGTTGTGCAGAAAGGCTGCAGTTCCATGTCTCGGCCTCTATCGGTTGCGGCATGGGGCATCAACTGCCATTTCGATGGTGGCCACGCCGCATGTTCAACGCCGCTTTATGCGCCATGCGCAGCTCCAACAGCAAGTGACCTACACGCATACGCCCGACGCCGAGGTGGATGCGGCCGTCATGGCCTCGCGGGGCAAACTTCTTGGAGCAGTCAACGAAGATCAGGAAAGAAGTCTCGAACGGGCGGACGTCGCTTGAGACGCGTGGGCCGTACCGCGGGAGCCGGCTGATAACGACCAGCCATGAACTCGACCAAGGCGCGGCGCGTGATTCGGTAGAGCGGTCTCTTCGAATCCGTCCCGACGTTGAGGGCAGTCAACTCGCCACGTCGAATCAGGCATCGAACCTGCTCGGCGGATATGCGAAGTTCGTCGGCAGCTTCGGCCGGAGTATGAAGGCCATTTGTTGGCGGCCGCTTACATTCCGTAGTAGGCATACCTCCATCGTCGTCATTGCTTATTGACTTCGGGCCTTCAAGTGATGTGGTCATTGCTGAAACCTCTCCGTCTCACAGCCAGGGACATCCCATTCGGATAGTCCCTGCCAATAATTCTTACCCGAGGATTGCGCCTGACGGATATCCAATCGCTGACAAGGTGCTGACGCTGCTCGATCCTCTGGATAGAAGTGGGTTCTCAGGGGCACTCGATCATTAACCATCCTGGCGTCAACCCCTCGTCATCCCTCACAACGTCCCCAGGAGTATCTTTCGGGAGGAAGGCGCCGGCGCTCTTTTCATTAGGCTGGCACCGTGCACGTGATCGCAATCAATTCGGCTCCGGACCGGGCCGAGCTATGTGAGCCGGGACAGGCCGCTCTGGAACGATTCGTTATGGGTCATCAATTGCAAGAAACGACAGATTCGTTTGTCAGGGACGCCGTACCGGGGCCGGACAATGCTGTTCTCACGATCGTCGAGGCTTTCTGCCAGCACCTGAAATCGCGATGCCCGCACAAGTCCTACAAGAACGACGCCAGCCGGCTACGTGCCTTCTTTGGTCAGGTTTGCGATGAGCTGAGGCTGGGACGTCCGGAAGGAGCAGCTACGAAGTCGTACCCTGACAAGTTCGCACATGTTCATGTGAAGGTTGATTTCTTGGAAGATGTGTCCCCGGCGATGATCAACCGATTCATCTCAGATCGGATCCGCGAGGATACCTGGTCGCCGAAAACGGCGAATGACTTTCGCGAGGTTCTTCACCGCCTGTTCGCCTTTGCGATCAGACACCATGGATTCAGTACGCTGGACCGCCGATTTCTCAATCCCGTGACCGCCGTGCAGCGTCAAAGGGAACCGGCACCTCAAATCCGATTTCTAACACTCGAGCAAATCGAAAAGCAGCTTCGAATCCTTGAAGGCCATTTTGTCATCCGGGCGCTGGTGGCCACGTACATTTACGCAGGTCTGCGTCGTGAAGAGGCCCTTTGGTTGACCAGTGAAGACATGGATCTCGCAAAAAGAATCATCAGGGTTCAGGCAAAGACGATTGACGGCCAGAATTGGCAGCCGAAAACGCGCCGGAATCGGGCCGTTCCGATCAGCGAGAGGCTCCTGGGTATCCTGGGCAAGTACCAGCCGACCCACCCCGGCATATGGTTCTTTTCATCACCCAAGGGGAAGCGCTGGCACCCGGACAATTTCTCGCAGGACCTGCGGAGGATCAACAAGGCTCACGGTGTGGATTGGGGCTGCCTCGATTTCCGGCACACGTTTGGCAGCCAGCTCGCCCAGAAAGGCGAATCGCTCTACAAGATTGCCACGCTGATGGGCAATTCGCCGGCGATTTGCCAACGTCATTATGCAGCGCTGATTCCGGAGACGATGCATGATACGGTCGAATTCCCAACCGCCGCGGCGAGAGGCTTGGATTGCATGACAATGCGGCGTGGGAGGGATTGTGGAGCCGATTCTGCGAATCGCCGGCGCTGTATCCGGGAATCCCAGACCTGCTCAATCGCTCGAAACCCGCCACGCTTGCCTTCGACCCCGAGCCTTGGCCGGCGGAGAACACTCAAGCTGAAGACCGCCTGCGCACCGCGCTCGCAGAACTTAGCGGGCTAGATGATGCCTCAGCCCGGACGAAGATCCGTGAATTGGAAACGCAGCACGGCGCTCGCAGAACTTGGGTGTGGGCTAAGCTGGGAAAGTGCCCCCTCGCATTCGCGCTGGAGCAACTCGTTCGATTGGGAGAGGCTACGTCGCGCCAGCTCGGCGGTGATACACCGGACGAAATGGCGCAACTCTACGTCAACGGCGGTCACCTGGCTGACGATGCGGCGATGCGGGCACTCGCGTGCGTCAAGAGCACAGCCGACGAGCAGGCTGTGACGGCCGCGATACGGTCGATCTACCTCCCTTGGTGCGAGCACGCAGCGATGCGGTTGCAGCAACTTGTCGAGACGAACCGGCTTCCTGGTCCAACTTCACAGTCGCCTGTCGAGGCTGAAGCGGGTTGTTGTCTGCTGTTTGCCGACGGCCTTCGTTTCGACTTGGGCCGGCGCCTGGCGATCGCACTCGAAGAACGCGGCCTGCGTGTGACGCGATCGCAACGTTGGGCAGCGTTACCGACGGTCACCGCGACGGCGAAGCCTGCGGTTTCACCTGCGGCAGGTCGGGTTCGCGGAGAGGGCTTGCCGGAGACCTTCGCGCCGAGCAACCACGAGGGGCAGCCGCTGACGACTCCTCGATTTCGGAAGCTCGTTGAAGATGCTGAATATCAGCTCCTTGAGAGCAACCAGACCGGAACGCCGGGAGAGCCGGACGCGCGCGCGTGGACGGAGTGCGGCCAAATCGATCGGCGCGGGCATGACCTAAATGCACGACTCGCAGGTCAGTTGACGGAGGAGCTGGATAGGCTTGTGGAGCGCGTCGTCGAGCTAGTAGAAGCTGGATGGCCGTCGGTTCGCATCATCACGGACCACGGCTGGTTGCTGATGCCGGGCGGTCTGCCCCGACACGACCTTCCCACCTATTTGACTGAGTCGAAATGGGCTCGCTGCGCGACCATCAAGGGCCAGTCCAAAGTGTCGGTCCCGACCGCTCCATGGCACTGGGATCAGTCGGCTGAGTTCGCCGTCGCGCCTGGAATTCGGTGCTTCTCCGCGGGACACGAATACGCGCACGGGGGTATCAGCTTGCAGGAGTGCTTGATTCCCGACCTGCTCGTGCGGCCGGTCCAGGAGGCACGCAGACCGAAAGCGTCGATCGTCGATGTGCAGTGGCTTGGATTGCGATGTCGCGTCACGGTCGATTCGCCCGGTGCGGGCTTGCAAGTGGACATTCGAACGAAGCCGAATTCGCCTGAATCCAGCATTGTTGCGGCATTGAAACTTGTCGGAACAGATGGGAAGGCGGGGATTGTTGTCGAGGATGAGGAGTTGGCTGGGACGGCTGCGGTCGTCGTGCTTCTCGACTCATCCGGCCGGCCGATTGCGAAGCAGCAAACCACCGTTGGCGGTGAGGATTGAGGGATATGCCGATGGCGCTTGAACATGACCATCTTGATCGATTGGCAGCGTCGGTATTCGACGGCTACATCGTTCGGAAAGACCTTGTTCGCAAATACTCGCGTCAGTATCCGGTGCCGACGTACGTCGTCGAGTTCTTGCTCGGGCGGTATTGCGCGACGGTGGACGAGGCAGAGATTCAGGAAGGTCTCAAGATCGTCGAGAAGCAACTGCAAGACCGGACCGTTCGCACCGGCGAGGAGGAGGTCTTCAAGCATCAGGCCCGTGAGAAAGGCTTCGTCAAGCTGATCGACATTGTGAAGGCCAGACTCGACGCGCGGAACGATTGCTACCTGGCGGAGTTGCCGAGTCTTGCCCTGAAGGATGTCCGCATCGCTGATCCGCTCGTCAAGGACCACGAGCGCATGCTGACTGATGGGTTTTATGCCGAGATAACGCTCGGATACGACTCAATGATCGCGCAGCAGCAGAACGGTCGCCCGTTCTCCGTAGAGGCGTTGCGACCGATTCAGATGTCGAAATCGGAAGTTCTCGAAGTTCTTGAAAAAGGGCGGCAGGCGTTCTCGACAGCGGAGTGGCGGGATTTTCTGATTCGGTCGATCGGATTGCAGCCGGAGGCGCTATCGGACCGTGCGAAACTGGTCGCGCTCTTGCGGATGGTTCCGTTTGTAGAGCGCAACTACAACATGGTCGAACTCGGGCCGCGCGGAACGGGCAAGAGCCATCTCTTCCAGCAGATCTCGCCATATTCTCACTTGATTTCCGGCGGAAAGGCGACCGTCGCAAAGATGTTCGTGAACAACTCCTCGGGGCAACGTGGGCTCGTCTGCCAGTATGACGTTGTCTGCTTCGATGAGGTGTCCGGAATCTCCTTCGATCAAAAGGACGGCGTCAACATAATGAAGGGCTACATGGCCAACGGCGAGTTTAGCCGCGGCAAGGAGAGCATACGCGCCGAGGGTAGCATCGCCATGGTGGGAAACTTGGATGTGGACGTGCAGCACCAGCAGCGGATTGGTCATCTCCTGACGCCTCTGGCGCCGGAGATGCGGGACGACACAGCTTTCCATGACAGGATTCACGCGTACGTTCCCGGCTGGGAATTCCCCGCGCTTAGCGCCCGAGAGCACTTCACGGATCACTTCGGTCTCGTGAGTGATTTTTTGAGCGAGTGTTGGACGAGGCTGCGCACGCGGAGCCGAATGTCCGTCGTTGAGAGTCGCCTCTTTCTTGGAGGGGCCTTTCGCGGCCGCGATATCGAGGCCGTGCAGAAGACAGTGAGCGGGTTGACAAAGCTGCTGTTTCCCAACCCAGACACGCCGGTGCCGGATGAGGACCTTGAACAGATCGTCCGCGTCGCGCTTGAAGCACGGCGTCGCGTGAAGGAGCAACAAAAGCGGTGTTTTCCATCTGAATTCCGAAACACGCACTTCAGCTACACGCTTGGAGTCGAAGGCGTCGAGAAGTTCGTGTCACCGCCGGAATTGCGAAGCGAAGAAGCGATCGAAGCCGACCCCTTGCCACCGGGACAGGTATGGGCCATCGGCACCGGCTCGCCTGACACGAGCCCGGGCCTTTACCGCATCGAGGTGACTGTTGGGCGAGGCAATAGCGTAAAAGTACTGAACACGCCGGCGCCACCGGGGTTTCGCGAAAGCGTGCGAATTGCAGAGCAAAACCTTTATGGGCAATCCAAGAGTCTAGTCGGTGACCGCGATCCGCGATCGCATGAGTTTTCAATTCAAATGCGACCGTTAGATAACGACCGCACCGGCACGGGGCTAAGCCTTGCGGTCGTTCTTGCAATGGCTGGAGCGCTCTTGGAGCGAAGCACAAAAGGAGCTCTGATCGTCGTAGGATCGATGAACCTGGGCGGTTCGTTTGACCTACTCCCCAATGCAGTTGCGATTGCCGAACTTGCGATAGACAAGCAAGCAAGCACGCTGCTGATGCCAGTGTCTGCGCGGCGTCAACTCAACGATCTACCTGATGCCCTATGGACGAAGATCAGCATCGAGTTCTACGCCGAAGCGAAGGATGCCTTCCTAAAGGCATTAGTTGATTAGGCCGGACTGCAGCGTGATTCCTACCTTCGTTGAGACGACCTCCGGGTTCGGTACTCGACCGTTGCTCACATTCATCTGAGCAACATGCGCGCGCGACCGCAGTTCTGAGCGGTTCGGTCTGCGCGCCGCCTCGGCCTAAAGGGAGGACTCACGTTGACGCTAATCCCCCGGGCCGGACGAGCGACTTTTTTTGGCGGTCGGATTCGGGGGATACCAAATCGAGATCAGGCGGTGTTGGTGCTTGCCGTACCGGTACCTCCATTCTATGGGCACTCAAGATTCCCGATCGGGAATGATTGTGAGAATATCGGACTTTACTGCTCTCCATATTCGAATCCCTGGCGTTTGTTTTCCCGATCGGTAATACTTTGCTAGATTCTGGAATGCTTAGGCGATATCATTGATGGAAACGACGAGATTGTCCCGTTCGGGAATACTCGGCAGTGGAGCTTGATTTGGCCATGCAATCGGATCAAGACAACGGGATCGGCGGATTCGTTCGAGCGCGGCGCAAGGCAAACAACCTGACGCAACGAGAACTTGGCGAATTGGCTGGCGTGGGCATGCGATTTGTTTCCGAGTTGGAACGCAATAAACCGTCGCTTCGCCTTAACGTAGTTAACAAGGTCCTGGCAGTGTTCGGAAAAACGCTCGGAATCATTGACGCGTCAAGGAAGGGCGAAGCAAATGAAAAGCCGTGAAGCCATCGTCCGCATTGATGGCCAGCCAGTCGGCACGTTGAAGGAATCGGGGCGGCAAGTGACGTTTACGTACGATCCGCAATGGGTGTCCCGGCCCGACGCGGTTCCGGTCTCCGTCACACTTCCCCTGCAATCGGAGCCGTATATCACCGACGGCTTGCACCCGTTCTTCGAGAATCTTCTGCCCGAGGGTTGGCTGCTGGAGCTGGCTACGAAGAAACTCAAGATCCCTAAAGACGACGCGTTCGGGTTGCTCGTCGCGACATGCGCTGATTGCGTCGGCGCCGTCGAGATTGTGCACACCCATATTGGTCCCGCAACACAGGATTCCAGCGAGTGAGCCGAGTTTGTCGAATCTGCCTGAAAGGCCTACGCGACCATGGCGACTACCATGTCCGATGTCTTCGTGCGCTCTTCGGCACAGCGAAGGTTCCGCAACTCGACGTCAACCTGAGTAAGCTGCACACGGCAGCCTTGGCGATGGTCGGGCACACTTCGCTTTCCGGTGTGCAGAAGAAGATCTCCGTCAATCTAAGTACGGACCGCGAAACGCTCCAAGTCGCGGCTGAAGGCGGCCGGTACATCCTGAAGCCGCAGACCGAAGCCTTTCCGTCGCTCCCCGAGAATGAACACGTGACCACCTGCCTGGCGAAGTTGGTGGAGATAGAGGTTCCTCCATGCGGAATGGTCGCGCTCAGTGATGGCTCGCCGGCCTTCATTTCCCGGCGCTTTGACCGATTGCCGGATGGACGCAAGCTACGCCAGGAAGATTTCTGCCAACTCGCCGAGCAATCCCCGAAGGACAAGTACGAGGGCTCAGCCGAGCTCTGCGTGCGGCTGGTTAGAAGGTACGCGACCGAACCGATCATCGAAATCTTGAAGCTGTACCGGCTGATGGTCTTTGCCTGGTGGTCTGGCAACGGCGACATGCACCTGAAGAACTTTTCGCTTCTCACTGACTCACAGGGAATAACACGGATGACGCCGGCTTATGACCTTGTCAGCACGCAGCTGGTTATTCCGAATGATCCACTGGCACTGCCGGTCGTTGGCAAGAAATCGAATCTCACGCGAAACACCTGGCTGGAATTCGGCGAGTATTGTCGAATCCCGAAAAAGACGGCCGTGCGCGCGCTTGAGAAGCAGGCTTCGGTCGCCATAGCCGCAAATGCACTGATCGATGTCTGTCTTCTTCCGGGCGATCAGAAATCCGCCCTGAAAGCGCTCCTCGCTGATCGAACCGCGAGTTTGCTGGGTCACGCGCAGCTCGGATAAGTCAGCTGCGATTTCAAATTGAACATTCGATATTCAATCTGCCAGGCCCGAAATGGTCATTACGGCGTATCGACCGTGTTCACCCAGAGCCGGGTCAGAACAATTTTCAACATGATTCTTGGACCCGTTTCTTGTGAAGTTGAACTGCCGTCCGAGGGGCCCTCCCTTTACGGGGGCACGATCGAACCGTTTTCGCCTTCCTGAACCGATTCAGCAGCTCCAGCCTTACCGTGCTGGCCCCGCCGCTTAGAATGCGTGCGAGCGCCGAGTCCTTCTCATGAATAGGAAGCCCGCGAATCCACATCTGCAGAGCCCTTTCAGTGGTCCGTTGGTTGATGGCCGGCCCGCTTTGAGCTGCAGCGACCCTGATGAGCGATTCTTCGATATGGAGGAAATCAGCCAATGCCTTCAAGGGGGCCGTTAACTTCCTCAGCCCTGGTGGCGCGGGCGGCTCGACATCGTCATCATCAAACTCCTCGTATTGAATATTCAGGAGCCATGCCAGGTAAAGGCTGCGATAGTCACCGTTGAGCAGGTCGCCTCGAAGCGGAGCAAGGGAACTCATCCGGCCGGTGCCATCGTCGTCGAATTCCCAATCACCCGGATCTCCTTCCAAGGCGAACTCGACGAGCACACATGTCTTCTGCTTCTTCAGCCGGGCACCCAACCCACAACAGTAGGGCTTCGCACATCCGATGTCGATGGCATCCAGCGGCAGCTTGAGCATGAATCTGCTGTAGCCGAAGTTGCTCACGTAAACGAAGGCATCGAAGCAGCGCTCCATCATTTTCTGCGGATCGCCTTTGAAGTCGCCCCAATGGTAGGTGTTGACGAAGTTGGTCGGCGTGATCTCGGCTCGCGTCGACAGGCCGCGCACCCAACGCATGTCCGCGTCGGAGAGCGGTCGATCGATCGCGAGGAATTCATAGTACTGATATTCGCTCATCACGCCTCACTCGTCATCAAAAGACCAATCACTCTGTGCAGCTTCCCCCTTGGCATGGCCAAGCAGGTCCTTGGCCGATTCAAAGTAGGGCTTTGAAATAGCCGGAGTCCTAAGTTTGCCTTTCTCACACCCGAACTGGATCAAGGCTGTGTGCGAGTTCCCTTGATGAGCCGAGCCATCGCCCCAGTTCACTCTCCCGCTCAAGTTCCCCGTACTTGTTGATGACCGCCTGTTCGACGAACTCCAGGAAGTCTCGAATCTTACGGGCTCGACGCCAGCGGTCGACCAGGTCTTCGAGTTCCTTTAGGCGCCGCTCTTCCTCACGCCGGCGCGCCTCCTCTTGGCGTTGTCGCACCGCTTCTATTCTCCGCCGTTCTTCCGCCGCCGCCCATTCCTGCCGCCGTCGCTCGTCCTCCGCGCGCTGGTGCTTGAGGCTTTCAGCGACTTTGAAGAAGCTCCCGACGAACGCGTTGAGCACACGCTCCAGACTGCGCCTCCGATTGTCGCTCCAGCGACAGTGCACACCCGTGGATTTCACGAGGATCCTGAGCGCGAGTTGACCGGATGGCGAAAATGAATAGCGAGGAATGCTTCGCCCGTAACCCCAGAGCTTGACCTCGCGTTTCTCTTCCGGTGTGAGTTGGCGCTCGCTGCGATCAAGACCCTCCTCGAGCCGAAAAGCAATCGACTCTCCAAGGACTTCCACTCTCATTCCCTCTGGCTGGTCATTGCCGAAGCGGATGACGAGCCCACGCTGTTCGAGGGCCTTGACCAAGGCATCCATGATCCGCATGGCTCGGTCCACTCTTGCGGGTGCAACCACGATATCGAGGCATCGCTTGGCCCTTGGATGAACCAGGCCGTTCTCATCGGGCTTCGCGCTGGCCAGGCTCCGCTGGGTTCGCTCGATGAATGGGTGGGGCGCATCAAGCGTTTCCGGCACGTGGATGCGGTTCTCGGGAAGCTTTTCTCGTTCGCACCGGACAACGGCATCTGAGGCGACAGGTTCAACCTGTTGTCCCTCCTCCGGGAGCCAGAATTCAATGACGTCCTCGTCCGGAGAATCCAGGCTCGGCAACGGCGTCGCCGTGACCTTTTTTCCATGCTGCTTCTTCGCCCAATACCCCAGCGGCGGCAACGGGATGTCATACCGTTTGCAGATCTTGCGAAGGCCGACGTCGGAGAGCCCGAACTCGCCGGCCAGGCGCGACACCGCGGTTGTCCACACCTTCTCGTATAGTTGCCGCCGCGTCAGGCTCACGGATGGTCGATTCATCGGATCCATGAAATGTCCTCCGAATGTTTTCGTGCCCGACCCGGCGCTTGGCAGCAAGCCATCGCGCCAAGCTGCCGGTCGTTCAGCGATTGAAATCGATTGCAGCGCGCCTTGGCGCGCTGGAGCGGATGGCACCGAGCCGGAAAAGTCTTGCATTGATGCCGGGCGTGTGGTAGGTTGAAAAGTGTAGGATAAGTGTAGTCGACGCGCGCATCTCACTAGCGCGCTGCTACTGCGGCAGAAGGCCTGTGACTACACTTTTGACTACACTTATGAGGCCGTATTTGACCACAATTCACAGGTTTTATGACGAAAGCGACCTTCGATAAGTTCTTGAAATGGCGTTAATTACAAAAAGCCGCGTTCGGTCGTCGTTAAATGGGGTGCAGAAGGTCGCTAGTTCGAATCTAGTCGCCCCGATTTCTCGCCGCATCGTGAAGAGTAGAGCAAGTGAAATTGGCAAGAGGTGGGCAGGTGAGGCAGAGTGTTCGCCTTGCCTGAACCGGCTTGCCGGCCGTTCAGCTTCTCGGCGGTCGAGCCTTCGTCAGGATGTGCTCGGCCCGCGCTCCCGGCTTTCGATTAGGCGGTTTTGGGTGACCGGAGGGACGCGGCTGGTCTCGGCAGCCGGGTTGCCGGGTGGGAGCGGACTCCGTGAGGGCGACTCGACTATTCCGTTGAGCGACGTAGCGGCATTGGGGGTGGCCGATTGGAGCCTTCAATGATCGAACGACGCACGGTCAGTGCCCTCGCGGTCGTGGCGTGCGGTACTCTCCCGGTCGGAGCCGCTGCCGGGCCGGGAAGCGTTACGTCCCAACCCTCGTGCCAGGCCCGTCTCGGCGTCGAGGTACTTCGTGCTGAAGCGGAAGGCGTTGGCCGCCGCGTAGGGGCCGCTTTCCGACGAGTTGGCCGGGTCGAGCAGCACGTTGCCGTAGGGGTCGTATTCGTACTTGGCGACGACGGTTCCATCGGTTGAATCGATCAATTGCCCAACGTTGCCGTTCGCGTCGTAGGCGTACAGATACGCCGTGTGGACCACCGGGTCGGTCGTGCCGTTCGTGTCGTCCACGGCCAGAAGGCCGCCGATGCCGCCGGCGCCTTGCAGCGTGCCTGACAGGTCCAGGCCCCAGGTATACTTTCGCTTCACCGGCGGGACGCCGGCGCCACCCCAGCTTGTGGCGTCAAGCTCCAGCACGAGATTC
>Ga0187893_10007630_pt1 | contig 17588 bp, 20 predicted proteins | sample MA1701074metaG_FD_139574 | JGI IMG/M metagenome (GOLD analysis project Ga0187893, IMG submission 139574) | White microbial mat communities from a basaltic lava cave in the Kipuka Kanohina Cave System on the Island of Hawaii, USA - MA170107-4 metaG ... | reverse complement strand
GCCGTTCATCGACGTATCGCCAAAGTAGACGCTGCCAGCGTCCGGGTCGTAGAATCCGGCAATGATCCGCAGCGTCGTGGTCTTACCGCACCCCGAAGGTCCGAGCAGCGTGAAGAACTCCCCCTCGGCGACGCTGAGCGACACGCCGGCGAGCGCTTCAACGGACTTGAACCGCTTGACGACGTCGGTCAACCGGACCTGCATGTTCGTCGCTCCCCCTCAGCGATGCGGCAAAACGGAAACGGACGCCGGTGGGCGCCCGCCTCCGTTTTCACTCCACACGCACGAGGACCTCCGAACCGGCCCGCGTGCTACTGACAATACAGTCTCTTGAGCTCGCCGTGCCGCTCCTCGATGAGCTTCCGGAAGGTGTCGTTGACCAGGGGGTAGCGCCCCTGCGCCACATCGTCATCGTAGATGTTCCGGACTGGTTTGTCGAAGAACGATCGTGTGCCGGCAAACTGGGCCATCTTCTCGAGCTGAGAACCTGCCGGCCCCTCCATCCGGTGCTTCGGCGTGATCCCATACTGCCCGCGAGCCATCATCACCCGCTGCCCCTCGTCGCTGAGGGCGTACTGAATGAACGCGCGGGCCGCACGGGGACTGCGCGAGCCCGCCAGCACAGCCAGCGGCTCGGGGGTCACAAATCCGGACGTGGGGTGCACATACTTCAGGTCGTGACCATCGAGCAGATCCTCAAACGCCATGTACGCCGGCACCGCGAATCCCACCGCGAACTCGCCCTTCGCGACGACTGTGGGGACGTCACGGCTTCGGGTGACGAAGATACCCGTATTCGCGCCGAGGCGCTGCGCCCACTCCCACCCTTTCTGCCAGCCATGGGTCTGCAGGAGCACCTCGTAGGATGCGTGGTTCGAGCTCGAACGGGCAGGGGTGGCCTGCGCGACCTGCCCCTTCAACCGGCAATCGAGGAGGTCGTCCCAGTCGCGAATGGCTTCCATCCCCAGGCGCTTCAACAGCCGGGGATGCCAAACCAGGCCGTAGGGCGTGAGGCAGCACCCTACCCAAAATCCCTTAGGATCTTTGAGTAGAACCTGTTTCGGCGTCCCGATGGCCGCCGGGATCTCTCGGAGGATGGCCTCAGGAAGTTCGAGCGCGGCCACCAGCTTGCGTTCGGCAAGATCGTCGAACAGCGCCGGCTCACCCCCCCAGAAGACGTCGGCTTCGGGTCGGCCTCCCCACTCCCGAATCCGGCCGTACGCTACCGGCGTGCCGGCCGAGGTAACCGTCACGCGCACCGCGATGTTGAACTGTCGCCGGGCGTACTCAACAAAGGCCGCCACGGTAGGATCTGCCACGGTCCGTGCCACCGGCGTGATGATCACCAGCCGGTCTTCGATCGGGCTCTGCGCCTGTGTTGGGAGTGCCGGTACGACCGCCAGGATCACACTGACGGCGACGATTGTCCATGTGAGTCGTCGCATTCGACCATCCCTCCCCCGGGTGGGGTTTCGCACTGCGTGGCGACCCTCCTGCCGTTACTCATAGCATCGATGCGATGGCTCGTGCCACCGTCGGCTCGTCGAGCCCGGCTACCACTTCCCGTCCCCCTACGACGAAGGCGGGGTAGCGGCGGGGACGGTAGCGAATGACCCGAATCATCCAGGCAAATGAGAGCGGCTCGATCAGGTAGACTGCGATTTGATCGCCGAATCGTTCCCGCAACCGATCCAACAGGCCCAGGAGCCGGTAGGTGTCGTCACCAGCCGGCCCGGATCCCGGGGCACGAGCGACATTGCCTCCCAGCGGGCGCGGAAAGGCGCTCCCCGCCAGCGTCGGCGCGAGGACTTCGACGATCAACGGTGCGGCCACAGCATCCATCGCGGTCTGTCGGAGACTCCGCGCCGTGTCGCTTGAACTCCTGCCGGGCAGGAGTCAGTAAGTCAGCCCCGTAGTTGTTGCGGGACTCAAGTCGGGAGCGACTATGCGCGCGCATGCAATCATCAACCCGGCGGCGGGTGGGGGCCGCGCGGGCCGGATGTGGCCCCGGGCCCGCGGCATCTTGCGAGGGGCCGGGTGGGACCTCACCGAGTGCTTCACCGAGCGCTGCGGACACGCGACGGACCTCGCAGCAGCGGCGTCCGCCGACGTGGTCGTTGCCGTGGGCGGTGACGGCACGGCCCATGAGGTCGCCAACGGCATGCTGCGGGGGGGCCGACCCGGCGTCCTGGGTATCATTCCCAGCGGGACCGGCAGCGACTTCGCCCGGGCGCTCGGCCTTCCACGCGATCCGTTGGCCGCCGCGGAGGTTCTCGTGGCGGCGCGACCACGACGGGTAGACGTCGGGTCGGTCAATGGGCGTTACTTTCTCACCATCGCAGGTGCGGGATTCGATGGCGAGGTCGCGCGGCTCGTGAACTCCTGGCCGAAGGTATTAGGTGGGACGGTGATGTACGTCCTTGGCATCCTCAAGATGCTCGCGACGTATCGCCCCGTCGACGTCGAGATCGTCCTCGACGGCGTGAGCCAGCGCGAGCGATTGTTCTTGATCGCCGTGGGCAACACCGCGTGGAATGCCGGCGGGATGTGGACGGTGCCCGCCGCCCGTGCGGACGACGGCATCCTGCACGCCCTCATCGCCGGCCCGCTCACGCGTCTGGAAACCCTGGGTGTCCTGCCCAAGATGTTCTCCGGCCGCCACCTCGGCCACCCGAAGATCCGGCAGACGCAGGCACTCGAGATCCGCGTGACGAGCGCGACGCCACTGTCGATTCAGGCGGATGGCGAGTCGATCGGCACGCTCCCGGCACTGTTCACGGTGCACCCGCAGGCATTGACGGTGCTCGCCCCGGCCGGTTGATCGCGACCACCCCTCCGCGCACCGCTCCCTGACCGCCCTCGTCAGTTAAGGAAGCACGTCCCGCGGTGGCACGCCCGCTGCCCAGGCCACCAGATCTGAGCTGTGTGCTCGTGTGAATCAGAGTCAACCTCCGCGTAGTCAAGTTCATCTCCGGCGCCTCGTGATGTCTAGAGTCACCACGTGCGGGGCAGGACGTACACTACACCACTCTCTGTGTTGGAGGCTGCGCAGCGTGGACGGCCGCCCGACCATTCTAACCGTGCAGGAAGTCGCCCGATATCTCAGGGTGCACACCATGACCGTGTATCGCATGATCCAGCGCGGCGATCTGCCCGGTGTGCGCGTAGGCCGTGGGTGGCGGTTCAAGCGCGACCAGATCGACCGGTGGCTGGTCGAGCACGAAACGAACTCGCACCGGACGACGCCGATATCCGCGGCGCGCCGTCGGGTCGGAAGGGGACGATAGCGTGATGCCCCGCCCGATCGTCGCTGATTCGTCCCAGAGCCCGCTGAGGCGCCGGGTGCAGGCCTACCTGCAGGTGCACAGCTACGAGAACCTCACCGCCGCGACACTCGCCGAGCGCCTCGAGGTGCCGCGCGAGGAGATCGACGCAATGCTGGCGGTCCTGACGGCCGAGGGCAGCATCGTCCAGAAGAGCCGCGAGAGCGGAGAGGCGTCCTTCGCGCCCAGCCTGCGGCAGAAACGCCTGGGCGAGATGCTCGTCGACAGCGAGCTCATCACCGCGGCTCAACTGGACGAAGCCCTCGCCGAGCAGGCCACGACGGGCGAGCGACTCGGCAACATCTTGATGAGCCGCGGGTTCATCAGCAAGCAGGTATTGGGCGAGGCCCTGGAGGCCCAGCGCGGCACGCCATACGTCAACCTGGCCACGTATCCCATCGACGAGAGCCTGATGCGCGCCCTGTCGCCCGCGCTCATCGCCGAACTGAAGGTGGTGCCGTTCGAGCGGGTGGGGCGCGAGATCCACGTGGCGATGCTCGACCCCACCGACGTCCTGGCGATGGACAGGGTCTCGACCGTCCTGCGGGCACGGGTGCGCCCCTTCCTCACCACCGAGCGGGACTTCGCGTGGATTCTCTCGACATACTTTGACGTCAGCACGACCGTGCAGGAGAGCCTCGAGAGCGGGGCGGGTGTCGACGAGGACCCGCACTTCGCGGCCATCATGGCGAGTGACTCCCCCGACGATCCGCCCGTCGTGCGCCTGGCCGACTCGTTGATCCAGGGAGCGGTGCGCGACGGCGCCACCGACCTGCACATCGAGCCCCAGGTGACTGACACTGCCGTACGCTACCGGATCGACGGGTTGCTGTACGACAAGGCGCGGCTGCCCCGCAGCGTCGGTGCCGCGGTCGTCTCGCGTGTGAAGGCCCTGGCCGGCGTAGACATCGCGGAGCGGGTGCGTCCCCAGGACGGCCGGCTCATGTATCAGGGGACGGGGCGCGAGTACGACCTGCGCATCTCCACCGTGGGCACCAGCTTCGGGGAGCGGGTCACCGTGCGCCTCCTGGACAAGAGCCGCGTGCTGCTCGGTTTCGAGCGTCTCGGACTGCTCCCGGAGCAGGAGGCCGTGCTCAACCGGCTCCTCACCAGGTCGTACGGGATGATCCTGGTCACCGGGCCCACCGGCTCGGGCAAGACGACCACCCTCTATTCGTGCATCAGCCGCATCAACGACCGGGACCGCAACATCATGACCATTGAGGACCCCGTCGAGTACCACCTGGACGGCATTACGCAGATCGCCGTGCGAACCAAGATGGCCTTCACGTTCGCGACCGGGTTGCGGGCTATTCTCCGTCATGACCCCGACGTGATCATGGTCGGCGAAGTGCGCGACTCGGAGACGGCACAGATTGCGATCCAGGCGGCGCTTACCGGACATCTCGTGCTGAGCACTCTGCATACCAACGACGCGGCCGGGGCGGTCGTCCGGCTCGTCGAGATGGGTGTCGAGCCGTATCTGATCACCTCGACACTGCTGGCATCCGTCGGGCAGCGTCTGGTCCGCACGCTGTGTCCTTCGTGCCGGCGGCCGTATCAGGCGTCCACCGAGGTCGCGCACGAACTGGGCCTGCCGAACGACCCGCCTGTCAGCCTCTTTGCCCCGGTGGGGTGCACGGAGTGTGGCGACCTTGGATACCGCGGCCGAACCGGCGTGTACGAAGTCATGAACGTGACGGACAAGATTCGCGAGCTCATCCTGCAGCGCCGGCCGGCCAGCGCCATGCGAGAGGCCGCCCTCCGCGGCGGCATGATCTCCATCCGCGGCGGCGGCACCACGAAGGCGCTCGAGGGCATCACCAGCGTGGAAGAACTGCGGCGCGTCGTCTTCACCGAGGTGGACTAGAGCGATGGCGCTGACGCGAGCCTACCAGTACGCCGGGCGAGACCGCACCGGCACCCCGGTCCGGGGGATCGTCGAGGCCGAGGACGACGCGCGGGCCCGGGCACGCCTGCGCGAGCAGGGGCTGTTCGTCACGCGCCTGGCCCCACAGGCGCGGCGGTCACTCGGCGGGCTCTTCAGCCAGCGGCTCGACCTCAATGAGGTCGCCGCCTTCACGTTCCACCTCTCGGGGCTGGTGTCGGCCGGGGTCCCGCTGCTACGCGGCCTGGAAACGTTGCGCGAGCAGACTGACAATACCAAACTTCAGGCGACCATCTCGGACCTCGAGACCAGCATTCAGAGCGGCCACAGCCTCTCAGGGTCGTTGAGCAGGCACCCCGCCATCTTCTCGCCGCTGTATGTGGGCATCGTGCGGGCCGGAGAACTGGCCGGCGCGCTGGACCAGGCGCTCACCCGTCTCACCGACTATCTCGACCGTGAAGTGGAGCTCCGACAGAAGATCCGCGCCATGGCGGTGTATCCCGCATTCGTTCTGCTGCTGGCCGGTGCCGTCGTGGGCATGTTCATTGTGTTCGTCATTCCGGCGTTCGAGACCGTGTACCGGTCCGCCGGGGCGGTCCTCCCACTCCCTACTCGGATCCTGATGGAGACCAGTCATGCGGTGCGGCGGCGGTGGCCGCTGCTGCTCATGGGCATGGCCGTTGCGACCTTTGCGCTCGGACGCCCGGTGGTCCGGCGGTGGGCCCGGGCCGCCGGCGAGTACCTGGCCCAGCGGCTCCCGGTCGTGCGCTCGCTGGCGCGTCTGGTCCAGGTCAATCGGTTCGTGCGCACGTTCAGCGCCATGCACACGAGCGGCGTGCCCGTGCTCACGGCCCTGGACGTCACGATCGATGCGCTGTCTGATACGCGGATGCAGCGGGCGATCGAGACGCTCAAGGACGGCATTTCTCGGGGACGGCGCCTGAGCGACGCGATGCGTTCGATGGACCTGTTTCCGCCGATGGTCCACCGGATGGTTGCGTTGGGAGAGGAGTCGGGGTCCCTGGACGTCATGCTGCGCCGGACGTCGGCTCTGCTGGATCGGGAGATCGACTATGCGATCAAACGCCTGGTCACCCTGGCAGAGCCGCTCATGACGCTGGCACTCGGCGGGGTAGTGGCCGGCATTCTGATGGCGCTCTACCTGCCCATCTTCGGGTTGGCGAGGGTTGTGCTCAGGTAGTAGGCAGACAAGGCGAAGGGAACACCACTACACAGGAGGTGGAACGGCAATGAAACGGCATCGAGCCAGCGAGGCTGGCTTCACGTTTGTCGAGGTCCTCGCGGTCGTCCTCATCCTCGGGGTCCTCATCGCGGTCGCGCTCCCGAACTACTTCGGGGCCGAGGCCGACGCCCGTCGCGCCGTGGACATGAGCAACGTCCGGGCGATCAACTCTGCCCTGGCGCTGTACCGGTTCCGGAATACGACGTGCCCGGTGGCCGGCGCGGCGTTCCTGGCGTTCCTGGCCGATACGGCGTACTTCCCGGACGGGGCACCGATCGACCCGCGCAACGGGACGAGCACGCCGTACTCGACGACCTACAGCCAGGCCCTGTGCCGGGTACAGATGAACGCGGGCGGCGTGAACCACGACACCGGGGCCGGTCACTAGCGCGGGGAGGTGCGACGACCCTCCCGGACCGACGGGGGATAGCCGCCATGCGGGCCGGACACAGGGGCTTTAGCCTCGTCGAGATCCTCGCCGTAGCCGCGCTGGTGGCGATCCTGCTGATCGTCGCGGTCCCGCGCCTCATGGTGCCTGAGACCCTCGAGGCCCGGGTGCCCGCGAGCGCGATCGCCGCGGATCTCCGGATGGCGCAGCGGCTGGCGATTGCCGGGCGGGCAGAGTTCGTGCTGGAGTTTGCACCGGCGACACCCCCGTACGCGCAGTACACCGTGCGGCCGGCCGCGGGCGTGCCGGAGCCTGACTTTCCCAAGACGTTCGAGACCGGGATCGTGGTCAACGGCCCGCTGCAGTTCACGTTTCGGCCCGATGGGAGCGCCGCGGCGGGTGGCACGATCACCGTCACCTCGGGCAGCGCCACCGCGACCATCGCGGTGATCGGCGTCACAGGGCGCGTCACCGTGAGCGGGCCATGAGCGGGCGGGCACGGGGGTTCTCCTTGATTGAGGTGCTCGTCGCGGCGCTCATCATCGGCGTCGCCGTCGTGCCGTTGCTGCAGCTGCTGCCGGGCACCTTCGCGTCGGGACAGCTCTCCGGCGACGAACTGCGGCTGGGGGCGGTCGCTGTTCGCAAGACCGAGGAGATCATCAACCGCCTGCGGGCCGACATCACCAGCGTGGTCTCGGGCGCCGAGGTGTGCCCTGACCTGACAAACTGCTGGGTCCAATGGACCATCACGACCGAGCTGTCAAGCGGCATCACAGGCGTCGGCAGTTTGCGCACCCTGGCCACGATCGCCTGTCAGGATCAGAACACCAGCAACAGCTGTGATGCGGGCGAGCCGCAGGCCCGCTTTGATACCAAGATCACGTCGCGGCCCTAGGCGGGACCCATGAGTCGCGCGCAGCGGGGAGCAACAATCGCGGAGCTGCTGGTGGTCGCCGCCATCATGACGCTGGTGGTAGGTGCCCTCATCCCCGTCTTGTCGTTGGGACAGGCGACCTGGCGTGCGGCCGACCGGCACAGCGACATGCTCCATCACGGCCGGCGGGCGCTGGACAAGATCATCAGGGAGATGCGGTCGGCACAGAGCTTTCAAGCGGTCACCCCGACGCTGCTCCAGTTCCGAATGGCCCTGGGCGACGGAAGTGGTGCGACGCCGACGGTGGAGTACCAGCTCAACGGTGGGACCGGTGAGATCGAGTACCGGACCAGCGCCGATTACGCCTATCGCCGCCGGATCACGGTGTCGGCCCCTGTTGGCGTGCCGACTGGCTACTCGGTGTCCGTCGTCTTCAACCACGCGGCGGCCGTGGCCGCGGGCCGGAGCCTGGCCTCGGGCGACGACGTGCGCATTCTCTACTGGAGCGGCACAGCCTGGGTCGAGTTGGACCGGTTCAAGGACATCCCGACCGCGTGGAATACGGCGACCACCCGTCTGTGGTTCCGATTGCAGGCGCCGATTCCCCTCCTAGGGTCTGACAGCAACTACTACCTCCACTACGGTGATCTGGCGTCTGCGCCGCCGCCGGCCAACGGGGATCATGTCTTCCTCGATTACGAAGACGGCACCACCCTGGCGGATTGGACCCGCCGCGACACGATCGGGGGATGTACGGGAGCGTACGCCACGTCGGCGGACGGCTTCGTCTTCACCTCCGGCGCCGGCAGCTGCCACCGGCAGTTCGCGAAACCGGTCACCCACGGCGACGTGGAGATCTTCTGGGGGTTCCGGAGCGACTCGGCGGGTGCGGGCAGCAACCGGCACCAGGTTGGCGTGTCTGCGCGACGCGACAACGCCGGCCTCGGCTACATGGTCGTGCCCGGCGAGAACAACAACCAGCGGCTGCGCATCCGCTATTCGGCGAACTGGAACGCCGCCGGTGTCGTGATCGCCCAGACGGCCCCCGGATTTTCGATCACACCCGGCACCGACTACTACGGCCGCTTCTACCTGGTCGGCACCGTACTGCAGGCCAAGTACTGGGTCGTGGGCGCGGCCGAGCCAGGCTGGATCCTCAGCACCATCCACCTCGGCACGGCCTCGGGGGTTCACTACGGTCAGGTCGACGGACTCCAGAACAACGAATCCCACCGCCACCGCTACCTGATTATCCGCCCGCGCGTGGATCCAGAACCCACAACCGTACTTGCGGTCGAGGAGAGCGGAGCCCGCGGCGACGTGCCGCAGCCCCTGGCCGGACCCTTTCGCAGCATGGCCGTCCAGTGCTTCAACGCGGCGGGCACCGCCATCGCCTGCGTCGCGGGACCTGCGGTGAAGTCGGTGCAGGTGTCGCTGACGGTGATGGATCCGACCGGGGAGGTCGCCGATGTTGTCGTCACGGCGCGGGCGTATCGTCAGGCGCCCTGAGGGCCCTGTCCCTCGACGTCGAACCGCCAGGCGCGGCGAGCGCGGCGTGGCGCTGATCATGGCCGTGGTCGTGGCGCTGATTCTGGCCCTGCTCGTCGCCGGCATCGCCTGGCTCACCATCGCCGAGCTCGAGATGGGACGCCTCACCCGCTACGACGCCATCGCACAGTACATGGCGCAGGCCGGCCTCGAGCACCAGATCTATCTGCTCAAGAACAGCAAGGACGCCGGGGCCATCGGCGCGACCAACTACCCGGTCACCCCGGGCCAGGAAACCTGGTACTCGACCACGCTGACCTGCCTGCTCAACTGCACCGCCAACACCGCAGCGCGCCGATGGAACATCCGCGCCACCGGTGAGATCCGCCAATACTCCGGCGTGACGTACACCGTCCTGCAGACCCGGACGATCGCATCAGACGTTGACATCACCTACGACGGGGTCGCTCCGAACCTCTACAGGTACCCGCAGCGGGTGACGGTCCGGCGCTGGGAAGAAGCCCTGCCCTAGCCCGTCGGACGGGTTTCCGGTTGCGCGGTCTCCGACCGCACGATCTCGGAGAGCGGCTGCTGATCCGTCGGGAGGAGCGCGGCGATGGCGGCCATGAAACGACGGCCCCAGGCGTCGACCTCGGCGCGGTCAAGGCGTCCGTCCCGGCGCGGGACCGCGATCAGCGGCCCGATGCGCACGACCACCGGCAGCCGCTTGGGGTAGCGGGTCCCCTTTGGCATGGCCTGCAGCGTTCCCACCACCGCCATGGGGAGGACCGGTACGCCGGCGCGGAGCGCGAGGAAGGCCGCCCCCGGCTCGGCCGCCATCAGCCGGCCATCGGGACTGCGCGTGCCCTCGGGAAAGATCATCACCGCGTCGCCCCGCGCCAGCGCATCGAGCGTCTCGCGGATGGCCCGGCGGTCGGGTTGCCCGCGCCGGACAGGGTACATCCCAATGGAGCGGAAGAGCCACCCGAGCACGGGGTTCCGGAACAGTTCGTGCTTGGTCATGTAGCGGCAGCGCGTGCGCAGCGACACGCCGGCGATCGGTGGGTCCGCCGCGCTCACATGATTGCAGATGGCCAGGAACGGCCCCACGGCGGGTTCGTGCTCCCGACCCTCCACCCGCAGGTGGAACAGGAAGCGAAACCACAGGCTGAAGAACAACTTCCAGAACTCATACCACACCGGTGCGCTCCCGCACGAGGCGCACGATCGCCTCGATGACCTGATCCGCGGTCATCACCGTGGTATCCATTACGACCGCGCCCTCGGCCGGACGCAACGGCGAGTGTGTCCGCGTCTCGTCCCGCCGGTCGCGCTCGGCCTCGATCCGGCGGACATCCTCCAGGCTCACCACCTGTCCCCTGGCCAACAACTCCGCGTGCCGGCGACGGGCGCGCGCATCGAGCGACGCGCTGAGAAAGACCATCACGTCGGCGTTCGGGAACACGACCGTCCCGATGTCCCGACCTTCCATGACGACGCCGCCGGCCGTGCCCATGACGCGCTGCCGGGCCACCATGGCGGTTCGGACCCCGGGGATGACGCTGACCCGGGAGGCGCCGTCACTGGCCTCGGGCGTGCGTATGGCCTCGGTCAGGTCCTCGTCGTCGACCAGCACACGCTCACCTTTCCCCTCGTCCGTCGCGGGCGTCCCGGTCGACCGGAACTCAATGCTGATGGCGTTGGCCAGGCGGGTCACCGCGTCGGCATCGGTCAGGTCCACTCCGCGTCGCAGCGCAGCCACGGCCACCGAACGGTACATGGCACCCGTGTCCACGTAGCGAAACCCCAGCCGGAGAGCCACTCCTCGGGCCACCGTCGACTTCCCGGCGGCCGTCGGACCGTCGATGGCCACCACCGGTCTGTCTCTCATCCCCGCGCCTCCGGGCGGACCGCGTCCGTCCGGGCGTAGTTTGGCGCCTCGCCGGCCCAGTTCCTATGCGGGCGGGGCGATGCGCCGGAGGCGGCGCCACCGCTCCCCGGCCGGGGCTCCGTAGGCGGCGTCCACGAGGTCGTCGGTGATAACCTGCGCCGGGGGCCCGAATGCAAGCAGTTGCCCCGAGGCGAGGATCGCAACTCGGTCACAATAGGCCGCCGCCAGCATCAGGTCGTGTAGGGCCGCGACGATCGCCAGCCCGTCGCGCGCGAGCGTCTGGAGGACGAGCATGACCTCCACCTGGTGGCTGATGTCGAGATGCGCCGTGGGCTCATCGAGCACCAAGACGCGCGGGGCCTGGGCCAACGCCCGCGCGATGAGTATCCGCTGGCGCTCCCCGCCGCTGAGGCTGTTCGTGTCGCGATCCGCCAGGGCGGACGTATCCGTCCTCGCCAGCGCCTGCTCGACGACCCGTCGGTCCTCGGCACCCGGGCGGCGGAACCGGCCGAGGTGCGGCAGTCGCCCCCAGCTGACGGCCTCTCGCACAGAGACGCCGGTCGGAAGCACCGGGTGCTGTGGGAGCACGGCGACGAGGCGCGCTATCTCCGGCGCGGGCGTGGCGTATGGATGGCGACCCTCGACGAGCACCTGGCCCGCGCTCGGCCGGATCAGACCGGCGATGAGGCGCAGCAGCGTGGTCTTCCCGGCGCCGTTCGGCCCGACCAGCCCCACCAGAGTGCCGGGGGGCACGCTGAGGGTGACGCCGTCAAGCGCCACACGGGCGTCGAACCGGCAGCGCACGTCCCGGATGTCGATGCTCGGGGCGCCGTCCATCTACGGAGACCCACGCAGCAGCCGGGCGACGATCTCGAGTCCGTCGACGGCCCTGGGGCCCGGCCGCGTGACGAGCGAGGCCGGCAGTTCATACACCCGCTCTGCGCGGACGGCCGCGACGGTGATCCACCCCGGCCGGCGCATCAACTGCGCCCGGCCAGGATAGATCATCAAGATTACCTGGGGATCGCGCGCCACGATGCGCTCCGCCGCGACCTGCGGGTAGCCACGCGCCTGGGCAAAGATGTTGACCCCGCCGGCGCGCCGAACGAGATCATCGACGAGGGTCCCGCCGCCGGCGGCCATCACCGGCTCGTGCCAGACCTCGATGTAGACCGAACGGCGGACCCCAGGCCGCACGGAGGCCGCGCGTCGCTCCAGGGCTGCCGCGAGGCCCTCAGCCTTGGAACGACGGCCCGTGACCCGCCCGAGTAGTCGGATGAGCCCAATGGTCTCGCCGAGCGATGACGCATCCACGGCCAGCACCGGAAGGCCCAACGCGCCAAGGCGTTCCAGTTGCTCGCGTTGCAGCTCGTGCAGGCCGATGACAATGTCCGGCTGCAGCGCGACCACCTTCTCGGCGTTGATCACCACGCCGCCGACCCGAGGTCTGCTCCGCAGCCGGTCGGGCGGGTAGTCGTCGGCATCACTCACCCCGACCAACTCGCGGTCAAGCCCAATAGCCAGCAGGATCTCGGTGATGCTGGGGGCCAGCGACACGATACGCTGCGGCGGGGCCGCGAGGTGGATGACACGGCCGGTCGCGTCGCGGATCCGTAGGGGAAACGCCGGTGCCTCCGCGGCCGCCAGCCGGCCCCCCGGCGCGAGTCCGGTTGAGACCAGGGCCGCCAGCAGCGCGACGAGCGCGCCGCTGATCAGCGAGATTGGCGGCGTGGACGGCGGGCGACGATTCGCCCCATCAGCCACACCCGCCCCCCTTCCTTGAAACGCCCCTCTTCCAGGTCCAGAACCTCCCAGTCCCGGAACCACCGCCGCAGTTCGCCTGGCTTCAAGCGATTCCGAGATCCAGAGCGCGGTCCGCCATCCGGCGGGCCGGCGACCAGGTGCGATTCCACCAGGATCACGCCGCCCGGACGCACGGCGGACTTGAGCGCGAGCATCAGCCCGCGCTTGAGAAAGAAGGCGTTGACCACCACCGCGTATCGGCGTTCGGGCAGCGGGTATCGATCGAGATCGGCCTCGATCCAGCGGATCCGCAGGCCGCGACGGCGCGCCCGCGCAGCGGCCCTCTGCAGCCCGGTGGCGGAGATGTCGATCGCGTCCACCCGGTAACCGGCGCTGGCCAGGTAGAGGGCGTTGCGTCCGAGCCCAGTTGCCACGTCGAGCGCCCGCCCTCGGGGCAAACGCGAAAGCCACCGGCGGAGGATACCCGAGGGCGATCCGTCGTGCGGTCGGTCGCCGCCCCGATACCGGGCTTCCCACTCCAGACGTTCAGACCGCATGGGCCGCCGCTCAGCGCGTGATCGAGCGCCCGGCCACCAGGATCGACCGCGCGACCACGTGCTCCCCGGTGCGAAACTCGACGATGCCCACGGGCGCGCCGGCGCGAATCGGTGGACGGAGGCCTTGCCGCACCCGGACCACGGAGGTGACCTCAACGCCTTTGCGCACCACCGCGTTCACGTCGGCCGGGACCACCGCGGGCAGCGGCGTCCGGTGGCTTCCCACGGGCACAGTGGCCACCGTCTCTCCCCGCTCAGCGACCCGCAATGGGAGGAAGCCGTAGAATCCGTAGTCGAGTAACTGCTCGACGTCGCGGTAGAGATTGCGACTGTCCAGCACCACGGCGATCAGCTGCCAGTGATCCCGCGTTGCCGAGGCGACCAGCGACTCCCCAGACGCCGAGGTCCATCCCGTCTTCACCCCGTCGGCGCCTGCATACCGGTTGAGCAGCCGGTTGGTGTTCGTGAACGTCTGCGACTCCCGGCCGTCGCGGGCCAGCGTCCAGGTCTGGCGCCGCACGAGCGACGCCAACCGCGGGTTCTGCATCGCGTGCCGCGCGATGAGTGCCAAGTCGTACGCCGTACTATAGTGATCGGGCGCATCGAGACCGTGCGGGGTGACGAAGTGGCTCCGCTGCGCTCCCAGCTGCCTCGCCCGGACGTTCATGATGGCCGCGAACCGCTCGACGCTGCCGCCCACCGCCTCTGCGACCGCGACCGCGGCGTCGTTGGCCGAGCGTAGCAGCATGGCCAGCAGCAGATCCTCGATGCGCCAGCGTTCGCCGGCCTCGAGCCCGATGGATGAACCGCTGCGCTGAGCGGCGGCGCGAGGACCGATCGTGATGGTCAGGTCGGGGGACAACCGCTCGACGGCCAGGACCGCGGTGAGGATCTTCGTCGTGGAGGCCGGCGCCCACCGCCGGTGGATCTCCCGCGCGTAGAGCACCTGGCCGGTCCGGACATCCATGACGATCGCCGCGACCGGGCCGGGCCCCTGGCGTGGGACACTCCCCGCCGCCTGCGCGACGACCAGCATCGCGGTGAGCACGGTCACCGCGCAGGCGATCCGGCGCAACGACCCGCTACCTCGCCGCGTCGAGGAGTGTCTGCACGCCCCGGGTGCCCATCGGGGGAAGCTCGGCGAGATCGTTCAACCCAAAGTACCGGAGAAAGAGCTCGGTCGTCCCAAACAACATCGGCCGCCCTACCGTCGCACGCCGCCCCATCTCCCGGATCAGCTGGTGCTCCAGCAGACGCTCGATGTGCCAGTCGCTGCGGACTCCGCGAATCTGCTCGACGTCGCCACGCGTCGCGGGTTGACGGTAGGCGATAATCGCCAGCGTCTCCAGGGCCCCGCGCGTGAGCGAGTCACTGTGCTGGTTCTGTAGGAATTGCCGGACCGCCTCCGCGTGCTCCGGGCGGGTGCCGAGCTGATATCCTCCGGCCACGGCCTGGATCAGCAGGCCGGTCACGTGGGTGCGCTGCTGCAGATAGCGGACGGCCTGGGCGACCGCCACGCGGTGGGCGCCGAGCGCCTCCGCGAGCTTCTCTACGGGCACCGGCCCGCCCGCGACCAACAGGATGCTCTCGACGGCGCCAGCGAGCTCGCGAAGCGCGCCATCCGCGTCTCCCTCCGCTACAGCGGTCGGCGGTGCGACACCTTCCTGCCGCGTGCTCATACCGTGACCGCCGCGAGCATGATCGGCGAGAGTGGTCCCGCCTGCTGCGCCCGCACCTTGTGCTCCTTGATCAACTCGAGCAGCGCGAGGAAGGTGACGACGATGAAGACTGCGCTGACGCGGCGCCCGAACAGCCGGGTGAACTCCACACCCTGTGGGGCGCCGGCGAGGGCCTCGAGAATCGCGGCCTTCCGGTCGGCCACGCGCACCGGTTCGTCTTCCACCTCAGCCGCCCGGTTCCGGCGCGCGCGGGTCAGCACCGTCTCGAAGGCACGAAAGAGATCGTCGAGCGTGACGCCTTCCAAGAGCAGGTCGGCCGGCTCACCCGCGAGAGGTCGGACAAAGATACGCTGCTGCAGGTCCTCGAGCGCTCGCAGCGCTTCCGCCGCGTCGCGGAACTGGCGGTACTCCGCGAGGCGCTCCTCGAGTTTCTCGGGGAGATCGCTTTCCCCGGTCTCAGGCAGCGGCTCTGACGGCGGGGCTTTGGGCAGGAGGAGTTTGGCCTTCATTTCCACCAGCGCCGCCAACATCCACAGCGCTTCCGTCGCCTCGTTGAGGTCCAATGAGTCGCGTGTGCGTGCGAGAAAGTCCTGTGTGACGTCCGCCAGGGGAATCGTCGCCAGGTCCACCCTGCCTTGGTGCGCCAGCGTCACGAGCAGGTCGAGGGGGCCTTCGAAGCCGGGGACCTTGACCGTGTAGCCGACGCTCTTCTGCGCCATCACGGGCCCCCACGGCCAAGTGCCTGGCTCATGAGCCAGAAAATGGGCGGTCCAATCACCTGCGAGAAGATCCGGCCGGGCAGCATGATGATCACCAGGAGCAGGAGCGGGCCGTACTGCGCCAGCCGGTCGTACGCCATGGCCTGCGCTGGCGGCAGGAGCCCGCTCAGGATCTTCGAGCCGTCCAGCGGCGGGATGGGCAGCAGGTTGAAGACCGCCAGCATCGCGTTGATGAACATCGTCGCCAAGATCAGCCGCCCGAGGAACGTCTGCGGACTTATCACACCCAATTGAAAGACCACCCCGAGGAGAAAGAGCAACGTCACGTTGGCCAGCGGTCCCGCCGCGGCCACGAGCATCATACCCTTCCGCCAGTCAGTGAAGTTACGCGGGTTCACCTGCACGGGCTTGGCCCAGCCGAATCCGGCCACCAGCAGCAGGATCGACCCCAGCAGGTCGAGGTGGACGATCGGGTTGAGGGACAGCCGTCCCATCAGACGCGGTGTGGAGTCGCCGAGCCGGTCGGCCATCAGCGCGTGCGCGTACTCATGCACCGTCGCGGCGACGAGCAATGCCACCAGCCGGAAGAAGAGTGTTTCCGGGCTGCCGAAGATCACCGCGGCAGCGGCGCGCCGGCCGGTGGTCGAACCACCGCACGGTCGTGCCGCACCAGGTCGGCCAGGGTCTCCGGCTCGACCGCGACCGTTGCCACACCGTCGCGCACGCAGACGAGCGCCGGCCTCGTGTAGCGGTTGTAGTTGCTCGCCATCGAATACGTATACGCTCCGGTGGCGAACACGGCGAGCAGATCACCCTCATGTACCTCCGGGAGATCGGCATCCCAGATCAACACGTCACCCGATTCGCAGCAGCGTCCGGCGACCGTCATCCGCTGCGTCGGCGCCATGTCCGCCCGGGTCGCCACCGCGATTTCGTAACGGGCACCGTAGAGCGCCGGCCGCGGATTCTCATACATGCCACCGTCCACCGATAGGAACGTGCGTACCCCTGGCACCGACTTGACGGCACCGGCGGTATAGAGCGTGACACCGGCGTCGCCGACGATCGAGCGCCCCGGCTCAATACTCAGGGTCGGCACGGGGAGCCTGTACTGCTGAACCAGGTCGGCGGTCACGCCGGCGAGCGCCTCCACATACTCCTGACGGGACGGCGGGACGTGCTCCGTCAGGTAACGAATTCCCAAGCCGCCGCCGAGGTTCAGCTCCTCGAGCGCGAACCCGGCGGGCCGCATCTCCTGCGCGAACGCCAGGAGCGCCCGCGCCGACATCACGAATGGGTCGACCTCCAGAATCTGTGATCCGATGTGGCAGTGTAGCCCACGCAGGTAGATACCCGGTGATCGGAGCGCAGCCTTCACCGCTTCCTCCGCGGACGGCCCGAGCAGCCCAAAGCCGAACTTCGAATCCACCCCGCCGGTCTGGATCGCCTTGTGGGTGTGTGGCTCGATGCCCGGCGTCACGCGCAGGAGCACGTCGGCCCGCTGCGCACGCTCGCGGGCCAGCCGGTCGAGCCAGGTGAGCTCGTGCATGTTGTCGACCATAAAGCGGCCGACACCGGCGTCGAGACCGTACGCGATCTCCTCCGGCGTCTTGTTGCTGCCGTGGAAGTGCAGCGCGGAGGCCGGCACGCCGGCATGGAGCGCAGTGTAGATCTCGCCGGCGCTGCAGACGTCGATCGCCAGTCCCTCATCATGCGCGATCTGGCACGTCGCCACCGTGCAGAGCGCCTTGCCCGCAAACAGCACCTGGCTGGGCCCCGCATAGTACCGCCGCAT